>Ga0070706_100003371_pt1 | contig 15757 bp, 30 predicted proteins | sample KBSK5501metaG_FD_65476 | JGI IMG/M metagenome (GOLD analysis project Ga0070706, IMG submission 65476) | Corn, switchgrass and miscanthus rhizosphere microbial communities from Kellogg Biological Station, Michigan, USA - KBS K5-50-1 metaG | ecosystem: Host-associated > Plants > Roots >...
CAATGATGCAGTTCAAATAAAGACGCCAGGAGCATATCCTTACACCACAATTCCACAAGATGGAGTGATCTTAGTAGATTCATCAAGTGCTAGGACAATCGTTCCTTTAGCCTCTCCAACGACAGGGCAAGTGCATAGAATTAAAGACAGTGTAGGATCGGCAGGAACAAATAATATCACCATCACTCCATCTGGAAAAAACATTGATGGTGTGGCAAGTTATGTGATCGCAACAAATTATGGTAGTGCAGATATAGTTTATAACGGTTCGGAATGGTCAGTATTGTAAGGAGAATTTATGTCAAACTTAGGTAAAGGCACATCTGGAACGGTACTTCAGGGAAATGGCACTGGATCGTCTCCAAAATACTCTACAGCAACCTACCCTTCAACTGCGGGCACATCTGGAACACTATTACAATCCAATGGTACAAACGTAGTCAACACGACTGCTACATACCCGGGCACAGCAGGAACATCGGGCACAATTCTGCGTACCAATGGTACGAACATAGTCAATTCCACAGCTACGTATCCGGCAACGGCAGGTACATCAGGAACTATATTGCGATCTGATGGGACAAACATAGTCAACTCGACAGCAACCTATCCAGCTACAGCAACCACAACAGGACAGCTATTAAGGGCTAATGGAACTAACTGGGTCGGAACTACTGCTACATACCCTGACACTGCCGGTACAAGCGGAAACCAACTTCGATCAGATGGCACTAACTGGAGCAGCCAAGAAAATACAGGTAACGCATATTCTGTTTCCTCTCAAGGTTCTACTCCAGCCGATTCGACAACATATTTTATTGAACAGTCTAACGGTATTACTCTAACAAACTCCAACATGCGTACTCGTAGATATATTGCACGTAGCGGAACATTAACGAAAGTCTATGGAGCCTACTCATGTACAACAGGTACGAGTGAAAGTGTGACGATGGCAATAGTTATAAATAACACAACTACTGTCAACGTGAGTACCTCAGTGAACATGAGTGCTTCACCTGGTACCTTCTCCAATACAGGGTTAAGCTCTGCGGTTACTGCTGGGGACTTTATCGATTTTGTTATGACTACTCCTGCATGGGTGACAAATCCGACAAACGTTATCGTAAATATGACTGCGATTATCCAGTAATCAGAACAGGCGATAAATGATATACCAAAACAATAAAGATGGTATAAGAGAGATATAAACGAAAAAACTAGGTTTCCATTCCATAAACAGGACACTACCATGCCATTAAAAAAGAGTTCAAGCAACAAAGCGCGCCAAGAGAACATCAAAACTGAGATCAAAGCTGGCAAGCCAGTGCAGCAAGCAGTAGCGATCGGTTATTCGGAGCAAAGACAAGCGAAGAAGAAAGGCAAGTAAAGCCGCTTTACATTAGAGGTACTTCAACCTGCGCTTCTGTTTGGGGAGCCTGCGTTTCATCTACTAGATCCGTAGCAGTTCCGTGTGTCGAAATATTCTGGAAACTGATGGTGCAAGAGCTGAGTGATAGTGCGCTCATGATGCAGACTATATCGATCATCTTCATTTGGTTTCTCCTTTTTTGTTTCCGTTCCACTTCTTAGCAGCTTCGAGGAACTGCGGCATTCTGGTTAATGCTTCTCGCTTGAGTTCTTCAACGTGTTTGCCTGTCACTTCGGCTGAGTACTGTAAGAAGCTCTCCACCTTTTTTCTTTCTTTTTCTGGCATATCACTGGGAATCGCGGAATCAAATTCCAGGCACTTTACAGGCTCGTAGCGTGCGTTAGCGTCATTGTCCGGGTCTTCTCCAGTTTCGAGGCACAGCGTCTTCAAGAGTGCGTATTTGTATGCGTAGGAGATAGCTTTGCCGGGTCCTTTGTCACCAGTATCGATGCCATATCCGAAGTAGCGTAGGGAGAATGTGTCTTGTGGGTTGTCGCAGTTCACGAAGCTCACCACGATTTTGGCTGTTGTGCGATTGCCTTCTTGCGTGCACTCTTCTACTGTAGGCAGGACCAAAACTCCATGTTTCACCAAAAGAGGGTGTACGGCCGCACTTACTTGATCGTGCGAGACGAAGGTGTACATCCCATTAACCCGTTTCGACCCCTTCTGGATGTAGTTCAACTCTCCCATGATCGCTTGGATTCTCTGATACAGATTCGGTTTCTCGCTCATGTTTCTTTCCTTTCTTTCGGTGAAAATACTTGTAGCAATCTAACGCACTATAGAAGATGCTGGTGACTTCTGAGAGGTCTTCAATATGGTCAACATCTGGGAAATCGCCTTCCTTATCGAGATAGACGAGAATCGCTCCCTTGATCTGTATGTGTGCGTGGAGCAGGAGAGCAGCGTAAGCGCCCATCTGTACTGGGTAGGTCTTTTGTGGTCTTGAAGAGGTTTTGAGATCCACCAAATACAGCTCTCCGTCGCTTCCTACCACCAAAAAGTCGATCTGTCCTGTGTATCCCAGCTCCTCATCATTGAAGCGCTTCTCCACTAGCACGTACTTGGTGACTTGTGCGTCAGCCCACTTCTTGAAGCTGTTCACGTAGCCCAAGAGCTCTTCAGCAATCATGCCTTCCGGTATCCATGCACCCTTTGCTATACCCGCACACAACGCATGCACTTGAGTACCCTTTGCAGCAGCGTTTCTCAGTATCGTAGGGTCAACCTGGTCGTAGCTTGTGAATGGTCGAAGAATCTCGGTCACGCGGGGTAAATCAGTCATAATCTAAAAGCAAAAAGATAGTGATCAACAATATTAATGAGCATCCAAGCAGGCCGATGCACGAGAAAACAATTGTGCGAAAAAAGTCCAAAATCACTATCAAATCCCATAAAAAAACGTCATCCATGGCATATTTCCTTCAAAAAATAACTTAACATTAAATCTGATATCGCACAAGATTACCTTTACAGAAATTGGTCTTGTGAATAGTTTTTTGAATTACACGACACAATCCAAAGTGGGTATCATGGCACGAAAAGCTGGCCGTCCGAAGTCAATCCCGAATTCCGCTGTGATTTCGATACGGTTTGACGAGGATCTCTATCGCCTGGTGCAGGATGTTGCGTCTTTGGAGTGCGTAGTTACTGGCCGCAAGGTCACTGCCCACGAACTCATCCGCAATGCCGTTCAATACGTCTATGGTGACAATGAACGCATGAGAGAGGTGTTCCGTCGCATTAGGAGTAGTTCCTCTAATCGCAATAGACAATATCTCGAAGGGTGAAGCTTCTTGTGAAAGTGGGGACTTGCTGAAGGTCCCCGAGAAATTACATTACTTTTGGTCAGCTTGGATTCTAGACACATCTACGCTACCAGAAGTGTGAAAATAGATAAAGAGTATTTGAGTGGCGAAAGAGCGTGTAAAGTTCGACCGCAAGTTAGGTGCATTTGAGGGCATGACAGACGAGGAGATGGAGCGATTGAAGAAGCTCTATCCAGGCGTGAACGTACATGTGGAGCTAGGGAAGATGAGTGCATGGTTGTTGTCACCTGCGGGTGTTCGGCGCCAGGGCACGCTTAGCTTTGTGTGTCGTTGGCTGAGTCGTGTGCAAGCGAGTGTACCTGCTGCTAATGGTGTGGTTGCACCGAAACTCGATCCCACTCTTACTCAACCTCTCAACACGTATCTGGATGCTCTATGGTTGAATCGGGAGTACTTACTAGCACTCAACACGAAGAATCGCTAGCGGATTTTTTGCGTGTGGGTACATGGAGCGCTGCGGACGAGTGTATTGTGCCGCTCGCATCGCTTCCTGCTTCCTATCGTGCAGAGATTGACCGTGGCTACTCGACTGGGTGGCGCTGCCTAGATAAGTACCTGCAAGGCTTGCGTCATGGCGAGGTCACAGTAATCACGGCAGACACGGGAGCTGGCAAGACGACATTTGCAACGCACCTCATGGTCAATGCAGCGATGCAGGGGGTCGCAGGGTGGATCAATAGCTGGGAGATGCGCCCGGAGACTACCATGCGTAAGCTTGCGTCTATCATCCTGCGGAAGCCAATGAAGCTGCAAGACTTCACTGCACAGGACTCCGAGGCGTTCGATCAGTGGAGTAGCAAATACCGCCTCTACGTTAATCCAAACACTATCGGCACTGACCTACACGCACTAACGAAGCAGCTCCGACGCGCCAAAGAACTGGGCATTGAACTCGTCATGCTCGACCACCTCGACTACCTCGTAAACACCAGACGCGAGAAGCTGCACGAAGCTATCGACGAAACAGTAAAGCGCCTGCACGAACTCGCCTTCGCCCTCCAGATGCATTTCCTCCTTATTTGTCACCCTCGCCAGACTGCTACCGGCTCCGAAGAAGTAGGCATCCACTCTCTCAAAGGCTCTTCGTCAATTAAGCAATATGCCGACAACGTGCTTGTTCTTCACCGCTGTGCACGGACAGATCCTACCGCAGACCCGACCAAAACCAAGATTCGCATCGCAAAGAACCGCATGTTTGGCACGGAAGGAAACACTTACCTATTTTATCAACCACTATGGGATGGCTACACACAACTTAACGAGCAGGAGTAAATATGGCAGAGAATAAAAACACAGAGTTAATCAAGGTCGAAGTAGGGCAGTACCGTTTGCACAAGAAGGAAGGGCCGTTGCGTGCATTCTTCTCGCTTGTTGTGTACCCGCACGGCATCAAGTACCTAGATTGTCGCTATTTCGTCACAGCAGACAACCGTCGATGGTTTACATTCCCGCAGAAGGAAATCAAGCCCAAGACCGAAGGCGCCAAAGCAGAATGGATCCCTCTCGTGTCAATCATGGATCGCGACTACTCCGAGAAACTCAAACTATCAGTATTAGCAGCACTTAAAACAATGGACGAAACAGCGAGGGCAGACAATGAAAGCAGCACACAAAAAACAAGCGGCGATGCGGTACAGCAGCACACACCCACTGATTGGCTCGGCAACCTTTGAGTCATGGCAAGACCTTTGTGAAGCAGCGGTCGAAGCAGGAGAGAAACAAGCGGAGAAAGACTTGAAAGAGATCTTCACGAAGCTCACCTTCCTCTATTCTGATGCGATCATAGCCAGCAGTCATGGAGATGGTGATGGCGGGGATTGATCTACTCCGGCGCTTAAGTCTAAAGAAAGAGCGCCTGCAACTGTGGTCTATTGGGCATCCCGGCGCAGCAACCCCATGCGAGTTGCCGGGAACGCCCCTAATCTTCAGCATCACGTTGCCTTTCGGTGCCAGAATGCTCAGTAGGCAACACTTTAAAAACACGGCCGTCTATTCAAAACTTCGTGCTTGGTTTAGGAAGTGGCAGCGTAGGACTATCCCCGTTGTCTTACTTGCCACTTTCTACGTCAAGCCTTTCGATCATCGCAACGCAAAGCTCACTAAGAAGCAGCTACGCGAAGAAAAAACTCCTGCGACGTATTCTTTTGAGCTACTCGACTACACACTATCGCTCATCGAATCCCTACGTCATGCAGAACTGTTCCTTAACCCTGCACAAATAGTCAAAATCGATGTACAAAAATTCTATAGCAGCAATCCGCGCACTGTGTTCCGATACATGCGTTTCGAGGACTGGCAACACTTTTACTGCAAAGATCCCGTCAACCCCAAGGCCAAAGCAAGCACCTAAGATCGGCTCTCGTGGGTTCTATGTCGTGAGCTCAAAGAACATGCTAGCCATACGCAAAGCGATCGCGGACAAGCTTGCAGAGCAGGGACACAAGATGCCGCTCTATAGTGGTGCGATAGTCCTTGGTTTGGTGTTTCGTTTCCCTGTGCCCGCTACTGGTTCCCGTGCCCAAAGATACGCCTCTCACAATACCTTGAGACCCAAGCGGCCAGACCTTGACAACCTTGAAAAGCAGTTCTGTGATGCGATGAATGGGGTACTGTGGGCAGACGATAGCCAGGTATGCGCAAAATTTTCGTGCAAGGTGAGTGACATAGGCAAAGAGGGTAGCACTTCAGTGTATGTGCGGGAGTTGGACCCTGATGCGTGTTTTGATTTCCGCACAGAGGTTGATTGTGTGGCCGCAGCTCTGCCTTTCGAAGACGTTGTTCTACCTCCACTACCACCTAAAGAGTCCAAAAAAAAACCGAGTAGAGCATAGGCGTCTACCCGGTAGGACTACTTTACATGAACGTGACCATCATGGCACAAACGAGATTTAAAAGCAAAATTAAACACAACCGACACATCCCTGTGCATGGTTGGTCACAATCGCATCTAGTCTTCATCGTCACCTAGAGTTATTTTGTTTTGGTTCCTGTAGTTGTGTATCCAGAGTAAATGTTCTAACGTGTCTTTTTCTGTGGCTTTGGAGCTGATTTTGTCGCTTAGCATCCCCACATTCCGCTTCCATATTTCGGGATCAAAAGCTCCGTCCGAACACATCTTAAACATCGATCTCCAGAGTTTTTTTGATATCACACTCATCTTAGTGACGCCAATATATTTTTTTATCACACCAATGGCATCAATACATTTCTCCACGATGGGTTCATTCGACTCTTCTTTAAACTTAAATTCACCCTTTTTAAACTCGTCGATCATCCCTTTTGTTCGAGACACCACAATAAACAGTCCTGTCTTTGTCGGCAGTGCATGTTTCTTGCAGAAGTTTTCCATTTTAACATACTCGGGGAATTTATTTTGCACGTAGAAGTTGAAGTAATCTACCAACCCCCAACTTTGTGCCACGTTAAGAGCAATCATGTCCTCCTTTTTGCACTCTTTTACAATGTCGTAATAGATGGGAACGCTCAGTTGTCTTGCTGCTTCAAGTCTGTGTTGTCCGTCAATGACATATCCGTCCGCGTCTATGATGATGGGCCGAAACTCAAGCATGTTCTTGTATTTTATGCTTGCGATTAGCTTTTGCACATGTGACGGGGTTAGAGGCCTGTTATCTGGGCGAAACTTGAACATCGAATAATTTTGTGTTACTTTAGCCATTATTTTTCTCCTTTGATATGGTCAATTAATATTTCTATCTGCATTTTCAGCATCTCTACTTCCTTTTCGAGTGCAGTAATTCTTTCTTGATTTAAATTCACTTTTTTGTTACGACTAGTTAGTTTTTCTATTGCAGCTCGATGTTTACTTTCTCTTAATGCTTGTGATTTTTCTGCGGTATATGTGTTTGAATTAAATCCTATTCTATAAATTTCATTCGTTAAGCTTCCTTTTGTAAACCCTGTTATCTTGCAAATTTTATCTAATGGAACTTTCAGTCTTAGCAATCTTTCAATCTCTTTTTTCTGCTCAAAAGTAAAGGCCATTTTAAAGCTCATGCGTCCCACCTTTCTTTAAGCGTTCCTCCAAAATTTCGATGTGCATTTTAAGTATTTCGTTTTCTTCCTCCATTGTTTTTCTTTTAATAAATAGGTTTTTTTGTATTTCACTGTTCTTTTTAGCTAATCTTTTGGTGCTTTCTTCCCACATCTTTTCCTTTCTTTTGTGTGCTTCTCTCGCGTTATATGTCTTCCTTGTCCAACCATAATCAAACAATTCACGGTTAATCTGACCTAAAGAAATATTCAAGATAGCACAAATTTCCCTCAGAGTTTTTTTTGTTTTGAGCAACTTTTCAATCTCTAGTCGTATTTCAAGGTCAAAAGGGTCACGTGGCGCCATAGCTATTCCTTGGGTGAAACTTTTGAAACATCTCACCCAACTTCACGCTGCTTAGGTGTGTGTATCGTTGCGTACTTGAAATCGTGGCATGTCCGAGCACTAACTGAATCATGCGTATGTCCGCCCCTTGCTCCAATAGGTGTGTAGCGCACGCATGTCGCAGAGTGTGGGTAGTGACGTCCGCGATCCTGGCCTTTTTTGCATAGTTTCCGATAATCGTGCATAAATACTTTCGTGGCAGTCGTTTCATGTGTGCGACAGTGCAGAATAGTGCGCCTGGCTCCTTTCCTCTGTAGCGTTTTATATAGTCGCCGATGGCTTCCGTGCATGACTGAGTAAGAGGCACGACTCTACTTTTGTTCCCTTTTCCGTATTGTACGTGTAGGGTGTTGTGTCGCAGGTCTTCGATATCTAGGTTGCACAGTTCGCTAGCGCGTAGTCCGCTGCTATACAGGGTTTCGAGTATAGCTTTGTCTCTTGTGCCTGCTTCCGTGGCAGTGTTTGGCATGCTAAGAAGTGTGCACATCTGTTCCTTGGTGGGGATGAAAGGTGCGTACTCTGCCGTGCGTGGTTTATCTACGTGCGCACTAAAATCTACGGCCGTGAGTTTGTTTTTGTGTGCCCACTTGGCAAAGTGTCGTGCACTCATGAAGTATCGTGCTAATGAGCTGTCACCGATACCCTGACTCTTGCGAAACCTTAAATAGTCCTGCAAGTGGTTGCCCTTTATTGCTGCTACTTTCGTGATTCGCTTCTCTTCAAGAAACGCGATAAAAGCTCCTACGTCCGCGTAATATGCTGCCACTGTATGCGCGGACTTACTAAGCTCTAAACTGTCCCTATAGTCCTCTAATGCGCTTCTAAGGTGCGTCGTCATATTCACCCTCACTTCCGATAATAGCTTCAAGGTCAAAGTCAGACTTCTTAGGCAGTGTGGGGTTAGCATGCCTTGCGCCCAAAACATGCTCCGCCCTCTTCCGCCAATGTTTACCTTCCAGGTACTTCAAATAGTGCACGATCAAGTAAGTGACCGTGACACCCATGCTTATCGCGAGTTTCCTAATCATATCATGCAGCTCTACAGGGACTCGCACCATCAGATTTGTTTTGCCTTTACTCTTTAGATACTTCATTGTTTTTGCCTTTTGTTATGTCGTTTTGTTCTGTGTCTTTGCCTAAATACGTTCCTTCCATATCGAACATTGGGTTAAAACTGTAATTGTCCTGCTCAAGCTCTTCGGTATCACAATACTCTATGGAATTGCTTTGTTGATAAAACGGCTCATCTCCGTATGTTAAAGCTTCCCTTGCTGCTTTTACTGCTTCCTTCTCATTTTCTGCCACAATTACGGCAAAGTGATAGACTTTTTCGATAAATGTCACTTCATATCGCTTCATATATTGCCTCTTTTGTTTCACTCGTTGATGTACTCTTGCAGCTTCAGAAACGCTACTAATTCAGTTCGAATCATGTCCATTAAGTTTGCCTTCTCCTTTTGGCTATAATTGTGCGAAGTCGCCTCAATCACGTGCACCAATTGCACTATGCATTCTCTTACTGTCGAAGGTGGTTTACTCATGTGTTTTGTCCTCTGTTTTGATCTGTTTCCTCTTCAATCGTGATTAAATCCGTGCACTTTTTCCTCTCGTTCCAGTGCTCTCTTACCTTCAACCCTATCTTTTTTGCAATAGCAGTGATTGAAGACATTCCGCAATTGCCATCTAGCCAAAACTCTCCGCCCTTTGTAAAAAAGCCATAATCGGCATTGTGATATTGATCTCTGTAGTCTGCTTGGTCATAGTCAATAGGCCTGCAAATTTTTCTAATTCTATCCCTGTAATTGTCCCACAACCAATTAGCGAAAACAGTCCCTTGCATGTCGTATCCTCCGCCACAAGTGCGATACTTCTTGCCATTCTCATCTGTGAGTGTGCAAATATTCCATCCTTCCGTTTCTCTGCCTCTCGAAACTGTCCATGTTATTCTTAGTGCGTTCATGTGTTTTGTCCTTTGTGTTGACTTTTGTACTTGTTTTTATTACCTTGGCATTGTTCTGTCTTGAAGGTGGGCATCCCCTAGCCATCGAGTTTGGTGCGCTAGGGGAAGCTTTTATCAAGTGTTTTAGCAGTATTCAAAGTGCAATCCTCTCGCCACAACAGGCCTATCGGGGAATAGCAGTATCAAGTTAAACTCCGCACCATCCAAGTGATCCGGTTGCCAACATTGATATTTTGTATCGTCGCACAACCTATAGTGTACGCGCCTTTCAAAGTTTGTGTACAAAGCGGGGTCGTTCACTTCCACATAAGGAAACGTATCACCCTCTTTGTAATCGCGACACACTGCATAGTTAATTCTGTTCATGCCTTCCACCTTTTCCCGTTTTCTGTAAATTCGTACGGATTAACACTTAAAACTTCTTTAATACTCTCATTGCTATTTAAATAATCCCACTCACTTCTTAATTGATCCAACATGTTAAACTTTAGTGTACTAAGTCTGTCGTCGATAATCTCCTCAATCTCTTGATAGTCCTTTTCGTCGCCTTCCTCAATATAGCAATCTAAGCGATCCCAGCCGTAATCGACCCACTCTTTGAGTTTCGGCCATCGTTCTGGATATTCTTTTTCTAGCTGCTCAAGATTGACACTGTATTTAAAGTATATCCTTTTAGTCTCAAGATCAAAGCTTTGCATACTTTCAATCGTAAACAGCTTGTCATAAGAAAAATCTGGATCGTATTTACCTATAAAATCATCGTAAGCAAAATCCCACCAATCATAGTTTGTGATCCATTCCCTAGCGTCCGCGATTGCCCTTTTTTGTGCTGCTTCGCTGAGTTCGTCAAATAAATATAGTTTTGTTTCAATCGTTCTCATGTGTTCCGTCCCTAGTTTATTGTTGTTGCAAGTTTCTGATTTTCTCTGCATAGGCAATCTGATCGTCCAGTATCTCAATCGCAAGAAACAATCCATCGGCCTTTTCGTTAGTCAAGTTTTGTGCATACGCCATAATCAACCGTCCGCGTATGACTTCCGCTACACTTCTTAAAGCTCTGTTCACTGTTTGAATATCTAATTTGTCCATGTATTCCTTCCTTTATTTTTATCTACGTTTCATTTTATCTGCGCGCCACTTCCTTAACTCTCTCCGGATCCCTCTTACGAGCTTCTCATCAGAGCTATAATAAAGTGTAATTCCGTAATCATACATACGCGCACACACTTGACGGATATTGCCATTTTTGTCCCTATAGTATGCAAAACCTTGTGTGCCCATTATCCAATATTCCCGCGTATATTCAGGCTCGTAGGGATCGTCACTCCCAGGAAAAAACGTCACTTCAATACCGAAGCGCGTTACTCTTGTTTTGTATAGTCGTTTCATGTATTCCCCTTATTCCATTGATTCATAAATCTGTAGACACGTTGCATGCTTCGGACATTGGACTATCCTATCAAACACAAAATTTGCCCCTGATTCAATATACAAGTGCCAAATATTGCAGCCTTGATACTCCGCTCTGTATGTGTACCCTTGCCTATCTGTAAATTGCTTCCAACCTTGAAAAATACTTGTGTCTTGTAAAGTGTTCATGCGTTCACCTATTCCCAAGTAAATTTGTGTGCATTTTCTTGATCGATATATCCATGCTCATATAATCCGCGCTTGACAGGTATTTGAAAGCGATTGGGATCTCTTTTCCATTCCTTTATTTGTATGTTGTTTACATTTTCCAATAGCTCAATAGGTGATAACGCTCATCATCGCCCCATTTACAAAAAATCTTGACTTCGCCATCTTCTCCGAACTCAACATTGCTTGCTTTCGGCCATTCTAACAAACACTCAACGATACGATCTTCGCGAACAGTTTCAAAATAAACCCCTACGCTATTTTTCTTAGTGATCGGTCTTACTCCGAAGTGACAAGGGTAATAGTGATTAACGCCCTTCCATTTTGTGCCCACTTCCATTGCTCTCTTTAAATCTGCTAATGTTTTCATGTAATCTTCCTTTAGTTATAGCACCTATAGCACCAATTGAGTGTTTCGTTCCATCCTTTCCAGCTTTAGCAAGCAGCGATCTTCTCACTCTGCCGTTAATCGCGTACTCAAATAATCACTTAACACTATTTCACTTACTTGATACACTGTGTATAAGAAGCGAAAAACTGTCGATATTGCGCTACGAGTTTTGTACCAATCTCGACATACGCAACAGTATAGCATAAACACCATGATTATTGCAATACAAAAACAAGCACCAATACTCGGAAGTGACTCGAGAGTATGTTGTGAGCATGAAAAAACAAGCACCAATACTCGGAGATGAGAGGGAGTTATGAAAAAAGCACAGCACTTGAAGCTCAAGTTTATCGAACAGCTAGAGTCAAGCAAGGGAGTGAGGGAAAAGACTTTTAAGGAGTTGTGTAAGCATGTTAGAAGTGGTTATTCTCTTGATTGCTTTCCTAGCGTCAGCCAAAAAACTATTGAGGAATTGCTCTCAAAGTACCCTGAGGAGTGGATTGAAGATGAGCTAGTCGAAGCTATGCGCGAAGGGAAAAGAGGCTGGGAAGCCATTGGAAGGCGTCAAGCAGAGGGAACGTGTCTCGGTAATTCCCGGGCATGGTTTTACAATATGGCACACCGATACAACTGGTCAGAAAAGCAGCAAATTGATGTGAAAACGGAGGGCACACTAGCAGTGAATATAGTATCATACGCTGACAGTATCGAGAAGCCTGTTTCTACATAACACTAATTATGCCTACTGTCAATTAAAGTATTTAGTATTAAGAGTATCACGACAACTTATACTTTGAATTTGTCTAGGAGATTGACCCCCTTGACCCCATAGGCGTGCACGATCCCTGTTACAGGACCTCACCTAAAATTTTTCCAAATTCCTTACTTTGTATTGCACTTTTTTGTTTTTCCCTTGAGTAATGCTTTGCGTTCTTTTTCATTTCATCTCCGAGTATTGGTAATTGTTTGATACTTAGCGCGTTACACTTCACTTCAGAGTATTGGTGTTTCCTTTTGAGTATTTCGGCTCATCTCCGAGTATTGGTTCATGTTTAAGTGTTTCTGCTTCACTGAGTTACGGCCATACTCTGAGTTTCGGTTCCAGGGTTATGTTTCGCTTCATCTCCGAGTATTGGTGATGGCTTCCTGTTTCTGGGTACTCCTACTACCTAAGTACTTAAGGTTTAGGTTGTTGTGCGGGTTTCTACTAATTTGACACGTTTTAGTAGGTTTCATAAGTGTTGTTTTTTTTGGATTGCTCTCGTAGTATCTGGTGCTATTGGTGTCAAAAGGAGGTAAAAAGTGGCTGCTATATATGAGAGAGCGCACACTTGTGGGGATGAGGTCTGGCGGATGGTGATAAGGGTAGGCGATAATCGGAGGTTTTGTTTATCGTTTTCCAGTTTCGATGCGGCTCATGCGTGGGCGGTAGAGAATGAGAGGTGGGTAAGGAGTGATGTCGATAGGGCTTTGAGATGGCGAGAGGAAAAGTACTCCTATATGAGGGAGAAGCGGTTGAATGAACACGAAGGTATTGTATTTAAACGATTTGGGAAGGTGAAAAATGGATGAATATTTTGGTCAGTGTGATATGAAAAAGGTGGAAGAATTATTCGATTTGGTAGCTAAAAAAGGTAATGAATTGAAGCTGAATAATGCAGAAGTTACGGCGCTGACTTCTATGATTTTATGTACTGCAATTACAGGCTCTAGGTACGCTGGAGAAGAGGTTTTTCGTCGCTATATGTTGGATCATTTTTTGTCTATATGCTTGGATTTGTTAAAAGAATTCGATAGGGGGTTGGGTGATGACGATGGCTGAAATTTTCCGTTGTTGTTTCTGTGAGGGGCTGCTTGAGAAGTGGGACTGTGTAGGCTATAACGAGGTGGTATCGAGCTTACTGTGTAGAAAGTGTGGGGAGTGGTTTATGGACTCAACTAATATGGATGTATTTAGAAAGGAAGAAAACAAAAATGTCAAAAAAAGAACAGCAATATAAGTATACGACATGCGAGACGGTTAAGAAGTGTTTAGCCTGTTTTAGTAGTATGTCAGAGTTTTACGAGTTTTTGGGAGTGATTAAGAGCGTTAGTGAGGTCCAAAATCAGGTGTATCAGGCGGCGAGGTTGTTTAAGATTCCCGAGGGTCAAACGCTCGATGTCTATACGCGGTTCATAATCTTGTTTGTGGATATATTGAAGCAGCGAAGAGAGCTGTTGATGGACTTGATGAGGTATACAAGAGTGGAACAGGGTACAGAGGAAGATGTGAAGAAGCATTTGAATGACGCTGAGAAGGGTGCGGACGAGCACTTTGCTGAGTTGTTGGCAATGGCGAGTAAGAATTGGATTGATTTTGATGAAGATGAAGAAGAGGATGAAGAAAGCGAATTGGAGGATGAAGAGTTATGATGGAATACCCGAAAATAAACAGTCTTTTCAAGCGGGATATGGTTTCCAGGAAGCTTATGGAAGGTGATTATTCTTGCGAGGAGTTTGAGAGTATTAATAGGTGGCTGGTCACGGAAAAGATTGATGGCACGAACGTTAGGATCTGTTACGAGAATATGGATGGTGCGAGTTCTTGGAGGTTTGGTGGGAGGACTAAGGACGCACAGATGCCTACCGTGCTTTCGGAGTACTTGCAGGATACTTTTGATGTGTATAAGTTCAAGGAGTTCTTTCCGAATCCGAAGAGAGTGATCTTGTTTGGAGAGGGGTATGGAGGCAAGATTCAGGGTAATGGATGGTATAGAGATGGTGTGGGGTTCATTTTGTTTGATGTGTGGATCGATGGGTGGTGGTTGAAGGTAGATGATGTGGCAGATGTAGCTGGAAAGTTCAAGATACCTTCTGTGCCACTTATTGCGAACCCTTATGTGGAGGAAATGGGCAATGTTTGGAATAAAGATCATATTGTGAATTTTATTAAATGCAATCCTCGAAGTATTCATGGGGGATTTCGTGGTCCGATGGAGGGTATTGTGGCACGTGCGTATCCTCAGATGCTTTTTAGGTTGAGGAGAGAGCAGATCATGTTTAAGTTGAAGTGTAAAGATTTTCAATAATAGGAGTGTTTTATGTGGTTTATGATGAGTGGTGCGGCCTTGATTTTTTTGTTTTCAAGCCATCGGGATCAAGCACCGTCTAGAATAGTAGAACAAGGACCTCGATCACCTGCGATTGAGTGGGTGCGGATGCAGGGGGCTAATGGTCCTGCGGAGTTCAATCCTGTTGTGGAGGAGGAAGAGGAGGACGAAGGTGGTTGATATTGCAATGTGTGAGGGTGGAGACTGCCCTCTTAAAGAGTCGTGTTATAGGTTTAAGGCCACTCCTAGTCCATACGCACAGAGCTACTTTGCTGATATACCTTATGATGCTGAAAAGAAGGCGTGCGAGCATTATTGGGGTGTAGATAACTATGAAAAGGTGAAGAAACTCGATAAAATCAACGAGTTTTAAAGAAATTTCTTGTCATTCTCCAGAATTCCCTGCTACAACTGGGTATTTTGGAGGATTTTATGTCGAATGGTCAGAATATCACGATACCTTATGGGTACAGTCCACGTCCGTATCAGTTAAATATCTTAAAAGCTCTTGACAATGGTGTGAGAAACGCATGTTGGGTGGTGCATCGTCGTGGCGGCAAGGATACTACGATGTGGAACTACATGATCAAGCGTGCCTACATGGAACCGGGGACGTATTACTACTTCCTACCATCGTTCGCACAGGCTAAGAGGGTGATCTGGGATGGGATGACAAACGATGGAAAGCGCATGATTGATTACATACCCAAGGCAGTTGTTGATGGAAACCCAAACAACACTGAAATGAAGATCTGGATCAATGGAGCAAAGGGACAGAGCTTGATACAGTTGATTGGAGCGGATAGTTACGATGCAATCATGGGCACGAATCCGCGGGGGGTGGTGTTTAGTGAGTGGTCGTTGATGGATCCAATGGCGTACGATTTCGTTAAACCTATCTTGGCGGCGAATGGAGGGTGGTGTGCCTTTATTTACACGCCACGGGGCAAGAACCATGGCTGGGATCTGGCAGAGATTGCGCGGAAGAACCCTGACGACTGGTTTTACGAGATACTGACTGT
>Ga0070706_100003372_pt1 | contig 15756 bp, 13 predicted proteins | sample KBSK5501metaG_FD_65476 | JGI IMG/M metagenome (GOLD analysis project Ga0070706, IMG submission 65476) | Corn, switchgrass and miscanthus rhizosphere microbial communities from Kellogg Biological Station, Michigan, USA - KBS K5-50-1 metaG | ecosystem: Host-associated > Plants > Roots >...
GCGTCGCCGGAGATGCCGGCCCAGGCGCCTCCCTGCGCGTGCCAGAGGAGGCACTCGAGCTGATAAGCGTCCGTCGGGCCGTCGGCCAGGATCCAGCCGAAGAGAACGTTCTCCGGGGCCGCGCGAGCCAGCTCCAGAAGCCTCTGCCGTAAGTCCAGATCGTCCCGCCCGACGCGCTCGGTCACGTGGCCGCCCGGGCCGACCGTCTTGACGAAGAAGACGCCCGAGCAGGCGGGAGGAACGGTGCGGGCGACGTTGCCCTCCGTCAGACGAACGGCCGGCTGGATGCGCTTGGGAGGAGGCAGGTCGGGAAAGAGAGACGGCTGCGCCGGGTCGGTGAGTGGCTGCTCGAACCGCTCTCGGCGGGCAGTCCGCATCTACCAATAGTGTAAACCCCGTCCGCTCCGTCTCCAAGCGAGACCCGCAAGAAAATCAGCGGGAAGGGGTGGAAAGGAGCAGGAGGGGAATGCGCGGCGACCGGGAAGCGTCCCAGGCGGCTCGGTCGATTTTGCCGGCGCGGGCCCGCCGCGTCTTCCCCCTAGCGCTGTTACGGACGAAACGCCGTAGAAGAACCCAGGACTGAAACTCGGTGGCTGCCCTGGGTATCTCGAACCCCTCGCTGCGAGCGCGCGCCATCGCATCCTCGATCACCGTCCGTTCCCGCGGCGCGAGCGCGCGCTCGACGGCCCAGCGCGCGTCCGGCTCGGGACAGCCCGTGTCTTTGAGGACATGCCGGACGCGAGCGGAGAAATCGCCCCGCGCCTTTTCCGCGGACCGAGCCATGAGCTGAAGCTCCAGAACTCGCTGATGCGCGAACTCGAAGTGGCGCAGGAGCGGATCGACTGACTGATCGGTTGCGGCGGCCTTTCCGCTCAAATGATTTGCCAGCGCGCGGAGATCGCGCGCCGCACGCCTGGACGAGCCGGTGCGCGCGTCCCAGGCAAGCGCTCGGATGCGTTCGCGCACCCGCCAGGAATCGAGAACGGACAGAGGCAGAGCCGCGAAAACGCGCCAGAGCGGCGCTTCTTCCGGCGCCTCCCCTATGGTGCGACGCAGCTCGCGCTCGGCTTGGATTTCCGTCTCGAGAAGCCGTTGCCACGGAATCCCCAGCGCCTCGGCCACGTCGATCAGCTCGTGAGCGTCTGCCATGACTCCTCGAGAAAGGGTACGGCCCCGGCCGCGGGAGGTTTCGCAGTTGGGGACGACGCGCGAAAGGGGGCGGACGAGACGCCACACCCGAGTGACTAGGGCTCAATCGTCTTCGCCGATCAGGTCCTTCAAGCACGAGCGGTAACCGCGGCTCCAGACCAGCCGCGACCCATCTCTCAGCAGAACCAGATGGGCCCCGTTGATTGTCGGTTGGATCTCTCGGATGCGGTCGGCGTTGACGATCGTCGACTTGTGGATCCGTAAGAACCGATGTCCGTCCAGGTGCCCCTCCAGATCGCTCAAGGTCTTGCGGACCAGATGTCCCTGCTTTCCCGCGTGGATCCGGGCATAGTTGCCTTCGGCCCCGATCCAATCGACCTCCTCGGACGGCAGGAGAAACAGCCGGCCGCCCGAGCGGATGACGAGGCGGCCGGAAGAGCTCTCCGTCGACCGGATCCGCTCGTCTCGGGCCTCCGGGCACCCGGAGCGGATGCGTGTGCGGGCGCGATCCAGAGCCCGTTCGAAGCGCTCCCGATCGAACGGTTTGATCAGGTAGTCCAGAGCGCCGACCTCGAATGCCTGGACCGCATGCTGTTCGTCCGTTGCGAGGAAGACGACGGGAGGCATCCGGTCGGCTCCCACCGCATCGATCACGGCGAAGCCGTCCATTCCGGGCATTTGGATTTCCAGCAAGACGAGCTCGGGGCGGGCGCGCTCGATTGCCTCGACGGCTTGGAGACCGTCGGCGCACTCACCGGCGACCTCGGCATCCAGATGGCCGTTGAGCAGATGGCGCATCCGCTCGCGCGCCGCTGGCTCGTGATCGACGATTAGAATGCGGATCTTCCGCTTGCTTCTCGGGGCTGACGTGCACGTTCTCCTGCGAGAGATACGAACGAAACGTCTTCCTGTTACAGGTTCGTCCCTTCGTGCTCACCCGAGAACGAGCTCCGGCCCGGCCCGGGCCGGCGGCTGCGCCCGAGAAATGTGATGAGAGGCCGAGGCAACGGGATCATCCGCAGACCCTTCGCGGCGGTGAGGCGTCCCCCGGAGCATGGACGCCTTCACGGTCCGACGCGGCTCCTCGGCGCGTGTGGCCTGGCGGGCAGCCGCCCTCCTCGCCGCCTTGGGCGCTCTGTCCTGGGATGCTCAGGCATCCGACGGCGTGCCCGAGTTCGTCGGAAGGGTGGACCCGTTCGTGAAGGCGGCCGTCACGCGAGCCTTCGCCATCGCGCTGGAACGGCTCGGCCGCGAGCGATGCCTGCAGGTTTTTTCGGAGTTCAACGACGCTGCCGGCCGCTCTCTGACCAAAAACCTGGAAGCCTTGAACCTGACGGCGAGCAGTCAGTTGACCTCGATCCGCGTGGCCGACGGCGCGCACGAGAAGGCGTGTGCCGATCCGGGCGTCCTCGCCTACACGCATCCGGGAGCGTCAACGATCTATGTCTGCGGCCATCGATTCGCCTCGCTGACCCGCATGCACCCTCGGCTCGCGGCCGCATTGATCCTCCACGAGCAGCTCCACTCGCTCGGCCTGGGCGAGAACCCGCCGGAGAGCCAGCAGATCACCGGATCGGTCTTGCGAAGCTGCGGGTACTGAAGGGAACGAGGCAACTTATCGCGTGCGGGTGGGGACAGGCCCCCTACAGGCGAAAAGGAAGGATCAAAGAATCTCCATCTCGTGATGGTCTTCGGGCGGGTCGCAGTGACTTTCGGCCGCGGCGGTCGCTGCGCGACCAGGCGGCCGAGAGAGTTCAACACGAGAGCTGAGATCAGGCTTCCAGAATCTCCATTCCGTGATGATCCTCAGGGAAACAGCATTCGCACCAAGCCAGTCGAATGTCCTCGCACGCGAACTCGAGGACGCGGCACTCGCATTCGAAGCAGATTCCCCCCACCCGCAAACCGGAAACCGTGAATCGTCGGACAGGAAAGGGAAAGTCTCCTGGTAAATCAGTTTTGCCTTCATCGAGTCTCAAGCGCCCTCCTCGGGGATTGCCTGTGAGCTGTGAGCTGTCAGCTGTCAGCTCTTCCTCACCCCTTCACGCAAACGACCTGCCTTAAACGTGCCACAACCTCCACCAGGTCGGAGGACTTCTCGATGACCTCGCCGATCGGCTTGTAGGCCCCGGGAATCTCGTCGAGCACCCCCGCGTCTTTCCGGCACTCGACCCCTTCCGTCTGCCGCGCCAGGTCCTCGCAGGAGAATCGCCGCTTCGCTTCCCCGCGGGACATCTTCCGGCCCGCGCCGTGTGGAGCGCTCTCGAAGGAGTCGCGGTTTCCGAGCCCCCGGACGATGAAGGAGCCCGTCCCCATCGACCCGGGGATGATTCCGAGCTCTCCCGCCCCGGCGCGGATCGCGCCTTTGCGCGTCACCAACACGCGCTCTCCGAAATGAACCTCGTCGGCGATGTAGTTGTGATGACAGTTGACGGACATCGTCAAGCCCAGCTTCGAAACGTCTCCGTCGAAGCCAAGCGCATGAGCGACTTGCCGCAAGAGCCGGGCCATCATGATCTCGCGGTTGGCGAACGCATAGTCCTGGCACCAGTGGACGTCCTCGCGGTACTGAATGAAGTCGGGTGTGCCCTCCAGAAAATAGGCCAGGTTGCGGTCCGGCAGGCGATCGACGGCTTCCCGGAACGCTGCCTTGGCGCGGTTGATATGAATCTCGGCGACGCTCTTGCCGATGTTGCGGGACCCGGAGTGGAGCAGCAGCCAGATCCGGCCGTCGTCCTCGTCGATGCAGACCTCGATGAAGTGGTTGCCGCCGCCGAGCGAACCGAGCTGGAGCACGGCCTTTTTCATCAGCGAATCCGAGGCGGCATGCGGGCGGCTCCGATCGCGAGCCCACGCCAGCCCCTCGGCGAACGGCTCCTTTTTCTGCTGGAATCCTACGGGGATCTCCCTCTCGATCGAATGCCGGAGCCTTTTCAACGTGTCCGTCCCGAGGCGCTCCGACGGGATGGCGGTCTTGCGCGCCATCATCCCGCAGCCGATGTCCACGCCAACCGCCGCCGGACAGACGGCCCCCTTCATCGCGACGACGCTTCCCACGGTCGCTCCGATGCCCAGGTGGACGTCGGGCATCGCGGCCACGTGGTGGAACACGAAGGGCAGCGACGCCGTGTTCTTCAGCTGCTCGGCCGCCTGCGGTTCGATCGAGTCTGTCCAGACTTTGACCGGGACCCGGGCGTTGAGGATCGTTTCAACGGGCATGGGGCGATCCGCGATCGGTTCTCAGCTTTCCACCTCTCGCGGACCGTGCAATCCTACAGGCTCGCTCACGTCCGGCGAAGCCCCGGCCCGACACGTGCCATGGACTTGATATCTACCCATGCTATATACTTTCTTGAATGCCTCGAACCCGAAAGCAGTCGAAAAGCGAGCGACGCCCGGCCAAGGTCTTTTGGACAGGCCGGAGCCAGGCCGTTCGCTTGCCGAAACAGTTCCGATTCGACGTCGACGAGGTTCTCGTTCATCGCGAAGGGCACAAGTTGGTGCTCGAACCGATCGAGATCGAACGGGACGCCCGAGGCTGGCCCACGGCCTGGTGGAAGCTCGCAGGCTCGGCGACCGATTTCAATGTCGGTGAGCGACCCCGAGCCCACGAACGCCGCGACGTTCTTCTGGATCGCGACTGAGTCGTCCCTATGGCGGTCCGCTTTCTGCTCGACACCAATACAGTCAGTTTTCACATCCGTCGGTCGTCACCAACCCTGCAGCGACGCTTTCAGGCCACGCCGGCCGAGCAGGTCGGCCTGAGCGTCATCACGGAGATGGAAGTCCGCTACGGTTTGGCCAGAAACCCCGGGCTTCGAATCTCACCGCTGGTCGAAGAGTTCTTGTCCGGCATCACGATTCTTCCCCTGACTTCGGAAGCCGCCTCGCATTACGGGCGAGTTCGGGCCCATTTGGACCGCCGAGGTAAACCGATCGGACCTCTGGATCTCCTCATCGCCTCACACGCGCTTGCGTTGGACACCACGCTGATCACGACGAACCTTGGCGAGTTTCGGCGTGTACCGAAGCTGCGCTGCGAAGACTGGACACGCTGAACGCGGAGTGTCCGGACGAGATCTCGCCGGTCCTCTTAGCTCGCCGCCTCTACCAGGGCAGGGCCAGCCTCCTCGGTTTCCGAAGCTTGACCCGAGGCCGCGTGCTTCTTCGCGACCAGGACGTAGATCGACGGGACGACGAACAGCGTGAAGCACGTGCCGATGATCATGCCGGTCACGAGCATGATGCCGATCGAGTTGCGGGCCCCCGCCCCGGGACCGCGGGCGAAGACGAGGGGCAGATGGCCCATCACGGTGGCGGCGGTCGTCATGAGGACGGGCCTCAGCCGGGTGCCTGCGGCCTCGATGACGGCCTGCACCTTGTCCAACCCGCGCTCCTGAACGTGGTTCGCGAACTCGACGATCAGAATCCCGTTCTTCGCGATCAGGCCGACGAGCGTGATCAATCCGACCTGGCTGTAGATGTTGAGGGTCGTCAATCCGAGGAACGAGAACAGCAGCGACCCGGCGAGAGCGAGAGGAACCGACCCGGCCAGAATGATGAACGGATCCCGGAAGCTCTCGAACTGAGCGGCCAGGACGAGATAGATCAGGATGCCCGATAGCAGGAAGGTGCCGAGGAATTTTCCTCCCTCGGTGCGCACCTGTCGTGACTCTCCGGCGTAGTCGATCGTGAATCCCTGAGGCAGGATCTTCTTGGCTTCTCCCTCGAGGTAGTTCAAGGCCGTGACGAGCGAGACCCCCTGCGGAATGACTCCCTGGACGCGCACGGCATTCAACTGCTGGAAGCGCTTCAAATCCCGCGGCTCGGTCGTCGTCTTCAACGTCGCGAACGTCGAGAGCGGCACGAGCTTGTCGTTGTTGCCCTTGACGTAGATCTGTGAGAGCTGATCGGGCGTCAGCCGCTCCGCGCGTTTGAGCTGCGGAATGACCTTGTAGCTTCGCCCCTCGACGCTGAACCGGTTGACGTAGTTGCCGCCCAGGAGAACCGAGAGGTCCTTACCGGCCTGCGAGAGGTCCACGCCCTGCGAGCGCAGCTTGTCGCGGTCGAAGACGACCTCGGCCTGCGGCTGGTCGAACTTCAGGTCGGAGTCGGCGAAGATGAACATGCCGCTCGCGAACGCCTTCCCGACGAGCTGGTTCGCGAACTCGGCCAGCTGCTGCGGATCGGCCGTGGAGGAAATGACGAAGTCGACCGGAAAGCTGCCTCCGCCCGGCAGGGCGGGGGGAACGAGCGGGATGACGCGGATCCCCGGGATCTTGGAAACGCCCTGGGCGACCTGCATCTGGAGCTGCTGCGTGCTTCTTTTGCGCTCGTCCCAGGGCTTCGTCACCATGCCGGAAAAGCCGCCGCTCGGGAGCGTGATCTGAAATGTCGCGTCGGTCTCGGGAAAAGACTGGAAGACGTCGTTGACCTCTTTGGTGAAGAGCCTTGTCTGGTCCAGAGTCGAGTTGGGGGCGGCCTGCACGATCCCGAACACGACGCTCTGGTCCTCGGTTGGCGCGAGCTCCTTCTGCGAGAACATGTAGAACGGAAAGATCAGCGCCGTGACGATCCCCCAGAGGACGAACACCACCGTTCGGTAGTTGAGGGTTCCGGCCAGGAGCTTGGTGTAACGGTTCCGGACCCGGTCGAACTGGCGGTTCACCAAGCCCGAGAAGCCTTTCTCGGTATCGCCGGCGCGCAGAAGCTTCGAGCCCATCATCGGCGAGAGGGTCAGCGCCACGACGCCCGAGATGATGACAGCGCCGGCGAGAGTGAAGGCGAACTCCCGGAAGAGAGCGCCCGTCAGGCCGCCCTGGAGGCCGATCGGCGCGTAGACCGCCGCAAGCGTGATCGTCATCGCAATGATCGGGCCGCGCAGCTCGCGCGCCGCCGCGATCGCGGCGTCGAACGGTTTCTGGCCCATGTGGAGGTGCCGCTCCACGTTCTCGACCATGACGATCGCGTCGTCGACGACGAGACCGACCGAGAGCACGATGGCCAGAAGAGTCAGCAGGTTGATCGTGAACCCGGCGACCAGCATCAGGAAGACGGCGCCGATCAGGGAGATCGGGATGGCGACGATCGGGATGAGCACCGACCGGAAGGACCCGAGGAACAGGAAGATCACGATGATGACGATGATGAGGGTCTCGGTCAGCGTCTTCAAAACCTCGCTGATGGCCTTGTCGATGTAGCGCGTGGAGTCGTAGGGAATGCCCGCGGTCATCCCGGCGGGCAGCTGAGCCTGGACCTGCTTCATGTCCTCGCGCACGCGCTTGACGACGTCCAGAGAGTTCGCTGTCGGCAGGACCCAGATCCCCATGAAGGTCGCGGACTGGCCGTTGAAGCGGACCTCCTGGTCGTAGTCCTCGGCGCCGAGCACGACGTCGGCGATGTCGCTCAAGCGGACCACGACTCCTTTGTCTTCCTTGACCACGAGCTGGCGAAAGTCCTCCGCAGTCTTGAGGTTCGTGTTCGCTACGAGATTGACCGACACCATGGAGCCCTTCGTGCTTCCGAGTGCCGACAGGTAGTTGTTATTCCCCAGCGTGTCGCGCACCTGGGACGGCGAGATTCCGAGCGCCGCCATCTTCTCGGGCTTGAGCCAGACCCGCATCGCGAACACGCGCGCCCCCAGAATGTCGGCCCGCTGCACGCCGGACACAGCGGAGAGCTTGGGCTGGACGACGCGGGTCAGATAGTCGGTGATCTGGTTCTGATCCAGCTCTTTCGAGGAGAACCCGAGATACATCGCCGCGATCTGCTGGTCCGCGGTCTGAAGGTCGATCACGGGGACCTGCGCCTCCGGCGGCAGGTCGTTTCGGACCTGTGCGACCTTGGCCTGGATCTGAGTCAAGGCGGCATTGGTGTCGTAGTTCAACTTGAGGTGGACCGTGATCGTGGACACGCCCTGAGCGCTGGAAGACTCCATGTAGTCGATGCCGTCGGCGCTGGCGATGACTCGCTCGAGCGGGGTCGTCAGGAATCCCCGCACGAGATCCGCGTTGGCGCCGACGTAGACGGTCGTGACCTGGATGACGGCGATGTCGCTCCGCGGATACTGCCGGATTGAGAGCGAGCGGATGGACTGGATGCCCGCGATCAGAATGACGAGGTTGACGACGATCGCAAGGACCGGCCTCTTGATGAAGAGATCCGTCAGTTTCATTTAGCTGTCCTCGGGCTTGGGCGCCGGGTTGTTGCCGGGCTGAACCTGGTTGTTGACCTTGACGGCGGCCCCGTTGCGCAGCTTGAAGACTCCGGAGGTGACCACCTGCTCGCCGTCCTTGAGGCCGGAGACAATCGCGACCTGGTCGCCGCGGGAGGCCCCGAGCTTCACGAACTGCTGCCGCACTCCGAGATACTGGTCCCCCTTCGGTCCCTTGACCCGTTCCACGATGAAGACCGCATCACCGTAGGGAGCGTACTTGATGGCCGAGGTCGGCACGGTGACGGCGGACTCGCCTGCCCCCAGTCCGATGTTTGCCTTGACGAACATTCCGGGGCGCAGCTTCGCGTTCGCGTTGTCGAACGTCGCCTGGATCTGGATGTTGCGGGTCTGCTCGTTGATCACCGAGTCGACCGCGGTCACCCGGCCGTCCGCCTCGACCCCCGCTCCCTCGGCCGTCGCGTGGATCGCAGAGCCGACCTTGAGTCTCGCCACCTGCTGCTGAGGCACGGAGAAATTGACGTAAACGGGCCGGATCGACTGCAGCGGCACGATCGGGGCGCCGGCTTCCAAGTACTGGCCGAGGTTGACCTGCCGGATCCCCAGCACTCCCGCGAAGGGAGCTCGGATCGTCTTGCGCTCGATCGTCGCTCGAATCTCACCGGCCTTGGCCACGGCCTGCTTCTGCTCGGCGGCCAACCGGTCCAGGTCCTGCTGGGCCTGAATTCCCTGCTCGACGAGATCTTTCGCTCGCTTGAGGTTCAAATCGGAGAGCCCGCGGGCCGCCTCCGCGGCGGCCAGCTGCGCTTGCTCCTGCCGCGTGTCCAGACGCACGAGGACGGCGCCCGCCCCGACGGACTGTCCCGATGCGAACTCGATCTTTTCCACGATGCCGGGCAGATCGGCGGCAATGGTCACTCCATGGACGGCGGCCACGCTCCCGATCGCATTCCACATCGCGGGCCATTGCTCCTGCCGGGCGACCACGGTGGTCACCGCCTCGGGAGGCGGCTGAAAGGAGGCGTTCTGCTTCATCCCCGCCTGAATCTGGCGGGTCTTCACAGCCGCGATCGTCGCGATGAAAATCCCAGCCGCGGCGAGCATCAAAATCATCCGTTTTTTCATAAGAGACCCTCCATGTACTTCTCGCGCGCCCCGTGACCGACCCCGACTCCAGAAAATCTTTCGGGAAACGGAATAGGACGGGCGCCTGGCGCCGGGTAAGTTCCCACCTTATCGAACAGCCCTGCGTTATTTGTGTTACGCAAAAAACGGGGACAAGATTCAGGCCTCGATTCGACCCCGGGTCGGCGGAAACCTCGACGGCCCCTGCGCCCGGCCTCTTGCGATTATCCTCTTTCCTATCAGCCTTTACGCTCGATACAAGAGAACGGAACGCTCGATCAGCCATGCTTCATTCCCGATCCTTCTCCCTAACGACGAACGAGGGCGCGGAAATCGACCAGGATTCTCTGGCAGAGATTTGCGTCAATCGGCACGGGGTGAACCGCTCGGAGAGAACCCTGGACAGAGCTTCCATGATGGACTCTCTGCCCGGAACGAACTGATGAAGTCGCCACCTCGTCGGTCCAACGGTCTCGGTTCTGTGCTTTGCACGCTCGTTATTCTGTCGGCATGCTCGCCTTCCTCCGCACCGCGCGCTGCTTCGGACCGGGCGTCGGCGCCTGTTGGGACGTTCTCTCTGGCGGGCCCCGTTTTCGGTCAGCAGACGCTTCTTCCCACTCGATGCTCCGTCGGGGAGCGTCAGCTGTTTCTCGGTTTCGATCTCCACGACGAAAAGGCCGGGATCATCGCGCGACTCGTCGTGGACCCGGCGACCGGCCCGGTCGTCCGCGTCTTCAAGGCCTCCGCTCCCTTCGACCAGAGCGTTCTCTTCCGCCGGTCGGAGTGCCGGACGTTTCACTTCTCGCTCGACTCGACCGGCTGGCGAATCAACCGCATTCAACAGCTCGGCGTCTCGCTGGAGCTCGACTGTCAGCTGCCCTCCGGGGACAGCATCGTCGGCAAGGCGAAGGATCCGGGTTGTCTTTAGCCGGTGTCCGAGAGCCTCTGACTTCGAAACGGCCGTAGCCTTCGCTCAGGGCGACTGGGGCAGCGCCAGAGAGGCCTGGCCAAAGACATACTTCCAGCCTTTCGGCGTGCGCACATAGGTGTCGCTGAACCAGAGCTTGCGATCGAACGGCTTGCCGTCACTGGTTCCCTTCAACCACAAGAGAGCCGTGACGACTGCCGTATCTCCCCAGACTCGAACTTTCTGCTCGAGCTCTTCCTGATGTTCGTAGAGCGAGTTCTTTTTCCGCGCTTCGTCCAGCAACGCTGCTTTGCTGTGAGCCTGACCCCGACCCGTGACGAGAACGAAGTCATCGGCCAGGATCCGATCCATCGTCGCCGCGTCGTTGCTCTTGACCGCCGCCTGGTATTCCGTGTCGAGGGCGGCGACCGTCCTGGCATCATCGTTTTGAGGCGTGCTCAAAGCGGATGCCGCCATCGCTCCCTCCTTATGGCTCCGAAAGAGGATGTCGAATCGCGGTTGCCAGGTCGCGCCCCCATCGGTGGAGCCTTGGGCGGTTTCCCGCACGCCGCCGGCCTGAGGCGTCCAGACACCGCGCAGAATTTCTTCGTGACCGTCCGGGGCGGCCTGGCGCCCTTGCAGGGTCAGGCTGTCACCCTGGAACCGTCCGTCGATCTGGAGGAGCTGTCCCCTGTTCGTCACCCAGGTCTGATGCCAGAGCTTTCGAGACGCGTCATAGGTCGTGAAGCTCTCGCCGACGAGACCGTCGTTCTGCTCGTACACTTCTCGCAGCGCGCAGCCGCCCAGGATGATGTCCACTCGCGCGCGAGCCACAGGCTTGTCGCCACCGCCGATCTCATAGGCGTCCCAGTCCCCTGCCCAGAAGTCGAGCCGCCGGTGCTCGGCGCTCGCGCACTTGGAAGACGTCGCGGCTTCGGCCGCGACAGCCGTGGCGGTCCCGCTCACAAGGACCGCCGCAAGCCAGAGGGAAACGCAGCGGGAACGCCGAGAACGCAGCGTGAACGGGTGAAGTAAAGCTAGAAGTTTGAACTTCATGCGTTCACACTTCACTTCCCGGCGTTCCCGTGGCGTTCACGGCGTTCATGCGGGGGTGCCAGCACCGGAACAGTTGACCGCATCGCACCTCTCCATTGGATTCGCCGCGGCGCGTCACTCGACGACTTCGAGCGTCCCGTCTATCGGGAACCATTCCTTTGCGTTCGACGCGACGCCGAACACCTTGCGGCTGCGAAGGTTCAGCGCTACGGTCAGCGTGTAGCCCGACGAGGCGAGGTAGGACACGAGAAAGACGTCCTCGGCGACTTTCATAGCCGCGTACTCTTTCTCCTTCATGGGTTTTCCCTTCTGCGTTCCGTCGATCGAGCGAAATTCGACGGCGCCGTCTTCGTGGAACACGTGCTCGTGAGTCTGGCCCTTGGTGGGGCCGTCCGTCCAAGTGAAGCGGATCGTCTTCCCGCGAATCTCCGGGGCCCGGGGTGCGTCTGCCATTGACACCTCCTCGATTTTTGAGTTTGTCCGCGAACGTCCCGCTCAGGTCAGCTCGAGCGGTTCGCCCGGGCGCAGCCCGCTTCGGCATTCCAGCGCCAGCAACTGGCGCTTGATCTCCAATCCTCCCCCGAAACCGGTCAGCGACCCGTCCGCGCCGATGACCCTGTGGCACGGGATGACGATCGGAAGAGGGTTGCGGCCGTTGGCCGCCCCGACCGCCCGGGAAGCGAGCGGTCTGCCGACTCGGCGCGCGAGCTCGCGATAGGACACGGTATCGCCGTAAGGAATGGTCGTGAGCGCGGACCACACTTCTCGCTGGAAGGGCGTTCCTTGCGGCGCCAGCGGGAGCTCGAACCGACGCAACTTCCCGGCGAAGTAGGCATCGAGCTGGGCGAGCGCTTCCGAGAAGGGCTCTTCAGTCCGCCGCCAATCGGGCGCGGGCTCGACCGGATGGAATCCGTTCTGAAAAGAAATCCTGCGCAAGCCTTCCTGATCGCCGGCGAGCAGCAACCGGCCGATCGGTGTGGAGACGGCGCAGTAGTCCATCACCTTCCTGCAGCGATTCTCTCGGGCGGATCGGCCGCGCGCGCCAGGTCGGCCGAATCCCGCCACAGCAAGAGAGCTGCATACGCGCGCCAGGGCCGCCATTGTTCAGCACGTTTCCTCAACGCCGCGGCCGTGAGAGGACGGCCCTGGGCGGCCGATCGAAGCAGGACCAAATCGTTGACGGGGAAGGCATCCGGTTGTCGCAACGCGCGCATGGCGATGTACTGCGCCGTCCATTCGCCGATGCCCCGGATGCGAACGAGGCTGTCCAGCGTCTCCTCTTCGGTCCCGGAAAGCGTGAGGCGGCCGGAGACGACGGCTTGCGCGAGCGAGCGAATCGCGCGCGCCCGGACCCGCGGCAATCCGGTCAGGCGGACTCCGGCCACGACCTGGGGAGTGGGAAAGACGACGGTCAGCCCTCCCGAGTCGGGGACGGAGAGCCGCTCCCCGTGCTTTTTCGCCAGCTGGCCGGCCAGCGTCGAGGCAGCGGCCACCGTCACCTGTTGGCCCAGAATCGCGCGGACACCCAGCTCGAAGCCATCCCACGCCCCCGGGACCCTCAGGCCCGGATACTTCTTCACGAGCCGCCCCAACAAGAGGTCGCGACGAAAGCGTCGCGCGATGACCGATGGATCCGCGGAAAGATCGAACATGGCGCGCAGTCGAGTCACGATCGGCAAGAGCGACACGGCCTCCGGGAAGCGAATGCGGGCTTCCAAGGCCTGCGCGCTTTCTTCGTGGCGGACTTCCAGGATTCCGTGCTGCCCATCGAGCGCAAACGAACGCCGATAAGCGCCGGAGACGACCTCCTCGACACCGGGGATGGCTCGATTTGCGAGAAACGCGAGGAGCGACTCCCAATCATAGGGAGCCCGGTAGGAAAGTCGGAAGACATACTCGTCGGGCCGCGCGCGCAGCGCGACCGGTCGCATGCGGCGCAGCTGCGAAGGAGTCCGGCCGTACAGTCCGCGAATCGAGTCGTTGAAGCGGCGGACACTTCGAAAACCGGACGCCAGCGCAACCCGAAACATGGGCAGATTCGTATCGCTGATGAGTTGCTTGGCAAAGTGCAGACGGGCCGCCCTCGCCACGGCGGCGGGCGAAGCGCCGAGATGAATTCGAAACAGCCGGTCCAGATGGCGGGCGCTCACGCCGAGGCGCTCGGACAGATCCGTCACGCGTTCTTCCTGGAGCGCGCCTTCCGCGATCAGGCGCAAGGCTCGCTTGACCGTCGTCGACGTGCCGTTCCACGCGGGTGTGCCGGGAGCCGTCTCCGGGCGGCAGCGAAGGCAGGGCCGGTAGCCCGCTTCCACCGCTTCCTCGGCTGACCGGAAGTATCGAACGTTTTCCCGCCTGGCCGTGGGCGACGGGCAGATCGCCCTGCAATAGATGCCCGTCGAGAGAACGGCGATGAAGAACCGTCCATCGAATCGCGAGTCGCGGGCCAGGCGCGCCCGGTCACAGATTTTCGGGTCTAACTCCATCGTGCCCGAAGCCTACCTCTCCGCCGCGGCCGCATATAGCCACTTTCGGACATGGCTGTCGAGGCGCCGCTGCATCGAACCGGCCGGAAACCGGGGCAGGGACAAACGAGACGGCGCGCTTGTCGCTAGGAGTTGAGCTGCGTCCGCAGAAAGGCGACGGTGAGCGGCCAGGCTTCGCGCGTCGCCTTCAGGTTCGCGCCGTTGCGATCTCCCTGGGCGCGCAGGAAACCGTGGCCGGCGCCATCGAAGAGGTGCGGCTCATATTTCTTCCCGAGCTTCTTCATCTCCGCCTCGGCGGGCGGGATCGTCGCGTCGACGCGCGCGTCATCGCCGCCGTAGAGGCCGAGGACGGGCGCCTGGATCTTGGCCAGCTCAGCGGCCTCAGGCGAAGTCCCATAGTAGACGACGGCCGCGTCCAGCTTCGGCTGAGAGGCCGCGTAGGAGAAGCTCTGTCCGCCGCCCCAGCAGAACCCGATCGTGGCGGTCTTGCCGTTCGCGGCGGGGAGCCTGACCGCCCAGCCGCGCACCGCGTTCAGGCGTACGGTGACTTGTTCGGGGGTGAGTCCGCGGATCAGCTTGACGACATCGTCGCGGCTCGGGAGCGAATCCGTTCCTCCCCCGTTCGGCCCCTTGCCGGTAATGAGGTCGGGGGCGACGGCGATGAATCCTTCCCGGGCGAGCTGGTCGGCCACGCCCCGGATCCAGTCGGAAAGGCCGTAGATCTCGTGGATGACGATCACGACCCCCGCCTTGTCCTTCCGCTCCGGATAGACGATCCAGGTGCGGACGGAATCTCCCGGCCCGACTTTGACGTCCACGTATTGGCCGTGTCGGGGCGACTTCTCGAGCGCCGCTTTCGCCGTCTCCTCGGCGGGAGGAAGCGTCTCGTCCCGCGCGATCGGGACAACAGCGGGAGCAGCAGACACCGCAGGAGCCGCGGTCGGACTCATGTGACCGGCATGGCCCGCATGGGGATCCGTCTGGGCGAGCGCGAAGCCTGCGATTAGGGAAACAAAGGCGGCGGTCAACGTCCGGCTCATCAGAACCTCCTCATTTGAGACCTCCGAAAGGGCAGGTCCGGATCGGCCCGCTATTTTGACACCCTCCGTCTGGCTTCATAATCTCGGTCCTGATGATCGGCCGGACCATTTCCCATTACCGCATCGAAGAAAAGCTCGGCGAAGGCGGGATGGGGATTGTCTATCGCGCCGTCGACGCACACCTCGGGCGCAGCGTGGCGATCAAGGTCCTCCCGCCGCACGCCGTCGGCGACTCGGAACGCAAGTGGCGCTTCGTCCGCGAGGCGAAGTCGGCTTCGGCCCTGAACCACCCCAACATCGTCACGATCCATGACATCGATAGCGCATCTTCGGACGCGGGCGAGACGGTCGACTTCATCGCCATGGAATACGTGGAGGGAGAATCGCTCGCGAAACGGATCGAGAGAGGCCGGCTTAAGGTCGAAGACGCGCTCGACTGCGCGGTTCAGGTCGCGAGCGCCCTCGCGGCCGCCCATGCGGCCGGCATCGTGCACCGCGACATCAAGCCGGCCAACATCATGGTGACTCCTGGCGGGTCGATCAAAGTGCTCGATTTCGGATTGGCCAAGCTGGTCGAGCCGTCGGGTCGTGCGGACGAGGCGGCTCCCACGATGACGAGCCCCTACTCTCTTCCGGCGCAGACTCGGCAGGGGACGGTCCTGGGGACCCTGGCCTACATGTCGCCCGAACAGGCGGAAGGCAAGCCGGTCGACGCGCGCACAGATGTCTTCTCTCTCGGGGCGGTCGTCTACGAGCTGCTCGCTGGCAGACGTCCGTTCGAAGGCGACTCGCAGATCGCGACGATCACCGCAATCCTGCGCG
>Ga0070706_100003373_pt1 | contig 15753 bp, 6 predicted proteins | sample KBSK5501metaG_FD_65476 | JGI IMG/M metagenome (GOLD analysis project Ga0070706, IMG submission 65476) | Corn, switchgrass and miscanthus rhizosphere microbial communities from Kellogg Biological Station, Michigan, USA - KBS K5-50-1 metaG | ecosystem: Host-associated > Plants > Roots >...
ACCCTGCATGAGCGACCGGCGATCGGTGCCGAGAACCCGATACCAATCCGCCGCGGCTGGCGATCCGCCCGCCGGACGTCAATCAGCTCGGTGCTCCGGCCGACGAGCCGCGTGGAGAACAATAATGCTGCCGTCATCCCTCTTTTCAGCAGCCTGCTAGAGGCTTCCGAGAGTTCCCCTCGCTTAACAAGCACTTGGCCGCTTCGACGCCGGACACTTTAACGCGTTGTTCACGCTGCACACGATCTCGAGCGATCAACCGAACCTGCTGTCGCGCTTTCCTAATTGGCAACAGTGGCGGCCTATGGTAAGAACCGTCCGACGAACCACTTTCGCGATGAAGATGTCGCGCGGCACTGAAGACTGTAGGCGATCCCGTCCCGGCTCTTAGATCGAGGGGGATGGTAGCATTGCAACGGCGCTCGACAGCTCACGGCTCTTACCAAGCACTCTGATGGGATGCTCGTAAATTGATCCGTAAGGGTCCCCGTGGGAAGTTCGCCAACTGCGCCTCCCGCTTGTGTCATCCGGCTCTGGGTTCAGCAGAACATCATGTCTAAGTTTTCAGTCCGTAGCCACGTCCTTGGTCGTTCATTCATCCTTGCAGTCGTGGTGCTTTCTGGTTGCTCCCTATCGTCAGCTCCATCTGGAGAATGCCCGGATCGGCGTTGCGCGGCTCTTCGCAGGGAACGCGTGTGCTGACACGGGACACCAGACTCCGAACGCCCGCGACGCCACCATCTGCTAACACCATCTGTGCCTGGGGAGTGAGGAAGGGAAGCGGGGGGTACTGAGAACGGCCGTTCCGTCAACCAGGCCCTTTGTCCCTTCTATGCTCGTCTCGTGGCGACTGCCGAGGTCAAGGCACGGGTAAATGGAGCTGCGCTGAAGCGAGAAGTACTGACGTGGAGTTGCAGTCCAAGACTTTGAGCTATGCTGGTCGGGCTCGAAGTGAAGAATCCCGATGGCGATTCGCGCGTTCGGAGGTCCGATGGTCAAGCGAATGTACTTTTTCAAGGATGGTTTTTGCTTTGAGTACGACCCCCGCGCAGGCGCCGACCGGGTCGTTAAGGGCCCGACCGCGATTGCCACGCGGCTCAAAGGCCTGAATGCGACGTTCGCGGGCAAGATCGACGCGGCGCTGAACCTCGGCGACGGATTCATCTTCCTCTTTAGCGGCGACGAGTGCTGGAAGTACGACGCGCTCACGGATCGCGTCGAGACCCCAACGCCGCAAAAGATCGCCGCGCGGTTCCCGACGTTGCCCGCGACCTTCAAAACCGGGATCGACGCCGCGTTCAACAGTGGCAACGGTAACGCGTACTTCTTCAAAGCGGCAGAGTACGTTCGCTACCACCTCAAGAACGATCGCGTCGACGCGCCGGACCCGGGCACGTCACCCTATCCGCGCAAGATCGGCGACCCGAATGGCTGGCACGGACTGCCGCTGTCATTTCAGGCCGGCATCGACGCGGCCGTGTTTGCAGGTGACGGCAAGATCTACTTCTTCAAGGATACCGAGTACGTACGACTGACGTTCGCCTCGCGCACGGTTGACGTCATCTCGCCGCCGTACCCTCTTACGATCGACCCTCTCTGGCCGGGCCTTCCGGCAACCGTCGATGCCGGCGTCGAGTGGATTCAGGCGGGCACGGCCACGCTCGACATCACGCTGAACCCGACCGGGTGTCAGAAGGTGACCGGGCCCAGCATCCTTGACGCGGCGCTCGGCCAGGCGTTCACCATGACAGCCTCGTTCGCCTCGACCGGTCATCCGAGCGTGTGCGGCTGCGCCGAGTACCGGCAATTCGTGCGCGGCGAGTTCGTGCTAAACGGGCAGCGCCTCGAACAAATGCTGCCAAACCCGAACGGCGGCCCGGCCATCCGGCTGCTACCGCGACCCGCTCCGGGCGCCGCGAACGACCACTTCCGTGAGGATGGCAGCAAGGGGAAGGCGCCCTTCTACGGACACCGCAAGGATCCGCCGGACCCGATCGGAAAGTACGACAACCCCGATCAGCGTTCGGGCTGCCAATACACGGGCATCGACTCGCCGATCCTGAGCGGTCAGGTGAGCAACAGCGTCACGATCGATCTCGACTTTCGCGGCGTCATCATCGACGTCAGTGCCGGCAATGAAGTGCTGTTGAAGAAGGAATGGCAGATCTTCTGCTCGGGCGTGCTGTGACATGGCTGAACTCGAACCGCTCCTGATCGCCGGGCGTTCGGTGCTGCCGCGGCTCGCGGTCGCGCCGGGACGTCTCCTCGTGCACGCGTCCATCACGATGGAGGAACCGGGCGAGCTCCTGGGGTCCGCCGTCGATGCGCAGGTCACCGCAGGTGGACAGCTCCTCACCAGGCTCAGTGGACCCGCTCCAGGGGGCCGGCTGCCGTTCGCGTCGACGGGCGCGGTCACGGCGCATGCCGACTTCGTCTTCGACAATCCCGGCAACCTGCCGCCGACCGAGCTCGCCATCACGATCGAGGGGCAGACGGGCACGTTCGACCTCATCGACGAGGTGCCGATCGGATCGGCGCCACCGCCACCGCCCCAGGCCACGAGCTTCCGGATCGCGCTGCTTCGTCCCGATGATCTCGTGAACCTGGACGTCGAAGCGATCAACCTCGATCTCGACCGCAGCGATCCGAACAAGCCGGCGCTGACGTCGGGGGCTGGAGGGGACGCGTTCCTGGTCGTTCGATTTCCTCCGCAAACAACCGTCGAGCAGGCGTTCTTCGAGTCAGGAGGAACCGAGCAGAAAACCGATCCGACAAAGGAGGTCGTCCGGAAGGACCCATCGCCGGCATCGATCGCCCCCCTGCCGGCGGGCGACGTCGCCGCTCGCATGAGCGGCAACAGCCGCCTGGTGTTTCGAGTCCCGCCCGGCTCCCGGATTCCGTTCACCATCGAAGGCCTGCTCGACTGGACGCGGCTCGAGCTTCACGTCGCACCGGCCGCGGACGTCGTCGCGAACGCGGAGCCGCCGGCGTCAGCACTGGCCATCAGGGAGCCGGGTCCCATCGAGACCACCATCGAGCTGCCCTATCGTCTGCATCTGTCGCCGACCCATGACGTCGCGTGGCAGCACGCCACCGGGATCGTGTCACATCGCGGACGGGTGGAGATGTGGCACACGCGTGTGGCGGTGCCGGACGCAGGCGGACGCGCCCAGCCCACCAGCGAACAGCACACGGTCGCTCTACGCGCGATCTGGTCACCTGACTATGACCCCGTGGTCATGCCCTCCCCCGCCGATCTGAAGCCGCTCGGCACGATCGCCGCGATGTCCGCCTGCGATCGACATCAGATCGTCGTCTTGACGTCCGCGTATCGCGGCTACGCTGCCGATCCTTACCGGCCGTTCGTGCCGCAGCCGATTCAGGCGAGCCTGCTGATGCTCTCGCCGCTTGGCGGCTGGCTGCGGTCGTTCGGCATGTGGGACCCGCCGTTCAAAACGCTGCCGCGATTCAGACCGGAGTTCACAATTCCTGTCGAGCGCTTCGCACGACGCGAGATGGCCGTGGATCGCGCGGTCGCAGTTGAGCGCGCGGCCGAGCCGCTCTTGCCACTCCTCGCAACCGCTGGCATCACAATCGCGCCGGCCGTGGAGTTCGTGAACCGCAGCGACTGGGATCGCCTGGTGGCGGACGTCCGGCCGGACCTTCCACTGCCGCCGCGATATCGGATCGATCGCGACGCGCAGCTCGATCTTTCCCAGTGGGCGCACATCGCCTCGCAGGGGCGCGACCACTACGTCCGCATCGTCTATGAAGGCCGCCTCAAAGAGCTCGGTCATCGTGCCTCGCTGGTCAAGGTGACGGAGCGTCGCTTCGAGGCGGCGCCCGATACCGGCGCGCCGGTCGCGTATCTGCGCCAGTACATGTACATCGTCGTTCGCGAGCCGGAGAAGGACTACCGGAACGAAGGCCTCCAGCACGACGGCCGCGGCATGCCGCTCCGCAGGGTGCGACTGACGACCCTGGTCACGCCGCACATCGACTATCCGTACGCGAGTCCCAGCGCGATCACCGACCGCTCGTTCTGGGTGATGGTCGGCGGACACGACTTCATCTTCCATGGCATCGGGGAGGACGTGGCGGGCAATCCCGTCGACATCGCGAAGGCCCTGATCTTCGTGCCGAACAGCGAGGCCAATCTCGCGGCGGTGCACACCGAGTTCAATGCCCTCAAGAATCGCGAGCGCCGCGCCGCCGCCATCCCCGGGCAGAAGGTGACCTTTGCGCCTTCTGGGAACGACAACACGCAGTTCGTCACGCTGTCGCTCAACTTCGAGAACGAAGACGCGACGCGGGACAACTTCTTCAAGCCACGGCTCTTCAAGGCGGACGTTCGTATCCCCGCTGTCGAACAGGTCGCCGGCACGAACACGCGCACAACGATCCGGCTGGCGGCACCCTATCTCGCGGGCGGCTTTGCCGACCCGGCGAACGTCACCGGGCTCTTTGCGGAGGTCGTCAAGCAGGACGGCGCTGGCGCGTTGGCGGGCGCCGGGCTCGACGTCGGATTCGCGGCGCAGCAGGCCGGCGGGTTCGCCACACCGAACCTCGCCATCACCAGCCTGACGCGCGGAGCCGGTCCGCTGGGCGGCGATGTCACAAAAGCGCTCGCTAACCAGTTCGATCCGACACAGGTATTCAAGAAGGGGATGGCGACGCTGTTCGGCGTCTTCGATCTCGCTGACCTGCTGCCGCAGGGCTCCGCGGACGCCAATGCGCCGAGGATGCAGATCCGGCGCACCGGCACCACGATCATCACCGAGCTCGACTGGATCTCTCCTGTCGATCCTCCGCCGCTGCCGGCGGCTATCGTCACACTCCATGAACACCCCGACACAGTCCTTAAGGTTCACGGAGAGTTTCGCAAGGAGCTGGCGGCGGCGGACGCGACATTCACACTGACAGGAACGCTCAACCACTTCGCCGTCGAGTTCTTCCATGTCCTGCAGATCAACTTCGCTCAGTTCAGGTTCGCGGCGGAAAGCGGCAAGAAGACCGACGTCAACGTCGCGCTCGACGACTCGACGCCAGTGCAATTCATCGGCGACCTCGAGTTCGTCGAGGGCCTGCGCGCGCTCATTCCGCCAGGCGTCTTCGGCGATGGCGTGAGCATCGACCTTCTGCAGAACCCGCTGGGCGTCAAGGCCAGCCTCGGGATCACGCTGCCGCCGGCTGAGGTAGGCGTTTTTGCGCTGAAGAACATCTCGTTCTTTGCCGGTCTGACGATCCCGTTCCTGGACGGCAAGCCGATTGTGGAGTTCGCGTTTGCGCGACGGGACAACCCGTTCCTGCTCGCGGTCTCGCTCCTCGGCGGCGGCGGCTTCTTTCACATCGAGCTGGACACCGATGGCATCCGTCTGCTCGAAGCCGCGTTCGAGTTCGGCGCCATCGCGGCGATCGATCTGGGCGTCGCCAGCGGCGAGGTCCACATCATGGCGGGTATCTACTTCAGGATGGAGAAGAAGGTCAGCCCGGCGTTCGGCAACAAGGAAGTGATGGTGTCGACGCTGTGTGGCTACCTGCGCTGCGGCGGCAAGCTCTCAGTGCTCGGCATTATCAGCGTGTCCGTCGAGTTCTATCTGTGCTTCGCCTACATCGTCGAAGAGAAGAAGGCGTACGGCCGCGCGACGCTCACCGTCTGCGTGGAGATCGCGTGCTTCAGCAAGTCGGTGGAGCTGACCGTGGAGCGCAGCTTCGGGGGTGAGGGCGGCGATCCTACCTTCGCACAGCTGATCGAGTCGCCGCAGGTGTGGGCCGAATACGCCGAGGCGTACGCCTAGACCGCCGCCGAGGAGCCGAGATGCCGTCGCAATTGATGATCTTTACCGCCGTCCCGCACAGCCTCCGCGTGAATCCCGGCCGGCTCCCGGTGTCGGTCGTCGTGTCGCCGCGGCTGACGGGCGCGGACACGCTCGGCGCGTTTCCTGATTGGCGGGACTGGACCAGGCGTCGCAGGCAGCACGGACTTCGCATCACCTTCGAATGCCAGGGCGCGACTCATACCACTGATATCCCCAGGACGATCCTGCGGCCGGACATATGGAAGGCGCTCTTCAACGAGAACACGCTCGTACGGCCGTATCAGTTCGACGACTACTCGGAACGTTTCGTCGCCAGCTATCCGGTGCGATCGGCAATCGGACTTTTGCAGGCGACCTATCAAGCAGCGGGCATCGAGCTGGCACTGCCAACGACGGACGGCGATCCCCGCGAGCAGGAACCACGGCGGCGCGGTCTGTTCAACGGGCTCGTCGAGGGATACGCGATCAAGTGGGACACGGCCTCCGGGCGCAAGTGGCGCGAGCAGCAGCGAGACGCACAGCGGCGTCTGGCCGGGCCGTTCATCGGCAAGTACACCCGGCCCGATCTCCACGCCTTCATCAACGAGGACGGCCTGTTCAGGACGGGAACGCTGACCCCAGGCTCATCATCATACAAGCAGCTTCAGCGCGACGTCGTCGAGCGATTCGGCGTCGTCAACCACCAACCGCAGGGCGTGCCCGTCACGCACGCGTCGCTCGATGAGGACAAGGTCCTCGACTTTCATCAAGCGCTCAGCTCTCTGAATACCTATCCCGCGATTCAGCGCATGCTCGGGCTCGTGTTCGACGTCGAGCTGCCGATCGACTTTCTGCCACCGACGGCAACGCCGCTCACGGCGGGGGTTCTACGTATCACGCAGGTCGATGGCGACTGGAACACGGATACGCCAACGACTGTCCCGGTCACGTCGACGGCTTACCTGCATTCCACCGGCGGTGGCGGCCGTCTGTTCGGGCTCGCGCCGCGGTATCTGGTCGACAAGAGCCAGCCGCTCCAGGTGCTGGGACTGCTGGCGCTCGATCCCACGAGGTACTGCATCGCGCAGGTCGACATCGATGGCGGGCTACACAAAACCACCATCCTGGCGGACTCGCTGTCGCAATCGCCGGGCCAGTCGGCTGCGCAGCACCCCGAAGTGTTCGACACCACGACGGTCCTGCCGTCACTCAGGTCGGGCGGCATGTCGCTCGTCGCCGATGCACGCGCGCTCGCGCTCCTGGACACGTTCCATCAGTCGCAGCAGTTCAACAAGGCGCTCGAGCAGAATCAGCCACAGCCGCGGCCGTTCTGCGCCGAGGATCTGGTGCGCGGCTTCCGTCTCGATGTCTGGGACAACGTCACCGGCAAATGGCACTCGGTGCACAGGAGACACGCCACGTACACCTTCGGCGACGACGCGGCGGTCGAGGTCAAGGTCGACGATGAGGAAGGGTTCTTTCAGGTTGCCGCGACACAGGCAGCGCCCGAACGCGACGGCACCAGAGCGGAGAACGATCTCTACCTGCACGAAGCGATCACGCGGTGGGACGGCCGCAGCCTGAGCGCCGATTCACCCGGCAAGCATCTGACGCGTGCCGGCGATCCTGCCAAGGCGGTTCCCGATGCCGCTGACCCGGATCCGGAAAACGAGCCGGTCACCCCGTTCAAGATGACGACGTCGTTCGCCATCGTCAAAGGCAGCCTTCCGCGCCTGCGATTCGGAGCGGCGTATCGGTTTCGCGTGCGCGCCGTTGATCTCGCCGGCAACGGACTGACGGTCGACGACGAGGCGGCCAGGCAGCTCACATCGGGCCTGAGCCTGCCGGCCGGCGACCGGGCGATCGCCTACCTCCGCTTCGAGCCAATCGCGTCTCCCTTCATCGTACTGCGTGATACGCGCGGCGTCACCGGCGAAGGCGGCGAGGGATCGGCGATCGATCGGATCGTGATTCGAACGTTCAACAGCCACCAGTCGCTGGACGGCATAGCGGCGGACCTGACCGCCGCGGATCGTCACATCGCGCCACCGCGGAGCAGCGTCGAGATGGCTGAGCGCCTCGGCCTGTTCGATGACGCCGGCGGCCGGTTGAACGCAAGCGCGGCGATGTGGCAGCTGATTAAAGAGCGCGACGAAGGGCATTTTGCGGAGGTCGAGCTCGACACCGTCGTGATCGACGGCGTGAAGCAGAAGGTGCCGCTGGAAACGACGGCCCGCATCGATGCGCTCCCGTACTTGCCCGACGCGCTGGCGCGCGGCGCGGCGCTGCGCGATCTGCCCGGCACACCTCCCGGGGCAGTCGGGCGCGCAATCCCCGGGGCCGGACCGGCGGCGGCGATCGACTACGCGGCGCTCGACGATCCGAATCCGCGGCCGGGTTCCGCTACCATCATCGAGTTCGGCGGGCGCAACGACTGGCAGCAGGTGGTCCCCTTTCGGATCGCGCTGGACGAGGGGGATCAGCCGCCGCGGTGGAATCCTGCCAATCGCCTCCTGACCGTCTTCCTGCCCAAGGGGCGGACGCATGTGGTTTCGTTGAGCTCGTGCGCCGATCCAGACGATCTGAAGCTGATGGGCGTCTGGCAGTGGCTGCGCGAGTACATCGAATTCGTCACGAGCAAACAGCCGGACCGCGAGTTCTATCGACAGGCGTCCGCGAAGGATCGAATCGCGCACGTCCTTCAACTCGCGCGTGAGGGCGGCCATTCGCTGCTGACGCCGCCGCATCTCCTCACCCTGGTGCACGCCGTCCAGCAGCCGCTGGGACGGCCGGCGTTCTCGCGGCTCACCGCCCAGTTCACTCCGTCTGCCAGCACGCTGCGGACGCAGCCGGAGAGCGCGCCGACTGCCACCACCGAGCTGGACGTCCTGACCTCGTGGCGCCGGCTCGGAAGCACCGATGCCTATCTGGTCGGGGCGCTGCGCGTCCACGGCGGCAGCACCGCCAAGGTGGATATTCACGCGGAGTGGACCGATCCGGTCGACGACGGCGTGAACGATCCCGGTCTCGAGACCTTCAACAGCCACGTCGATGAAGTGCCGCTCCCCGATCTCAAGGAGCGCTATCTCATTGCCCCCGGGGTCGACGGCCGCAAGGTGGCGTACTTCGACGCCGATCACGACTTGATGTGTTTTGCCCCGGCAGGCTCGAGACTGGGCAATCTCAGCTCCGGCGCGCTGGTCAATGCCGACGCCGCGCCTTGCCATCGCATCGGCGACGGCAAGCACCACGTAGTGAGATATACGGCGGTCGCCACCTCGCGTTACCGCGAGTACTTTCCTCCGCCGGTTACCGGCGCTCCGCCGCTCGATTTCACGCGCGCAAGTGAGGCAACGGAGGTGCACGTGCCTGCGTCCGTGCGGCCACTGGCGCCGCAGGTGCGTTACGTCGTGCCGACGTTCGGGTGGCAGCGCGAGACCGAAACGAATCAGAAGCGCAGCGTGCGCATGGGCGGCGGGTTGCGCGTCTACCTGGATCGACGCTGGTATTCATCCGGCGCCGATGAGCGGCTCGGCGTCATGCTGAGCCCGGGTGGTGCGATCGATCGGGAGGAGTGGAAGCCGTTCATCACCCAGTGGGGACAGGACCCGATCTGGAAATCGGCGCCGCTCGGTGATTTCCCTCAGATCCGGCACTTCACAGACGCAGTGGAGAGCGAACGGGCATTGCCGCTGGACGTCCTCCTGCCGCACTCGACGCAGCCGCGGACCGCCGACATCGCCGGTCATAAGGTCGACTTCGACGACGAGCGAAAACTCTGGTACTGCGATCTCACGGTGTCGACGGACTCGGCGACGTTCGCACCGTTTGTGAGGCTCGCGCTCGCCCGCTATCAGCCGCACGCCCTGGTCGAAGCCAAGTTGTCACGTGTCGTCCTGGCCGACTTCGCCCAGCTCACGCCGGAGCGCGCGGCAACCGTGACGGCCGATCCGTACAACCTGGGCCAGCTCCGCGTGTCTGTTTCCGGACCAGCTCCGCACCGACGTCCAAATGCCGCGCTGCTAGACGGACCGGCCCATGAGCGGCGGACCGCGATCTCGATTACCGTGCAGCGCCGCGACACCGCGATCGAGAGCGATCTCGCGTGGGTGGCGTCCGGCGACTTCGTCGTCGCCGCCGATCCCGGCACCGGGACCGATCCCGATTTCCTGCTTTGGACCGGCGCGGTTCGCTTTGTCGGCGCGGTCGAGACGCTGAAGGCCGACCGCTATCGACTGTTGATCGAGGAACGCGAAATCCTGGCGGCCGACGGATCGGATAGACCGGGCCGACAGAGTCGGCTGATCTACGCCGAAACGATTCTCCTCGACGCGTCCTTGCTGAGCGCGCCACCGATCCAAGCCAGTCAAACGACCGTCAGCTGATCGCTCGAGGAGAGGTGCCGGCTAGGATGTCGCAGAACGTCGCTCTGTAGTCCGCAAATAATGGTGTGGAGCCTGTGGGGTGGCGGTTTTGCTAAATCATAGGGCAAGTCGCCCTGATCATGCGGTCTTGTGCGTGCCGGCGGTCATGGTGCGGTCCGCCTGATGCGCGACTTTGTAGTATCCAACAACCCGGAAGAGGCACTCAAGCCGCTGCGCGGTAGTAGTAGTTGAGCATTCCACCAAGACATCGCCGCTGGTGGACAACTCCGTCGCTGGCTTGATGACTTAGCTCGGGTTGAATCAGCCCGTTCTCGAGCCCCTGATGGTTACGCTCTGCGTGGTAGTGCGTAAGTACTCGCGATTCCCCCGTGGTGCGCGTCGGGGCGCGAGCGAGCGACGGGGGATCTCAGGTGGCCAGCGTGTGCGGGAGCGTGACGGTGCCGGGCGTGGCCAGCGCGACGCGGAGGGCGCGGAGCAGGTACGCCTTGGGCTCCACCCCGCAGAGCTTCGCCGACTCGATCAGGCTGAAGAGCGCGGCGACCTCGGTCCCGGCGCTTGGACCGGGAGCCGTAGTGATTCTTGCGGCCGATGACCATGCCGCGCAGGGCGCGCTCGGTGGCGTTGTTGTCCAGGGGGATGCGCGGATCCTCGAGGAACCGCGTCAGCCCTGGCCACAGGCCGAGCATGTAGGCGATCGCCTTGCCGAGACTGCTCTCCGGCAGCGCCCGTTGCTGCTGGGCCCAGGTGCGGATCGCGGCCACCAGCGGCGCCGAGCGGTCGGCGCGCAGGTGGGCCCGTCGCTGCCCAGTTCAGTCTGCTCATCCTCGTCTCCGACCCCCCCCGGGGGACACTCCTGCTCTACCGCGTAGAGCTGCCCGATAAGGTCGAGCACCTCGGCGCCCGGGCCCGGGTAGTGCGGCTCGGCGTCGACGAACTTGCGCCGCACGTGCGCCCAGCAATGGGCGAGCGTGAAGCGGGGCCCCGCCCGGGCTAGCGCCTCGTCGGCGCCATAGCCGTCGGCGATGACGATGCCGTGATAGCCGTTGAGGACCTGCCGCGCGGCCTCCTGCGACCGGCTCTCCAGGATCGTGTAGGTGACCGCCGTCTCGCTCGTGAGGCTCCAGGCCCACCAGTGCTTGTTGCCCGGTCCCACGAGGACCCGCCACGTTTCATCGGCGCCGATCACCGGCGCGGTCTGTACGTGCTGGCGCAGGACCTCGCAGGTCGGCGCCAGGATAGTGGCCGCGGCCTCGAGCTGGGCCCACAGCGTCTGCGAGTCGATCGCCAGTCCTTCGCGCCGCATCATGCGCCCCTGGCGTTCCAGCGGCAGGTGATCGAGATACTTGCCGATGGCGACCGCGACCGCGAAGTCGGCCGAGTAGCGCCGCCCGCGCCGGTCCGGGCGCGCCGTGAGGCGGAGACACGCTGGTTGTCCGCGCTGTGCCGGGGGGAGGCGCGGCGGGGGGGCGGGGGTGGGGTGCGGAGAACGGCCGTTCCGCCAACGGGGCCTTGATGCTGCCTATGCTCCGGAGTGGGGACACATCGATCGACGAACCCGGCCGGACCTGGGTCGAACGTCCGAGGTGGAAGATCGAATCGTCCACGGTCAAGGCAAGCGATGTGCCCGTGCGTATCTCATGCGTGGAAGACTGTCACAGCGAAATCCTTACGTCGATCTCTCACCGTAGTGAAGGCGTCGGACGAACTTGCCGGCTGACGCCGTCGGTATGCGCTTTCGTCGTTGGAAACTCGATGGCAGGTGGTAACGTTCCGCGCACGGAGGTGCCATGATCGCATTCATTCGCGCCAGGTTTCCCAATACGCCAGCGAACCTGGTCTGGTCGGACACGGTCGCCGCCAACTGGATGGATCCGGCGATTCCATTTAGCGTGGCGCACTACTGGAGGGTCTCGACGTTTCAACAGGTCGATTTCTCGAACGTCGTGTTCCCCGCCGTCGTTGTGAACGACCCTCGCACAGGCGCAGCCGACGATCGGGATCGACTCGTGCGCGCAGTGCTGGGTGCGGTCGATCAGGCGTCCCACCCTGATTGGAACCAGTTCGACCGGTGCATCATTTTCTTCGCGCAGCAAACCGACCTGTTCGGCGGCGGCACGCACCGGGCACCGAACGGCAAGCTGATTTCAGCGGCGGTCTTCGACCTGCAGAGCGGGTTCGATCAGACGTGCCAGGAAGTCGGCCACACATTCGGGTTGCAGCACGAGCTTGGCGCCTGGTACTACGATTCGTACGGGAACTACACGAACGAGTACGGGTGCCCGTACTCGGTGATGAGTGCCGCCGGGGACCATTCCTTCGAGCGAGCGATCGATCCACGATTGCCCGGAACGCTACCCACCGACCCGCAACGCACCGTCGGGCCGTACGTGCCCACCGTGCACCTCTACATCAATCAGTACCGCGCCGTGAACCCGAACGGCGTGTTCAATCATCCCGACACCGTGACCTATGTGCCGGTCACGTACGAACACACGCCGGCCAACGTGCGGCTGTACGCACGAGACGCGGCGATCGGGGCGTGGCCGGCGCGACGAACGGTCCTCGTCGTCCTCCCGCCGATCGTTCCCGGCGGCGACACCCACTTCCTGGAATTGCGACGCCAGGATGGCGCCTACGACCGGGGCATCGGCAACGCGTCGATCATCATCCTGGCCGCGAACTTCTTTGCCGGGAACGGCGCGGTCGCGGATGTGAGCAGCGTTCGCATCCGCTACGTCGGTCGCATCGACCTCGAAGCGACCGACGGCGACCTTGACTATCACTCGTTCAGCGGTCGATTCGTCGTCCGCGTCAGGAATGCCTCCGCCGGCTTTGCATCCGTCGACCTGAGCATCGCGGGCGGGAATGCCTGGCAGAACTTCCAACTGACATTGGACGACCCGTTCACCAACGCCGTGCTGACGGACACCGGCGCCTGGAACCGTGCGCTCGTCGAGCCATGCCCGATTGCGCCGAAGGGTGAGTTCAGCTACCGGATCAAGACATTCGAAACCCTCTTCGTGCTCCAGGCTCACTCTGCGGGATACGAGGCGCCCCACTACACCTGGCGCGTCCAGGGTGTCACGCTCGACCCGGCAGCCGGCGGCACCGTGGATCTTTCAGTTCAATGCCGGGACGTCAACGGTCACGAACTGACCGCGCCCGGGATGCGCACGGTGCGCTGCACCTTTCAGATTAACGGCGGCAGGCTCGAGCTCGCTGTCAAGAGCGCGTTTGCCGACATCGTACTCGGGGTCGAATTGACCGTCAGCGAATCCTCGCCGTCGGTGATGAAGAACTACTATCCCGATCGATCCCTGTTCACGAACATTCGCGCGGACAACCTGGCGATCGAATGGGATGCAGAGTATCGGGCCGCATCGGCTGCGTGCTGGAAGCGCCTTCGTGATTTCAACGACAGGTTCCAGGAGCAAGCGGTGCCCCGTCCGAAGGGCGATCCGGATCCGCCTTTCGTCGAACAGATTGGCGTTCGCGAACTCATCCGCGTTCTCGTCGAACGCGACCCGCGGGCTGCATACGCGGTCGCGGCCGTGGTCGCCAACCGGGCGATGGTGCCTGTCGAGGCGGTGCTCGACGCGGTATTCCGTAATGTCAGGACACGATGATGCATCCTTCCAACTGCCGCCACGGTCCGAAGCGAGGCTCATCGTCGAGCAGACGCTGCAGTGTGTCTCGCAACAGACCAGTTGTGTGTCATAACATGTTCAGGGCAGCTTCTCGGATCCTTCCCGCAAATCACGCCCAAATCTAGCGTCATCGCGTCCGCGTTCATCAAGCGCGACCGAGAAGTAGGCCTGTCCTTCGCCAAAACCACGGCCGGCCGGCAAGTCGTTGGTCGGGCAGGCTCTGATCCTGACACAATCCCGACTCGATGATCACTCTCCTGCTCCACCTGCTTCGGGTCCTCCCCTTCCTCTTCGGCGGCCACCGCCAGCTCGCTCTCGAGAATTTGGCCTTGCGCCAGCAGCTCGCCGTCTACAAGCGAATGGTGACGCGGCCGCCACTACGCTCGACTGATCGCCTCTTTTGGGTCGCGCTGGCCAGGGGTCTGGGCCGGTTGGAAACAGCCCCTCGTGATCGTGACCCCCGACACTGTCCTCCGCTGGCACGGCGCCGCTTCCGCGAGTACTGGACCAAGCTCTCTGGCCGGCCCACCGAAGGTCGACCGTCTGTCAACGCTGAGATCAAGGCACTGGTCACACGCATGGCCGCCGCGAACCCTTTCTGGGGCGCCCCACGAATTCATGGCGAGCTCTTGAAGCTTGGCCTCGAAGTGTCCGAACGCACGGTCTCTCGCTTGATCCCGAAGCGGCGTCCGCAGCCGTCTCAGACCTGGCGGACGTTCCTCGCCAACCATGTCAGAGACTTGGTCTCTCTCGATTTCTTCACGGTGCCGACCGTGCGCTTGCGCGTCCTCTTCGTTCTCGTCGTACTCGCTCACCATCGCCGGCGCGTCGTTCACTTCAACGTGACCGAGCACCCCACCGCCCGCTGGACCGCCCAGCAGATCGTGGACACCTTCCCGGACGACTCCGCGCCGTCCTATCTCCTCCGCGACCGTGACCAAGTCTACGGTGAGCAGTTTCGGCATCGCGTGAAGGGCCTGGGCATCGACGAAGTCCTCACGGCGCCGCACCGCCCGTGGCAGAATCCTTTCGCCGAGCGCCTCATCGGTTCGATCCGGCGCGAGTGCCTCGATCATGTCGTCGTTCTCGGCGATCGACATCTCCGGCGCATCCTGACAGCGTACTTCGCGTACTATCACCGGGCTTCGCACGCACCTCTCGCTCGACAAGGACGCACCCGACGGACGGTCAATCGAGCCGGCGGGATGCGGCACGATCGTCACAATCCCCGAGGTCGGTGGTCTGCATCATCGCTGCGTCCGCCGCGCAGCGTAGGCCACCACAACCGTCCTCGCTGCCACCGAAGGCGCGCCACAGGTCCCGCTCCTCCGCCCTCCTCACCCTCGGCAATCGTGAATCCTGGCCTGACCGTACAAGCCCGCCCGTGGGATAGTGCCGCTCGCCCCACCTCACCTCCAGCCAGGTTCAGCGTCTCGGATCTGAGTCGATGGATCTCGGATACTGCGAAGCGAGTCGGATGAGGTTTTGGCGAAGGACAGCACCTGGCGCCCGACATTCTTCGTCAAGAATTCGCTCGGTCGACGACTCGACGTGGGACCGAAGCCCATGCAGGCAATGACGCGCCGGGATTCCGCCGCCTGAGTCGCAATCGTGGCAAATCACGGGATAAATCACAGAGCGATCACGGAATACGGATGTAAATATGCACGGCCGAACTTCGTCATCGCTCCGTATCGTCTGTCCAGTTACAGAGGACTGCGCGTCTACTGATGAGAATATGAGTCCCCCATGCAGCGTCACTGGCAAACCGCTATATGTACAGAACACCGCAGGAGAGGCTTTGTGAGCCCGGGATAGGTAGGAAATGGTCGGAAAGAAACTAGGCGCGGCTGCCATCATCCTCGACGAGCAGGGCCGCGTGCTGTTGGTCAAGCATGGCTATGGACGGCTCAATTGGGACTT
>Ga0070706_100003375_pt1 | contig 15744 bp, 10 predicted proteins | sample KBSK5501metaG_FD_65476 | JGI IMG/M metagenome (GOLD analysis project Ga0070706, IMG submission 65476) | Corn, switchgrass and miscanthus rhizosphere microbial communities from Kellogg Biological Station, Michigan, USA - KBS K5-50-1 metaG | ecosystem: Host-associated > Plants > Roots >...
CCGCCCGTTCGGCGTTGCCGCATCAGTCTGGGACCGGCGCGCCTCGACAAAGGCGCGCCCCAGCGCAAACAGGCGCGCGAAGTGGGCAGCTGATGACGGCGAGGAGGGGTCACCTGCCGGTACGCCGGCGAGTAGCCTGGCGCCGATGCCAGTGAGCGCGAACAGGTAGCGAGCGAGGCCAGTGGCGATGTCGGGGGACCGGCGGAGCTCACCCAGTACCTTCCCCAGGCGGGCGAGTCCAGAGCGGCCTGCCGGCGTGAGCCCTGGTACCGCGTCTAGCTCGCTGAGCAGTAGCGCCGGAGGCGTCGCCCGGGGGCCCTGGGCGGCGGCCAGCACCGCGCGTGCGTCCGCCAGCGAAAAGGCGTGGTCGCTGATGCGGCCAGCCCGCAACAAGCCCGCGCCGCTGCGGTCCGCCAGCAGCGCCACCACGGCGAGAACGTCTTTGATGTCGTCTAGTTCGAGCAACGGTGCGGTGAGGCGTACCGATATCCCGGCGTCTTGTAGGAAGCGTGCAACGCGCTGGCACTGTCGGCGCGTGCGGCACAGCACGACCTGATCGCCCAGGCTGCGCCCCGCCGCGACACGGCGCTGAATCGCGTCGGCCAGTCCCGAAAGCTCGGCGTCTTCGACGGCGGCGCTGGCCAGTGTCAGTGCAGCAGTGGTGCCCGCGGACCGACTTGCCTCCAGAGGCGGGCGCTCGCCAGCGCCGAGTACTGTGCCGGCTACGCCCGCGGCGGCGTGTAGCACGGCCGGCACCGAGCGATAGTTGCGCCGCAACGTGTGAATGTGCGCGCCCGGATACTCGCGCGTGAAGCGGGCCAGGTTGGCCGGCGATGCGCCACGGAACCGGTAGATTGCCTGGTCGGCGTCGCCAACGGCCCACAGCGGCCCGCGCTCTCCTGCCAGCGTGTGGAGTAAAACTCCCATAGCGCGGTTGATGTCTTGGAACTCGTCCACCAGCACATGCTGAAAGCGCACCCGCAGCTCGGTCAGTATCTCCGGCTGCTCGTCGAGAAGCTGGACGGTGAGGCGGATGAGATCGCCGAAGTCAGCATCACCACTGGCGGAAAGCGCCGCCTGATAGGCCGTATACACGGCTGCCACCTCGACAGCCTGTGCCGCCGCGTCGCGCTGCTCCGGCGTCTCGGCAGCGGCATGCATGGCTGCTGCCGCGTCTGCGTAGCGCTGCGCATCGCATAGCTCATCCTTCGCCCGCGAGATCGCGGCCAGCAGCGTCGGGAAGTGGAACGCGGGCGCGCCGAGCGGCTGGTAGCGCGACAGCACTAGATCGTCTGCCAGCCGCCGCAGCAAGAAATAGCCGTCCGCGGCACCGATCAGGCGAAAATCCGGACGAAGGCCGACCAATGGCCCGTAGCGCCGCAAGAGGTCGCCACAAAACGCATGAATCGTACTCACTGCCGGCAGCGTAAGCGACGTATACGTGGAAGACGCGGGCGCAAGCAGGGCGGTGAGCCGCTCGCGCATCTCGCCCGCCGCCTTGTTCGAGAAGGTAAGCGCGAGAATGGCGTCCGCTGGCACGCCGCGCTCACGCACGAGATGCGCGACGCGTGCCACGAGCGTACTCGTCTTGCCGGTGCCCGGCCCGGCAACTATCAGGGCCGGCGTCTCGGAGCGTGCCGCTTCGCGCTGCCACGCATCCAGCGCGAGCACCTCGTGCGGCGCTGGGCTGCCTCCGCCCGGCACCTCGTCGTCGTGCCCGTCTTCGTCTGGCCCGCGCACAAGGAGCGCGGTAAGGCGCCGCAGCAGCACCTCTTCCGAGATGCCAAACTCCGCCGCCAGCCGCTGCGTCAGCAACCGGCGGGCCCGCGTGGTGGGCGCGGCCGCGCTCAGTGCAGCAAAGCGACGCAGCAGGGGGGCGGAGGGCAGGAGCAGCGACGCCGCGAAGCTGTTGGCCTCGCTTTCTCGGCGCGCTTTGCCGCTGTAAACCTGGCCGGCGCGCAACACCTCGTCGGCGGCGAGACCGTCCAGCGGGGAGTCTAGATCGGCGCCGTCGCAGAGTGCCAGCGCATTCTCGTCCTCAAGTGAATCGCGCTCGGACTGGCGCTGCCGGTGGAGCACGAAGTGGCCAAGCTCGTGCGCGAGGGTAAAGCGGCGAATCGGGTCGGCGATGCCATCACGCAGGAAAACGATGTCCTCGCCCGGCTCCAGCCATCCGAGCGTGCCGGAGCGACGGGTTTCCGGGTGAAACGGGAGGACGACGAGGCCAAGCTGCGCGGCCAGGTCATCCACTGGGACCGCACGCGTCTCTGGCATATCTAGCGAGCGCAGCAGATCCGCCGCGGCGCGACGGGCACGCTGGACTTCGTCCACCACTGGCCGGCTCCACTCCACTCCTGAGAGAGCACTATCAAGCGTCCACACCGTCGTCTGGCACGGCCACGTTATTGTATCATGAGGCGCAGCCCGCCTGTTGCCGCGACGCGTGCAGGCTGGCTGGGCAGCCAGGCATGTGTGCTATACTAGCCTGGAGTGATTTGCCTCAGGTGGACGACTGCGTGAGGTCTGTAGGAGCGCAACGAATGGACGCGGGAGAGGTGCTGGCCACGGTACGCTCCGGATCGGCGCCAGGGAGCTGGACGGTCTGGCCACTGCGGCCCGACCGTGTGCATCGCTCGGTAATGAGTTGGGCGATCGCGACCATCTTCGGCTTTGCGCTGTTCATTCCGTTCGTCCTCTTGGTGCTGCAGCCCAATTTTTTCAGCAGCTGGTTCAGCATCGTCGTGTCTGGATTGCTGTTGCTGCTGCTCGGAGCGGTGGCATTTGGCAGCTTGGGCATCATGGTGTTCGACATCTGGCGATTGCGACACGCCGATGAGTTTATCGTCGTCGTCACGCCGCAGGATTACGTCAAGGCGGAACCGGGCAAGATTACGCATGTGCCGACGTCTGAGATGGTGTATGTGACGCTCCGCGGCGTCAAGGTGCCACACGGGGTGGCGGCGAGCGCAGAACGCGAACGGTCGCCCGCCACAGGCATGATGGGCCAGATGATGAATCCAGGCATTATACGGCGTGAGCCCGCCCGCGCACCATCGCTGTCATTTCTAGACCTGCGTACGGACACGGAAGTGACCGTCACCACCGACGACTCGTTCGGTGACCTACTGGCGCTGGCGGAGACGCTGCGTACCTTTGCGCACGGAGACGAGCGTAGTCAGGCGGGCTGACGGCCTGCCGGAACTACTTGCCACGAGCATGTCTCGCTGGTGGGGGCGGCGCCTGTCGAGCCAAAAGGGACACTGGCTCGGGGCGCTGCCCTCATTCTGTGTTCTACCTATGCCAACTCGGCTCGTCCGCACGCGACGCGCTTCCAGGTTCGAGAGGAGACCGACTTGCTACGCAACCTGCTTCACGACATTATCGCGCGATCGATTGCTGCTCTGCAGGAGTCTGGCGAGCTCCCCGCCTTCGAGGTTCCCGCGTTCGAGATCGAGCGACCACAGATCGCGGCGCACGGGGACTACGCCACGAATGCCGCGATGAAACTGGCCTCCGCGCTCAAGAGCGCCGGACAGAAGGCGAATCCGCGTGCCATCGCGGAGCGTATCGCTACGCACGTGCGTGAGACGGTGGGGGTGGTGCCCGCGTACGAGCTGGTGAGCGCCGTCGAGGTTGCGGGGCCGGGATTCATCAACCTGCGGCTCAAGCACGAATGGCTGTTGGCGCAGGCGGCGGAGGTGATCGCCGCCGGCAATAGCTTGGGTGCCGTAGACGTGGGACGCGAGCAGCGCGTCAACCTCGAATTCGTCAGCGCCAACCCGACCGGACCAGTGACGGTCGGCAACGGGCGCGGCGCGTTCATCGGCGACACCCTGGGCAGTGTCATGCGCGCGGCCGGCTTCGACGTCACGAAGGAGTATTACTTCAACGACTACGGCGGTCAGATCGACACGCTAGGCCGCTCGGTCGAGTACTATATCCGCCTGGCGCTCGGCGAGGGCGACGCGCCGAAGCCTGAGGAGGGCTACTTCGGCCCGTATTACGAGACGGTGGCGGAGCACATGGTGAGCGCGCATGGGCGACGAGTGCTGGAGATCCCAGAGGCTGAGCGCCCGGCGGCCGTCGGCAAAATCGCTGCCGACATCATCATGGAGAACATCCGGCAGACGATGGCGAAGCTGCATGTCGCATTCGACGTCTTCTTCAACCAGGCGTCGCTCGCGACGAGCGGTGAGGTGCTCGAAAGCGTTGAAGAGCTGCGCGCGGCGGGATATGTCGAGGAGCGCGACGGCGCTTTGTGGGCCAAGACGACGCAGTTCGGCGACGACAAGGATCGCGTGCTCGTCCGCTCCAACGGCGAGCCAACCTATTTCGCCTCGGATGTGGCGTATATGCGCAACAAGTTTCGGCGCGGCTTCGCGCAGCTGACCATCGTGCTGGGGCCAGACCACCACGGGTACATTACGCGCCTCAAAGCCGTGGCGCAGATGCTCGGGCATGCCGCCGACGATCTGCACGTGTTGCTCTATCAAACCGTGACGGTCAAGGGCATGCGCATGGGCAAGCGGCTCGGCAACGTCATTACGCTGGACGAGCTGTACGATGAGGTTGGCGCCGATGTGACGCGCTTCTTCTATCTCATGCGCTCCAACGACACGCCGCTGGATTTCGACCTGGAACTAGCGCGCAAGCAGAGCGAGGATAACCCCGGCCTCTCTGTGCAGTACGCGCACGCGCGGGCATCCGGCGTGTTCCGCAAGGCGCTGGAGCTCGGCATCACCGAGGAACAGTACGCGCAAGCCGACACCACGGTATTGATTGGCGACGCGGCCAACGAGCTGGATGCGGAGCTGGTGCTGATGCGCCAGTTGCTGCGACTCGAAGAGGTGGTCGAGCGGGCGGCAATCGCGCTGGAGCCGCATCACCTGACCCGCTATGGCATGGACCTGGCGGAGTCGTTCCACGTGTTTTACGACAACTGCCCGATTCTCAAGACGGGCGCCGTGGTGAAGCCTGAGGTGCGAGTGGCGCGGCTGCGGTTGCTGCGCGCGGCACAGGCCGGGCTGGCGCGCACGCTGACCCTGCTCGGCATGAGCGCCCCGGAGCGCATGGAGCGCGCGGAGCCCGCAGCTCCGGTGGGCGTGTAGGCACGAGGCCCGCTGGCTCCAGGGCTGCCGCGGACGTCGGGCACTGGCGGCACATGTGCCACACGCTTCACCGCTGCGCGCGGAGTCGGAGCGGGGGCGGCCTATTGGCCGCCCCGGCCATGCGCGATCCTGCACGTGCTACTTAACCGAGATGGTCACCGTCAACATCTTGTCGCCGGCTTGGATTTGCTTAGCCACGTCCAGCCCCGAGACGACGTGCCCGAAGATGGTGAACACTTTGTTGCCCGCCAGCGCTGTGCTATTGTCGCCCGTATTGATGAAGAACTGTGTGCTGCCCGAGTTAGGCGAAGTGGTCTTCGCCATGGCGACGGCGCCGGCTGAATAGGCACCGACCACCGGGTCGTCTTTGATGCTATATCCAGCGTTTCCCTGGCCATTGGGCTGCGGCGCGCCCCCCTGGATCAGAGCCAGATTCGAAGGTTGGTTATTGAGTGGACTCGGCTGGCCTGGCTTCTCGATGCGCCAGAAGTCCAGGCCGTTGTAAAAGCGCTGGTTGGCGAGAAAGACGAAGTTGTTCGTCGCGATGGGGGCGTCTTTGGCGTCGAGTGCGATGGCGATGTCGCCCTTGGCCGTGTGGATGGTGGCGGTATACGACTTCGCCGTATCGATCGTCATAATTGGCGCCTTGTTGCAGGTGTGTTTCGAGAGGTCACAGGTCGCTTGTGTCGCGGCGGGTGAGGACTTCGGCTTGGGCGGCGCCCACGGCCCCAGGTGCTGTGACGAGGCGAACACCGCGGCCAGCCCGACGAGCGCGACGACAAAGAGGGTAGTGGCCCAGGGGTAGTTCTTGATCGCCGCCAACGGACCGGACGGCTGCGCGCGCCGGCGTGCCGACGGTACACGACGCACCACGGCGCGCTCGGGCGACAGCTGGTGCGCCCGCTGTAGCCGTGCTAGTCGTCGCGCCTCCGCGCGCTTGTCCGCTGTCTTTGGCATCGAATGCGTGCTTCCTCTCGTGCATGTTTGGCGAGTGGCATGTGCGGTCCCATTGCTCAGGCGCGCATCGCGGACGCCGCGGCCTGTCGGTCGCTTCTTTCCACGGGCGCCAGTGTGAAGCCCGCACCGATCTGAGCGTATAATACGCTTGGGAGCGCGACAGGTCAATACAGTAGTGTGCCACGCCGGGACTGACGGCAATGGACGCCGGCAATGGACGCCGGCATCGGATGCGGCTGGCGCCACTCGTGAAGGCGCTCCGGCGCTCCCCTTCGCGCACGCTCATGCTATAGACACGCGGCGGGCTGCCACAGTTCCGAAGGGATAGGATTTCTCGCGCATGACCGAGGTCTCCGCCACACTCCAGGCCGTTCTCGATTCGCTGCCACATAAGCCCGGCATCTACCTGCACAAGGACACCGAAGGGACCATTCTGTATGTGGGCAAGGCGACATCGCTCTATTCGCGCGTCCGCTCATATTTCGCCGACCCGAGCGAGCTCGGCCCGAAGAACCGAGCGCTCGTCGCGAAGATCGCGGATATCGAGTTCATCGTGGTCGGCAGCGAGATCGAGGCGCTGATCCTCGAGAACGAGTACATCAAGCGGTACCAGCCCAAGTACAACGTGCGGCTGCGCGACGACAAGAACTATCCCTACATCAAGGTCGCGCTGACCGAGGACTTCCCGCGCGTCTACCGTGTGCGCAGCTTCAAGCACGATGGCAATCGCTACTTCGGCCCGTACCCCAACTCGGGGGCAGTGGACGCGACGCTCGACCTGATGAACAAGCTGTTCCCCTTCCGCACGTGCCGGTTCGACGCTGCGGGCTGGGCGCCGCCACGCGGCCAGGAGGAATCGCCGCCAGAGGGCTGGCAGCCGAAGTATTTGCCGCGACCCTGCACGCAGTACTACATTCACCGCTGCAACGCGCCGTGTGTCGGCAAAACCACACGGGCTGAGTACGACGCAGTCATTCGCCAGGTGATCCTGTTTCTGGAAGGCAAGCACGATGAGGTGCTGGCCGATCTGCGCCACCAGATGGAGGAAGCCGCCGAAAACCTGGAATTCGAGCGCGCGACGTTGCTGCGCGACCGTGTGCGCGCGGTAGAGCAGGTGCTCGAGAAGCAGAAGATCATCAACACGACCGGTCCTGGCGATCAGGATGTCATTGCACTGGCGAGCGCCGACGACGAGACCTGCGCGCAGGTGTTCTTTTTCCGCAACGGCAAGCTGGCGGGGCGCGAGTATTTCATCTTGCAGGGCACACGCGACACGCCACCCGCCGAGGTGATGGCGTCGTTCATCCAGCAGTTCTACGACTCCGCGCCGCATGTTCCTGGCGAGCTGGTGGTGCAGCACGAGCCGGAGGATGCGGCGGCGCTACGCCAATGGCTGCGGCAGAAGCGGGGCGCCGCGGTGACGGTGTCGGCGCCGCAGCGTGGCGACAAGCTGCGGCTGGTGGAGATGGTGGCGCAAAACGCCGCCGAGGTCCTGGAGCAGCAGCGCATCAAGTGGCTTTCGGACACGCAGAAGACGGCGCTCGCGCTTGACGAGCTACGCGACGCGCTCAATTTGCCGGCGCCGCCACAGCGCATCGAATGCTACGACATCTCGAACATTCAGGGCACAAGCGCGGTCGGCTCGATGGTCGTCTTCGAGGGCGGCAGGCCCAAGACCAGCGACTACCGTCGCTTCCGCATCAAGACCATCGAGGGCCAGAACGACGCCGGCAGTCTGCAAGAGGTGCTGCGCCGCCGCTTCAAGCGGCTGCTCGCCACACCGAACGGCGCGGCGGAGCGCTCGATAGACGACGTTGCCGACGGCGAGGTGCCGGAGGACACCGAGCTGCCGAACGAAGAGGGAGCTAGTCCCGATGCGGTTGGCGATCCGTGGGCCCAGCTGCCCAATCTCATCGTCGTGGATGGTGGCCGGCCGCAGCTGAGCGCGGCGCTGGCCGTGCTTGCCGACCTGGAAGTCGGCGTACAGGCGATCGGCATTGCCAAGGAGGACCACGGCAGCATCAGCACGCACGAAGAAATCTACCTGCCAGAACAGCCGGAACCGTTGGTATTGCCGCGTGGGGCCCAGGGCCTCTATCTCTTGCAGCGGATCCGCGACGAAGCGCACCGCTTCGCGGTGACGTATCACCGCCAGGTACGAAGCACCCGCACGTTCCGGTCGGTGCTGGATGATATCTCCGGCATCGGCCCGAAGCGCAAGAAGGCGCTGATCCGGCGCTTTGGCTCGGCCCGCGCCATCGCAGCGGCGAGCGTGGACGACCTCGTGGAGGTGGAAGGCATCTCACGCGAGCTGGCTGAGCGCATCAAGGAGCAGATTGGCAGCGGACGCGCCGAGGCTGTGGAGAGGTAGCTCGACGTGCGCGCCGTCAGCGCGCCGGGGGCCAATCCAGCCGCCGAAGGAGGCGGGCCGCACGCTGCGCGAGGCTGGCGAGTGGCTCGCCCTGCGGGTCGCGCTCGGCGTAGCGCGCCACGTCATAGGCCTCGCTGAGCACGCGCAGGTCATGTGTGCTGACTGGCTCGGCGGCGAGGTCGTCCAGCGCCGTGTCGAGGCGCGCCGCGAACTCATCTGGTGTCTCTGTCTCATGGCGCGCAAGCTCGCGCCGGGCAGCGGCCGTCAGCACGTCGCGATACAGGGCGCGCACGCTGCCCGGCTCCAGCAGTTCTTGCTCGGCAGCGCCAACGCGTCGCGTGCGCGAGAACATGTCGCGCAGCTGCGCGCGTAAGAGGGCGCCGGCGTCCAGCGACTCGCGCTCCTCGCCGACGACCCGCTGGAAGCCCGCCGGCACGCTCCCGAGCATCCGGCGCACGATGAAGACGCACGCGAGAGCAATGGCGGCCAGCGCCAGCAGCTGCACGAGCAGCACGGCGACCGTGCGCCAAAACGTCGGCACCATGTTGTATTTCGGGTTCAGTGGTCCGCAGTCGTTGGTTGCACTCGGCTGGCAGGTAGGTTGCGCAGGCGTCTGTGTCACGGTCGAATGCGCGCCACTGAGAAGATGCCCAAGCGTGCTGAAGATGAAATACAGCGCCGTCGAGAGACCGCCGATGAGTGCGCGGGCAGCTGCTGTGAGCGCATCCCCGACGGGACCAGCATGGGCGAGCAGCGCGCCAATGCTGTCGTAGTTGACGACGAGACTCAGCACCAGCGCCAGGCCCACGGCGACGGTCGAGAGTGCGAGTGCGGTGCGCAGCCAGGGGCTGCGCCGCGTGGAGGCGTCGCGTGTATCTTCCACGACGTGCGCCGCGCGAATCAACGCGGCGCCCACAAGTCCCACATACACCTGAGCGGGCAACAAGAGTGCGAGTGCGCCGATGATAGCACGCTGAGCCTGCGAGCGGTCGAGCACCGCGACCACGACGGCGGCCAGCATCACGCCCAGCCCGACTCTAAACCGCAGCAGAACGTTCTGCGTCTGCATGCGACTCTGCCCGAGCGCCGATCCACGCCACCACAGATAGACGAGTGCGGGCAGCAGGCCAACGCCGTCGAAGAGGCGCCCGCTGCCCACGTTAAAGTCATTCGCCAGCGCGGCAAGCCAGGTCGGATCGAACGGCCCGCTGGCGACATGGCCATACGTGGCCGGCGAGACACGGAGCAGCACCAGGTAGGTGGCGAGGAAGACGAGGAAGCTGGCGCGCCGCAGGCGGCTGCCGCGCCGTGGCGCGGCGTGGCGCATGGCCCAGGCGACGACGAGCACGACGATCAGAAACCAAAAGGGAACGGCGACGGCGATCAGGCCAGTGGGGGTGGTTCCGGCCAGGACGAGCAGCCACGCCTCGACCGGCAGCGCTTCGAGCAGGAGCAGCGCGGCCGCCAGTGCGAGCGACTCGCCGTGCTCACTCGACCACGAGAGGCCGCGGTGTGCGAGGCGCATGAGGCCGCTTGGCCTCATCTGCCGCTGCATCATCATCTGCTCCGTTCTCGCCGCTGGCTCCCTCATCGGCATTGGTCATCTCGCCCACTGCCTCCGCTGCGGCGGCAGGCGAAACCGTGCCCCGATGCTTCACCCGGTGTGCTTCATACCACTGCACCAGCTCGCTGTCATCCGTGCCAAGCGCATCGCTCACCAGCGTTCGCCACAGCGCGCCATCGCCGAGGTAGTGCACGGGAAAACCGGCGTACGGCAGTGGGCCATCCGGTGAGGCGTCCAGCCCGCTCGTGGAGCGCAGCAAGAGTAGCGAGACTTCATGGCCGCGTGCGCGCACGTGTCGCAGCGCCACCAGCAGTGGCACGTCTACCGCGTTCTCGGTGCCGACATAGAGCACGACGGCGCCTGGCGGCAGCCGGCTTTGCTCGCTGGCGATCACCTGATCCATCGGCAAGCCATAAAAGGGGAGGAGTCGCGCCAGCCCGTCGAGGATGCGGGTATGCTGCCCAGAGTGTGCCGCGGGCGCAATGTGGAGCCGCAGCGCCGTGGCGAGACGCTGCGCTATTTGGGCACTGGACATGGCGATTTCGTCCGGTCGCGACGGGTCGGCTCCTGTGCGAGCTGGCGGGGCGCCCTCCCGCCCATCATCGGTGAGCTGGAGCGTCCCATTGGAGTACAGGCCGGTGGCATAGCCGTGGTCAAGCGCCCAGGTTGCCAGCGACGCGGCGGCGCAGATGCCAAGCTCGACCAGCGCGGCGTCGTAGCCCATCACTGGGCGCAGATATGTGCGCACATCGTAGAAAATGACGATGCTGTGCCGTGTCGCGGGGTCGTAGACCTTGCTTTGCAAGCTGCCAGTGCGCGCCGTAGCCTTCCAGTGAATGCGCCGCGGCTCATCGCCAGGCATGTACGCGCGAATCCCGGCCACACGTAAAGGGTCCTCCAGCAGCTTGCGAGCGGACTTCTGCTCGCCGAAGGGCGCGATGGCGGGCAGACCGAAGCGCTCGATCGGCGCGATCAGCGGGTGGACGAGCACCGTCGCATGCGCTTTGCGCGTCTCGTCGCGGGTCATCATGCCGAAGGGATCGCCGCTGCGCAGGAGGGTGGGACCGAGCTGGAACGCGCCGCGGTTGACTGCATGCACGCGGAACCTGCGCCGCACGCGCTGATAGGCCCAGAGCGAGATGTGATGTGTCAAGTACACGCGCGCCGGGCGATTCGACGTGCCGAGCGACGAGCCGATCACCGGCAGCGCATCTGGCAATTCGTCCACCACTTCGAGTGAGGGCAGTGGCAGCGGCTTGCGGTTCTCCACCAGCACGCGCACCTCTATCACGTCACCGAACGAGGCCCGTCGCGCCGCTGGCTCACGTACCACCACGAGCTGGCGCAGACTAAAGCGATACCACACCTCTGGCAGCAGCGTTATCGCGGCCAACAACAGGGCGGCGACGAAGAGCAGAGGCTGGCGCATGAGGAGGCTGAAGAGCGCCAGTACGCCGGCGGCATAGTAGTATGGGCGGCGGGCAAGCAGCGTCTCGTCTGGCGGCTCGCGCCTGGCCTCACGGCGACGAGCACCCGACATGCCTCGTGCATCTACGGGCTGGCGGTGAGGTGAGACAGGGTCGGGCGGCCCACTGCCGGGGTTATCGAAATAGCTGCGCGGGACCCTCATACGCGGCCTACCGTCCTTCGGTGTGGACGTTCTCCACCGGCACCGGCGTGTGGGCGACCACGTCCGCGATAATCTGGTCGGCGTTTTGGCCGCGCAGACGGCTCTGGGCAGAGGTGAGCAGTCGGTGGGCCAGCACCGGCTCGGCCAACGCCTTGACGTCGTCTGGCTTGACATAGTCGCGCCCCTGAATCGCAGCGCGTGCCTGCGACGCGCGGAAGAGCGCCAGCGCCGCGCGCGGGCTGGCGCCAAGCTCGACAGCTGGATGCTGGCGAGTGCCGCGCACGATCGCCAACATATAATCGGCGACTGCCTGCGAGACCGAGATCGCGCGTACCACCGGGAGCAGCCGCACCACCTCGTCGCCGGTGACGACCGGCGCCAGGTCGTCCAGCGGCTGCGTGAGCTTGAAGCGATACAGGATTGCTCGCTCCTCGTCGAAGCTTGGATAGGCTACGCGCAATCGGACCATGAAACGATCGAGCTGGGCCTCGGGCAGCGGGAAGGTGCCCTCTAGCTCGATAGGATTCTCGGTCGCCACCAGCAGAAACGGCTGGGGCAAGGGCATCGTCTGCCCATCTACCGTTACCTGGCGCTCTTGCATCGCTTCGAGCAGCGCGGATTGTGTGCGCGGCGTCGCCCGATTGATTTCGTCGGCGAGTACGATCTGCGCGAAAATCGGTCCCGGGCGGAACTCAAAGTCACCGGCTTTCTGGCTGAAGTAGCTGACGCCGGTCACGTCGCTTGGCAGGAGATCGGCGGTGCCTTGAATGCGCGCGAAGGACACGCCGATGGACCGGGCAAGAGCCTTGGCCATGATCGTCTTGCCCAGCCCTGGCACGTCCTCGATCAAGGCGTGGCCCTCACAGAGCAAGGTAATCAATAACAGGTCAATGGTGGACTCCTTGCCCACGATGACCTGGCCGACATTGGCGCGCACGCTGTCCGCGGCTACGCGCAGGGTCTGGACCTGCCGCGCCAGCTCGGTATCGTCTTCTGGCGCGGCAGGCGCCGTCGCTGTCTCTCTGCCAGCGTCCATCGCTACTCCTTCCAACGTCTGGGCGTGGAGCGCCGCGGTCGTGCTTGCGCTGTATTGTACCGCAGCGAGCCCCCTCTTTTGAGTACGGCGGCGCTGACATGATTCTCACGCGGAGCAAAGGAGCGAGCAGAGCGGCAGGGCGACAGCGGCGTGCCGTGACAGAGGCGCAGACGGTCCGCGTGCTACCACCACTCGTCGTGGGAGTCGTGGCGTACCCAGGTGGGATGAGGGGCTGCGCGCACCGGCAATGGGCAGATGCGAGGCGCAAGGCAGAAATCGGGGTCGGAGTCCAACAGGTCCAGAAACGCCGCAACGACCACCGGGTCGAAGTAGACGCCACAGCCGGCCTCGATGCGCTGGCGCATCGTCTCGCGCTTCATCGCCGCCTTATAGGGGCGCTCGGACGTCAGCGCATCACATACATCCGCGACGGTGAGCACGCGCGAGCCGAGCGGAATGTCCGTGCCCGTCAGGTGATCCGGATAGCCGCTGCCGTTGAATGCTTCGTGATGGTGAAGCACGATCTCGACCAGCGCCGATGGCGCGCCGTAGATCTGGAGGAAGCGTGCGCCGATACGCGGGTGCTGCTCCATCGCATGGCGCTCGTCGGACGACAGGGAGGATTCTTTGTGGAGGATGGCATTCTGGACCCAGGTCTTGCCCAGATCATGCACCAGGCCAGCCAGCGCGAGATCGCGCCCAGCACGTCGCGCCCAGCCAAGCTGGCGTGCGATACGGTATGCATAGACGGCGACGCGACGTGAGTGCTCGTAGGTAATGACATCCCGCTCGCGGATGCTGCGCGCCAGATCATAAACGATCTGCTGTGTAAAACGGCGAGTGCCTTGTTCTGCTGGCTGTACGGTAGCCACGACGCTGCCTCTTCTTCGATGACTGCTCGATAGGTCCGCGGGCTGCTTCCCCCGTGTTTGCGTCCGCGCACCCCGCGCTTCCCCCGCGGCAATGCGGGGTGCAAGACCGCGTTCGTGCGGTATTCTGCCCGATATAACGCCATGGCGCGACACAGGTAACGAATGCGGTACTTAACATGTTGCCCCTGCGAGCCGATAAAAGATTAGCATAGCCCATTCAAGTGGAGAGCGCCAGCAATGGCACGGCGGGTGCGTGGGCGCAGTTAGGCGGCTGACTCGGACGCTGCCCTCGTGTTACCGTTGGCCGGCGTGGGCGGGTGCGCGAGCCCGGGTGCAGGTTGGAGGAACCGGTGGCGCGTTGGACACGGGCGATTGCCGCGTTGCCATTCCGGCAGGGGCGCGTGCTCGATCTGGGCTGCGCGTTTCGGCTACAGCACGCCCCTGTTGCGGCGGTGTGGCTACTCTTCCATGGGCGTGGACGCCTCGCCCAGCTACATCGCGCGCATCGCGCCGACCCCGGCGGAACGTATCTCGTGTGCGATGCCGCGCATGTCCCGCTGGCGGATCGCAGCTTCGACGGCATCCTGTGCCTCGACGTGCTCGAACACGTGACGAATGAGCGGGCGGTGCTGGCGGAGACGGCACGATTGCTGAAGCCTGGCGGAACGCTGGTGCTCACGGTGCCGCAGAGCGGGCTGCTGGCGGGCCTGGATTCGCTCAACCTCTTTGGCCGCCTCGTCCACGCGACCAGGCGCGGCCGCTTTCCGCCGGAGATCGCCGCGGCAGGATGTCATCGCCACTATGCAGTAGACGACCTGCGCGCGCTCGTGCGCGACGCCTTCACACTCGTGCGGGTGCGACGCACCGAACTCGGTGTGGCAGAGCTGGTCCACCTGCCGATGCTCGTGTTATTTCGCTGGCTTATACGGGTCGAACCACTTTACGCCGCAGCGGCGTTCGCGTACTATACGGTGTACCTTGTCGAATATGTCGTTTCGCTCGGCCCGGCAGGATACCACTTGCTGTTGGTCGCCAGGCGCGCCAAGACGTCGCGCGTAGCGCCGATTCAGCCAGCGCCGGGACATACGCAGATCGATACAGCCATGTAGAAATGAGTACCAGGACATGAATCTGATCGAACAGGTCGTGCAGCAGCTGACCCTCGGCGGCGCCGTGCGCGAGAATCACGCCCTCGAACACGCCACCATCGTGCTGTTGAGCAAGCGCTTCCCCGAGGCCCGTCTCTCCGGCGTGTCGTTTGCCTCTGGATTCTTCGTCTTCGGTGATGTGCCGACTGAAGCGGTGCGGCCGGTGGCGGAGCAGGCGCTGGCGCGGTTGCGCGGCGGGGAGCCGCAGATGGCCATTCATGAGCGCTGTGGCACCAATATCGCCGTAGCTGGGATGCTGACAGGCCTCTCGGCGATGACGGTCGCGAAGATGCGCAAGCCGTACAACACCTTCAACAACGTCATCCTGGCATCCACGGCGGCGCTCGTGCTGGCGCGCCCGCTTGGCATGCTAGTGCAGCGCTATGTGACGACGCGCACGCCTGGCGCCACCATGCGCGTCGCCGGCATCAAGCCCATGACGTTCCTGGGCAGCGCAGCGCACTTCGTCTCGACAGAGAACCCTGGCGCGCGCATCCTCTCCATCGCCTCATAACCGCACGCAACTGCACGCATACGCGACCAGAGTGCGCCTGGCGCGGCGTTGCAGAGCGACCACGGCAGGCGCTGCGCGCGGCGTCGACTAGCCCAGCCAGTCGTGGCGGGACGGGGTGCGCTACCAGCGCCAGAAGCGCTCGACCTCGATGCCAGGGTAGGTACGGCGCAAAGACGAGGCGTAGCCGCGCAACGTCTGCCGCATGCGATCCTGCGTCCCAAACAGCTGTGGCACCTGGCTGACGTACTGGGCGATGGCCTCTTCCTTCGTGCGCATGAGGCCGGATATCTCCACCAGCTCCGGCTCCATCGTGATTCCGAGCTCGCGCTGACGGGTTTCGAGCGCACCGGGCCGTGTGACGTACGGGAAATCCTCGTAAAACTTGACGTTGAGCTTGCGCTGAGCCAGCCGATCTGCCGCCGAGCAGATAAGCTGGTGGTCCACATGATGGCCGATACCCAGTGGAGCGTAGATTGCGGCGTGCGGCGCGCGCTCGTGGATGTTGAGCAGCAGTGCCGCCAGCTCCTCGTCCAGCGGGAGGTCG
>Ga0070706_100003377_pt1 | contig 15741 bp, 18 predicted proteins | sample KBSK5501metaG_FD_65476 | JGI IMG/M metagenome (GOLD analysis project Ga0070706, IMG submission 65476) | Corn, switchgrass and miscanthus rhizosphere microbial communities from Kellogg Biological Station, Michigan, USA - KBS K5-50-1 metaG | ecosystem: Host-associated > Plants > Roots >...
GGACCTTGAAGTAGCTCTTGAGGAGGTCGATCACCGGCAAGTAACTCGTCGCCTTGCCGTACGACACCGATGCGGCCTCGAGCACCAGCCAGCCTCGGCTGCGATGCGAGTGCGTGAACTCCCTGACCAGCCGCGACTTGCCGACGCCGGGCTCACCGACCACCGCCACGAGCTGGCCGTGCCCCTCACCCGCTCGCTCCAGCGACTGGCGCAGCACCTCAATTTCCGCGTCGCGACCCACGAAGCGCGTGAGCCCACGCGACGCCGCGGCTTGCAGCCGACTCCGCACCGGGCTCACGCCGGTCAGCTCGAAGATCTCGATTGGCGCCGAGAGCCCCTTTACCGGCACGGGACCGCGCGAGGCGACCTGGACGAAGCCCTCGGCCAGCGCCAGCGTATTGGGCGTGATCACGATCGCGCCGGGATCGGCGAGCTGCTCCATGCGCGCGGCCAGGTGCGTCGTCTGGCCGACCGCCGTGTAGTCCATGTGCAGATCGCTGCCGATCGCACGCACCACGACCTCCCCGGAGTTCAGACCGCCGCGGATCTTGACCACAGCTGCGTGAGAGCGTCGCACGTCTTCCGAGTATTTCTTTACGCTCTCCTGCATCCGCAGGGCCGCGTAGCACGCCCGGACCGCGTGGTCCTCGTGAGCAAGGGGGGCACCGAAGAGCGCCATAATCCCGTCGCCCATCACCTGGTTCACCGTGCCCTCGTAGCGGTGCACGGCCTCCATCATGTGCTCGAGAACGGGGTCGAGTAGTTTGCGCGCGTCCTCAGGATCGCGGTCGGCGAGCAGCTCCATCGAGCCCTTGAGGTCGGCGAAGAGGACCGTCACCTGCTTGCGCTCACCTTCCAGGGCGGCCTTGGAGGTGAGGATCCTCTCGGCGAGATGCTTGGGGGTGTAGGACTGGGGGGTGCCGTACTTCGCAGCACCGTCTGCCGGTCCGAGTGCCGTCCCGCACTCCCCGCAGAACTTCTGGCCCGGAGGATTGGAGGCCGAGCAGGATAGGCAAACTGAGGCAAGTCGGGTTCCGCACCCGCCGCAGAACTTCTGACCAGCGGGATTCTCGTGCTGGCACCGAGGACACTGCATGCTGCACCCTCCCAGCAGGTCGGAGCCGGGACCGGTCGGACAGGTGGCGAGAGCTTATTCTGGTGGACCGGGAGGGGTCAAGCATCCCGACCAGGACGACGCACCTTCGGGACGCTTCTTCGAGGACGTCGGCTCGGGGTATACGCTAGGCGGGCGGGGATCGTCATCCCACACGAGCTGTGGAGCTTCTACACCTTCGGCCAGCAGGCGCATCCGCTTCCCCGTCGGGAGCGTCCGCACGAGCGTCGCTGTGGCCGCCTCGAGGCAGTGTCTCAAAACCAACTGATTCCGGCACGACACTATGCGGCTACGGCCCTTGTGGCCTGGCGGGCACTTAGGAGCTGGCGCGTCGGAGGGTTTTCGGGACGGCCCAACTCACGCTACGCTACCGCGTGTCAGGGCCGAGTGTAGAACACGGGTGCGGTTCCCCAAGGGGACGCGCCCGTCGTTGGCACTACCGACGGCGGCGAACAACCCCGCATAGGTCCCGGTGGCTCGGAACCGGTATCCGCGCCGGCCCTCCTCGTCGAAGGGCTCACTCGCCAGCTTGCCCTCGAGCAGGGCACGCAGCATCCGCCGCGCGTAGGGCACGTGCCGCCCCAGGAGCGCCCGGGCATCGGTCGCACGGCACTTGAGCTCCTGCGCCAGCCGCTGGACGTCCAGCGAGGCGATGCTGGCCCGCTCGTCCATTTCCCCCAATTTGCGCAGGATTGCCTTCTTCCGGGTCGTCTCGGCCTCTAAGGTTTCCAGTAGCACCTCAGTGGCCCGCCCCCGCTTCACGGATTCCAACAGATGCCCCATACGGGTCTCGACCAGCGACAGCTCTCGTTGCAAATCTCGGCCGCGATCTGCCTGCTTGCCCCGACGGGCCCGCAGCCGCTCCAGCCCTCGCTCCACCGCGGCCTCAACGAGTTGCTCGTCCAGCACCTTGCCGATCGCCTCGAGCAACGCCCCGTCCAGGATTTCCTGGCGAATCTGTACTGAGTTCGAGCAGACCGTCGCGCCCCGCTTGTGGTGGTACACGCAGCCGTAGAACTTGGCCCGGCGCCGGCCGTGCCCGCGCGTCATCGCTACCAAGGAGCCCCCGCACACCCCGCACTGACCCAGCCCGCTTAGGAGGTAGGGTAACTCGAAGTCGCCCCCTGAGCGCCTGCCCCCGAGCCGTCCTTTCCGGGCATGGCGTAGGTAGCTCTCCGCGGCCCGGCGGCGCCGGGCTTCCACCGCCTGCCAGAGGGCCTCCGGCACGATGCGCAGGTCCGGCGCCTCCAGCCGCACCCACTCGGCCTCCGGCCGCTTCACTTGGCCCTTGGTCCCGCCCCGGTGGACCTTTCGGGTGCGATTCCAGATGATCACGCCGCCATACAGTTCCCGGCGCAGGATCTCGCGCACCGCTGTCGGCGCCCACCCTCGGGTGTGCCGGCCGGGCGGCGCGATGCCCTCCATGTTCAAGGTCTTGGCGATGCGGGTGACCCCCTGCCCGGCCGCGTAGAGCGCGACGATCCGCCGCACCCTCGCGGCCTCCGTTGGGTTTGCCCGGCGGATGACGCACTGCCGGTGGCGGCGCCCATCCGGCCCGGCCGCCTCCGAGAGCACCTCGAGGTTGTCGTAGCCATACACCCAGCCGCCCGTGACGTGCAGCGCCCGAGCCTTGCGCACCATTGCGTCATAGATGCGCTGCGAGGCCTTCTCGCGCTCCAGCTCTGCGGCGAAGTTCGCCACGGAGAGCAGGAACTTGCTTGATCGGTCTGAGCGGCACGGCGAGCTAAGCAATCGGCAAAAGATTGTTTAATTGCCGAAACATACCTTCATCTCGTGCAGGGCCTCAGAACCGCTGGGTTTGCCGAGAAAGTCACTTTCTTAACGAGCAATACCGCAGATTTCTGCTCGGGAGCTGCCCCGAAACTGCACGAGGATCTTGTGCCGCAGTTTCAGGATGTCGCCATGGAGTTCGTATCTGACTGGGTCGCGGCTCGATATGACCCTGCCGCCGGCGACCTAGTCGGTGGGCAGCGACGCATGGAAATCGTAGGGGCTGGGGCTGCGGTGTGAGGAATTACCTGTTAGAAACCCGGTGGGATCAGAAAGGTCCTCCTAGAGCGCGAACCAAAGCCGACCGGTTTCTCAGGGACTTGGAAGGTCGGTTCAGAAGGGTCACAAAGAAATGTTTCGTGAGATAAAACGCCACACCTTGTCATAGTCACGCGCTTCTGCGATATTCGCAAAGTATGTCTGATGCCGCGCGGACTCGAGGTCTGGGCTGAATCGGGCGGTTTTCTTTTATCACAGTTTTGGCGAGCAGGAGGCTCTGATCGGAGTGGACAAGAATGCGTTCTCCTATTCGGGTACCGAACTGGTTGCCCTTTCGGGAGCCCGGAACTACTATCGCTGGATCTTTAGCTGCCTCACCCCTCACCTCGGGGCGCGGATAGTCGAGGTTGGCTCGGGAGTCGGCACCTTCTCGAATCTTCTCTTGAATCACGGTAACCTCGAGCAATTGATCCTTGTTGAGCCGGCAGCGAATCTATTCCCTGTGCTTCGGGATCGATATTCGGGCGAATCACGAGTTAAGCTAGTTCACGGTTATCTAGAAGATGTGCCGATGACGGTTGCTGCCGACTGCGTCATCCTAATTAACGTCTTGGAGCACATTGCGGATGTGGAGGGGTTCCTAGCTGCCGTTCATGCTCGACTCGTGCCTGCCGGGCGGCTCTTGGTTCTTGTACCGGCAGGACCGAAACTCTTCGGCACTCTTGATGAAGCGTTTGGCCACCATCGGCGCTACACTAAATACACACTCGCTCAGTCACTTGAGAAGGGAGGATTTCGCGTAACTGGCCTTCGCTACTTCAATCTTCCTGGCGTCCTGACCTGGTTCATCGCAGGACGGGTACTACGCAAGAGGACGTTGCTGCCCCGCGATGTTCGAATCTACGATCAGTGGGTTGTTCCTTGGATTTCGGCACTGGAGTCGGTATGGGTTCCGCCCTGTGGACAGAGTCTAATAGCTGTTACTGAAAAGCGGACAGAAAAGATGCAAGGGTCGGCGAAGCAGTAGAAGCCGTGCGATCGTCCCGGACCATCAGCGTGGCCCCGTCCCAGTTCCTGACCACAAAGGTCCCATCCGGCATCTGCCCGACCCTTGACCTCTCGAGGCGCGGTCGCCGGTCCTGCTGACGTGGATGAAGCCGTCGCTCAGCCCTTGCTTCGCTCCGGAGGGCAGGCCGCCAAGAAAGCAAGGAAGACCGCGCTGGGCCAGAGTTGCAGCAGGAGGCGCCCGGCGGAGGTGGCCAGGTGGTTTGCGAGGTCCGCCGGCGTAGTGAGATAGACCAGACCGTAGCCGATCACCATCAGGCCGAGGGTCACGAGGCCCGTGGCGAGGCTCGGTCCGTCCCGCTCGTCGGGCTCAATCCCGACGCAAACTAAGTAGAACAGCAGGACCAGCAGCGGGTTGATGATAGTCGCATCACCCAGATCTACCACCGCGTTCTTGAATCCCCGAAACACCTCGAGATATCTCGCGGGCGCCAGCAGCCGGGGAACGGTCTCACGCCACCCCTGATTCGATACCAGGTAGTCCGGAGGCGCTACCGCGAGCTTGAAATATAGGACAATGAGCAACACCGGCCCCAGACCAGAGACGAAGGCCGGCAGCTCGCGCCACCAGGACGCCCAGCTCCGGGTTCGCCCGAGCACGGAGGCGCGGGCCAGGACGACCGAGACCAGCACCAAGCATCCCTCGTTCTTCGTCCAGGCGGCCAGACCGGCTGTCATCCCGGTCACGACCAGGAGCAATGTTGCCCGCTCCGGCAGTCGGTCCTTCAGCGACAGACCGGCGAGCGTGGCGAGGATGAAGAAGCCTAGGGGGACGTCGGCCATCTGGGAGGGTCCGGCCATGATCAGGGCTGACGTTCCAAGAAGCAGGAGGGCGGCGAGGGCAGCCTGGCGCGACCCGCGGAGGATGGCCAGCGAAGCCCAAGCCAGGGCGACGGTCGAGAAGGTGAAGAGCATGGCGATGGCCATCGGTGCGGCCTGGCTTTCCCGCCCGAGATACTGCCACAGTCGGGCCACGCTCAGCGGGAGCAACAGAGGATACTCGGGATGCGACCAGCCGGGCAGGCTGCTCAAGGGCTCCCGCCAGTCAGGACCGGCTCGCGCGATGAAGCGAGCGCAGAGGTTCCAGATCCCCCAAGCGTCCCCCCACCCGTGGGGGCTCCTCAGGGACAGGAGCATGAAGGTGAGAACCGCGCAGACCAAAGTGATGGCGAGAGAGCCGCCGAGCAGCCAGCGGAGCCTCGGCGCCGGGAGCGCAGCGACCGGGGCGTCGGCGGCCGCCCGTGGGGCGCGCCGCGTGAAAGGCCAGAGGCCCCCGATGCCGAGCAGCAGCAGCAGTCCGACGTCAGTGATGACGAGCCTGTGTGGATACGCGCCAAAGAGCGAGAGGGACAGGAAGGAGGCGCAGGCCGAGAGCCCAAAGCCGAGCCCCGCGGCCAGTGACGCCATGAGCACGAGCACGGGAAGGGTCGGGACCTGTCGCGTCCAGAGCCCGACGACGCAGACGAGTCCAGCCAGCACAGAGACGAGGATGGCTACGAGGAGCGTGAGCGTCATCTCGACTGGTGGCGCAACAGCAGGATGCCGTCGCCGAAGTCCCTGACGAGGACGAGGGTCGGGTCCGCGGCGTTACGCTTCGAGCCGACCGACCGGAAGTTCCCTATGACCAAGGCGGGCGAGCTGTTGTCCACAACAACCAAGGGAGCGAGGGCGTACTGGGTCAGGAAGAAGCCTTTCAACCAATCGCGATCGAAAGGCGGGGGCCAGGGATCGGAGAGATATCCCACCACGCCCTTTGGCGGCAGCGCACTCCTAAGCAGCCAAAATCTGGCCTCGTAGCGACTGATCTCGTCCTGGGCTACGGCCCACGGAGGTGGATCGAGCGCCCGGCGGAGGGTGATGCCGCTTGACAGCAGGGCGAAGAGGATGACGGAGAGCACCCCGATCCGGACTCGAACGGGGTAGCCAGCCATCATGGGAGCAGCGTCACCTACGGTCCAGGCCGGCCGGCGCGGGAGTACTTCACGATGCACCAGAGGGCCCGGACGCCGTCGGTCCACCGGATTTTCTTTCCTTCATCGTAGGTCCGGCCTGCGTAGGAAATGCCGACCTCGAAGATTCGGCACCGCAGGCGCGCGACCTTGGCCACGATCTCGGGCTCGAAGCCGAAGCCGTTCTCCTCTATCGTGATCTGCTTGAGCGTCCGGCGCGTGAAGGCCTTATACCCGCTCTCCATGTCGGTCAGGTTCAGGTTGGTGAAGACGTTGGAGAGGACGGTCAGGCCTCGATTGCCGACAGAGTGCCAGAAGTAGAGGACGCGGTGCTCGTCGCCCGTGAGGAAGCGGGAGCTCAGCACAACGTCGGCGCGGCCGTCCAGGATCGGCCGCAGGAGCTTCGGGTACTCGTCTGGGTCGTACTCGAGGTCCGCGTCCTGAACGAGGACGATGTCGCCCTCGGCCCTGGCGAATCCGGTCCGGAGGGCAGCGCCCTTGCCCTCGTTCCGCTCGTGGAAGAGGCATGTGAGGTCGGCGCCGGCGAGCCGCTGCAAGTACTCCCGCGTGCCGTCGGTCGAGCAATCGTCCACGACGATGATCTCCTTCTTGAGCTCAAGCGTCGGAGCCTTGCGGACACGATCCAGCAGCGGCTCGATGGTCACCATCTCATTGAACACCGGGATCACGACCGAGAGCGTGTTGATGGGTCACCCCCGGGGTTGGGGTTGAGCTTGCGCTGGAGCGTGCCCACGGAGCTGGCCGGGACCGCCAGCTGGGCGACTCCTTCCACACGCAAAACCGAGCGCTCAGCCCCTGCTTACAGTGTGGACAAGGAGCTTGTCAACGTAAAACAGCGTATTGCGGACGCAAAAGATCGGTTCTAGGTCGTGACCTCAAAGCGAATTTCGAGCACCTTTTCCAGTGGTTGTGGTGCCCGCGATTTCAACCCGCGAACACTCACCGCGAACTCACGCGGCCTGGGCTACGCCGCGGACTTCGAAAGTGAGGCTTTGTGCCAACGACGGTGGTGGCCCCAAGGGGATTCGCACGCTCTAGGTAGCCCCGCGCGCCTGGTCCCCATCGTCGGGCGCACGAGACCTGCGTTGGTCTACCTAGCCGGAGCCGACTAACGAGTCGGCAGCTATTTGGCGTGACTGGCGTAGAGGTGCCACTGGCGACTCCGTCCGCGGATCATCGAGTTGGTCTCATATTAGGCCTCGTAGGCTCCCCGATACCTGATATTGATCTCGATCTCCATCGGGCCGGGGGGATGTCCTTCAGGGGCATCGGCCCCAGCGCGAGCTTCCAGTGTCTGCTCTCGATTCGGGAACACAGAGAGCAGTTCTTCCACTGGACCGTGACCTCCGACTATGCCGTTTTCACGTCGAAACACAAGCTGCCACCGAATGATGTCCGCCGGCATAGGACCGTAATTCTTGACCCTGACGTGAAGACGATAGAAGTCTGGCCGCGTCCCGAAACTGGCTTCATCCAGCCTGGCTTCAACGTAAGGCCGATGCCCAGCCTCGAACATTTGCTGGGTCGTTCGCGCCTGAGCCGCCGCCGCCTCGGCCCCGCGCCGGCTCGCCTCCGCCTGCTCGCGCGCCGCCCGTGCAGCCTCGTTGGATGCCGCCGCCTGCTCATTTGCGGCTCTGGCGAGCTGCCTAGTCAGCAAGGCATACACCACAGCAACGAACACGCCACCCGCCGCGACCAGAACGCCAGCCCACGCGGCAATGGTTTGAAGCACATCGTGGTTATCCCCTACCCAGTTCCGGAAATCCGTCATAGCCACGAGCGGGTACAGGGGCAGGAAGAGCAGATACAGGACCGTCTCGAGTATTGCGATCTTGTCATCTCTCACTCGCTGGCCCGACCGGAGGGCAGGTGCATGTCATCAAGCCTAAGCCTACTCGCCGCGTCATGTTCAAATTGGCGATTTCGCTCGGCCGTTTGTCTTCCGAGCGGTTCGACCGGCCTTCAATCTCCTGCGCCCCATCTACGCATAACACCTGCTTCCCCATGCGAAACGATCGCATCCCCCTGGAGACTCGACCGGCGACACATGCGGCGAGCCTCAGAACGCACCGATGTCAAATTTGAACGCTGTGCCCCGCATTGGCTGCCCGGGGCACAGCCCGCGCCAGCGTAGCCAGCGCCACGTGGAGGGCCCTGGCGACCTGCCGCAGGGACTTCCCGTCGGCCAACATGGCGCGGGCTCGGAGCACGTCTACGACGGCCCGCGGCCGGCCCAGCCGAACGCCCTGGGCCTTCGCCCGCCGGAGACCGGCCAGGACCCGATCGCGGATCAGATCCCTCTCGAACTCCGAGATGCTGGCGAGCACGTGGAAGAGGAGCCGGCCGGCCGGGGTGGTGGTGTCGATCGCCTGGTCGAGGACGACCAGGTCCACGCCGAGGGCCTCGAACTCCCGGACCATCGCCACCAAGTGGTGAACGCTCCGGGCCAGGCGGTCGAGCTTCACGCACGCGACGATGTCGAGCGTGCGGCCACGGACGGCTGCGTGGAGGGCGTCCAAGGCTGGCCGCTTCTCCTTGGCGCCCGAGACGCCGTGATCGACGAACTCCATGACGGCCCAGCCGCGGGCGGTGGCAAAGGCCCGGAGGGCGAGGAGTTGGTTCTCCGCGGTCTGGCCGGTGGTGCTGACGCGGCAGTAGAGGCCGACGCGGCGGACGGGCGTCGGGGCGGTCACGGACGGCCCCAGGCGCAGCCGTGGGGCTTGGCGGGGCGAGACGGGTGTCCTACACTGACAGCGTTCATCATCTGCTCTCCCTTACCGGTGCTCGGGTGGTGGGCCACGGCCCGGGCGGTGCTCGTAACACCGCGCCGGGCTCCTTGCTCTAGGTCCAGCCCCCGCGGGTGTTCACCCAGGGGGCGCTGTCACGTCTACTGCGTGGCTGCCTTCTCGAGGTGCGCCAGGACCTGCACCAGGCTCCAGATCAACGCACTGTAGTTCCGCGGCATCGCGACCAAGCCCGATTGCATGAGCCGCCCGTGGAACGCGAAGGACGGCTCCTCGAGGGTCTGGAGCGTGGCCGCCATCGCGTCGAGGCCGGTCACTTCGTGGGTCTGCTGGACGGCCTTGAGCGCGTCGGAGAGGTCGCGGCGGAGTTGCTCACGGTCTACTGGAGCACTCACCCCAGCAGCTCCGTGACCGGGACGCCAAGCGCCTCGGCCAGGCGCATGGCCACCTTGGCCCCGAGTTCCTTCTTCGTGCCCGCCTCCAGCTGCGAGATGTAGCCCTGTGTCACCTTCACCTTCCTCGCGAGCTCCGCCTGAGTCATGTTCTGCCGCTCTCGCAGCCGCCGAATCGTCGCGCTCATCTTCCTCTTGGGACTCATTACTACAGTAATAACCTCTCTCGTGTCAAGGGGCACGTCTAGTATTCCAGCTCGACCTGGAACCCACCGGTCTGCTGGGTGAGCTGGCGTCATACATGTCATACGGTGTCATTTCCGCAGCCCGGCGATCGTCGCGACCACGGCGCCGAGCAGAAGCAGTAGCACCCCCAGCAGCACGCCCCGCACCCAGGCGTCGAGCGCCGCGGTCTTCGTCATCGCCGACGCTCCACCCGAGCTGGAGCCCACGGGCTCGGGTCAGCCGCGGTGAGCGCCGCCGTGGGGGCGCCGCCGGGCCATCTCGCAGCGATCCCGAGCTCGGGACACCAGCACACGGGCACAGACGAGCCCGCGCTCACGATGCCCCGCCAGGACCTCCGGGGCGCCGTGGAGTCGCCGGCCGGCGGCCGGCACCTCGAGGACTAGCCGCGGGTCCGGCGGCAGCGGCAGGTCCCGTGGGTGAAGTCTCAGTGCCGAGAGGTAGAGCCCGGCCGGCTTCACGCCAGCCCGTTGCGCCTGGTCGAGCAGGGCGCGCACCCGGTCGGGCGACGGGTCCTCCTGCAGGAGCCCTAGCAGCCGGGCCACATAGGTCGCCTTTGGGCAGGTGTCCAGCATGGCGCGAAGAGGATAGCGCGGCGAGGCCCGATATGGGACCCCGATAAAAGGGCTTGATACACTTGCCGTCACCATGGGCCTTCGACTCGGCGACCTCACCGACGACCAACGGTACGACGAGTGGATCCGCATCATCCGGCGCATCTATGATGAGCAAGTCAGCCAGGCCTGGAGCTACTACATGTTTCGGCTGCTCCGCGCCGTCTTCGTCGCCAACGAAGGCCTGTCAAACGAAGGCGGTTTCATCTTCGAGTGGGTGGTCCGCAACTACGTGGACTCCAGCCTGATGCTCTTGCGGCGTGAGCTCGACGGCGTGCACGGCACAGAGTGCATCCAGCAACTGCTCCTAGATATGCTCGACCACCCGACCGTGCTCACGAGGGGCCGCTATCTCTCCAGGCGGCCGAACGGTCACCTTCGCGACCTCCTAGCTGAAGAGGCATTCAGCAAGTATGCCGGCAGCTCGACCGCTGATCGCGTCCCGCCTGACGTCATCCGAGTGGATCTCGCTCAACTCGAGGCCGCCGCAGACCACCTTCGCGTCTTCGCCGAACGGACGCGGGCCCACCGAACGCCCGAGCAGGGCATTGACCCTCAGGGGATGACGTTCGGGGCCCTGCATGACGCGCTCACCGAAGTCCGCGCCGTGATCGCCAAGTACTACGCGCTGCTCACTCAGCGCGTCATCGCTCAATGGGAGGCAGTACCTCAGTACGACGTCGTCAGGCCCTTCCTGCTTCCCTGGGTCCACGATCGCACTACCGTGGAGCGCCTAGCTCGCGAAGGCGAGTACCGGAAGGGTTGACCCTCAAAGGCCTGCCCCGCTTGGCTACGCGATCTTGTTCCCAGTCGGCGAGAGCTGGCGAATCAAAGCTTCAGGCACTCCGGTGAGCGTGGCAACATCACCGAGAGGCATACCTATCGAGACGAAGCGCCGCGCTACCTCCGAGCGATCGGTCCGGTAGGCCGGCAGAGGCACGAGCTTTTGACGCGTGCGGTTCGACGAGCGGTAACCCTTGCCCTGGAACACGGAATCCCAGGAACCTGGGAGCAACTCGATGAAGTCTTGCACTCTCTTGGTGACACCTTGATGGGAGATCCCGTGCTCGCGCGCGATACTCCGTTGGGAAGTGCCCCCGACGCTACGAGGTGCGGCTGCAGCTATCACCCAGCGGTACGCGGACAAAAGCAAGTCTGGATCGTCAGCAAGAGCAGGACGGCCAGGACGTGCTGGCGCCGCTGGGAACGACAAGGCTGCCTCGATCCCCTGGACTCGCTTCCCTCGCCACCGTCGGTAGTGCTTGTCCTTCTTGAACAGTCTCCAGCACTGCGGGTGGAAGGTGGTGTTGGGTCCGGGACGCGAGGTTGCTACCCGATACAGGATGAATGGGCAGCCCGGCAGCGCACATCGTCCGAACAGCGGACGCAGGTCCGCTGCGACGACCTTGGCGGTCGCCAGGTTCGGACGGCTGGTCGCCTTATTCCAGGCCTTCTGCCCGATCCGGTGGCCCTTGGGCGCGATAGCAGCGAGGCGGCCTCGTAGCCTCTTCCGAAGATCCAGTACGGCCAGCTCGTGCTCCTGGTGAGCAACAAGGAGCTTTGGGTTGCGCGTGCGCCAGTCGTCAAGAGCTTTGGACCTACGCTGGCGACAGACCTCGACGAGTGTGCGGACCCGGTGGGCGAGCGTCGGCCGGGTCTCGAGCGCCTTGAGGGATGACTCGCTGTCGATTTCGACAGCCCTTCGAAGAGCAACCCTGACGGCCTTCCCCTCCGTGTCCAGAAGCCCATCCGCTGCGCGGCGGAGGTCAGCACAGATCTCGCATCCGATGGTGGCCTTCCAGGCCTCGAGTAGCTTGCCCCGGTTGAATGTCCCCTTGCCATGCTTCGCAAGCGTACCGCTGAAGAGCCGTACAACATCGGCTCGCTGGCGTCGTGAGCAGTTCCCACAGTAGCGATAGAGCACGCCGGATCGCTCCTCGCTCCAGTTCAGGCGGTTGATCCGCTTCTGCGACAGCCAGGCCGTGTTGGGACACGTGAGGCAGCGCACCTGACGCCGGTTCGCCTTGAAGGCCTCCGTTCGGCATTTGCGATGCATCGGCTTCTCAGAAGAGCAACCATGCCGCCGCCAACGTTGGACTGCGGAGAGGCTATTCGGGCGTCCACAGCCCACACAGACCACCGGCGCAGGCAGGAGATCCTCGAAGTCGCCGGCCGGGATCCCGAGACGTTCGAGAGCCGGGTAGAAGATGCGCGATCTCGGCCTCCGCCTCCCGGAAACCCAGCTCCCGAAAACCTGACGGTGCACCCGGGCCACCTTGGCAGCAGCACTAACCGAGAGACCGAGCTCCTCAATCCGGCTACCCAACCGAGGACCGATACCGTTCTGCATCGCTGTGTGCAAGATAGCAAGAAACCTGCGGAGTTCCGGAATTTAATTGCCACCCCCCGCCAATTTAGTTGCCACCCCCTCGCTCACCGTCCTTGCCAGAAGTCCAGCAGAGCGATGTACTGGGCCCAGAATGCGCCACGATTCCGAGGATGCTTCGTGAGCCCCGCTGTCGTCCGCCCGCTCTACCCGCGCGACGCGAGACGCGAGCCCGACGTGGTGGAGGCACCGGCGCTCTACCCGCGTGTCGCGCCTGGCGTCTACGTGGCTGTCACCCGCTCGGCCGTCCTCCTCACCATGTTCGATCGGCGCCTGGTCCGCGTGCTAGTCGATCTCTACTCGACGCTCGAGCAGCCCGTGCTTGCCCAGGGCGTGCCATGGTTCCTGCCCGTGCCCAAGCGCGCGGCGTGGCGGGCGGCGGCCACCTCCACGCTGGTCCGCCTCTTCCAGCTCCTCAACGTGCCGATCCCGAAGCGCGGCCCACTCCCATTGGTCGCACTCTGCGGCAAGGCGCTGCGCGTGCAAGTGGGCGACGTGACCCAGAGTCGGGAGCGCGACCCTGACCCGGCCGATCCGAGGGGCAAGCGCAAGATCCCGGTGCCCTTACCCGAAACGCTGATCTACAGCGTAGTCCGGCGGCCTCTGGAGCGGCTCGCATGAGGCCCGCGGGAGTTTTTCGGGCGCCCGCACCCTTTCAGCCTTACAGCGGGCCTACTTTCCCCCCTGGACTACCTGGTGGTGGTAGTGGTGCTGGTGCTGGTGCTGGAGAGGGTGATGGAGCAGGAGCATCAGCGGCAGAGAGAACTCAGAGCCCGTGTGTGTGTGTCACCCGCGCACGAGGAGCAGCCAGCAGCCTACACGCAGGTCCGGCGACCCGGGTCATCGTCTCTCAGGTGGTGACCCCGGTCGCCGGAAGTCCACCTCGGGTCCTCGAGCATTCTATGGTGCCGCCAGGATGGGGACAAGGCCGATGAGCCGCGAAATCAGCGCGCACTACGACGCGGTCACGATGCGCAGCCCGGACTTCGGGCCCGCGCTCATCCTGCACCCTTTCACGCCGGCCCTGTCGCTCCCTGAACTGGTGGTGCAGGCCACGCTGGGTGGGCCCGTCAGTCGGGGGGGTGACCACGTGCGCGACTGCACCGAGTGCGGCGTGTTGGGACTCTGTCCGGCTGGCGAGATGCTCGCCCGGCTAGTCTGGCCGAGCAAGGTTGCGCGAGATCCGCGATGAGTGACGTCGTGGCCGACATCTCCGCGAAGCTCGGAGCCCTGGGCCTGTTCCTCCTGGCCACGCATCAGCACGAAGCCTGCCCCGACAGCGAGCAGCCCTGGCTGTTGCGGCGCAACCCGGCACCCTGCGCCGCCTGCCGGGAGCTGCAGGCGGCGCTGGAGATCGCCCCGGCCGCGATTGACGAGGGCCAAGCGTGAGCGCGCGTGTCTCGTCCGTGAGATCCCTGCACCCGGACGAGCTCCCGGCCGGTTCCGAGCCCAGCTCCCAGCCACCAGGGTGCGCCCACCTCGCCATTCTGCTCCGAACCGATGCGGGGCGGGCTTGGTGGGCCTGTCGCGACTGCGATACCCCCTTCGCCCCCGCAGCGCCTGCGCCAGCCACACCCCCGACTCCTGCTGTCCTTGACGACAGAGAAGCCAAAGAGTATCTCTCGGTCCGTGAGCTCGCCCAGCAGATCCCCTACCGTGAGGGCACGATTCGCAACCTCATGAGCCAGGGCCGGCTCCGTCTCGGCGTCCACTACGTGAAGCCCCACGGCCGCGTGATGTTCAGGCGGAGCGCCGTGCTCGCGTGGCTAGACGGCCAGAGGCCGGAAGCCTGATGCCGACGCTCCGAACGAAGCGGGGCCGGCTCTACCTCGACTTCCGGTGGCGGGGCATCCGTTTCCGGGAGGCCACCCGTCTCGCGGATACCCCAGAGAACCGGGCCGAGCTTCGGCGCCGGGCTCGGCAGATCGACGGCGAGCTCGCCGCGGGCACCTTCGACTCCGCGAGTTACGCGAAGTGGTTCCCCCGCGGCCCGCGGGCGGCCCTGTTCGCGAAGCCCGCCGAGGATGAGCCCCCACTGTTCAAGGACTACGTGCGGACCTGGATCGAAAACAAGGCGGCCAGGACGTCCGCAGGCACAGCCTACGACCGGAAGCGGATCGTGGAGGGACGGCTCATCCCGGCGTTCGGGGAGCGGCGGGTCTCGGAGCTCCTCGAGGAGGATGTCGACGCGTTCATCGCGGACCTGAAGCGGGCCCCGGTCGAGGATCCAGAACCCGGCGCAGTAGCGGGGACGACCGCAGACGCCGGTGATCGGAAGGCCCCGAGGAAGCGGAAGCTCTCGAACCGCCGGGTCAACATCATCCTGGCGACTCTCCGACTCGCCCTCGATCGTGCCGTGAAACGGGGCTGGCTCGAGACGAACCCGGCCCGTGAGGTCCCGACACTCCGGGAGGAGAAGCCGGAGATCCTCCCCTTCTCCCTCGAGGAGGTCCGCCTATTCCTCGATACCGGGCTCCGGGACGCGGCGTGGCGCCGCTACTTCACCGTGGCCTTCTTCACCGGGCTTCGCCCTGGCGAGCAGCTGGGGCTCCGGTGGGATGACCTCGACTGGCCGCGCAAGCTGATCGCGGTACGCCGCGCCGTCACCCGCTGGGGCGAGGGGGCGACGAAGACCGTGGCCTCACGGCGAGACGTCGAGATGCTCCCACCCGTGGAGCGCGCCCTGCTGGCCCAGCGTCCGACGAGCGCCCTCGGTGGGGCCTGGATCTTCCCGAACTCGCAGGGCGGCGCGCTCGACCTCACCAACCTGCGCGAGCGGGTCTGGCGTCCGGCCCTTCGCCGCGCCGGCCTCCGGTACCGAGCGCTCTATCAGACCCGGCACACCTTCGCGACGCTGGCACTGTCGAGCGGCGAGGATATCGGCTGGGTGGCGAAGCAACTCGGGCATACCTCTACCGAGATGGTCATCCGCCGATACTACCGCTTCGTCCCGAACCTGACCCGTCGCGACGGATCCGCCGTCGCCCGGCTGGTCCAGCAGGAGGGCTTTTGAAGCTGCGTGGGCACCGGATGGGCACCGCGGATGCGAAGGGGGTCACGGCCTACGCCGTAACCCCCCGCGAAATTGGAGCGGCCGACCGGATTCGAACCGGCGACGTCCAGCTTGGGAAGCTGGCATTCTGCCACTGAATTACGGCCGCTCGTGCCCCCTATTCTAGTCTTCGCCCCCGCCCTGTCAAACT
>Ga0070706_100003379_pt1 | contig 15734 bp, 15 predicted proteins | sample KBSK5501metaG_FD_65476 | JGI IMG/M metagenome (GOLD analysis project Ga0070706, IMG submission 65476) | Corn, switchgrass and miscanthus rhizosphere microbial communities from Kellogg Biological Station, Michigan, USA - KBS K5-50-1 metaG | ecosystem: Host-associated > Plants > Roots >...
ACGGCGCTAATGGTGCTCGTGGCCTACTACGCGGTCGTGCTCGGCCGGGCGACGTGGGATCAGCGCATGCCCGGGCTTGACGTGAGCGTCGGCTACTTCTACCTGGCGCTGTTCATCGCCGCCGTCCACAGCGTGCTGCACCTGCTGCGGTGGATCCGGCGCGGCGAGCCGCAGCCGCGCACGGAGATCGTCGAGTGATCACCGCGGTCTCCGTCACCTTCTTTCTCCTGGCCATCCTCGGCATGCCGCTGTCGTTCGTGCTCGGGATCGCCTCCGTGGTGGGCGTCCTGGTGGTGGGGACGCCGCTGATCCAGCTTCCCGGCAAGCTCGTTCACGCCATCGACTCGTTCCCGCTCATGGCCATCCCCCTCTTCACGCTGGGCGGCGAGCTGATGCTGCGGGCGGGAATCATGGAGCGCCTGTTCGAGCTCGCGAACGCGCTCGTGGGCCGCGTGCGGGGCGGCCTCTGCCACGTGACGATCATGGCCGAGATGATCGTCTCGATGATGACCGGCACGGCCGTCGGCGATGCCGCCGCGCTGGCCGGCATGCTCGGGCCGCCGCTGACGCGCGCCTACGGCAAGGAGTTCGCGGCCAGCGTGGTCGCCTCGGCGGCGACCCTCGGGCCCATCATCCCGCCGAGCGCGGGCGTGATCGTCTACGCGGTCATGGCGGGCGACGTCTCCGTGGCCGGCCTCTTCCTGGCCGGGTTCATCCCCGGTGTCGTCATCGCCATCGCGCTCATGGCGCTCTGCAGCTGGTACGCGAAGCGCCGGGGCTATCCGCTGGCGGGCGAGCCGTTCTCTCTGCGACGAGTCTGGCACGAGGTCCGGCGCTCCTTCATCGTGCTGATGATGCCGGTGGTGGTCATCGGCGGCATCATCGTGGGCGCCTTCACCGCGACCGAGGGGGCCGCCATCTCGGTCGTGTATGCGCTGGTCGTGGGCTTCTTCGTCACCCGCAAGCTCCGGCTCCGTGATCTACCCAAGGCCCTCTTGAACTCCGCCGAGATCACGGCCGTGGTGGGCGCGCTCATCGGCTTCGCCTCGATGGTGACCTACCTGTTCACGGCGGAGCTCTTACCGCAGCGGATCAGCGCCTTCCTCCAGGCGCTCACGTCGAGCCCGATGATGTTCACCTTCCTCGTGATGCTCCTGCTCATCGTGGTCGGGATGTTCCTCGAGTCCAACGCGGCCTACATCATGCTGGTGCCGATCCTGGCGCCGGTCGCCCTGGCCTACGGGCTGGACCCGATCTACTTCGGGTTCCTCTTCATCATCAACATCACCCTCGGCTCGTTGACGCCGCCCGTGGGGATCTTGCTGTTCGTCGTCTCCGCGCTGTGGGAGCTGCCGCTGTCGAGGCTGATCGTCAACATCTGGCCGTTCATCCTGGTCACGTATGCCGGGCTGTTCCTGTGCATGCTCTTCCCGCCGCTGGTGACGTTCCTGCCGCGACTGTTCGGATATTGAGGTGAGTTACGTCCGGCACTTCGATTTCACCGGGCGCCGCGTATGCATCACGGGCGCCGCCAGCGGGATCGGCGCCGGGATGGCCCGGTCCTTCGCCGGCGTCGGCGCGTCCCTTGTTCTGGCCGACATCGACGGGCCAGGGCTGGACGCAATCGCGCGCGAGGTCGGCGCGACGGAGATCCACACGTTCGATCAGGGCGACATCGGCTCCGTCGAGCGCCTCGTGCGCGCCGCCGGCACGATCGACGTCTTCCTCAACAACGCCGGTATCCTGCTCTACGAACCGTTTCTCGATCTCGAGTGGGCCGATCTCAGGAGAGTCATCGACGTCGATCTCGTCGGTCCCATCGCGCTCACTCGACTGGTCGGCGAGCAGATGGTGGGGCGCCGGCGCGGCGTGATCATCCACACGAGCTCCCAGCTGGTGTTCAACGGCGCCGAGTTCCGCGCGGTCTACTCCGCAGCGAAGGCGGCCATCTCGCAGCTCGTCAAGACCGCCGCGCTGGAGTGGGGACGCGCCGGCGTCCGGGTGAACGCGATCGCGCCCGGACGCACGCTCACGGCCAGCAACCGCCACCTGCTCTCGGATCCCGCCGAGTACGCCAAGCACCTCGAGCGCATCCCGCTCGGCCGCTACGGCCAGCCCGAGGACATCGCCAACGTTGCGATCTTCCTGGCCTCCGACGCGGCCGGCTACATCACGGGTCAGACCATCGTGGTCGACGGCGGGTGGGTGTTGCCGTAGCCAGCGTTCGCCTCGCGCGCCGAGCTCCGCTCCATCGCAGCGAGACCTTCTTCATTGCACACCCGCGGGCCCGCTCATACGATGGGACACGGATGCTGGATGCCCTGCTCACCTCCGAAGGTCTCATCGCCCTGCTCACACTCACGGCGCTGGAGATCGTTCTCGGCATCGACAACGTGGTGTTCATCGCTATCCTCACCGCCAAGCTTTCCGCCGTCCAGCAGCGCTCCGCCCGGCGCCTGGGCCTCTCACTCGCCCTGATCATCCGGATCGGGCTCCTCTTCACCATTTCGTGGATGATGGGGCTCACCCGGCCCTTCGTCTCGGTGTGGGGCCACGGCGTCTCCGGACGGGACCTGATCCTCCTGGGCGGTGGCCTCTTCCTGATCGGCAAGGCCACGTGGGAAATCTACGACAAGCTGGAGGTGGCTCACGCCGAACGGGATACCGGCAATGGCCGGAGGGTGTTCATCGCGGTCCTGGCGCAGATCCTGCTCCTGGATATCGTCTTCTCGCTGGACTCGGTGATCACCGCGGTCGGCATGGCGAATGACCTCGCGATCATGGTCGTCGCCATGGTGGTCGCCATGCTGGTCATGCTGGGGGCTGCCGGCCCACTGAGCGGCTTCGTGGAGCGCCATCCGAGCGTGAAGATCCTCGCGTTGTCCTTCCTGCTGCTGATCGGAGTGATGCTGGTGGCCGAGGGGATGGGCTCCCACGTCCCCAAGGGCTACATCTACTTTGCCATGGCCTTCTCGCTCTTCGTCGAGCTCCTGAACCTGCGCTACCGGAAGAAGCGCCGACCGGTCACACTGCACCACCGTTTCGAGGACCACGGGTCCTGCTGATGCGGCTCCTGGCCTCCGACGCGGCCAGCGATCGTCCTCGACGGCGGGGGGTATCTTGCCTTGGGCGTCATTTACTCGCGGATCGTCAGGGGTCGGAGAGCCAACGGATGCAAGACGTCGATGGCCCAGCGTGTGTCCAGAGAAGGCAGACGTGTTCAGCGGGAGGCAGACCCGCCGGGGCAAGAGCCAGAGGCCCCGTAGCTTGGATGGCAGGGCGGAGGGAAACCGAAGCCTTGAAGCCCATCGACAAAGCCATCAAGAGGATGGGGAGCGAGTCACCGGGCCGTAACGAGAGTGAACGCACAGGTAGCCTCGTGAATGATGACGCTCCGGAGGCCGAGCGCATGCTGAGCGCGCGAAGGCAGCAGGGTCTCACCGCAGGCTGGCCGACGCGGGGGCCCCTCCGGCGGGGTGGGAGCGACGGCACGGTAACCAGGGCACGTCGAGCAACTGGAGAAGCCCTCCTCGTCCCGCCGCGAAATCGGCGGAAGCGGGTCGGCCCTATAACCAGCGCACCTGGGAAGTGGGCGGACGGCGAGAGGGTGGCGGAAGGGCCCGGAGTAGCGACGAGGCGGGGTAACGCCCGCAGAGCGAAGGGGCCCAGCTGTTTGGCAACGCTTCCGACAACATGGAAGGCAGGGGCGTCCTGACAATGGCGTCCATCAGTCTGCAGGACCTGAGGCGGAGGCTGTACGTCGAGGCGAAGGCTGACACGACGAAGCGGGTTTGGGGCCTGTACGTGCACGTGGCGAAGCTGGAGACGCTGAGAGCCGCGAATGTCCTCGCCAAGCGGAAGGACGGCGCACCGGGCATCGACGGGGTGACGTTCGACGCCATCGAGACGACGGGGCTCGAAGGGTTTCTGGAGACGCTGCGGGACGAACTGGTCACACGCACCTACCGGCCGCTGCGGAACCGGCGCGTCGAGATTCCGAAAGACGGGGGCAAGGTCCGCGTCCTGGGGATACCGGCGATTCGGGACCGGGTGGTGCAGGGGGCGCTCAAGCTCATCGTGGAGCCGATCTTCGAGGCGGACTTTCACGATGGGTCGTATGGCTATCGTCCGAGGCGGACGGCGCACCAAGCGGTGGAGCGGGTGACGAGGGCCATCGCGGAAAACAAGACGCAGGTGATCGACCTGGACCTGGCCGCGTACTTCGACACCGTGCGGCACGACCTGCTGCTCGGCCAGGTGGCGCGGCGGGTCCAGGACGGCGAGATCCTGCACTTGCTGAAGCTGATGCTCACGGCATCCGGGAAACGTGGGGTGCCCCAAGGTGGGGTAATCTCACCGCTCTTGGCGAACATCTACCTCAACGGGGTGGATGCGATGCTGGAGCGGGCCAGAGAGGTGACCCGGGAAGGCGAGTACCCGCGCGTACAGTACGCGCGGTACGCGGACGACCTGGTGATCCTGCTGGACGGCCACTGGCGACAGGCGTGGCTGCGGAGGGCGGTGGTCCGACGACTGCGGGAGGAGCTCGCCAAGCTCGATCTGCGAGTGAACGAGGAGAAGAGTCATCTCGTGGACCTGACGAAGGGAGAGGCGGTTGGATTCTTGGGCTTCACCATCCGACGGCTCCGCTCACGGCGGGGCAAGGGGTGGCCGCTGGTCACGCCGGCTGTGAAGCAACGGACGGCGTTGCTGCGGAAGCTCAAGGAGGAGTTCCGGCGCTTGGACTCTCAGCCGGTAGGGCGGGTGATCGAGGTGATCAACCCGATCTTGCGCGGCTGGGTGAACTACTTCCGAGTCGGGCACGCGTCGCGATGCTTCGCCTTCGTCCAGGAGTGGGTCGAGAAGAAGGTGCGGCGCCACATGATGAGGGCGAGGGGCCGCAGTGGCTTCGGCTGGAAACGGTGGAGGAGGTGGTGGATCCATACGACACTCGGATTGTTCGGCAACTATCGAGTGAAGTGGGCCCGCCCCTGAAAGCACGCCCGCCCGATAGGTCACATAACCTTCGACGCGAAGCCGACAGGAGAGCGGCGTACGGGAAATCCGTTCGCGCCGTTCGATCGGGCGGGGGCTGGAGACGGGCTCATCGAGTACCGCGCCAGCCCTCGACCCTACCGACGTCTCTACACCTGGATTTTCGACCGGCCTGCGAGCCTCAAGAACAGCCGATGATCTGGCGATCCATGATTTTTCGCTCCGAGTTGCCAAACCGGCCTCCTCGAGGCTGTATGTGCCGCTGAGAGGGAATTTGCCGCGACTACGGGCGCGCCTCCGATGCTCTACGGCAAACGTGTCAAGCGAAAAATCTTCGAGCGGGCATCGAGTGAGTCGATCTGCGAATGATCCCGGCTACGTCCTACCGAGGAACTCGGCATACGCCGCGACACCACCCGCGAGGTCGATCTTCGGCCGCCAGCCGAGGTCGCGACCAGCGGCGGTGACGTCGAGGGTGCCGCACGCGTACTCCCGCGGGTCGCAGGTGTCGTCGAACTCGACCTCGAGCGTCCCCGTCACGCCGCGCACGGCGTCGGCGACCTCGGCGAGGGTGTGCTGCCGGCCGGGGCCGACGTTGTAGGCGCGGCGCGGCGGCGTTTTGGCGTCGAGGGCCAGGACGATCGCGTCGACGACGTCGGTCACGTAGACGTACTGGCGCCGGGAGCGCCGGGCGTGCGGCACGCGCGAGGGACGCCGGGTCAGCGCGTCGGTGATCATCTCGCGGATGAAGCACTGCGTCTCCCGCCCGGGCCCGTACACGTGGGTGAACCGAAGCGCGAGGCCGTCGACGCCATGCTCCTCGGCATACGCTTGCAAGATCGCCTCGCCGGCGATCTTCGAGGCGCCGTAGGTCGTCCGGCCCCGCATCGGCGTGTCCTCGGTCACGATGGCGTCGACCTCCTGGTGGCCGTAGGCCGAGATCGACGAGCAGAAGATCACCCGGCGCGTTCCCACGAGGCGCGCCAGCTCAAAGACGTGCGCGGTGCCGCGGATGTTGGTCTCGCAGATCAGGAACGGGTTGTCGCGGGTCACCATCAGCCCGGAGACGCCGCCACAGTGGACGATGCCCGCAAGCTCACGCCCGCGGACGGCCGCGTGGAGCCGGTGAACGTCGTTGAGGTCGGCCTCGACGAATGGAAACGCCTCGCGCCCGGCGCGCGGTGGCCGTCGGTCGAGCCCGATCACGTGCCGTCCCTCCGCGTGCAACCGGGTCGCCACCGCGTGCCCGATCAGACCGCTGGCACCGGTGACGAGGATCACAACGCGGCGCCGTCCTGGATGGCGGCGGCGAGCTTGCCGGGGACCCGGCGACCGTCCCCGGCCTGACCGTTCAGCTTTCCATTCTCGACGACCACCTTGCCACGCAGGATCACCATCGCCGGCCAGCCGTGGATTTCCCATCCGTCCCAGGCACTGTAGTCGGAGCCGTGCAGGTCCTCGGAGCGGAGCGTGCGCCGGACGGTCGGATCGAAGACCACGACGTCGGCATCGCTCCCCGGAGCCAGCGCGCCCTTCCTCGGATAGAGTCCGAGGAGCTTCGCCGCGTTCGTCGAGGTGACGGCGACGAAGCGCTCGAGCGACATGCCCCGCTTGGACACGCCCTCCGTGTAGATGATGGGGACGCGCGTCTCCACGCCCACGTGGCCACCGGTGGCATCGGCGACGTGGCGGCTCCGGACCTTGACCGCGCGCGGCGTGCACAGCTCGTCGGTGGCCACGGTGCTCAGCGTGCCGTTCGTGAGCCCGCTCCAGAGACGCTCGCGATCCTCCTCGTGCTTGAGAGAGGGGTAGGTGTGGTAGAGGACGCCATCGGGCCGCTGATAGATCTCGGCGGTGAACGTCGCGTAGTGGTGCAGGGTCTCGCCGTAGACGGCATGGCCCTGGCCGCGGGCCTCGGCGATGGCCTCCACGCCCGCCCCGGCGCTCACGTGCACGAAGTAGACGGCGGCGCCCTCGACGTAGCGCGCCAGGCGCAGGACGCGGCGGAACGAGATATCTTCGGACATGGCGCTGTGGACGAGCGGCATGTGTCGGATGTCGGTGCGGCCCTCGCGCTCGAGACGCTCGTACATGTACATGACGAGGTCGTCGTCCTCCGCGTGGATGGCGAGCAGGCCGCCGTGCTTGGCCGCCGTCTCCATGATCGCCCACAGGTGACCGAGCCGGATCATGCGGCCCTTGCCGATGGGCCGCACGTCGGTGGTGAAGATCTTCAAGCTGGGGAAGCCTGCCTGGATGGCTTCGGGAATCTGCTCGATGACGTCCGGGGGGACGGCGCCCTGCAGCATCACGTGCAGCGCGTGGTCCGTGAAGCCCTGGCGCCAGACGGTTTCCTTCTCCTCGATCGCTCGCGCGATCGTCATCCCGGGCTCCCAGACGGCGAAGTCGACGAGCGTGGTCGTGCCGCCGCAGACGGCGGCGCGGCTGACCTGCTCGGGCGGCGCGCTCGTCATGAACCCGCCGCCCAGGGCCGGGATCGGCCAGTGCGTGTGCACGTGCGGGTCGATGCCGCCGGGGATGACCAGCTTGCCGGTGGCATCGACCACGCGGCCGGCGTCGCGTGGCAGCGTGCCGGGCGCCGCGATGGCGACGATCCGCTCACCCTCGACGCCGATGTCCCACGCGCCTACGCCGTGAGGCGTGACGACCTGTCCACCGCGGATCACGAGATCGAGCATGTCGTTATCTCCCTGTGGGAATCGTTGAAACGGCCGCTCACGCGTAGCCGGGCGGCGGGACGAAGGCCTGGAAGTCGCGCTCCAGCAGCTTCGCGAACGTCAGGCACGTGAGATCACCGTATTGCGGTCCGACGATCTGCACGCCGACCGGCAATCCGCCCGGCGCGAGCCCGCACGGCGCAGCGGTCGAGGGCAGGTACGACGCTCCCGTGTAGCCGGCCCAGAAGAGATGGTCCGTCACCGGCACGCGCTTGCCGTTGACCACGAGGGTGCGCTCGTGGCGCTCGCCCGCGTGATCGTGCGGGAACGCCGCCGTGCCGGCGACCGGACACAGGAGCAGGTCGTAGCGCGTGAAGAACTCCGCCCAGCGGAGCCGCATGCGGTGACGCGCCTCGTTCGCGGCCAGCCAGTCGCGATGGGACAGGACGGCGGCCCGCATGGCGCGCGCGTAGTAGCTCTCGTCGTCCGGCGCCAGCGCCCGCGCGACGGCGACGTTCTTGTCGAAGCCAGCATCGCTCTGCCGGTCGGAGGTCGCGGCGCGCAGCAGCCGGGTATAGACGGCGAAGGCCTCGCCCGGGTCGATGGCCGGACGCGCGCGGTCGTCGACCTTCACCCGTTGGCGTCCGAGGAAGTCGCCGAGGACCTGGAGGCGATCCTTGACGTCGACGTCGACGTCGATCGCGGGCGCGTCGAGCATCAGCGCGACCTTGAAGTCGCGCAGGCGTTTCTGGCGCGGCGGCCGCAGCCGGAGCCGCCAGCCCGCGGCGTCGATGGCGTCGGGGCCGGCCATGACGGACAGCGCCAGCGTCAGATCGTCGGCGCTTCGCGCCAGCGGTCCGACGACGTCGATGTCGACGGCAGCGACCTGCCAGGGCAGGGCCTGGCCCGCGCGCGGCACGATGCCCCACGTCGGCTTGTGACCGTAGACGCCGCAGAAGTGCGCCGGGTTGCGGATGGAGGATCCGATGTCGCTGCCCGCCTCCAGCGCCGTGAGCCCGGCCGCCAGCGCCGCCGCGGCGCCGCCCGAGGATCCGCCAGGAGCGCGGGAGACGTCCCAGGGGTTGTTGGTCGTGCCGTAGATCGCGTTGAAGCTCTGCCAGTCCGCGAGATAGAGCGGCACGTTGGACTTGCCGAAGAGCACGACCCCGGCGGCCAGCAAGCGGTCCACGACCACCGCGTTGGTCTTCGCGATGTTCTCGCGCAAGGCCGGCACGCCCCACGTCGTGGGCAGCCCCGCCACGTCGTACGACTCCTTGACCGTCATCGGCACGCCGTGAAGCGGGCCCCAGACCTGACGCTTGGCCAGCGCCCGGTCGGCGGCCCGCGCCCGCCGTCGCGCCCCGTCGAAGTCGCGCACGACGATCGCGTTCAGGCCCCCGTCGTATTTCTCGATCCGACCGAGGTACAGCTCGAGCAGCTCGAGACACCCGATCCTCTTCTTCTTGAGGTCCGCCGCGAGCTGTCTGGCGGATCGAAACGGCACGTCGAGCATGTTCGTCTTCTCCCCCGTCATGCCGCCGCGGGGCGAACGGTGGGCTGGGGGCCGGTCAGCGATCCGTTGTAGTACGCTTCGCCCGGCTCACTGACGGACAACTGATCGCAAGACACCACGCCCCGGGTCTGCCGGTCCGGTCGGATCGTCGACCGGCCCCCAGCCCGCCGTTCGCCCCGCGGCGCCTCGCGCCCGAGACCCGTTAGTCCTTGAGGAATGTCTCGACGACACGCGCCGTCGCCTCCGGTTGCTCGAGGTGCGGGGCGTGGCCGGCGTCCTTGACGATCTCCGTTCGCGTGTGGGCCAGGCGTCGGGAGAATTCCTCGGCGTACACGCGCGGCACCAGGCGATCGCCCTCTCCCCACACGAGCAGGGTGGGGAGGGCCTGGATCCGGTGGATCCGCTTCTTGAGACCCTTGTCGGGGATGGGCCAGATGAATTTGCCCGTGGCCCCCATGGCCCACGTCAGCCGGGTCCGCGCGAGGGCTCCCGCCTCTGGATCGTCCGGCACGTCGAACATCGCCTTGGCCGCGGGGCCCTCGGCATTCCGGAAGACGTGGTCGGGCAACTCCTGTGGTCCCAGGAGCATCCAGTTCGTCACCGGGGCATCGTCGCGCCAGAGGCCGATCGGATCGAGGAGCACGAGCCGGCGGACGCGTGAGGGGCGGAGGGCCGCCACTTCGCAGGCGACCATGGCGCCGAACGAATGGCCCACGAGCATGACTTCGGGCACTCGCAGATGCTCGAGCAGCTCGTCGTAGCAGAGGACCAGATCCCACAGGCTGTCGACGTGGTACACGGTATCCGGCTCTCCCGGAGTCGTGCCCGGGTGTTCGGGCGCGTAGACCGTGAACCTCTGCGCCAGCGTGTCCAGGAACCCGGCCCACGTCAGCCCCCAGGGTCCGTGGAAGAAGACGACGGCGGGGCCCTCACCCTTGACGTGCACGCCGAGCCGGACTCGGCCCTGCCAGACGGTGACGGTTTGTCGCCTGGTCTCGGTCACCGGCGTCACCTACCGGGCCGCGCCCACGGGCTCCCGCGCCTTCCGCAGCCGCTCGGGCCACCAGTGATTCTCCCAGCCCTCGTCGTCCCAGATGTCCCGGAGCGCGGGCAGGACCTCGGCGGCGAGGAGATCGATGTTCTTGAGCGTCAGCTCGTGGGGCATCGAGCCGATCTGCACCAGCAGCATCAGGTTCCCCACGTGCAGGCTCTTGACGACCTCCTCGATCAGGCGATCGCGCACCGTCGCGGGGCTGCCCGCGATGACGTAGCCCTTGTCCACGAAGTCCCGGTAGCGCAGGGTTTTCGGATTCTCGGCGCGGCGCACGGGATTCCGGTTGGAGGCGAGCAGGCTCGCGTAGTCCTGATTGCCGGGCGGGGCGAACCACTGCGGCGGCACGTGCAGGCATTTGTGATAGAAGTACTCGACGTGCCGCGCGTAGTCGGCTTCGGCCTGCGCGTCGGTCTCGGATACGGCCACGAGCTGCAGGAATCCCGCCCGGTACGGGTTGCGCGGCAGGCCCTTCTTGGCCACGACCTCCCAGTAGCCGTTCATCATGCTCTGAGCGGCTCGGGCGCCGGAGTAGCTGAGGAAGCAGTAGCAGACGTTGTTGTCCGTGGCGAAGTCGAACGTGCTGATGCTACCGGATCCCGGCACCCACACGGGCGGATGCGGCTGCTGGATCGGCCGCGGCCACAGATTGACCTGAGCGAGCTGAAAGTACTTTCCGTTCCAGGCGAAGATCTCCTTCGCCTGCCATGCCTTCATGACGAGGGCGAAGGCCTCGCGATACCGCTCGCGGTGCTCCATGGGCGTGATGCCGTACGCGAGATTGACGTCCATGGGGCTGCCCAGCGGCAGGCCGGCCACGAGGCGCCCGCCGCTGATGCAGTCGAGCATGCCGTACTCCTCGGCGACGCGGATGGGCGGCGAGGTTGTGGGCAGCGTCATCCCCATCTGCACGATGGCGACGTCCAGATCGTTGGTGAGCTTGGCGAGCACGCTGCCCATGAGATTGGGGCTCGGCATGAATCCATAGGCGTTCTGGTGATGCTCGTTGGTGCAGATGCCGTCGAAGCCCGCCCGGGCCGCGTGGAGCAGCTCGTCCAGCGTCCAGTTGTAGTACTGGCCCACGCGCGTGGCGTCGGCCAGCTCCCACCAGGGTGGCGTGACCCACACGCTCGGATAGCGTTGCTCGAAGTTCGCCGGCAGCTCGCGATGGGGCATCAAGTGGAACGCGCTGATCTTCATCTCGTCCTCCGGGTCAAGGCCTTCAGGCCTGCAGTTGTCCCAATCCGCGCAGGGCGCTCCACGTCTTCGGATCCTGACAGAGCAGCGTGTTGAGATAGATCGACACGTCCGCCGCCGGGTAGGCGTTGGCGAGCGCGGAGGCCGCGGCGCCGACCTTCGCCTCGTCCGGCGTGACGTCGTCGTCCCGGATCAACCCGTCGTCGTGCGCGATCCCGAGCGCGTCGAGAAACGCGCCCATCATCGGCCGCTGCTCGGCGAGGTGATAGAACATGAGCACGCGCGCGGCGATGGCGTCGGGCAGGGTCGGCACGCTGGCCAGGTGCCCTGTCCGGCGCTCGTCGTCGAGGCCGGCGACGGTCTTGGGACGGAACTTCATCTGCTGCGCGATCAGCAGCACCGCCTGCGTCCGCTCGGCGGCGCCCTTCTCGTCCCGCCAGAACGCGCGCGCGGCGCGATGCCGCTGCTCTACGGTCATCCGTCTCCACACGCGTCCGGGTGTCGGGGTCGTGTCGGTCATCGTCGATATTCTATGCACAGGTGACAGATCGGCGCTCGATCGGGCCGACCCCGAGCACGGGCCCCGTCAGTTGTGGCCGCTCCCGAACTTCCGGTCGAAGGCGAACACGCGTACGCGATACGTGGCCCCGCGGTCGGCGACGGGGACGTCGAAGAACGCGCTGTCGCCGGGTTTGATGCCGACCCCGACCCACGCGACCCGCTGCGACAGCGTGTGGCCGTTGGCGTCGAGCTGGTCGACGAGGAGCTGGATGCGGCTGGTGCCGTAGAAGCTCACGTTTCGGATCTTCCCGGAGATGCGGGGCCGGCCGTTGCGCTCGCTCACCGTCCAGTCGAGATGGAAGATCTGCTCCCAGTCGACCTCGAGCGGCTCGAGAGACTCGGCTGCCGCGAGCCGGCGCCCCGCCAGCGACCCCAGCAGCAGGAGCGCCGTCAGCGCGTGCCGTCGCGTCATGACGTCTCTTTTCGGATCTCGGCGATGCTCCGGTCGCGATCGCTCGCCAGCCGCTCGTGGTCGCGTCGGAGCTTGTCGTTCAGCTCGTCGACTTCCTCGCGGGTCCTGGCCGTGCGCAGGGCGGCCTGGTGGAGAATCTCGCGCTCGGCGGTCCGCGCTTTGTAGATCTCGCGGGCCTCGGCGATGGCGGCTTTTTGCGCGTCGGTGAGCGGGCGGTCGTCGACGCCGGCCTCCTTGTCCTTCTTCTGGAGACGCGCCATCGCCAGCTCGTACGCGCTCTTCGGGGCGTCGTCCGGCATCAGGGTCGTAGTGTACTCCGCGCCGCGCGATGATCGGCGACGAGCCGGCCGCCCTTGAAGACCAGCTCCAGGGTGCGCACGTTGTCGATGTCGTCCAGCGGGTTGTCGCGCACGGCGATCAGATCGGCCAGCTTGCCGGCTTCGATCGTCCCGACGTCGTGTCCCACACCCGCGATCTCCGCCGCCGACCGGGTGGCGGCCTGGAGCGTGTCCCACGGCGTGGCGCCGGCCTTCACCCAGAGGCCCAGCTCCAGGAGCGCGCCCTCACGGACCGGGCGAACGTCCGAGCCGAGCGCCATCTTGACGCCGGCCTCCCGCGCGCGCCGGAACCACGTCCGATGCTCGTCGACCGCCGCCTCCGCGCGCTCGATGAGATCAGGGGGCAGCGCGCGCTGCTCGACCCATTGCTTCTCCCACGGCGTGGTGGCCTGGTCCGGCGTGAGATGGGTGATGCCGAGGGTCGGGACGTACCAGGCGTCGCGCTCGCGAAACAGGGCGAGGCACTCGTCGTCCATGACGTAGCCGTGCTCCACCGAATGCGCGCCCAGGCGGAGCGCCGTCTTGACGGCGTCGGGACCGGCGGCATGCGCCATCACCTTGAAGCCGCGCTGCCGGCAGATCGCGAAGGCGGCCTTGACCTCGTCCCGCATGAAGAACGACTGCGTGTGGCGGTCCCACGCCGGGCCCATGATCCCGCCCGAGAGGTTGAGCTTGATGTGGTCCACGCCGGCCTGGATGTGCTCGCGGATGGTGCGCACGAACCCGAGCGGGCCGTCGCACGGGAGCGCGAAGCCCGTGCCGAGGGCATGACCGGCCGTGGTCGTGAGGAACCATCCGCAGGTGAAGAGCCGGGGACCGACGTGCTGCCCGCTGTCGAACGCGCGCTTGAGCGCGACGTCGATGAAGTGCGGGGTGCCGGCCATGCGCAGGCCGGTGACGCCAGCCTCGGTGAGCGCGCGCTGGGCGTTGGCCAGGTACTGCGCGGTCAGCTCGGGCACGCCCGCCTGCGGCACGCGGGGCCATTCCAGATGGACGTGGACATCCCATAAGCCCGGAAGCAGATAGGCGCCACGCAGGTCGATCACCCGCGCGTCGTGCGTGGCCGGGGAGCGCCGGCCGTCCAGCACCTCGACGATGCGGTCGCCCTCGATGGTGACGCTGGCTCCAGCGACCACCCCGGGCGTGACGGCGTCGATGAGATTCGCGTTGGTGAGGACGAGCCGCTCGATCATGGGTCGGGGGTGCCGAGCCAGAACGGGCTCGTCTTGCCGATGCGTGTGAGGTACTCGCGTCGCTCGGCCGCGCGCTTCGGGAACCACGCCGACAGGTAGTCGCCGTCCAGCATGTGGCGTCGCGTCTCGGTGCCGAAGAATCCCGCCAGCTCCGGCAGCGAGATGAAGCCCGCCTCGGACGCCGGATTGAACGGGGCCCAGCGTCGGGCATGCTCTTCCGACCGGAAGAGATTCATCCCCGTTCAGAGGAACGGCGGCCGTCCGCGCGACGGCCCGAACCCGTAGTTGAGATGACCGACGACGTCCGGAGGATCCACCCAGAGGAGCTGGCCGTCGCGCATCTCGACGGTCACGGGATCACCGCAATCGAGACAGGGCGCCTCCACGCGCACCGTCTCACCCGGAAAGAGCCAGGTCACCGACGTCGCCTCGAAGCCGCACTGGGCGAACCATTTCTGCTCGCCCCGCACGCCGATGCGGTACTGGGTGGGCAGGCCATTGAGGGGCGGAAACGAGGCGATGTAGTCCGTCTCCGGATGCAGCCAGCCGATGGGGTAGGCGCTCATGACGGCATGCAGGAGCTGCCGGCCCTCCTCGACGCCGAGACCGAGGGCCCGCGCCAGCTCGGCGTAGTGGGGCGGACGTCCGGTGTCGATGAGGCCGCGCATGATGCGGTGGAACATCCGGTCCATCGTCTGGATCTGCGACTCTGCCATGACGGGTCAGTTCACGCGCCGCGCGCGACCGGCCCAGTACGGCTCGCGCAGCTTGAACTTCTGCAGCTTGCCGGTCGCGGTGCGGTCGAGCGCGCTGCGCAGCTCGATCGAGGTCGGACACTTGTAGTGCGCCATGCGGCCCCGGCAGTGCTCGATGAGGTCGTGCTCGGTGGCGACGGCGCCCCCGCGGAGCACGACGAGGGCCTTGATCGTCTCGCCCCACTTCTCGTCGGGCACGCCGATCACCGCGACCTCGGCGACGGCCGGGTGCTGGAACAGGCAGTCCTCGACCTCGATCGACGACACGTTCTCGCCGCCGGTGATGATCACGTCCTTCTTGCGATCGCTGATGCCGACGTAAGGGCCGTCCTGGTAGCCGCCGTCGCCGGTATGGAACCACCCGTCGACGATGGCCTTGGCCGTCTCCTCCGGCTGGTTCCAGTAGCCCTCGAAGACGTGGTTGGAGCGCGCCAGGACTTCGCCTTCGGCATCCACGCGCATGCGGACGCCGACGGCGGACACGCCGGCGCGCGAGAGCCGCCGCGCCCGCTCCGCCGTGTCGAGGTCATCCCACTCGGCCGGCGCGCGGTTGATGGTGAGCAGCGGCGACGTCTCGGTGAGGCCGTAGATCTGGATGAACTCCCAGCCGAGCTCGGTCTGGATCCGCTCGATGGTCCGTGACGGGGGCGGGGCGCCGGCGATGACGACTCGCACCCGTCCGCGTCCGGGCACCGCGGCGCCCCGCTCCCGCCTGACGGCGGCGGCGTCGAGCACGGCCGCGATCACCGCCGGCGCGCAGTTGAACAGGGTGACGCCTTCCGTCTCCACGCGTCTCAGGATCTCCTCGCCGTCGATCTTGCGGATGATGACCTGCCGGACGCCCATGGCGGTCAGCGCGTAGGGCATGCCCCAGCCGTTGCAGTGAAAGGTGGGCAAGGTGTGCAGGTAAACGTCACGGTCAGTCATGGCCAGATGCCAGCCGAAGGTGACGGCGTTGAGCCAGAAGCTGCGATGCGTGAGCTGCACGCCCTTGGGCCGCGCGGTGGTGCCCGACGTGTAGTTGATCGACACCGTGGCGTT
>Ga0070706_100003380_pt1 | contig 15733 bp, 9 predicted proteins | sample KBSK5501metaG_FD_65476 | JGI IMG/M metagenome (GOLD analysis project Ga0070706, IMG submission 65476) | Corn, switchgrass and miscanthus rhizosphere microbial communities from Kellogg Biological Station, Michigan, USA - KBS K5-50-1 metaG | ecosystem: Host-associated > Plants > Roots >...
GAAGTCGATGCGGATCAGGAGACGCCCGCGGCGCAGCCGGGGGCGGCCCCCGCGGGACCAGAGGCCGCGCCGTCGGGGGAGAGCGCCCCGCAGGGTCCTTGCCATCCCGCCGTGCAACGGTCCGCCGAAGACCAGGCCCAGGCCAAGTGCGACGGCTGCGCCGCCGAAGACGCCCTTCAGCGGGAGGAGGGCGAAGGAAACGACCCGGAGGAAGACGCCGAGAGCAGCGCCGCGGCCGAGGCGCGTGCGTCCGAGGATACGCCGGAGGAGGCGCCGCGCCGGCAAGAACCCCGGGGGGAGCTCAAGACCGAGGTCGCGGCCGAACACATGCGCGCGCGGGGGCCGGGCGAGCCGCTCCCGCCGACGGTGCGTCGGCGTCTGGAAGCGAGCATGGGCGTCGACCTCGATCCGATCCGCGTCCACGCCGACGGGAGGGCCCAAGCGGCGAGCAAGGCCCTTCGCGCGAAGGCCTTCACGCACCGGAACCAGATCTTCCTGGGCGCCGGGCACTCGCCGCACGACGTAGGCCTGATGGCCCACGAAAGCACGCACGTGCTGCAGCAGAACGCGATCGAGCGGCGGCCACCCCCGGCCGCGAGCGCACCCGTCGCCGACGCCATGCGCGGACCGCGGCCGCAGACGCCGCCCGCGCCCGGTCCGGTACTCGGAGAGGAAGCCCAACCGCCACCGGCGGCAACGAAAGACAAGGCGCCGCCGGCTCAGCCCGCGGCGTTCGACCGCCCGCGTGGTCCCGCGCGACTTGAGACTGCTACTCCTGTCCGCGCAACCCGCGACGAGTCACGAGCCCATCCAGCGCCGGTCGATCATTCGAAGGCATCGGACACTCCGGAGGAGGCGGTGCGCGAACGCCCCAAGGAGCCTGTTCCGCCACCGCGGCGACCGGGACCGACGAAAGCGGTCGCTGCTCCGGCTGCACGCCCGCCGGGTCCCGCCCCCGAAGCGGAACCAAAGACTCCTGACAAGCATGAGAAGCCCTTGGCCGCGACAGGCGAAACGCCGTCGGCTTCCGCTCCAGCCGGCGAGGAAGCGGCGACGCCGGACGTGGCCAAGACCTCGCCCGAGTCCGACGCGCGCTTTCAGGGCGTGGTCGGCCGCCTCGATGCCGCGGCCGGCTACGAAAAATCGCACGGACGCCCTCGACACAAGGTCCAGGATGCCGAGGCGGCGGTGAAGCCGCCCCCGAACGAGCCCGAAAGCCTCGCCGAGGGCGCGCAGGTGAACGTGATGTCCGCGGGAGCCGAGGCCGGCCCACGACCCGCGGTGGCGAGCTTTCGCGAAGTGCTCCAGAAGCAGCTCGACAACATCAAGCCCAAGAACATGGAGCAGACGCTCGAATTCAAGGAGAGCGGCAAGGCCGCTCAGCTTCGTGGAGAGGTGACGGGAGCCGTCAAGAGCCAGAAGGACACCGCCACGAAGCCGCTGGCCCAGGCCGCCGGTGCGCCGTTGGATCCGACGCCCTTCAAGACCCCCACACCACCTGACCTCGCCCCGGACGCGACGGATCCCGCGCAGCGCCCGTTGCACCCCGAAGATGCCCTGCCCGAGCCGAAGCCGCCAGGGGAAATCTCGCTCGACGCCAACAAGGCCGAAGCCGAGCAGTTGATGGCGGACAACGACATCGACGAGGACCAGCTGCGCCGCGCCAATGAGCCCCAGTGCACCCAGGCCCTCGAGGCCAAGCAGGAGCTCGACGCCCACGCCGACAAGGTGCCCGAGACGTATCGCGAGCACGAGCAGGTCGTGCTGGCGACCGAGGCCAAGCAGGTCGCCAAGGAAGGGACCCACGCGCTCGTAGCCATGCGCCACAAGCGCAAGGGGTCGAAAGGCTCCGTGCGCTCGGCCCAGGAGACGAGGCAGACACTGGAGGAAGCCGAGCGCCAGCAAGTGGCCAACGACATCCGCGGCAAGTACCTGGCCGCCAAGTCCGCGGTCGAGACCCGCCTCACGAAGCTGGACACCGACGTGGCGACGATGTTCGACACGGCCGAGGCAGACGCCCGCAAGATCTTCGAGGACCACGTCGACAAGCGGATGAGCGACTACAAGGACGATCGCTACAGCGGGGTCAGGGGCAAGGCGAGGTGGGTGTGGGACAAGATCACGGACATGCCCGACGCGGTCAACGCCTTCTACGTCGAGGGCACGGAGCTCTACATCAAGGCGATGTCCGACTCCTTCGACGCCCTGGCCAGGAAGGTCGATGACGAGCTGGCCCAGGCCAAGACGGACATCGACAAGAGCAAGAACGAGATCACGACGTACATCGAGGGGCTCGAGGGCAACAAGAAGACCTGGGGCACGCAGGCGTTCGAAAGCATCTCGGGCGACTTCTCGGCGCTCGAATCGTCCGTCGAGGACAAGAAGCAGGACCTGGCCAACGACCTGGCGCGGCGCTACCGCGAGTCGCGCGAGAAGCTCGACCAGCGCATCGAGGAGCTGAAGGAGCAGAACCGGGGGTTGCTCGGACGGTTCAAGGCGTTCATCAAGCGGGTCATCGAGATCCTGAAGAAGCTGAAGGACCTCGCGGTCACCCTGCTGCGCGTGGGCGGGCAGATCCTGCGTGGCCTCATCAAGGATCCGATCGGCTTTCTCGGCAACCTGTTCGGGGCCATCAAGGAAGGCTTCGGCCTCTTCGGCCAGCACATCGAGACCCACCTCAAGGAAGCCCTGATCTCCTTCGTGACCGGGTCCGTGAGGGAAATCGGGATCTCGGCCGCCGCCGACGACAGCCCGAAGGGCATCTTCGGTCTGCTGCTGCAGGTCCTGGGGATCACGGTCGAGCACCTCAAGGAGAAGGTGGCGCGGCTCGTCGGAGCGCGCAACGTCGAGCGTGTGCAGCAGGCGTGGAACACGGTGAGCGGGCTGCTCAGCGACGGCGCTGCTGGCCTGTGGGATCGGGCCAAGGAGCACCTGGGCGACGTAAAGGAGCGCGTCGAGGCCGAGCTGAAGGACTGGATCGGCACGCAGATCGTCAAGGCCGGGCTGACCTGGATCGTGAGCCTGTTCAGCCCGGCGTCGGCGCTTTTGCGCGCGATCAAGATGATCTACGACGTCGTGACGTTCTTCTTCAGCAACATCGACCGGATCATCGATCTGGTCAACGGGATCCTGTCTGCGATCACCGCCATCGTCGCGGGGAAGGTGGATGCCGCGGCCAAGCGGGTCGAGAACGCCCTGGCCAAGGGGCTGGCGTTCCTGCTCGGCTTTCTCGCCAGCCTGTTGGGCCTGTCCGGCATCGGCAACAAGGTCCGGGGGATCATCGCCCGGGTCCGGCAACCCGTGGACCGCGCCATCGACGCCGTCCTGCGCGTGGTCGTGCGTGGCCTCAAGTGGGTCGTCGCCAAGGGAGCCAGGGCATTCACGCGGGCCAAGGGGGCGGCCGGCCGCGCGGTCAAGGCCGTCCGCCAATTCCTCTTCCCCAGCCGCGCGTTCCGCGCCGGCAAGGAGAGGCACCGGCTGTTCTTCCGGGGCAAGGGGCCGGAGGCACACCTGCTGATCGCGAGCGACACGCAGCAACTCGAGGCCTTCGTCAAGGAACTGCGCGGGCGCCCGGAGAACAAGCAGGGGGACGGCCACGCGGCGCTGAACGAGGTCGACAGGCAGATCAACCTGATCGTCCAGGCCAAGAAGGACATCGTCAACAAGCCCGAGGACGCGAACAAGAAGATCGATGCCGCGCTGGCCGTGATTGCCGAGCAGCTGAGGTCGGTTCTCTCTCGTGGTGCGCTTGCCACCAAGGAGAATCCGCTCCCGCTCGAGTACCCAAAGCGGGCCAGCGCCCGCTATCCCAAGGTCTACACCGGTCCGATCGTCGGCACGGGCGGACCACGGATCAAGCAGGAAGACCTCGCCGCCGCCCGTCACAGCGCCGACAAGAAGCAGGTGATCGCCGACGCGCTTCCGGCGAAGGCGCAGGAGGACTGGCAGCGCAGTCGGATGCCCATCGAGGAGTATGACGCGCACGGAAGCAGGAAGCTGCCGCTGGGCGGTGACCCGATCGGCATCAGCCCCGACTGGCAGACCAGCGCGGGCAAGAAGCTCATGCTGCCGAAGAAGAAGCAGAGCACACCCGGCGGGGGGCGGATCAACGCGGCCCTCGCCCCGTACGGCTACAGCGCCTCTCTGGAGAAGCAGGACGGCGATCACGTGATCGAGATCCAGCTCGGCGGCGAGGACGTGAACGAAAACCTGTGGCCGCTAGACCGTTCCGAGAACCGAGGCGCCGGCTCGACGCTGAGGTCGGCTCAGTTCGATGTGCCCGGGGGCGGCAAGATCTGGATGGAGCAGCTCAAGGCGCGCGCCCAGAAAGGGACCGAGGTCTGGCTCGTCATCACCAAGACGAAGTCCGTGTGAGAGGACGCCGACCGTGAAACGCGTTTGCGTGGGTATCCCGTTCCGAGAACGGGCGGATCTGCTCGAGACGACGCTGCAGGACCTGCGCGCGTTCACGTCGGAGGTGTCGACGGTGGTGCTGGCCGACGGTCCCGACGATCTGGCCCGGCGGACCCTGGCCAGCGCGGACTGCGACCGGGTCCTGCAGTGGGACCGATCCTTCGGCGATCCCTGTTGCTTCAACCGCATGGTGAACGAGAACGCCGCCGACGTGTACGTGCTGCTCGAAAATGGCGCGCGGGTCGCTCCGGGATGGCTCGACCGCCTGCTGCGGGCGCTGGCCGCCGACCCGTCGCACGGGCTGTGCGGGCCGTCGACCAATCGTTCCTGGAACGAGCAGCAGGTCTTTGCCGACGGTCAGGGGAGCGACGCCGATCGGTGCCGGGTGGCCCGCGAGGCGGCCGAGCGCTTCGGCGACAGCTACGCCCTGCTGACGCCACTGCACAGCCTGGCCGACTTCTGCTATGCGGTGACCCGCGAGGTCGTCGATCGGGTCGGCGCGGCCGACGAGGGCTACGGAGAGGGTCCCTGCTGGGAGATGGACTACAACATCCGGGCGGCCCGCGCCGGGTTCCGCGGGATCTGGGCCAAGTCCGCGTTCGTGTGGCGATCCCCGGCGACCCTGCGGCGACAAACCACGGAAGCCCGGCGCTTCTCGTTCAGCAAGCGACGTTATCAGGAGCACTTCTGCGCGCTCCACCTGCGCCAGGAGACCCGACGCTACGAGGCCCATTGCGCGGGCGAGGCGTGCGAGCACTTTGCGCCACCCGCGCTGATCACGATCCGGCGCGAGTTCATGCCCGCCGAGCCCATCCCGGCATTCTCGGTGTCCTTGGGTCCCTCGATCGGGTCCCTGCCCCCCCCGGACGGCCAACTACCCGCCGAAAGGCCGCTCGTGAGCTGCATCATGCCGACCGCCGATCGCCGGGTGTTCGTGGCGCAGGCCATTGCCGCATTCCTCCGGCAGGACTACGAACCGCGCGAGCTGATCATCATCGACGATGGCAGCGACGCCGTCGAAGACCTGGTTCCCCAGGATCAGCGCATCGTGTACGTGCGCAAGCCCCGGGGCCAGAGCCTGGGCAGCAAGAGAAACGAAGCCTGCCGGCTGGCCCACGGCCCGGTGATCGTGCACTGGGACGACGACGACTGGTACGCGAGCTGGCGGTTGTCCTATCAGGTCAGCCGGCTGCTGGCGGCCGAGGCCGACATCTGCGGCCTCGAGCGGGTCTGGTTCTACGACGCCGATCAGCGGCGCGCCTGGCAGTACCGCTATCCGGGTGGACGCTCGCGGTGGCTGGCCGGCGGCTCGTTCTGCTACCGCAAGAAGCTGTGGGAGCGCCAGCGCTTCAGCGACGTGACCGTTGGTGAGGACACCCGCTTCGTGCGCGAAGCCACCTTCGCCAAGATCGTGACTCTCGATCGCGACGACTTCTACGTCGCGCGCGTCCACGCCGCCAACACCTGCCGCAAGCAGACCAGCGGCTCCAGCTGGAGCTCGGTGCCGCGAGAAGCAGTGGAGCAGATCATCGACCGCTGCGGGGCCCTGGCCTCGGCCAGCGGGGCGGTTGGAGAGAAGGCGTTGGGGCCCCTGGTCAGCTGCATCATGCCCACGTACAACCGTCCCTCCTTCGTCGCGCTCGCGCTCCAGCGCTTCGCCGAGCAGAGCTACCCGAACAAGGAACTGATCGTCGTGGACGATGGCGTCGCCACCGTCGAGGGCCTGGCGGCGGCGACGGCCGGCGTCCGCTATCTGCGTGTCGACCGCCGCTCCATCGGCGAGAAGCGCAACGCCGGCTGCGCCGCGGCCCGGGGCGAAATCGTCGTCCATTGGGACGACGACGACTGGTACGGCCGCCAGCGGCTGGAGCGCCAGGTCGATCCCATCCTGGCCGGCCGCGCCGACATCACCGGGCTGCGCTGTCGCTGGCTCATGACCCTGCCCGATGGGGAGTTCTGGCAGGTGTTCCCCGAGCTGCACCGCCGGATGTTCGTGGGCGACGTCCATGGCGGCACGCTGATGTTCAGGAAGCGGCTCTGGGAAGGCGGCGCCCGCTACCCGGCGACGAACCTGGCCGAGGACGCGGACATGCTGCGGGCGGCCTTGCGCCGGGGAGCCCGCCTGCAGGTACTGGACAATGAGGGTGACTTCGTCTACTCGCGACACGGCGCGAACGCCTGGCGCTTCGCCGCCGGGCAGTTCATCGATCCCCGACAATGGCAGCACGCGCCGGGGCCCCCGCTCCTCCACCCGTCGATCGTCGAGGAGTACCGGGCGGCGCTTCGGGGCCTTGGGCCCCTCACGGCCGCGGAGCTCAGAGCGGCGAGCGGGACTCCGGCGCTCGTGACGGCAGCGCCAGCACTTCGCCAGTCTTGGTGATCCCGTACTTTTTGATCAGCCTCCCGAATGCCCGGCGCTCCTTGCCGGAGGTGCGCGCCGCGGCCGAGACGTTGCCGCGGCTGAGCTCCAACGCCCAGCGGACATAGGCCCGCTCGAACTGCTCGATCGCGCGCGCCTTCGCCGCGTTGAACCCGGAGAGGAATCCATCCATCTCGGGCCGTCGCGCGCCGGCGCATCGTTCTCCGGTCACCGGGAGCTCGGCGTTCTCGGGACCAATCTCCGGACCATCGCTGCTGAGGTAGGCGCGGTGAAGCAGGTTCTCGAGCTCCCGGATGTTTCCGGGCCAGTGGTACCGGTACATGGCGGCCATCAACTCGGCGCCCACCGTCCGCTGCGTGCCCGGATATTGATGGGACAACTTGCGCAGGAAATACTCGACCAGCAGCGGGATGTCGTCACCGCGAGCGCGCAACGGCGGCATGTCGACGGTCATGATCTGCAGGCGGTACATCAGGTCCTCGCGGAACCGGCCTTCACGGACCAGGCGCTGCAGGTCGAGGTTGCTTGCCGAGATCACCCGGACGTTGGCTTGCAGGGCGCACCGCGCACCCAGGGGACGATACACGCCGTCTTGCAGGAAGCGCAGCAGGACCACCTGTGCCTTCGGCGTCAGCGCCTCGATCTCGTCCAGGAAGAGCGTACCGTTGGCGGCGTCGCCGACCAGGCCTTGCGCGGCATCCCGGGCGTCGGTGTAGGCGCCCCTGACGTGGCCGAACAATTCGTTTTCGACCAGGGTCTCTGGAAGGGCGCCGCAGTTCACGGGGGTGAAGGGAAACTCCCGGCGCGCGCCGAGATAGTGAATGGCCCGCGCGGCCAGCTCCTTCCCGGTGCCGGTCTCACCCTGGATCAGCACGGTCACGTCGCAGGCGGCGATCTTGCGGATCAACCGCAACGCTTTCTGGAACGGTTCCGACGCGCCGACCATGCTCAGTTGGTTGACGGCCGACCCGTCATCGACGTTCGTCGGGCGCACGATGTCCATCAGCCGAAGTCCGCACTCGCGATCTAGGCGCCGGTCGCGAACCGAACGCGCATCGGGTCCGGAGTCGGAGATGCGCGACCATCACTCCACCCGCGCCGCGTCCAGGCCTCGAACCACCGGTCGGGAACGGGTCTCGTCAGTGGCGGGCGGCGGGGGTTGTGCTCAGGATTCCAATCGATGGCGATGCCGTACGAGTGAAGCGAGAGTCGGTTCGATCCGCCGGGTCCCACCTTGCTCTTCGCGCACGCCCAGACTTCATCCAGCGCGGCATGAAACGCATCCTCATCGAGCGTGCTGTCGCGGTTGGCCGGCCTCGCAAACAGGCGCTCGATCTCGTTCCGTCCATTCGGTATGTTCATCACGGATGGAAGCTGGACGTGCCGACCCCCGTGTTTGGAGTCTGAGCGACCGGGTTTCCCCGAGACTTTACGTATGCTTCAGCAACTTCTGTCTTGGAGGGACAAAGCCGCGCACTTTTCGTTCCAGGCTGGATTGGGCGAATAGTATGCAGTCTTTATCCACTGTGTCAAGAAGAATCTTGAACCCTCGGAGGTTATGCCGGATCTCGGCACGGCCGCGGGAAGCACGCGGGAGATCCGTTCTACCGCCGACTCCCGCGCGCCATCCACATCGTGTGCTCACGCGAACCGCCGCCTCGACGGCGGCCACGGCCTCGGCGAGCAAGGCGACGAGCCAGAGGTACCGGTTCCGCGTCTTCTCGGCTTGCTGCGACTTGCCTTGGTACCACCGAAGCTGATCGAGCACGCGGTCCTGCAAGTAACGCGACCGGCGGTCTTTCAGGCTGCTCTCGCGCGCCGTGAGCATGAAGTCCGTCACGTCGGGACGGGCGACGTCGAGGTGCCGGTTCACCCGCGCCGCGACGTCGGGGCGGGCCGCCCTGATCCGGCCGACCTGATCGGCGAACTCACGTCTGGCCGCGGTAGTGTCGAGCTGCGCGAAAGGCTCCGAGCACATGCTTGTGCGCGCCCAAGTCCGCAAATAGCGTTCATGATCTCACCCTCCGCCAGAAAAGCGGACCGATCACTTGGTCTGAAAAGCGGACAAGTGATGTCCTCCCTATCGTGTGAAGTCAGTTCTCTGTTGATGAAGTCAGTTCTCTTGACAGCCAGGATTGCGCAGGCGTATAAGCCGAGCACATATGTTGTCGCGCGGAAATGCGTTGCCGTGACGAACGCCGGAATTGCGGAAAGGTGAGCCATGGCCGACGACTTCATCGGCAAAGCGCTCCCGCTCGACGCCGACGGGTGGCAGCAGGCCCTGGAAGTGATCGGCGTCGGAGCGGCCGAGCTCTGGGCGGTCATGGGAGTAGAGACGACCGGCTGCGGATTCCTTCCGGATCGGCGGCCCAAGATCCTGTTTGAGCGCCACGTGTTCCGGCGCGAGACCCGGGACCGCTTCGATGCATCGAACCCCAACCTCAGCAACCCTCGCCCAGGAGGTTATGGTCCTCCAGGGGCACCGCAGTACGAGCGGCTCCGGCAGGCAATGGGGCTCGACCGCAACGCTGCTCTCCGGAGCGCCTCTTGGGGCATCGGCCAGGTCATGGGTTACAACGCCGGGTTCGTGGGCTATCCAGACACCGAACAGATGGTCGTCGCGATGACCACCTCGGAGGGTGCGCAGGTAGGGGCGGTGGCACGCTTCGTCAAGGCCAGCCAGCTCGACCGCGCGCTGCGCACCCACGACTGGCCGAGCTTCGCGCGTGGATACAACGGCCCCGGCTATACGATCAACAGCTACGACACACGCCTCGCCTCGGCCTACCAGCGTTTCGTGCACGGAGCGCTGCCCGACCTGACCGTCCGTGCTGCGCAGGTCTACCTTCTCTACCTCGGCCATCCGCCCGGGGCCATCGACGGCGTGATGGGCCGGCTGACCCGCTCCGCGATGAACGACTTTCAACAACAAAGAGGGCTTGGCTTGACCGACAGTCTCGACGCCCCGACCTATGCCGCACTCAAAGACGCAGTGGATGGGAGCTGAACGCGCACCGATCGACACGCCGCCCGAGCCTCCCCGGACCGCCAGAAGCCGAACCGGCCCTTGGTAAAAAGCGATCCAAATCTTAGGAAACACTGATAACTTTCCTGCCTTTCAGTCCGTAGCCTATTGCAGGGAAGGAGGCACCTCATGGCCAAGAGCTTCGAAGCGCGGCTCAAGGAAGCCGTTGCCGAGGTCGAGCAATCGGACGGGAAGCTGGCCGACGAGATGCGCGAGGTTCGGGGCGCGCGCGGCCAGCCGGCCGCCGAGGAGATGGCGCCGCGCCTCGAGTCGCTCCGCCCGACGACCACCGCGGACGTGGGTGACCTGGCCCGCGAAACCATCGTCCTGCGCACGGGTCGTCCCGTCCTCGCGGTGATCAACGACGAGACCCGGCTCGAGTTCGACGACGCCGACAGCAAGGTCTGGCGCAGCCGTCTCCTGGCCGCCCGGGAGCTGCTGGGTCGCGCGATCCGCGCCGCCGGACGCATCGAGGTCGAGAACCACGACCTCGACTGGCTGGGCACGGGCTGGCTCGTCGCCGACGACGTCGTCGTCACGAATCGGCACGTGGCCGGCGAGTTCGGTCGCCGCCGGGGCGAGGAGTTCGTCTTCCGGCAGGGATTCGGGGGGCGCATGGCCGCGCGCATCGACTTCCGGGAGGAGATCGGAGGGAACGGCGCGCGCGAGTTCAAGCTCTCGAAGATCCTCCACATCGAGGACGACGACGGTCCCGACGTCGCCTTGCTCCGGGTGGAGCAGGTCTCCGGCGATCCGCTCGCCCGGCCGATCCCGTTGTCCGCGAAGACGGCGCAGGCGAAGCAGCAAGTCGCGGTGATCGGCTACCCCGCGCGCGACAGCCGGATCCCCGAGCAGGACCTCATGCTGAAGATCTTCGGCAACGTCTTCGACAAGAAACGGCTCGCCCCGGGGCAGGTCAAAGGCCTGGAGCGTGGGCTCGTCCTGCACGACTGCTCGACGCTGGGCGGCAACTCCGGGTCTGTCGTGCTCGACCTCGACTCGGGCGAAGCGATCGCCCTCCACTTCAGCGGCCGCTTCCTCGACGCGAACTTCGCGGTGCCGGCGCAGACGGTGGCCGAAATCCTGCGCGACGTGCGCCAGGGTGTGCCGCGGCGGCCGCCGGCGCCCTCCCGCGCCAAGACGTCGCGGTCCGACGTGACCGTCGACGCGACGTCCACCGACATCACGATCCCCCTGCGCATCCGGGTCGAGGTCGGATCTCCCCAGGTGGACGGAGGGCCGAGGACGACCGCCGCCCCGCCGGCGATGGCTGCCGTATCTGGAACCGCGCCCGGCGACGACGACGAGGGCGACGAGCTCATGGAGGAGGGACGGCCCGAGGATTACGCCGACCGCGAGGGCTATGCGGCGGATTTCCTCGGCACCGATGTGCCTCTTCCGGACGTGCACGAAGACGGCGACGTCCTGACGTTCCGCTTCGACGGCAAGAAGGAGCGCGATCTGAAGTACGAGCATTTCAGCGTGCTGATGTCGCGCACCCGGCGCCTCTGCCGCTACAGCGCGGTCAACATCGACGGCAGCCAGACCCGCAAGGTGAAGCGCCCCGGCTGGCGGCTCGACCCGCGCATCAAGTCTGAGGAGCAGATCAAGGCCGAGTGCTACGGGAACGAGCCCAAGTTCGCGCGCGGCCACATGACGCGGCGCGAGGACCCGGTCTGGGGCTCCCCGGCCTCGGCCGCGCGCGGCAACTCCGACTCGATGCACGTGACGAACGTGGTCCCGCAGATGCAGCCGTTCAACGCGGGCATCTGGCTGGGGCTGGAGGACTACGCCCTCGACAACGCCCGCGAGGACGACATGAGGATCAGCGTGATCACCGGGCCGGTCCTGCGCGAGGAGGACCCGTTCCGATTCGGCGTCCAGATCCCCACCCGCTTCTGGAAGGTGATCGCCTTCATCCACGACGAGACCGGCGAGCCCTGCGCCACCGGTTACACGATGGCCCAGGACGACTTCTTGCGTGAGGAGGAGTTCGTCTTCGGCCGGCACGAGACGGCACAGGTCCCGCTGTCGCTCATCGAGTCCGTGGCCGGAGTCTCCTTCTCGAGCGAGCTGCGCCGGCTCGATCCGCTGGAGCGCGTGCACGAGGCGCGGCCGAGGCCGCTGCGGGCCTTCCGCGAGATCCGGTTCCGCTGAACGGAGGCGCCATGAGCTCGTGGGACGACGTTCCGAGGATCACCGACGAGCTGGACGGGGCCCTCGACGCCTTCGACTGGGCGGAGGCGGGCGAGATCTGTCGTCAGCTCGCAGAGCGGATCGGCGAGACGGCGGAGCCGCTTCCCCTCGCCAGCGCCAAGGACCTCTTGTCCAAGCTCCGGCGGAAGCGCCGCTTCGGCGACATGAAGCGGCTGGCCGAGGCTCTCCTGCAGTTCGGTCAGGACGACGCCCAGGTGCTGCGGCAGTACGCACAGGCGTTGATCGACGAGGGCTCGCTGGTGGCGGCGAAGGGAATCCTCGATCGCGTCGTGACCGACCCCGCGGTGTCCGCCCGCGAGAAGTTCGAGGCGGTCGGGCTGCTCGGACGAGTGCACAAGCAGCTCTACGTCGATGCGCGACGGCCGGGGATCGCGAAGCAGCAAGAGAACCTCCGGACGGGCCTGAGGTTCTATCTGGACGGGTATCGGGCGGACCCGAAGACGAACCTCTGGCACGCGATCAACGTGGTGGCGCTGGTGGCGCGCGCGCGGCGGGACGGGGTCGACCTCGGCGCCGCCCTCGAGACCGACGAGACCGCGCTTGCCCGTACCGTACTGGCGGCGGCGACGCAGTCTGCCGACCCCTGGAACGTCGCCATCAGACTGGAGGCCAACGTCGCTCTCCGCGACTGGCAAGGCGCGCTCACTGCGGCCGGCGAGTACGTGAAGGACGTGAAACACGACGCGTTCGAGTTCGCCAGCACGCTCCGCCAGCTCCAGGAGGTGTGGGAGCTCTCGAGCGATCGCGATCCCGGGGCTCCGCTGGTGGCGGCGCTTCGCGCCGCCGTGGTGTTGCGCCTTGGCGGCGAGATTGCCGTATCGGCCAGCGACGTGGGCGCCATGCGGCAGGCGAACTTCGACGACGAGCGGCGCGTTCCGCTGCCGTGGTGGAAGCTCGGCCTGACGCGGTGCGCGAGCGTCGCCCGCATCGAGACCGAGGCGGGGAGAAAGGTGGGGTCCGGCTTCCTCGTCGATCCCGCCGACTTCTTCACGGGCACGCCGGCGATCCCGGGTCCCGTGCTGCTCACGAACTGGCACGTGATCAGCGAGGGCGGCGCCTACCCCGACTCCGTGGCCCCCGCGGACGCGCGTGCCCGCTTCGAGGCGACGGGAGCGACCGTCCGCGTGCGCTCCATCGTGGGCGCGAGGACCACGCTCGACGCGTGCTTCGTCTCCCTGGATCCGATCGATCCCGCCGTGGAGTGCTGCCCGATGAAGCCTCCGCCCATCCAGTTCGACCGCGAGCAGAGCCAGCGTGTATACGTGATCGGCTACCCCAAGGGCGGCGATCTGTCCTTCTCGATCCACGACAGCATCTGGCTCGACATGGACGAGACGACGCTCCACTACCGCACCCCGACCGACCCGGGCAGCTCGGGCAGCCCGGTGTTCGACCAGGACGGCTGGAAGGTCCTCGCCCTGCACCAGGCCGGGGGGCACCGCGTGCCGCGGCTCCACGGAACCGGGACCTACGAAGCGAACGTCGGGATCGCGATGGGCGCGATCCGGGAAGCGGTGCGGACCACGCGGATCGGCTGAGTCGCCGCGCCAGCTGGTTACAGGCCCACTATCAGGACGCCCATCCAGAACAGCAGGAAGGCAGCCACCGGCGTTCGATCGAGGTACCTGGATCGGGGAGTCCAGGACTGCGGCCCCCGGGAGAACTCACCGGCCAGGGCGCGGTGGTATTCGATGTACGCAGAATTCCTCGTGAGCAGCAGGAACCAGGAGATGCAGACCAGGATGCCGAGGAGCGACACCCATACGATGAGCGTGGTCGCTTCGGGCCGCTTGAATTGGAACCCGGTAACCGCTACCAGGATGGTGTTCGCCGCGAGGAATCCGCTGTTCTTTGCCTGACGCAGCGTCTCGTAGTGTCTCCACATGGCGAGATGCACCTCAGCCCCGAATGTCTCCGAATCGTTCATGAGGCCCTCTCTCCTACCCATAGGACGATGACGGCGAACGCCCGGAGGACGGCCGGGGACCTAACGTGCGCCGGCCCGTTCGAGCTCCCGCTCCGCCCGGCTGGCCCACGCGACGGTCTCTCCGCGGCGTTCGCGGGCCTCGCGGATGAGCCGAAGGTTCCGCGCCGTCGTTTCCGGCTCCCAGCGCTCGCGGACGTTGGCCAGGGCGTCTCCGAGGGCGGCCTCGGCCTCGGCCTCGTCCTTCGCGAGCACCGCCAGCTCCAGGCGCGTGGCCTGGTCCCAGTAGTCCGGCCGGCCCTGGGTGATGCGCCGCTCGACGGCATACGCCACGACAGGAAGGAGCTTCTGTCGCCGCGGGTCGGGCGGATCCTTCAGCTCCATCAGCGTCACCGCGTTGATGCCGGGATACCCATCGCGCCAGTCGGCCTCGAAGCCCTTCAGATAGGCGTCGATTGCCCTTTCCAGCAGCCCCCGGGCCAGGCTGCGGTCGTCCGCCTTCACCGCGAGCTCCCAACGGTCCTTGTAGACGCGGCCGAGAATGCCGTAGGTCTCGCTGCTGGGACCCCGCCGGTCGATCAGGTCCCGCAGCACCCGTTCGGCCTCCTCTCCGCGGCCGGCACGATTGAGCGCCAGGCCGAGTTGCTCCTGCACCATGACGGTGGCGGCGAGAGGGGCGGCCATCTGACGCACGAGGTCGATCATCGCGTTCCAGGCCTTGACGGCGCGGTACGAGAGGAAGAGGTCGATCACGATCGCGGCCTCCGCGTCGCCGATGTCCCCGAGCTCGCGATGAACGGCCTCCACCGCCTCCACTCCCTTCTGCCGGGCCGCGGCGAGGCGGCTCTTCACCTCCGCGGAGTACCGCACTCGGTCGCGGAAGACGTCGGTCTTGAGGCGCTGGATATCCGGGAAGCCCTCGACGAGCTGGAACACCGGGCTGTCGGTGGCGGCTTCCCTCGCCTCCCGGAACCGCTGCACCAGCGTCTTGCGCGTTTCCGCGACGGCGGTCGGCCTGCCGTCGGCGCCGAGCCGGTAGGGGAGCCCTCGCAAGGGGGCCACATCGAATGGGAGCTGGCCCATCCCGTCCGCGAACAGGAGGATCGTGCTCGCCGGCCGCACGGCGTGGCGCAGGCCCAGCTCGTAGAACACGTTGGCATTGGCGGTGGTGAGGTCGGCCACCGCGTATTCGCAGAGGATCAGTCGCTCGAACATGGGCTTGTGGACGAGGCCCCCGGTCATCTCCGCGTCGGCGCGCAGGGCCTCGAGGCCGGCTTCCTGGATGGCGGGAGCAATGAATTCCTGGTACACGGCATCGAAGTCGACCAGCAGCCCCGAGGCGGTTGGCTTCTTGCCGAAAGGCATGAGGACGAAGCAGAGAGGTTGCTTCATGGTCGTAACCTCGAATGAGACGCTACTCTCGGGGTCGCCCGCTCGTCAACCGCCGTGGCGCCAGACTCAGTGTCTTGACGCCATCCGACCGGCGGACTAACCTTCGTCGCACTCAAGATAGATCCGCAGAGATAAGGCGAGCCGAAAGCAGCCATGGGCGGGTTGTTCATCTGCTGGTCGAAGCCCCGCAGCCGTCAAGTCGCGGAAGCCCTTCACCGCTGGCTGCCGTCCGTTCTCGGCCGGACGGGGAAGCCGTTTCTTGCGGTCGAGATCGCCAAGGGCCGCATATGGCTCACCGAGGTGAGCCGGGCGCTGAAGCGGTCGAAGGCCGCGATCGTCTGCCTCACACCCGAGAACCTCGACTCGCCGTGGATGCACTTCG
>Ga0070706_100003381_pt1 | contig 15732 bp, 13 predicted proteins | sample KBSK5501metaG_FD_65476 | JGI IMG/M metagenome (GOLD analysis project Ga0070706, IMG submission 65476) | Corn, switchgrass and miscanthus rhizosphere microbial communities from Kellogg Biological Station, Michigan, USA - KBS K5-50-1 metaG | ecosystem: Host-associated > Plants > Roots >...
CCCTTCTGCGCGATCGAAAGCGCCCGGGCGCTGCTGGCGCGCGGAGGCGCGTGGCCGGCCGGCGACCCGATCCCGGTCCCGGACAGCATCAGCGATCTCGTCCGCCACCGGTTGCGGGGCCTGAGCAAGGATTCAGTACTCGTGGGCCGGCTGGTCGCCGCCTCCTCCGGCAAGCGCGAGCACGCGATCCGGGCAGCGTACAACGACCAGGATTCCTGGATCCCGATCGACCGGGCCATCGACGACGGCATCATCGAGCGCAGCGATGGCGTGCTGCGCTTCACGCACCCCCTTCTCGGATCGGTCCTCTACGCCGGGATGACGCTGAGCGAGCGCAGGAACGTGCACCGTCGGCTGGCGATGAGCGCGGAGACCGCCGAAGAACGCGCCTGGCATCAGGCTCTGGGTGCGGAGGGGCCCTGCGAGGAGATCGCGGCCGGCCTGGACGTCGCCGCGCGGCACGCGGTGTCCCGGGGTGCGCCGGAGACAGCTGCGGTGCTGGTGGAGCAGGCGGTGCGGCTGACGCCGGGCGGCCGGCCCGCGGCGAGCCGCGAACGGATGGTGCGGGCGGCCGACCATCACTTCCGCTCGGGGGAGATCGCCCGGAGCCGGGAACTGGTCGAGTCCGCGCTGACCGGTTGCCCCCACGGTCCGCTGCGCGCGTCGCTGCTCATCCGGCTGGCCACGGCTCACTATCACCAGAGCGGATGGACTCTGGCGGAGCAGTTGTTCCGCCAGGCAGCGGAAGAGGCCACCGGCGACCCGGCCCTCCGTGCGCACGCCGAGCAGGAGCTCGCGTTTGCCCGGCTCGTGGCCGGCGACCTGTCGGCCGCGTGCCACTGGGCGGCGGTGTCGCTCCGGTCGGCGGAGCGGGCGGCCAGGCCCCGGCTGGTGGCGCACTCGCTCGCGTGCGTCGCCGCCTTCGAGTTCCTCCGGGGCAATCGCGTCCGGCTGGACCTGGTGCGGGCGGCCGAGACACTCGATGCGTCCGCCGGGGAGGAGCCGGTCGAGCGCCTCGCGCTCTTCGGCCCGTCGCTGGTCCGCGGGGTAATCCTCAAGTGGTGCGACCGGCTTGACGAGGCTCGGCAGTGGTTCGCCGACTGCTACCGGCGTGCTCTGGACAACGGAGACGAAGCGTCGCTGCCGTTCCTGCTCTACCACTTCAGCGAGCTCGAGTGCTGGGCCGGCAACTGGGGAGCCGCCGAGGAATACGCACTCGAGGGATGCAGGGTAGCCGCGGAGAGCCACCAGGAGACCATGCGAGCGGCCGCGCTGTACGCGCTGGCCCTCGTCCGGGCGTACCGGGGCCAGACGGACGAGGCCCGTGAGTGCGCCACCGAGGCGCTGACCCTGTGCGAACGGATCGGCAATGTTCCGCTCATGACGAGCGTGCTGTCCGTTCTCGGTTTCCTCGCGCTGTCTGTCGATGACCACCAGGCCGCGCACGCCCACCTGGAACGCCTGGCGAGGATGACCGCCGCCGTCGGCCTCGGCGAGCCGAGCGTGGTCAAGTTTCTGCCGGACGAGATCGAGTCGCTGGCCGCGCTCGGTGAGGTCGGCCTCGCGCACGCGTACACGCTGGAACTCCAGTCCGCTGGAGCCGCGCGCGGCCGTACCTGGGCGCTGGCGACGGCCGCCCGCTGCCGGGCGCACCTGGCCGGCATCGAGGGCGACTACGAGGGCGCGCTGACCGCCTGCAAGGAGGCGCTGGTCGAGCACGCGCGGCTTCCGATGCCGTTCGAACTGGGCCGGACACTGCTCGTCAAGGGGATGATCGAACGGCGGGCCAGATGCCGGTCGGCGGCCGGTGAGTCGCTCGCGCAGGCGCTGTCGATCTTCGAACGGCTAGGCGCCTCGCTCTGGGCAGGCAAGGCGCGCCGGGAGCTGGCCAAGATGTCCGCCCGGCCGCTCGCGGACGGGCTGACCGAGACCCAGCGCCGGGTGGCCATCCTCGTCGCCAGGGGCCAGACAAACCGGGAGATCGCCGCGGCGATGTTCGTGACGCAGAACACCGTGCAGACCCATATCCGGCACATCTTCCAGAAGCTCGGCGTGAAATCACGCACCGAACTTGCGGCGCGCCTCCTCTCCGCCGCCGGCAAGTCCTGACGCCGTCCCCGGCGAGCCCGCTGGCTGCCCCGCACCCGCGAACCGGCCGTGGCGACGCCCGCGGTCCCGTGCGCTACGCCACGTCCAGTCCCTTGCGTCACGGCCCCACGGCGAGTACCTGAACCGACAGCTCGCCGCGTGAAATAGCACCACTTCGGCTGTCAGGGTGTTCCTGGTTCGTGCCTGGGGGCGCGGGCTTACGTCCCCGGGGGCGATCCGCTCGCTGCATCCGACGGGATGGGAACAGGTGGCCCGCCTCCCGCACCATCGACGAGCTTGGCGCCGCCGAGCGGCGCCGGCAGGTGCACCCGGACTGCCCGGTAAACGGCGACCTGGAGGCAAGGGCCTTGAGCCGCGGCCGGGTTTGCTCCCACGAGCAGTGTGATGGTGACCTTGCCGGGGGTGGCTCGAGTATCTACGCGGTCGAGCCCGTCGCACGGCGCACTCCAGAAATACACGGTCACCGATCTCCCGTCGCTGGACGGGACGGCCCGGTCCCACTGGGACGGCTTGGGGTCGATCATCCCCGGACGGGGCACGACCACCTGCGGAGCGCCGGAGGGCCCAGGACTCACTGGGGTGCCGATTACGGGACCCGTCCCGGGTCCCGGACCGCTGCCCCGCGGGGCGGCTCGAGCGCATGCCGCCACGAGTGCCGCGGTCGCGGCGAGGAGGATCCACGCAGCGGGGCCCGCGGTCCCGCGTGGGGCGGTGTGGTCCATGTTCTCCATATACATCTGACGATGGATCGCTGTGCAGCGTTCCCGGACTGCTGAGGGAAATCCATCCGGCGACCGGGTGACCGGACAACACCAGGGACTTTAGGTGTCTATACCCGCCTGAGGTGTTGTGATCTTGCCGTCCTGTAACGGTCGCGTTGTCTGAGTTGATGGCGGGTTTCCGGTATAGGGGCACGGCGAGAGGCCGCGTGACGCCGCGGTGGGCGTGCGGTTCCACGGGCCGCGGCCCCGGCCGGGCCGGGGCACTTCCTCCTTCCTGACGGTGTTTGTGCAGGTGGCCGCTAGCCCGGCCGGGCTCGGGCTGGAACCGGGTCACCTGCGGGGCGCCGGTGATGGTCTTCTTGGTGGCCGCGGCCGGCCATCACCGCCCCGCCCTTGATCACCGCCGGGGCGGTCACCACGGGATGGCAGAACGTCATCATCGTGCCCGCCGCCACCGCGGCCCTAGCCGTTCCCGCCGAGGCGGCCAGCACTGCCCCCTGCCGCCCCCCTGACAGCCCCCCAGGGCGAACCTGCAGGTCAGCGGCGCGGAACGCCACCATCCCCGCCGGCGGCCCGGCCGCCTCCGCCAGCGGGTCCGCCACCACCGAGCTTGCAGAACCAACGACCGGCAGATATACAGACACCAGGACTCCTGGGAGGGGACGGAATCGACACCCAAACCCCTACCAGGAGCCCCACCCATGATCAAATCACAGCGAACCCCCACCACCCCGTGCCCGAAAACCCCAGCTCACGAGCCCAGAACTCTTAAGTCCGTGGTGTTGGGGTGACCGGATGAGCCAGGAACGCCGAGGCGCGGGGGAGATACCTCCCCGCGCCTCGGCTCGTTCCTCTCGTACGTTATCTCCTACAAGCCCTCCCTCTCAGCACGGTGCGCCGCCATACAGGGTACAGCGCACCGCGTTGGCCAAGTCGTCGAAGTACGGCGAGTACATGGCCAGCGGCTGGGTGGAGAACTTGAAGTCGTTGTGGCCATTTATGAACCCGACGAAGAGGCCCTTCGGGCCGGTGGTGTTTCCGCCCCAGTCGATCGACCACGATCCTCCGCTCGATCCGCCGGTCATGTCGCACCCGATGCCGGTCGCGGCTTGGCCGACCCCGCCGACGGACACGTCAGCCCCATGTGCGGCGTTGCACTCGATCATGAAGTTGCCGCTGAACGGCGAGGCCTGCGGGTACCCGAAGTCGGTGAAGTCCTGGTCCCGCGGCTGGTTCCAGGCGAATCCGGCGTCGCCCACCGTATTCGCCAGCGTCACGCCGGAGTGGGCGACAACGTGCATGACACCCTCGTCGACCGAGAAGTCACCGTTGTTAAGCCAAGCGGTCGTCGTGACGAAATTGTCGGCGACCCAGACGCCTTTCGGGGTGGGGTTCGAGGCCGTCCCGTTATATGCCGGGACGAACTCGGCGAAGGAGTCGAAGAGATGGGTACCGTCCGTGTTGGCCACGCAGTGGCCTGCCGTCCACACCAACAGGCCATCAGGCGACACAACGGACGTGCCCGAACAGACGAAATTGCCGCCGTCGTTAGTGAAGAAGACCTTACCGTTCACCTCCCAGGGGAACTTCTTGTACAGGCTCGCCGGCGACACACCAAACCTCGTGAACGGGTAGGGGTACGAGAACCCCATCAGCTCGATCCCGGAGCCCGCCCCGCCCGGGTTCAGCGGCGGGGACAATCGACCGCTCGGCGACCGCCCCGGTACCGAGCCGGGGGCCCCAGTCGCCTGGGGAGGCGAAGACACCTGGGTCGGCGACCCCCGGCGGACGATGTCGGCCGGCTTGGCCGAGGCCATCCGGGCCCGCGTCCAGTACCGAATGGTGGCCTGGACCTGCGCCGCCGGTACGGCATGGGTGACGACGCGAGTGCCCGCGGCAGCACGCGCCGTACTGGACGAAGCGCGATTGCCCGGCGCGAACGTGAATCCCGCGATCAAGGAGACCGCCGCCGCGACGACGACGGCCACCCACCATCGAGATCTCATGAATTACCTCCCCGAACTGTTAACAAGGACTAAACAACCAGTCAGCACGCTCCCATACGTGCCCTGGCTCGGCATCTGCAAAGGCAGGCCAAGGGGTTTAGTATCCTCTTGAACAGACTCACGTTAACCTCAGGGCCGGGCCGGGGAAATCCCCCGAATCAGTGATACGGCCGGTCGCCGTTATGGCTCCTGGTAGTGGCTCTGTTACCTTCGGCTACTTCGGCGGCTGGGGCGGACAGCAGCCGGGCGGCGAGCTGGGTGCGGGAGCTGACCTCGAGCTTCTGGAAGATGTGCCTGATGTGCGTCTGCGCGGTGTTCTGCGTGACGAACATCGCCGTGACGATCTGCCGGTTCGTCTGGCCCTGGGCCTGGTTAGCGCCATTCCGTGGTCGGCCGTGCAACAAAGGGGAATCGTATGAGTCTGATAAGAAAATGGGCCGTCAGGCGATGGTATGTGCTTGTCGCATTAATGACCGTACCGCTGCTGTTCGCCGGGCTCTTCTTCTCGGCTGCGCCGGGCAACGCGGCCAGCAGCCATCCGGCCACCAGGAGCGCCGTCGCCAAGACAGGTCACGTGTCGGCCGGCCGGCTCGTGCACGCGGCGACGAGCAGCAAGCTGTTCGTGCCGACCGCGGCGCAGAAGGCCGCCCGCGCGCGCGATATGAAGTTCCTGGCCGGGTTGCCGAAGGCCCCGATCGGGCGGCACACGAGCGCGGCGAACGTCAGCCGGCTGCGCGGGCCGCAGACGAGCCTCACGACCGCCCAGGCACCGGGCGACTTCAAGATCTTCAAGGACTCCACGATCCCGGCGTCCTGCACCTCGAGCTGCGCCCAGTCCACAGTCGACGAGCCGGATACGGCCAACGTCGGCAAGGACATCGTGCAGACGAGCAACTGGGACATCGCCTACACGACGAACGGCGGCGCCAGCACGCCGACCTGGAATTACCAGAACCTCTACAGCCTGTCGACGGCCTTCTGCTGTGACCAGACCGTGCTGTATGCGCCGAGCCGGGACAGGTTCATCTACGAGGGCCTCACCCTCGGCAGCGGCACCCAGGTCGGGTTCTCGATCGCGGTGACCAAGTCCACGACGCCCACCGCTTGGTGCGTCTACCACTTCAACGATTCCAACTTCGGTGGGACGGCCGGTGACGTCCTGGACTACCCAAAGATCGCCTATGCCAACAACAACCTGTACGTCACCTGGAACCACTACAACTCGGCCGGGAACTCGTGGATCGACACCGGGCTCGCGCGCTTCCCGCTCGATTCACTGGCGTCGTGCGCCGGATTCAGTTACAACTACCTGACGAGAAACGACAACTTCACCTTCGGGCTCACCTACGGGACCAGCTCGCTGGACACCTTCTACTGGGTCTCGGACTGGTACACCACCACCAGCGGCGGCAGCAGCACGAGCGACGCCAACGGGTACAGCCGCTGGAAGGGCAGGTAACCAGGTAAGGAGCGCGCTCACCGGCGCCAGCTGAGCGCGGAGGGGCCGGGCCGGCCAGACCGTCCCGGCCCCTCCGCACGCGCGGCGAAAATTCCTGGCGCGCGGCGGCGCGCGATGCCAGTCTCGGGGAATGGAGATCGCCGATCACGTCGCGTGCCTGGGCAGCGAAGGCGCCCTGCTCGCCCGGGCCGCCGAACGGGCCGGGCTCGACGCGCCGGTGCCGAGCTGCCCGGGCTGGCGGATCCGCGAGCTGCTCGGCCACCTCGGCTTCGTGCACCGCTGGGCGGCGGGCTACGTCGCCGCGGGGCGCACCAGCGAGATCGAGACACCGGGGGACGAGGAGATAGTGGGGCTGGCGCCCGCCGACGAGCTGCTGCTCGGCTGGTTCCGCGCGGGGCACGCCGCCCTCGTGTCCGTGCTGTCGGCCGCCGACCCCGCGGTGGCCTGCTGGTCATTCCTCGCCGCTCCGTCGCCGCTGGCCTTCTGGGCCCGCCGCCAGGCGCACGAGACGGCCATCCACCGCGTCGACGCGCAGCTCGCCGCGGCCGCTGCCGTGCCCGGAACGGAGCTGGATCCGTTCCCGCCGGGGCTGGCCGCCGACGGCATAGATGAGCTCCTGAACGGCTTCGCCGGCCGTGACCCCAGGTCGCTGTCCGACTCGCCGGCCCGGCTCGTCGTCCTGGCGGACGACGGCGGCTCGGCCCTGGGCTGGACGGTGGTCATGGGCAGCGACGACGCTGGCGTGTCACGCTGCCCGGCGCCGTCCGCTTCAGTCGATGCAGGCCCGGCGGCGGCTGACGCCGGCCCGGCCGTGACGGCCGCGGCGGGCGAGGCCTACTGCGAGATCCGCGGCCCCGCCTCGGCCGTGTACCTGCTGCTATGGAACCGCGGCACCGCGGCCGGGCTCGACGTGCGCGGCGACGCCGGCGTCCTGGCGCGCTGGCGCGAGAAGATGTGCGTCCGCTGGAGCTGACCCGCGCCGCGTGACGTCGGGCCGCCCTCCGCGCGGCCCGGGCCGGGCCGGTCAGTGCGCCGCCCGGATCCGGGCCTGCCGGGCGAGCCCGGGCAGCCGGCCCAGGATGTCCCGCGCCTCGGCCGCGTCGCGGTCCTCGATGCCCCCCGTCACCCGCTTGCCCGCGACGTCGACCCGCACCGAGGCGAGGCCGAGCCGCCGCTGGACCGGTCCCTGCACCCAGCGGACGCTCTGCAGCTTTTCCAGTGGCACCCAGGTCGTCGTCCGGGACACCCGGCCGCGCGAGGCGACCACGTAGCGGTCGTCGCCGTCCCAACCCAGGAAGTGGTACGACAGCGGCGCCTTCCACCGGGCCCGGGCGGGAGCCCGCCTGCGCGGCAGCGGGCGACCGGTCAGCAGCTCGCCGAGCATCTGCTCCGCCTCGGCCAGCGAGCCGACCGGGATGAGCGCGCGCAGCCGGTGCCCCTCGGCCTCGTTCTCCCGGCGCTGCCGCGGCCCGGCCACGTCGACCTCGAGCCGGCACCAGCCGAACGCCCGCCACACCAGCGGCTGCACGAGCCGGACCGCCTGCACGCGACCCGGGCGGATGGTCTCGGCGGTCGTCTGCACCAGCCCGGATCGCAGCCGCAGCCCGTCGGCCGCCGCCGCCACGTTGGTCCCGAACTCGCCGTTGAACTGCCGCCACACCGCCAGCACAATGCCGAACCCGAGCGGCAGGAACGGCGCCACGGCCCCCGGCTGGCCGGTCAGCGCGGCGACGGCCGCCATCGCCGCGATGACGGTCGCCGCGACGGCCCCCGTCCGGCTGAGCGCGATCCCCGCGGCCAGCCGGGCCGGCCGCACCCGGAACAGCAGCCGCTCGGGCTCACGGCTCGCGTATCCCGGCCAGGCCAGCCCGGCCGCGGAGCCGGCCGCTGCCGCCGCCGCGCCCGGTCGTGCCGCGGCGCCCGCCTCGCCTGCGCCGGGTGCCGGGCTGCCGGGCGCCCGGGTCATCGCCAGCAGCCGCTCCCTGAGCTGCCTGGCCTCGGCGAGCGGCAGGCAGGCCAGGCGGCCGTCGGAAGAGTCCCGCGCCGCCATCCGCAGCCGGATCTCGGCCAGCCCGAGCACCCGCGCCAGCCCGGTCTGCACGACGTCGATGGCCTGCACCTGCGACAGCGGGAAGCGTAGCGACTGGCGCCGCACGAGGCCGGTCTCGATGCGCAGCGCGCCGTCGGCGACCTGCCAGCGGGTGACCAGCCAGCTGACCACGCCGCCGGCCAGCGCGAGCCCGGCGATAATCAGGTCAATGACGAGGTCGGTACCCGCTTGGTGCTGGTTGAGCACGAGGAGCGCCACCAGCGCCGTGCCGATGGTCAGCGTCTGCCGGCCGGCCCGGATGACCGGCGACAGCGGATGCAGCCGGTGCCAGCTTGCGATGTCGCCGTCGCCGGGCGACGGCGGGTGGCTGGGCGGCGGGCCGCACGGCGGCGGGGTGGTCACAGCCCGGCCGCCTGCGCCTCGCCGAGCGCCGCGAGCTGGTCGCGCAGCTGCGCGGCCACCGCCTTGTCCAGGCCGGGGATGCGGGCGTCGCTGGCCGCGGCCGCGGTGTGCATCCGCACCGTCGCCAGGCCGAGGCTCCGTTCGACCGGCCCGGCCGTGACGTCGATGAACTGCATCCGCCCGTAAGGGATGACCGATTCACGACGGATGAGCACGCCGCGCCGGACCATCAGGTCCTCGTTCCGCTCGGCGTAGCCCCACGCGGCGACCCGCCGGGCCAGGAACCGTTCCCAGGCCAGCCCCGCCGCCACGAGCGCCAGCCCGACGGCGGTGCCCAGCCCGGGCGATCCGGCCGTCGCAGCGGCAACGCCGCCGCCGAGCGCGGCCGGAACGATCACCAGCCCGGCCTGGATGCGCCGCGCGGTCAGCAGCCGCGGCGACGGGCGCCGCCAGCCGACGTCGTCGCCGGGCCCTGTTCCAGGGCCCGGCTCCGGCAAGCCCGCGCTCACGCGGCCGGGCCCGCCGTGCCGCCGGCGCGGTGTGAGCGGATCACGGTCGCTCCCCGCCTCCGGTTAGTTGCCGCCCGATGTCGGGTGCAGGCTACCAGGACGGGGCGAGGCGGCCGTCTCAGGCGGTGGCGCGGATCCCCGGCTTCCGGACACCCGCGGCGATGGCCGCCGGGACAGCGAGGGCCTGCCGCGCCGGGGCGGGCCGCAGCGGTACCTCGATCGTGAGATAGTCACCTGGGTGGTCGTACCTGGCCTCCGGCCAGCGGCGGGCGATCATGGCGAGGACGCGCCGGTTCTCGGGCAGCACGTCCATCGCGAGCGCGCTGACACCGCGGTCCAGCGCCCGGCCGGTGAGCGCCCGGACGAGCGCCGAGCCCACGCCCCGTCCCTGCCACCCGTCGGTGACCACCACGCCGATATCCATCACCTGGCCGCCAGGCTGGCCGGTGGCATCCGCGGCCATGGCGTGCCCGATGATGACACCGCCGTGGATGGCCAGGACCACGTCGAGGCCGGGGCCGTCGCCGGCCAGCAGGCGTAGCATGGCCGCGGTCATCCCGGGGGCGCCGGTGAAGAACCTCAGGTAGCAGGTCCGCGGCGACAGGCGGGCGAGGAAGTCCCTGATCGCGTTGCAATCCCCGGGCCACGCTTGGCGTATGGCGAACAGCCTCGCGCCAGGGGCATCCTGAATCCGGTTCACAGACCCAGCCTCCGCCCGATTGCTGAGTCTGTCAACTAGATTTAGGATGCAGTCATGAAGCGGCCCTGGGTACTGGACTACGACACCGCCAACTGCACGATCGGCGCCACGATCGACATGATCGGCGAGAAGTGGACGTTCCTCGTGCTGCGCGAGGCGTTCAGCGGGGTCCGCCGGTTCGCCGACATGCAGCGGCGCACCCAGGCGCCCCGGCAGATCCTGAGTGACCGGCTCTCCCGTCTCGTGGACGAGGGCCTGCTGCGGAAAGTCCCCTACCAGGAAGCGGGGCAGCGCAGCCGCCTCGAGTACCGGCTGACCGACAAGGCGATGGACCTCTACCCGATGCTTGTCGCGCTGATGCAGTGGGGGGACAAGTACGCCACCGGGCCGGAAGGTCCGGCGACCACGCTCACCCACCGCGACTGCGGGGAGCCGATCCGGCTGCAGGTCACCTGCGCGGCCGGGCATCCGGTCGGCTCGGCCCGCGAGGTCACCCAGCTGCCGGGCCCCGGCGCGCGCCGGGTCGCCTGAGCGGCCGGGCCACCGCCGTCCCCGGCCTGTACGCGATCCCGGCCCGGCCGGATGGCCGGGCCGGGACGCGCCGCCTGCCCCCGGGGCCTAGCCCCGCGGGTCCCGCTCAGGCGGCCGGGCCGGCGGCCAGGGTGATGGTGGCGGTGTGCGTACCGCCCGCCTGATCGGTCCAGGCGATGCTGACCCTGTCGCCGGGGTGGTGCTGGCTGAGCACGGTGCGGATCTGCGTTGCGGTGGTGATCCTTTGGCCAGCCAGCGAGGTGATCGTGTCGCCCGCCGCCAGGCCGGCCGCGGCCGCGACCGAGCCCCGGGTGACGCCGGCGACCTGCGCTCCTCCGGTGCTGGCTGGGACCCCCGGCGGCCCGCCGCCCGAAGCGATCGCGATGCCCAGGAACGCGGTTCCGCCGATGTGCACATCGGACGAGGACGTGCCCGCCTCGATCTGCCGCGCGAGCGCCAGCGCCTCGTTGACCGGGACCGTGAACGCCTGCGTCGGCGTCGAGTTGCTGACCTGGAACGTGGACCCCGTGGACGCCGCCGTGTCCAGCCCGATCACCTGCCCCGAGGCGTTGACGAGCGGACCGCCGGAGTCTCCCGGCTGGATCGGCGCGTCGGTCTGGATGAGCCCGGTCAGCTGCTCGGAGGTGCCCGCCGACGCGTCGCTGGCGGTGATCGACTGGCTCAGCGCGGTGACCCGGCCGGTGGCGACCGAAGGCGTGCCGTTCCGCCCGAGCGCGTTGCCGATCGCGATGACCCGGTCGCCCACCTTCACGCGCGACGAGTCGCCGAGATTCGCGGCGGTCAGGCCGGACGCCCCACGCAGCTGCAGCACGGCGACATCCTTCGTCTCGCTGTAGCCCACCACTGACGCCGGGTAGACGCGCCCGTTGCCCACGTCCCGGACCTTGATCGAGGTCGCGCCGGCGATGACGTGGTTGTTGGTGAGGATCTCGCCGGAGGACGTGAGGACGATCCCGGTGCCGGCGGACTCGCCGCCCTGGTAGCCGAGGGTGGACACGATGTCCACCACGCCCGGGTCGGTCCTGGCCACGATCTGCGAGGTGGTCAGCACGGTGTTCGCGGCGGCCCCGGTCAGCGCCCAGGCAACGCCCCCGCCCGCGACCAGCCCGGCCGCGGCGGTGAGCGCCAGCAGCCGCGTGCGCAGCCGGTGCGGCGGCCGGCCGCCCGGGGGGTCGGCCGTCGGCCCGGCTCCTCCCGGTCCCGGCGGGCCACCAGGCCCATACGCCGCGTGCTGACCATGCGGCGGGTACGCCCCCTGCTGCCCGTACGGCCCGTACGGGCCGTACGTCCCCTGCTGTCCATAAGGTGCGTACTGGCCATAACCCTCGTGCTGGCCGTACCCCGCCTGCTGCCCGTACGCTGCCTGCTCGCCGTATGCGGCCTGCTGGCCGTGCTCTCCCTCCTGGCCGTGCGCTCCCTCCTGGCCGTACGCCGCGTGCTGGCTGTACGCCGCCTCCGGTGATTCGTAGGCCATGACCTGTCTCCCTGGATGCGTGGTCTCGTTGTTTCTTGGAACCACGATGCCGCCCGCATCTGCAGGCGAACTCAGGGATAGCTGATGCTTCGCGGGAAGTTCGCTGAACGATAGCTGAACGCAACCTTCGAAGATACGAGGTGCGCCCCCGCCCGGCCGCTCTCGGCGGGCATCGGTACAGGCCTGCTCATTGTATGCCAGGTCATGATGAAGCCGACGCGGCGGCCTGGCGGCACAGGCAACGCGGCGTTTCACCCGGCGCTGGAGGCGTCGCCGGACGAGACCAGCGCCCGCGCCGTGGTCGTTTATGGTGGCGGGACGCGCAAGCCGGGAGGTGACCGTGCTTGACGATCTTTCCTACGACGACAGCGACGAGCCGGGTATCGCCCTGGTGCCCGCCGGGGTCTCCTGGGACGAGGTAGAAGATCACATCAAGATCGTCCACGGCCCGCTGGTGGCCGGCCCCGACGACAGCGGCCAGTACGCCGGGGCGTACTGGGCCAACGCCAGGATGGTGATCGAACCCGATCTTGGTTCAGACCTGGACGAGGCGGTGAGCGAATTCCGGGCCGTCCTCCGCGAGCGAGGCCAGGTCTGACGCCGCGGCCGCGGATGTTTCCCATGATCCCGAAGACTTAAGCACGCCAGGATGTGCTCAGGTCTTCGCCAAAAGGGAAAGGCCGCCCGCGCCAGGCCGTCCCCCCCGAGCGCTCGGTTGCTCAGGCGGCCAGCAGCCGCTCGACCCGCGCCACGGTTTCCCGCAGGTTGGGCTCGGACGTGGCCTGATAGGCCTCGTCCAGCGTGACCCAGCGCAGCGGTGCGTCCGGGCTCTCCGGCCGGGCGGCCTCGGGCGCGCCGGTGGCCAGCACGAACCGCAGGTCGGCGTGCTCGTGCGCGGGCTCGGCCCCACCTGCGGGGACGGGCACGATAACCACGTGCCGGAGCTCGGGGCCCGGCCATGGCGCCAGGTCGGCCAGCCCGGTCTCCTCGCGGGCTTCCCGCAGCGCGATCGCCAGTGGGCTGGTCTCACCGGGGTCGCCGTGCCCGCCGACCTGCAGCCAGGCCTGCTGGCGCCGGTGCCAGCGCAGCAGCAGCCGTCCGCTGTCTGGGTGCACGATCACCGCGGAGGCGGTGATGTGCAGCGGGAGAGAGCGCAGCCACGGGTCTTCCGCGGCCCGCACGAGCGCGCGCACCCGGTCGACGTCGGCGGCCTCGGCCTCGCCGCGCGGACGGTAGCACCCGAGCAGCTCGCGGGTCTCAGCGTTCACCCGCAGATGGTTGCACCACGCGGCGCGCGGTCCACTGGCGGGTCTGCCCGGAACACGTGCGGTCGGCGCCGTCAGGCGGCTCCCGCGGCGTGCGCGCCGGTTCCGCTCATGACGGAGACCGCCACCGGGCACGAAATGCCGAGGACGCGCACCGACGCGCAGGCGATCAGCGCCTCCCCGGCGTGCAGCAGCGCCCAGCCGTCGTCGTAACAGCCATCGACGACGAGTTCGCAGCCCACCGGCCGCCCGGCCTTGGACAAGCATTCGATGGCCGTCCTGATCCGTGCGTGCACCGTGGGCGCGGGCTCGGCCAGGCTGTCGCCGAGCCACTGCCGCAGGCTCGCGAACTCCGGATCCTCGATGTCCCTGGCCAGCCCCGGGTCGTCGTCCTCCAGGTCGGCGGTCTGCCAGGCGCAGGCGGCCGGCGAGGCGGCCCGCAGCCGCAGCGACAGCTCGTCAAGCTGGCCGCAGCTCCGGGCCGAGACCCAGCCCGGGCGCCGCGACGGGGCGGCCACAACCGCTGAGGCGGGGGACCGGGCGGCCGCGGGGCCGAGCAGCGGCGGCTCGCACCGCACGTTGATCCGCAGCGCCGGGTCCAGCCCCAGCGTCGTCGCGCCCCGCTCCAGGTACACGCCCAGCAGCGCGGGTGGCAAAGCCGGGTTACCCGGCAGCGGGCCAGCGTCCCGCAGCCGCAGCCCCGTCCAGCTGACGATCACCCGTCCCGTGCCGTCGACCGCGGTCACGTTCCAGACGTGCTCGTCCGGCCCGTGCGGCCCGCCGGGCCCGGCGCCAGCGGTCCGCGCGGAGCCGGCCTCCGCGAGCTCCCCGGGCCCCGGCTCCTGCACGGGCGCCAGGGCCGGCCGCCGCACCGCCGGGCGCGCGGCCGACCTCTGCATGGCCGTGACCTCGACCGCCCCGCGCACCTGGTGCCCGCTCACCGTCACGGCGTCGCACCCAGCGGGCAGCACCCGGCGGTGCGGGAAGCAGGCTTGCAGGACATGCACCGTCGCGTCATTAAGGCCTGGGCTGCCCAGCAGCAGCGGTACGTCCGCCGGCCCGGGCCCGGTGCCGAACCACGGCTGGTCGTCGCCGCCGCGGACCAGCGCACGGCACCGGCGGGAGGTGAGTTCGGGCAGGAACGCCACCCGCCTGAACCGGCCCGCCTGGAAGCAGACCGGCCCGTACAGGTCGGTGCTGTCCACGATCGCGGTGGCCGGCTCAGCGGCGGCCCAGGAGGGGAAACCGGCCGCTGCCCCGCCGGCAGTCGCTGGCCGGCCTGGCTGCTCCTGCTCGGCCGGCGGGTGGAAGACCGCGCGGCAGTGATCGGTCCACTGGCCGTCGTCCCGGCTGCGCAGCACCGTGGTCACGCTCTTGCCCTCGCGCTCGGCGCAGACCCTGATCAGCGTGCCCGGCCGGATCACTGCCGGCTCCCCGAACGAGACCTGCGTGGCGTGCAGCATCGGGCGGCCGGCCAGCGCCGACGCGGCTTGCGCCATCGCTTCCAGGCCCATGACGGCAGGCAGCGCGGGCAGCCCGTCGATCCGGTAGTCCTCGAGGTAGGGATCGCTGGCCAGGTCCAGGCGGCTGTCGGCGACGAGTTCCGCGCCCGGGCGGTACAGCCGGACCTTCTCGAGGAACCGGCCATGCAGGCTGGGCTGGGCTCGCTCGGTCCGTTCCGCCGCGACGCCGGCCTGCCCGGCCGACTGGGCGGACCGTCCGGCGCGGCCCGCGCCGTGACCTATCGGGATGATCTCGGCGGCCGCCGCTCCGGCTTCCACCTCAGCCGGATCGGCGGCGGCCGTGGTGTCCGGCGAGGGGCTGGCGGCACCGTCCGCGCGGCCCGTGCCCTTCGCGGGCCTGGTCCCAGCCGTGCCCCTCGCGCTGGCCGGGCCTTTCGCCGCGTCGGCTGCAGCGGTTTCGTCCGCCGAGCCAGCGCCGTTCGCGGCGCTGGCCGAAGCGGGGCCGGTGCCATTCGCGGCGGCGGTGCCCGCGACGGCCACCGTCCGGCTCCCGGTCTCCGCGGGCTCCCCGGGGTCGGGCAAAACGCCGGCGGAGACGACGATCCGCTCCTGCCAGATGTCGACCGGCCGCGCCTCGCGCCCCGCCAGCATCGGCTCCAAGCTGTTCACCGCCCCGGCCGCGAACAGCGCGGCGGCCGCGTGCGCGGGCCCCCGGTCGTCCGCGGTGCGCGCCTCCAGGCTGACCGCGGGCACGTCGCAGCCCGCCGCGGCGAGCGCGGCGAGGGCGTGGCCGGGACCGGTCTCGCACAGCAGGTCGGCCTCGCTGGCCGCCTCGGCGAGGGCGTCGGTGAACCGCACCGGCGAGGTCAGCGCCGTGCACAGCAGGGCGGGGATGTCGTCGCCGGCGGAGATCTCGCGGCCCGTGACCGTCGACACCAGCCGCCGCTGCGGTCGCGCGAACCGGATGTCGGCCAGGACGCTGCGCAGCGGCGCGGCGCAGCCGGCCATGGCCGGCGAGTGG
>Ga0070706_100003383_pt1 | contig 15726 bp, 17 predicted proteins | sample KBSK5501metaG_FD_65476 | JGI IMG/M metagenome (GOLD analysis project Ga0070706, IMG submission 65476) | Corn, switchgrass and miscanthus rhizosphere microbial communities from Kellogg Biological Station, Michigan, USA - KBS K5-50-1 metaG | ecosystem: Host-associated > Plants > Roots >...
CGAAGGACGCCGAGACAAACCAGGCCGCAAGATTTCTTCCTGAATGCCTTCTCACTCCGCAGACGATCCGCTTCTCCACCGCGCGCTGGAGTTAGCGCGCCAAGGCTTGGGACTCGCCTCGCCCAATCCCTACGTTGGTGCCGTAATCGCAGACCCTCAAGGTAACGTCGTCGGAACCGGAACCTACACCTATAGCGGCGTGAAGCACGCCGAGATTCTCGCCCTGGAAGCGGCCAGAAAAAAAGCTCGCGGAGCAACGCTCTATATCAACCTCGAACCGCACGCCCATCAAGGACGCACGCCACCGTGCACGGACGCGCTGATCGGCGCGGGAATCCACGGCGTGGTCGCTTCGATGCCCGATCCCAATCCCAAAGTGAGTGGGCAAGGATTTGAAAAACTGCGCGCCGCCGGCATTCACGTCGAAGTCGGCCGTCTGGAAGAGCAAGCTCGCCGGTTGAATGAGGCCTTCGCGCGCTACATCCGTCACGGCACGCCGCTGGTGACGCTGAAAGCCGCGATGACGCTCGATGGCAAGATCGCTCCGCCGCCCGCAGAGGTGCTGGAGCGTTACGACGGCATTCCCGCAGGAGGATGGGTGACCAGCGAAGTCGCGCGCGCCCACGTGCAGGAATTGCGCCATCAAAACGACGCGCTGATGGTTGGTGTGGGAACGATTCTCTCGGACAATCCCCTGCTCACGGACCGCAGCGGCCGTCCGCGCAGACGCCCCTTGCTGCGTGTGATTCTCGATTCGCGCCTGCGCCTGCCGCTCGAGTCGCGGCTGGTACAAAGCGCTGTCGCGGATCGAAGAAACGACGTGCTGGTCTTCTGCGCCTCGGCAGATGAGCAGAAGAAAGCACAACTCGAAGAACTTGGAATCCGCATCGAAACCATTCCCGCGGTTGAGCCCGACGGTCGCCCCGACTTGCCAGCAATTCTACGCCGGCTCGGACAATTCGAAATTACCAGCGTGATGATCGAAGGCGGAGCCACGGTGAACTGGACCGCGCTGGCCTCAAACGTCGTCGACAAAGTCTTTCTGTATTACGCACCGAAGATTCTTGCAGGCTCAGGCTCGATCCCGTTCGCGGCCGGACAGGGATTCCTGCACATGAGCCAGGCTGCGCAGGTCAAGCACATACAGTTGCATCGCTTCGGTGAGGACTTCGCTGTAGAAGGCTATGTGCGCGATCCGTACGGAGAATGAGAGTTTTCAGGATAAAAGCAAAGAGCGTAAACCACAAAGGACACTAAGGTTCACGAAGGAAACTCTTACGATTGCTTCGTGAACCTTAGTGTCCTTCGTGGTTGCAGGGTCTCGAATTGATTTTCTCTGTGCCTCTGTGTCTCTGTGGTGAATGGGTTTATGATGTTGTGTTTAGTCGAGAGGTCCTATGTTTACTGGCATCGTGGAAGAGGTCGGAAGAATCACTCGCATTGAACAGCGCGGCGAGAATCGACGCATCACCGTGACCGCCGAGCACGCGCCGAAAGAACTTCAGACCGGCAACAGCGTTTCCGTGAGCGGAGTGTGCCTCACTGCGCTCGATATCAAGCCGGGATCGTTCTGCGCCGATCTTGCGCCGGAGACTTGGGTGCGCACGTCGTTCTCGCGCATTCACGAAGGCGCGCTGGTGAATCTTGAACTGCCCATGAAAGCCGATGGGCGCTTCGGAGGCCACATTGTGCAGGGACATGTCGACGGTGTCGGCAAGGTGATCGCTTTCGAGCGCATCGCCGAATCGGAGAATTGGTGGCTGCACATCGAACTCCCCGATGACGTCGAGAAATACACCGTCTACAAGGGCTCGATTTCGATCGAAGGCATCAGCTTGACGGTTGCGCAACTGGAGAACAACCGCTGCACCATCGCCATCATTCCGCACACGGTGGAGATGACGAATCTGCATTCCCTGAAGCCCGGCGATCCGGTCAACCTGGAAGCCGATCTCATCGCGAAGTATGTTGAGAAGATGATGAAGGGCGACGCCGAGAGTTCGCTGACCGTGGAAGACCTGGTGCAGCAAGGGTTTTGAAAGCAGTGACCAGTGGTCAGTGGTTAGTGGCCAGTCTTCAACGGGGAGCCGATTTTAACTGGCCACTGATCACTGACCACTGGCCACTGCTTTTACGCCTCCAGCTTCAGTTCGTCCAGTTCCAAGAATTCCTGAATGATCGGCTCCGAGGATTTTTCCATCTCACTGTAGGGGCCGAAGAAGATTGCTTTGCCTTCGTGCAGGAAAACGACTCGCTCGGCTAGTTTCTTGGCCAGGCGCATGTCGTGGGTCACGACGATGCTGGTCAGGTTCAGTTGAATCTTGAGGCGCTTGATGAGATCGCCCAGCAACTGCGCCATCAGCGGATCGACCATGGTGGTCGGCTCATCGTAGAGAACGCATTCCGGGCGCGCGGCCAGCGCGCGTGCAATCGCGACTGAGCGCTTCATGCCAGTCGAAAGATCGGATGGCAACAAGTCGCGCATCTCCTGCACGCCAACCATTTGCAGCAGGCCATCGACGATTTGGTAGGTCTGATCTTCATCTAGTTCCCGCGATTCTCGCAGAGGAAAAGCCACGTTTTCGCCAACAGTCAGCGAGTCGAAGAGTGCGCCGTTCTGAAAGACCATGGTGACTTTTTTTCGGATCAGTTCCAGTTGCTCCTCGGTGTAATCGGTGATGTCCTGTCCGGCAACGATGACGCGTCCCGAGTCGGGCTTGAGGAATCCCATGATGTGATGCAACGACACCGACTTGCCCACGCCGCTGCGGCCCAGAATGCAGACCGTTTCCGCCGGGAGCACATCGAAGCTCACGCGATCGAGCACGACATTGTCGCCGAAGGCCTTCGAGACTTTTTTGAACTCGATGTACGGCGCCGGTTTGGAGTCGTCAGGCGTGAGTGCCTGCTGGTTTCTGGATTTTGCCTCCAGGCTTTGGGCCTCGCTCGTTATCTCTCCTCGACTCTCGATTTCCCCGCTTGCTTCCGCCAGTTCTTCCGGCGTGTTCAGGTTGCGGAACATGCTTGGGGAAAAGCCGACGCTTCTCAGTTCGTCTTCTTCGATCACCAGGGTTCGCTGCGCGGCAAACAGCGGGTCTATCTTGTAGCGGCCCGCAGCAAGAGCTTCCTCTGCTGCGTCGGCGAATTCCCGGCGGTAGACGGCACATAAAGGCTGCCAGCCACCACTCGCCCGCACCACCGTCACGGTCGCAGCCGCAGAGCTTCGCGCCCGCCTGATCAGATACTGCAACAGCTCCGCCGACATGAAGGGCACGTCCACAGCCAGGATGAGGTTCAGATCGGTCTGCGATGCCCGCAATGCAGCGTGGATTCCCCCCAGCGGGCCGCAGCCAGGGAACACGTCTGCGACGACCGGGGCAAACCGCGCGAACTTGGCGGGATCGCCAACGATGCGCACATCGGCAGTCAGGGCGCGGGCTAATTCCAACGCTCTTGACAGCAACGTGCGGTCATCCAGAGCAACGAAAGCTTTATCCGCGCCCATGCGCGTGCTTTTGCCGCCCGCCAGGATGAACGCAGTCAGATCGACGGAAATGTCGTCCATGGGGCGATGATACATGGATGGAATGGTGGACGACGCGATCCGCATTCGAGCGCAAGTTCTGCCAATAACTTCGGTGAGGGCATCGTAAGAAATGATCCACAGGTTAAGTTGTTCATCTCGTGACGCTTAGGTTGATCTTTCCCGCCAGCGTGCACGAAAGTAACCTACCCAAAGCAAAATCTTCGCGAGATGATAGGCCTGCATCCGAGCGTTCGTTAACCCGGAAGTTATAACATGCCGCAAAAATTCATGGATGTGCTTATGCTGGGGCGCTGCTCTCACGAATTTTCCTGGCCGCGCCGTGGTGGCGATGGCGACTACTACCAGGTCTGCCTGCTGTGCGCCGCGGAATACAAATATGACTGGACCACCATGCGCCGCACCCAACGGGTGGAGCATGCCAAGCCGGATACGAGCGTTCGGCACAGCCATGGGCGCGAAAAGCGGCCTTCGTGGGTGCCGCGAGCGCGACGTCTGAAGCTCGACATTCCACTGCGCTACCGGGTCAACAAAACCAGCACGTGGTACGAAGGACTTATCGCAAACATCAGCCAGAGTGGAGTGTTGTTCAACGGTCCGCAGCAGCTTCCGATCAACGCGCTGATCGAGATGGTGTTTGAGATGCCGGAAGAGATTTCCGGACAGAAGAACAGCAACGTGCTATGCCAGGGGCGCGTGATGCGCGCCAAAGATAGCGCGGAGCCCGCGGATCAGAACGGTGAACTGGCGGCGTCGATCGTCGACTACAAGTTCATCCACTAGCAACAGCAGCGAGGGCGAAACGTCCCTTCGACAAGCTCAGGGCAGGCTCGCGCGACAGCCGGCGGGATGCCGGCGCTACTCGTTGATCGCTGAGCCCTGCGGGCCTTCGGAACCCAGTGACCGCGCTTTCCCTGCATTTACATCTGCAAAGACGCTTCGATGCATCTAAAATGGATCTGGAACTCAGGCCGTGTATTCTGGCCATTTTCAGGAGTTGAGTATGAAAAGAACGTCCTATTACTTTTATGTGTGTTTGTTCGCCATCTTTCTGAGCCTGGCGTCAAGCTGTGCAAGGAAGCCCGACGACGCCAAGATTTCCAGCGACATTCAAAATAAGTTCAGCCAGGATTCCGGGCTCTCAAGCAAGCAACTCACGGTGCAGGCCAACAACGGTGTCGTGACGCTCGGTGGCACCGTCGACAACGACGCGCAGCGCGAGGCGGCGAGCCGTCAAGCCGGGTCGGTGCCTGGGGTGAAAGAGATTATCAACAATTTGCAGATCGGGAATGCGATTCCTGCCGCTGCGGCGCCTGCTGCAGAGCCAAAGGCGCCGATGCAAGCCTTCAGCCCTCCGCCTGCCGATACGCCGAAGGCTGGCGCGAGGAAGAAAAACCGCAAAGCTCGCACTTCGGAGCATTCCAGCGCCGCTGCAAATTCCGCGAATGACTCGAGTTCGCGCCACACGAGCGCCGACAGCCAACCTGCCTCATACGCAGCGCCGCCAGTTCCCGCGGCCAACACAGCTGCGCAGACCGCTCCTCCACCTCCTCCGGCGCCCAGGAAGCTGATCATCGATCAGGGAACACAACTGGCGATTCGTCTCATAGATCCCATTGACAGCGAGAAGAATCAGACGGGAGACACGTTCCGTGCGACGCTGAACGCTCCGCTCACTTCAGATGGAGAGCTAGCTGTACCGGCGGGCTCGGAGGTTACAGGTCACTTGGTCGACGTGAAAAGCGCTGGAAAATTCAAAGGGCAATCGGTGGTGGTCCTGCAATTGGACAGTCTTTTGTCCGCCGGTAAGACTTACAGCCTGCAAACCGATCAATACCGGAAAGAAGGAAGCTCGCGCGGCAAGAACACTGCCGAGAAGGTTGGCGGCGGAGCCATTATTGGCGGCATCATTGGTGCGATCGCGGGCGGCGGCAAGGGTGCGGCGATCGGCACGGCCGCCGGTGCGGGTGTGGGAGCCGGCGCCCAGGAGGTTTCCAAGAGCCAGCAAATCAAACTTCCATCGGAAACCGTGCTGAACTTCACGCTGCAGGCGCCGGTCACGGTAGTGCAGGCTGCAAGTCCGAACGCGAACCGGCCGAAGCTGGGGGATTCGCAGTAGCGATCCTGCCGCACACGGGCGAGGGCGCCCGCGCCACATAGTCATAACAACCGATCTTCGCATGGCTTCGATTACAGCGCTGCTGCACACGGAAAATGACGCTCTGCGGCTGGGGCGGGCCTTGGAGACGCTCTACCCTTGCGACGACATTCTGATCGTGGACCACGGTTCGCGCGACGCCACCGTGCGCCTCGCTCATGAGTATGGCGCTAGAGTGGTCGCTGCCACGCTCGGATTCTCGTCGCAAGACTATCTTCGATTCGCGCGTGCGGGATGGATTCTGTTTCTCGACCCGTGCGAATCGCTAACCGAGAAGCTGGCAGCGAGCCTGTTCGATTGGAAGTCGGAAATGTTTGATGCCAAGGTTCCTGCGCCCTCCGCTTTTTCCGTCTTTCTGCGCGAAGAGACGGCGCAGGGCTGGCTGGAAGTCCCCGTGGCACAGACCCGCCTCGTGCCTCAAAGCTGGGGATGGTGGAAAGGAAAATATCCGATTCACGACTCTTCTGCACTGGCCCTGGAGGGAGAATTACTGCGCTTCGTTTTCCCGTGAGGCCGCGCCTGGAAGGGTCAGGGTTGTGAAATCCCATCATCGACACGCCTCGCTCAGCTGTCACACTTGCCAGTGATCTTGGTCACATTCCACCTATGGACCCGCGCTTAGACTGCAACGTTGTGGCTGTGGGCTACGTGAGCCCAGGAGGAAGATATGCGTGTTATGAAATTCATTAGTCTGGCCGTTATTCTGGCGGTAATCTCAGTTTGTGCAGCGGCACAGCAGGCCCCGGCGCAGAACCCACCGGTCGTCAAGCATGTTCCAATCACCAACGCTCCATCGAACTCGGGCAAAGAGATGTTCAACAGCTATTGCGCCGTTTGCCATGGAAAAGATGGCAAGGGCGACGGCCCGGCAGCCTCAGCGATGAAGACTCCGCCCGCCGATCTGACGCTTCTGGCGCAGAAGAATGGCGGAAAATACCCAGGGCAGCACGTCGCGGCGGTGATCAAGGGACAGGCCAGCACGCCCTCGCACGGCAGCGAGGATATGCCGGTGTGGGGTCCGCTCTTCTCCAGCATCAGCGAAGGTCACACGGCGCAGGTACAGCAGAGAATCAGTAACCTGGTCTCGTATATCGATACCCTGCAGGCGAAGTAGTAGAAAGTGTTCACGGAAAATTGACTGGGGCTCCGGGGCGTAATGGATACGCTCCTGAGTCCAGTGGTCAGTGATCAGTGGTCAGTGATCAGTGATCAGAAATTGTTGATTGATGATTTTTGATGATTTTTGATTGCAGATTGACAAATCAACAATCAGAAAATCAACAATCAACAATGCACGGCAGATTTTCCACCTGAGCATTCGCACAGCCTTCGCCCCCGAAGGAATCTCCTTCAATTTTTGCCCCTCTTGGTGTAACCGGCCAGTGATCGATGTCTTAACGCCCCTCGGCCGTTGGGCCAATGACTTCAGTACCTTAGCCCGCCCGCGGGTGATCGACTTATAATCCAACCAAGAACAGGGAAGTTCAGCGTTCTTCAGGAGAGGCTTGCGCCGAAGGCGCGGGTTGCTCCCTGCGATCTAAAGAGACCCCGTGGATCCTGTGTTGGCATCGTCGATTTTTCTCTTCGGGCTGGCCTTCGGCAGCTTTCTGAATGTGTGTATCTATCGGCTGCCGCGGGGATTATCGGTGGTGACGCCGCGTTCGGCGTGCCCCACTTGCAAGCAGCCGATCGCATTCTATGACAACCTTCCGGTCGTGAGCTGGCTGATCCTGGGCGGGCGTTGCCGTCACTGCGGAGAAAAGATTTCGCCTCGGTATTTGATGATCGAGTTGCTGACTGGCTTGCTGTTTCTCGCCTGCTACTGGTATTTCGGGCTCACGCTCTCCACGCTGAAATATTGCACGTTCGGGTTTCTGCTGCTGGGATTGATTTTCACGGACGCTGAAACCAAGCTGCTGCCGGACAAGATGACGTTGCCCGGACTCGCCTTGGGCCTTGTGTTCAGCCTGCTGGTTCCGGTAAACGATCTCGCATCTCAGTTCTTGCCCGGAGTAATGAATCTGCCCTTCAGCGGGGATGTTACGGCGCGACTCTTGTCTCTGCTCGATTCCCTGCTGGGCGCGGCCGTGGGAGCAGCGTTCATCTATGGCGCGGGGGCAATTTATCTGCGCTGGCGCGGTATGGAGGGCATGGGGTTCGGCGACGTGAAGCTCATGGCCATGGTGGGCGCGTTCCTTGGAATGAAGCTGACAATCTTTACGATTTTTACAGCGTCGCTGGTGGGATCGTTGTTTGGATTAACAACAGTCCTTGTGGTCTGGCTCAAGCGCACGCACCGCTTCATGAAGAAATTGGCGAATGCGCAGGCAGCCCGGCGGCGCGGATGGCAATCGGCGCAAGTGGTCTATCGCCATTACCAGATGCCGTTTGGCGTCTTTCTCGGAAGCATGGCGCTGATCGCGTTTTTCTTCGGCGACCGATTCCTGCACTGGTACGGGAGACTCTGGTGAAGATATTAGCCAACCCGTTGCTGTTGCGAGCGGCGGTGGTGCTGGTCTGCGCCTCTTGTGCTTTCTTGTTTGGACTGCTCTTCATCCGCCTTTTACGGAAGAACCTTGCCGAAGAGGGCGACCTTTCAGTGAACGCCGTACCATCGCTTGAGACTATGCCGCTGCACCTGTACAACACAGTGATCCAGCAACTCAAGCAGCAGAAGCATGAACTGCAGGTGCAATCGCAAGCAGAACAGCGTCGCGCCCGTACCAGTGAAAATTTCAGCCAGGCTGTGCTTTCCAATCTTTCCTGTGGCGTGCTGGTCTTTGGAATGAACGGACTGGTGAAGACTTCCAATCCCGCGGCGAAGGCGATCCTGGGTTTCGCTTCCGCCACCGGAATGGGGGCAGAAGATATTTTCCGCGGCGCCGTCGTCCGTCCCGCCAAATCGACAGCGCCCGGCGTCTTGGCAGACGAAAGCGCTGACGAATCGGTCCTTCTGGCAGATGAGATCAGCGCCGTATTGCGCGAAGGCAGCAAGCGGCGGGAGATTGAAGCCGAGTATGAGACCCCGGCGGGGGAGAAGCGCTTCATCGCAGTCACGGTTTCCGCGGTGCCGGCGGTGGATGGCGGGCTGCTCGGCGTCGCCTGCCTGATCAACAACCGCAGCGAAATGGAAGAGATCCGCCGCCATCAGGAATTGCAGGGAGAAATCTCTGCCGAGATGGCGCTGCAGTTACGCACCTCGCTGACCACGATTTCTGGCTACGCACAGCAACTGGCCAACAGCCGCGATCCGGAACTGGCAAAGCAACTCGCGACCGACATTGCGCACGAAGCGGCGCAACTGGATCACAGCATTGGAGGATTCTTGACCAGAAAGCACGCCGCGCAGGCAGCGGCTGTGGGCGGCTTATTGGATTAACTTGGATGAACAGTTGCGGCTTGGGCTGGCGCGGCACCGGCCGGTCAGCGACACGGAATTCGAGTACGCAAAAAAGGGGAGTTATGAAACATATCGCATATAGTGGAGTTGGACTCGTGCTGTTTCTCGGCTTGGCCGGTATTCTAGCCGGAGCTCAGAATCAGGCTTCGTCGACCTCACAAACCTCGGCCTCCGGTTCCTCGCTGGGCGACTATGCGCGGCAAATCCGCAAGGAGCCTGGGGTCAAGACCACGCCGAAAGTTTTCGATAACGACAATCTGCCGAAGGTAGACAAGCTTTCGATCGTAGGTCAGAAGGCACCACCACCGGCCGAGAAGTCCGCCGAGAACAAGGCGGCACAGGCGGATACCACCTCGGCTGAGGGTGAAGCCAAAGCGGCGACCGAAGCCAAAGCTGGGGCCGAAGCCAAGACTAGGACCGAAGAAAAGACTTCGTCAACCAGCGCCGCCAAAGCTCCTGAGGACGAAGCGACCAGGCAAACCGCAGCCAAGCAATGGGCCGACAAGATTACGGCGCAGAAAAACCAGATTGATTTGCTGGCGCGAGAACTCGATGTGCTGCAGCGCGAATACCAGATTCGCGCCGCCGCCATGTACGCCGATGCCGGCAATCGCATGCGTAACTCCGCTGACTGGGACAGGCAGGACGCGCAGTATAAGCAACAGATCGCCGACAAACAGAAAGCTTTAGACGAAGCGAAGCAGAAGCTCGACGAACTGCTGGAAGAAGCGCGCAAGGCGGGCGCACCAGCTTCAGTGAGTGAGCAGTAGGAACTGTAAAGAACAAGAACGCGAGCGCCGGGGCTATGCTCTGGCGCTCGATTTGTTTTCAGGGTCCGCGGGCGAGACGCCCCCGGAACAGCCGGCGGGACGCCGGCGTTCTTTTCGGCGGCACTACATTACGAGGACGGTCTCTCGCAGCCGTCGAATCTGTTTCACGTGATGCAGGCCATGCACAAGATGAAACTTTCTCCACTGGGCTGCGGTGAGGGGGCCGAGGATGGGATGGTCCAGCAGTTTGCGGCGCGAGCCCAGTTTTTGTTCGCAGCGCGCAATACTGTCGTCCATTTCGGCGATTTTCAGCCCGATCTCGGCCAGCACCTTTTCTGGCGGTAATCCCCGAGGACGCGCCACGGGAGGCGCTTCTCTACCTGAGGGGAGATATCCCAGACCGACGACGACCAGGGTCCGGCCGCGCTGCGGCCAGGTTTGAGCCGTGACCAGAGGCTTGCCCGCTGCGGCTACCCGCTCAAATCCCTTCACCGTTCCGGTATAGGTCAAATACAGATGCTCCAGGACTTCGGCAGCACACCACTTTCCGGGCGGATGCTGGCTTAACTGCTCGGGGGACAGTCCAGCGACGGCCGCGGCGATCTCCTCCCGCAATCTCCGGAGACAAGGGTCCACGAGGGGTTACTTACCTTTTCGGCCCTTTCAGTTAGAATGTTGCGCGACAACAAAACCAATTAACGTTATCACAGGAAGGATGCCATGAAGACGTCCGGCGATGCCCACAGGGAGCCCACCGCTAGCGCAGCGGCAATTCCCGGAACGGCTTTCTCAGCCACTCGGGATCAGCGAAGTCAGGATCGAAGAAGTGTGGGGCACGGAACCCTGTACAGATATTCCTGTGCCGCGGTGGCGGTCACGCTGCTGGCGCTACTCACCGCGTGCTCGTCAGAATCCAACAAACCGGCGGAGACAGCGAAGCCCGAACCCAAGAAATCCGAGCTCAACACCGGACGTTCTGCCATCCAGAGGTTATACATCGCGGCTCGCGGCTGGGCTCCGGATGCGAAACCTTACCGTCTCGATTCAACGGCGACCAGCGACGGAAACGGCCACGACGGCAAATGGGCGGTATGGCGTGGCAGCTTCGCTTCGGCGAGCCGACGTTCGGAAAAATCTTATACATGGTCTGGCAGCGAGGCCGACGGCGCGCCCCCGCGCGGCGTCAATCCCGGAATCGAGGACAGTTACAGTCCGTCGAACTCGAATACAACCGTGTTCGACATTGCCTTCCTGAAGAAAGATTCGGACGAAGCTTTCGCGACGGCGCAGAAGCACGGTGGCGACAAGATTCTGGAGAAAGCCCCCGACACGCCGGTCATCTATGTCTGCGATTGGAACCACAACACCAATGAATTGGTCTGGCACGTTATCTATGGCGCCAGTCGCGAGGGGGCTAAGCTAACCGTGTCGGTCAACGCATCCACCGGCGAATTCATCCGGGTGGAGAAGTAGTTGGTTGAGCTTTTTTGCGTTGAGTTAGTGGTTGGGGCAGAATGAGAGCGCGAGTTCGCCTTATGGATTTGTCTCTTCCTCGCGGTTGATGTGGGCCTCGATTTGTGAAAAAAAGCGGTAGAGAGCCTCGGCAGAGGCGATCGCTCGCTGGAGGGAATGTCTCTCACCAAAAGCCACAATGTCTTTCGGAGAATATTGGAGACGAACACGGTCGGTGGCGCAGTGTGCGCTCAACAACTCCACGCTGGCGGCGGCAAGATCAGCTTTAAGGCGGACGACATCAATCTGTTTTCTAGCTCCTGGCGCCATCCAACCCTCCTTTACATTTTGGAGTCTAACGCAGGCGGGTCCCGGGACCGTTTGGGAGGACTGCCACTTTCGCGGTTCCGGGGGGACCCACCCTGCGAGGTCATCAGTTCGTACGATTGTCCATAAACTATACAGCGTTAGTTATACGCAGTTCAAGTTACCGCTGGAGGCCTGAAGTGCCAAGAAATCCTGACCCTTATCTGGAAGAGCGTATTCTCGGTGCGGCCTCGCGGCTATGGGCGCGCGGCGGCGAAAAGGCGCTCACCATGCGCGCCGTGGCCAAGGCGGCCGGCACCACCACGCCCACGGTCTACGAACGCTACCGCGACCGCGACGACATTCTCCGCGCCCTGCGCCTCGAGACCCGGCGCGAACTCTTCGCCGCGCTCAGCCAGACGCGCACCCTCCGCGATGCCTTCCAGCGTCAACTGGAGTTCGCTCTCGAACATAGTCACGCCTATGAAGTGCTTTTCGACGGCGTGGGCAAGCCCCCGTCCCTGCATGAACCCTGGCCCTCCTTCAATCTCATCCGCGAACGTCTAACCAAACGCCTGGGAGGAAGCCCACGGGAACATACGCGCCTCATGCTGGCGGTGTGGTCGCTGATGCACGGCACAGCCATGCTCATTATCCGCGGGCAGTTCGAAGGTGCTCTGCGCACCCAAACCATTCATTCATGCCTGGATGCTTTGGACGGTATCCTCGAGGCGGCCGCGCGCTCCAAGGGGGCTCACTCAGGTCCTAAATGGCCTTCCGATCTGATTCTGGGCGAAGGTAATCAGAGTAGAGCGGGAAATGGCGTCGAGTACGACAAGAAGCGAAAGTCTAAAGCCAGGAAATTACATAGGTGAAAGATTTCAAGCCTGCGAGTTAGCGCGGGCACAATCGCAGCAACAGTGAATGGGGACTGCGAAATTTTACCTCCCCGCCTCGGCGCTGGCGGCGGTTCCCTTCAACCGGTCGATCGCCTTGCGGGCTGCTTCCGCCTGCGGACCGTGGGGCAGGATCTTCAAATAGCTTTCATATTCCTTGCGGGCCTCGTCGGGCTGATCGAGTTTTTCCAGGCACACAGCCAGCCGGAAAGTGGCAACGGCGTCGTTGTCTTTATAGTAGAGCGCCTCGCGGTAGCGGTCTTCGGCGGCCCGATAATTCTTGCGCTTGAAGTAGAAGTCTCCCACCTCGATATCCTTCGCCGCCTTGTGTGGATTCCAAGGGTGAAACTCGCCCACGTCGGAGCTGCCTAAAGGGCGCTCCCCGTCTTTCAAGACCTCGGAACTCTGGGAGTGAGCTTTGTCGTCGTCGGCGGGAGGACTCAAGTCGATCAGCGTATCCTTGCTCGAGCTCTCCCCGGGATCGTCGCCCAGCTCCTTGGCGTTGATCGTATCGGACCGCGGGGGCGCCAGATTGGGAGGCTGCGCGGGGGCGGGTTTGGATGAGGTAGAATCCGGCGACTGTGCATTCGATGGCGCGGAATTGGTAGGCTTGGAGTTCTGCGCCCACACGGCCACGCTGCATGCCAGCGCTAAGATCAAAAGCAAACTGCGCATAAAACTATTTTAACGCTCTCCGTGTTGATTCAAGCTGGTCATTCAAACATGGGTCGCGCGGAATGCCTGCAAGCACTTGCGCGCGGTCTCAAACTCGGAAAACTGGCTTCCCTCTTGTTCGATGAGGTAATACTCGACTCCGCCCACGCTCTCGGCGGCTTGAAAGATGCCCTTCCAGTTGGCCGCGCCTTCTCCGAACAACACCTTGTAACCCTTACCGGAGTCAGGCGACCAGTTTTTACAATGGATGGACCGAATGCGGCCCGGGTTGGCTCGGATCCATGCCACCGGGTCGGAACCAGCTTCCAGGCAAGTTCCCACATCCAACTGCAGCATCACCGCAGGTTTTGTGTTCTTCGCCAGAAAGTCCATCGGGCGCTGGCCCGCGGCTCCCGTGAACTCAGCCTGGTGATTGTGGTACCCAGGCTTGAGGCCCGAGGGCTCCAGGGTCTCAGCCGCGGCGTTCAATTGCTCCGCAACCGCCTTCCAGCCATCAGGACCTGATTTCGGATCCGACCACGCAAGGACGACATATTTACTGCCGAGAATCAAGTTCAGGTCGCGCGCGCGATTGATAGTCTTCGGGCTGAAAGAATTTGCGTCGTTATGTGTCGAGTAGCAGCGAACGCCCAGGTCATCGAGTAACTGGCGCATCTGTTTGGCTTGGGCGTCGGTCCACTCGAAGTAGGGGGCGTAAAACTCAACCGCCTTATAGCCCATCTGAGCGACTGTGCGGACCGTGCCCTCGGGATCCTGTTTGAGTGCGTCGCGGACGGAGTACAGTTCGAGGCCGACGGGAATCGAACCTGACGCTGCCAGGCCGGAAGCAACTCCGCGAAGAGCCCAAGGCAACGCCGCTGACATCGCAAGGAATGAACGCCGGGAAAACTTGTCGTATGGCATGGCTGCCATATTACTACTCTGCGGGCGAGCTCTAAGCAGCTGGCTTTGGCCTACGGGAGGCCGAGCTTCTGAGTGTAAACGCTGTTAACAGCAGTTATGGTTGGCTGAGCTGCGCTCAACTTCTCAGTATGTCGAATCCGCTACGTTAAGAACGCCAAAAAAACCCGAACCGTCGGGTGACGTAATGCCCTTAACCCTCAATGACCAGTGGTCAAAACGTGTAAACGCCTGATAGCGTCAGTTGACCAGAGGCCGACCGTTTTCCGAAGCGCGTTTCTTCGGCGAATACCTCCGAAAACAAAGCTGCCCAACCCCGTGCCCACGAGTCCTAGCGTGCCTGGCTCGGGTATCACGCCGGTGATGGTATTGCTGCTAAGAATCACTGGCGACAGAGCACTACTATTGGGATGCTCAATATCGGCTACGGTAATGCCGTTCGTCATGAAGCCGGAGATGCTAATGCAAACGTCGGAATCATTGCTCTGACACGTTTCCCCAATGAAGGAGCCATTCGTGAAAGTGCCCTCAAACAGCGTCACGTTGCTGTTGCTGACAATGTTGATTGTTCCAGTTGAGAAGCACTCCTCACCCGGACCGCATACCGATACGGGACCGATCGTAATGGTTATGGTTCCTAGAGCCCCTGTTGTAGTGCTCCCGTTATTAGAAATCGAATTCAGTTCCATCGTGATCGTGAAACCGATATCGTCGCTTCCGGTTAACGAGCCAGGAAAACCAGTACCGACACCGCCGATCCCTCCGAAATCCGAATTGGCCATCGCTGTCGTTGGCAGCGCAAGCGCAACTAACACTAACAAAATCGCCCGCTTCATACCGTGCTCCTTGTCAGCCTGGCCCGAGATGGCAGCTATAGTATCGAGCGCCTGAACAGTGTACATACGGTATATTCTGTATTCGAGTAGCTGTGCTCTTACAGACGTCCGAGAATTCCTCGCTATAAATGTTGAAACATCCCCATAACACTCAGAATCCACTTGGAAGGGCGAAGAGACGGCGCAAGCTCGTGATAAGGCCTGTTAACAACACTTTCGTTGCATAAAGGGAACGTTTCTCGTGAGGCGGCTTTCCCTCATTCAGTGTCGAACGTTCGCCAACCAGCCACCATCAATGGTCCTTGCAACTTCCCCCAGCGGTCTTCCGAAGTCCCAAACTCGAATCGCGTCTTCCGCTGGTTCATGAACTCGGCCCACCATAGAGGATAGCTCCCGCCGCGGAGCCCGACAGTGCGAGCATTCTCCTCCTCGATTTCTGCTTGGGAAGCGCCTCCCAAGGGAAGGAAATCTTGCCTATGGTTGTGACACCATCTCACCCAGTTCCTGGCGCATTCCTCCACGTCAACGAACTGTCCTCGTCCCGCCGCGTCGATGTACTCGACGCGCTTCTCGGTGACACGTACGATGCGAGCACCGGAAGATCCAATCCGGTGTACGTCGGGCGCGGCCTGATGGCTGTTGTTATCCAACGTCCGCTCAAACCAGTTTTTCACTCGCCTCACAAGACGACGGATACAAACATCAGACACCATAGCTCTCTACCGTTCGGTCCATCATGCGTTGAGTACAACTGTTGAAATATCCCCATTATGCTCAAAACCCCTCAAT
>Ga0070706_100003384_pt1 | contig 15724 bp, 18 predicted proteins | sample KBSK5501metaG_FD_65476 | JGI IMG/M metagenome (GOLD analysis project Ga0070706, IMG submission 65476) | Corn, switchgrass and miscanthus rhizosphere microbial communities from Kellogg Biological Station, Michigan, USA - KBS K5-50-1 metaG | ecosystem: Host-associated > Plants > Roots >...
GCAGGCGGTCAGGTTGCCCATCAGCACGTTGAGGCCGCCGCTCTTGCCCGACCCGGACACCCCGCCGAACAGGCCGTGCCGGCGCAGCAGCAGCACCCGGGCGGGGGTGGCGTCCTCGAACGGCCCGAGTTCGATCGGCTCGGTGATGGATTCCACGGAAGGGCCGGGCCAGGTGATCGCGTCGGCATGTGGGTCGGTGTCCAGGACCCGCAGCTCGAACCGGTTGGCCAGGTCGTCCGGGGTCGGGTAGACGCGGGCCGCTCCCCGGAAGACGCCCAGCCCGGATTCGATGGCGGGCAGCTTGGCCCGCACGTCGTCGATGGTCTGGCCGCGTGCCAGCCGGAGCCGGGCTCGCCAGCCCCACATGTCGACAACCGCCGACATGACCTGAGACCCGGCCAGTCCGACCGCTTGGGCGACTTCTGGCCACGCGTCGAGTTTGCGTTCGACACGGACTTTGGCGCGGCGCCGGCGATGCGCCCACCACGGCACGGCCAGGACAAGGCCGCCAGTGAGTAAGGCTTGCGGGAGCGGCCCGCGCGACGGCCCGGCTGCGATCGCCGCTGCGAGCCACCCGCCACCGGCCATGGTGACGACTCCGGCGTACCAGCGTTCGGCCAGTGTGGCCAGGCCGAGCCTGCGCCCGAAGATCAGAAGTCCCGATGCTCCCGCCACGGCGGTAGCGAGGATTGCGGCCCACCAGTGGGGGTGGCTGGCGTGCAGCACCCAGGAGGCGAGCGCGGTCACCGCGGCGAGGTAGAGCGGGGCGAGTTCGGACCGGTAGCGCCACAGCCACCGGACGATGAACACGATGACCAGATCGGGCAGCGGGTCACCGGAGTTGATGACGACCATCGGCTGCAGTCCGTAGCGGCGCATCCGGCGGGCGTGCCGCCGCATCTGCCGGGGCCCGGTCATCCGCGGCCCCAGACGTCGTGGCCTTGGGCGCCGAGTTCGTCACGCAGGTACGACAGCGGGTCAGGCTCGCCGTCGTGGTGGGCGGCGATGGTGGCGAGAGCGGCGGCGGCGAGGTTGGCGTGGTCGAGGCGGGCACCGGCGAGTTCGGCGCGCAAGCGGGTGATCTCCGCTGACAGGGCGGGGACGTCGGCGAAAGCGGTGGCGAGGTGCCGCCAGATGTCGGCGGGGAATGCTTCGGAGAATCCTTCGGCGAGGTGTCGTGCGATCCGGTTTCTGGTGGTGACCTCCGGTAGATCATCAGGCGGGGTACTGCGGGGCGAGTTGGTCACAGGCATCACTCCTTCGGGCAGTCGGTCAGGGCTTGGATCTGGTGAGCCATTGCACGATGCCGGTCACCAGATGGGTTATCCCGGGGCGGCGGTGGTCGCGGCGAGGAAGAAGCCAAACAGCAGGCACAAGACGGCCTGCCAGACCTTCAGCCCCATGTACCGCCAGGCTGCGAACACCACCGCGCCCAGCAGCGCCACCAGCGGAACCGAAATGGTCACGGGCGCCGTCCTCTCGGCGCGGTGCAAGCGCCACGGCGGCCCGGGCTCGCGTGCCAGCGGCGGCGGGACTTGTGCCGGTACCAGCGGGAGCGGGCCCGGCATTTGCGGCACCGCGTCATCCCGTATTCCAGGAGCGCGCCGCACGGGCAGTGACGTTCGGGCACGGCGATCGTGATGGTCCGCATGGGCTACCTCCTCACCCGGTCGCAGGTGCCGGCTTGTCCGGCCTGGCGGACATACACGCCCAGCAGCCGGCGGGCGGCAGTCCGCTCACAGGCACCGGATTCGTCCGCCAGGCTCATGTGCCGCTCGTCGACGCGGATGGCGACCAGCACCAGGACGCCCAGCGCGCCACAGGCCAGGAGTAACGCCCCGGCCAGGATCAAGATCATCGGAACCACTTCCCTTCGTCGTCCTCACGGTGGCCGCGGCGGACTTGCCGTTTCCTGTCTGCCGCCGAACCACAACCTGACTTATCAGGTGATGCGACAGCTTAGGCAGGCCTGCCTGACTTGTCAAGGGGCTTCCTAAACCGGCTGCTGCCAGCGCAGGATGGGTTTAGGTGAAGGGGTAGGCGTCGCGGATCTCGTGCCGCAGGCCGGGCAGCACCAGGTCACTGACCTGGATGGGCTGCCCGGTGGCGTCGTAGGCGGTGACGATCACGCTCAGCACCGGGGAGTCCGCTGTGATGCCCAGGAGTTCTGCTTCCTCGCCGCCGGGGTGGCGGGCGGTGATCTGCTCAACGGCATGGTCGAGCCGTATCTTCTTGCGGGCCGCCAGATGGTGGCGGACGCTCTCGCCGAGCAGGTCCGGGGACGAAAGGTCGGTGCCGGCCGCTAGGTCCAGCGGCAGCCACACCGACGCCAGCTCGACCGGCTCGCCATCGTCGGTCAGCAGCCGCTGCCGCACGAACGCCCTGGCCCCAGCGTCCAGGCCCAGCAGCGCGGCCACATGCGGCGGGGCGAGCTTCACCCCGGCCTGCACAAGCTGGCCCGACAGCTCGGCCTCGGGAAGTTCCATAATGTCGCGGCCAGGCCGGGTCCGCTCCGCGTCGGCGAGCGCCGGGCGGCCCCGGACGAAGCTGCCCTTGCCCTGCTGGGTGTCGATCCACCCGTCTTACCGCAGCGCCGACAACGACTTGACGATCGTGGGCCGGGAGACCCCGAACTCTTCCACGAGCTGGTGCTCGGAGGGCAGCAGCGTGCCGGGCGGGTAGGTGCCGCGCTCGATCCGTTTCTTGATCTCGGCGACTACTTGCGCGTACTTGGGGGGCGCATAGTCGTATGCCATGGTTCCCGTCCAATACCTGGGCTGGCTACCTGACAAGTCATGCTAACGCAACTATCGCCAGATGTCATCCAGTGCCAGCCGATCCACTTGTCTGCCGGACGACGCCGAGAGCACAGGCCTTGGCTGAGGAACCGGCATGCTGGGTTGCTCAGGCACCGTGCCGCGCCATCGGCCTTTCCGCTTGCCGACCCGACGCGGCGCCGACGTCCGGGACACAACCGGCTGCCGACGCCCACGACATGCCCACTTCGTGACCGGCGAGCCCGTCCCCTGCCTCCCTCGGCGGCAGGCCGCTGAGAGCGAGCGCGGACAGGTGGGCGCGGTAGTTCGTGAGGTGATGCAACAACTCATCAGGCGGGGTGTCCGGGCTCACGATCTCAACGGTGGCGGCGAGGAACTCGCGGGCCGCCAGGACAGCCCGGGCAATGCCGAATATGCGCAGCAGTTCCCTACGGTTCGTGTCGCCCATCTCCGGAAGGCCCGGGTTCTCTGCCGGTATCGCCGACGCGGCCTCATCCAGCGAGGCAGGCATCCTGCCTGTCACCGGCGCATCCTGCGGCGCTGGTGCCGGGCCGAACGTCTGGGGCGGGATGCCAAACGCCTTGCAGTAATGCAGAATGTAACGTTCGGAAACCCCGCCACGCCCACTCTCCCAACGGCGGATATTTCGGCGCATAGCCTCATTGCCAGGTATTGTCTTGTCGCCGCTGGCCTTGGCCGCTTCGCAGAGCCGACGGCCCATTTCCATTGCTGACCAGCCACGCGCGCGGCGTTCCTGACGCAACCACGCGGCAAGTTCGGGAAGAATCACAACCTCCATACTCGGTACCCGCCGCAAGAGCTAAGAAAGCACGCAGCCCGCGCGGCAGGAAACTAGTCGTTTCCACGGGAGGGTGGCTGGGGCTGTGGCCAGTCGAGCCGCGCCCAGACCACCGATCCGCATGCGGTGCCATCAATGCCCCAGTTGCCCTCACCGGTGACCTGTCCAACGATGCTGAGCCCGTGCCACGTCTCCCCCTCAGGGCTGCGCGGCTTCCACAGCGGGCCGCCCTCGTCTTCGACCTCGATCCACAGGTAATCCGGTTCGTGGACTTCGACGCGGACGGTGAACCGCCCGCCTGGCTTGCCCGAGTTGCTGTGGCGCACGGCGTTGCTCGCCAGCTCGTCGCCGACCAACACAGCGTCACCAGCCACCGGGCACCCATCCAGGACTCCGGCCAGAAACATCCTCACCTGCCGTATCTGGTCCGCGCGTCCGTCATATGCGCGGGTGTGCGTGACCGGAGCCCTGACAACGCCAAGGTGTGTGCCCCTGCGCCCACGCCCATCCGCCCTCCTAGCCCTCTGGCTCGTTCCGGAAGATCGATCTGCCCGTTCCCTGGCGCGTCTGACTGGGCCGCAGTGCCGACAGAGGCAACGCCGAGCAGATCCAACCCGCCGTGATGTCCTGCCGGGATGCTCGGCAGCAATGTGCGCGGTGGCGGCGACCGCAGGCCGACCGTGCGAATTGGCGGTGATTGCAGCCGACCCGAGAACGCAGGCCCGGATCGTTCATGTATCCGCACCCGTAGCTGGCGCCGAGCCCGACCCGCTGCACCCGAGGCACTCCGTCCGGGTACGCCGTAGCGGACCCCGCTCGCCTGCGTCACCAGCGTTGACGGTCGCGCGCCTGTAGCTGATGTATTTCCAGCCCTTGCCGCCGCACAAGCGGCATGGCACAGGGCCCGGAGCCGTTGCGCATGTCATGCCCTCGATCTTCGTTATGGTGACGTTGCGTCGCGTCCCCGCGACTGTGCCCTCTCGGGCGTGGGTGTCTCATCGCTGTCTCGCGGGTGTCTCGGCTCCGTTAGCCTTGGCCGACAGGCATTCACCGGGCTGGACGGAGGTGCCCATGACTGAGCAGCCGACGCTGCTCGCGGTGCTGCTGGAGGGCAGGGGCTTAGAGCGTTACGGGACCTTCTGCGCTGCCTACCAGAAGGCCGCCCGCGCATTAGACAAAGACCTCGCGGCCAGTGCCCCCAGCCGCGCCCAGTTCCACCGCTGGCTGACCGGAGACCTGCGAAACCTCCCCTACACTGATCATTGCCGCGTCTTAGAGCACATGCTGGCCGGCTATTCCGCTAGGCAGCTTTTCGAGCCCTGCGAGGATCGGGTTGTCCCTGCCCCCGAGCGGAGCAACACCGCACCCCGCGCCGTTCCCAGCCCCCACCCGGTCTTGTCCCTGTCCGCCGTGCCAGGCATGGCCGGGGTCGCAGCGGTGTACGCCAGCCGGTCGGAATTCGCCGCCAAGGTCGAGCCGCGCGCGCTGCTGGAAGGCGCGGCCCGCATCCGGGCCGCGGGGCTGTCTCTCAACCTCATCTGCCAGCAGGTACCCGACCAGAACTTGAGCCGTTGGCTGTCCACCGGCACCGAGATGACCTGCTTGTTCCTTGAGCCTGATGGGGCAGCCATCCAGGCTCGGGAGCAGGAAGAGGAACATCCGCCCGGGCACCTGTCCGCGCTGACCAAGCTGAACATCGATGTCATGTCCCGGCTGCGCGACCGGCTGCCCGCCGAGGCACGCGACCGCCTCCGCATGGCGGCCTACGATGAGACGATCCGCTTCAACATCATCCTGGTTGACGACCACACCTGCGTCACGCAGCCCTATTTGCCGGGGGCCCGCGGCATCGACTCGCCGACCCTGCTTATCCGCAGCACCGGCCCGGACGGGCTTTATCCCATCTTCGAGCAGGCCTACGAGGCGGTAGCGGAACGGAGCAGGCCCCTGTGACACCAGACCCGGAGTCACTTCTGCCGGTTGCAGTGCAGGCTGCCGCCCTGGCCAGCGACATGATGCGGACCCGGCGGCCTGCCGCCATCACGGAGAAGCAAGACCGGGACCTTGTGTCCGACGTTGATGTGGCGATCGAGCGTGCTGTGCGGGCCCACCTGGCGCAGGCGACTCCGGGCATTGGCTTTCTCGGCGAGGAAGAGGGCGGCACCACCACCCCTGCTGCGGGGTGGGTATGGGCGCTGGACCCGATCGACGGGACGTCGAACTACACCCACCACATCCCGCTGTGCGTGGCCTCCCTGGCCCTGCTGCATGACGGTCAGCCGGTCCTCGGGGTGATCGACGCGCCGTTCCTGCGCCAGACGTATCACGCCACTATTGGCCAGGGCGCTTATACGGGGACGGCCCGGCTGTCGGTCAGCGGTACGGCCCGGCTGCGGGATGCCGTAGTCGCGGTAGGCGACTACGCCACCGGCCCGGGAGCTGACCGCGAGAACGAGACCCGCCTGGCCATCACCATCCAGCTCGCCCCAGCGGTGCACCGTATCCGCATGCTCGGCACCGCCGCGCTGGACTTGGCCTGGGTCGCCGAGGGTCGCCTGGACGCCAGCGTCATCCTCGGCAACCAGCCCTGGGACACCGCAGCGGGGGTGCTGATCGCCCGCGAGGCCGGGGCCACCGTGGTCGACATCGACGGCTCCCCGCATGACTTCAGCTCAGCGGCCACGATCACTGCCCCAGCCGCGCTCATCGACCAACTGGTCCTTCTCCTCCGAGCAGCCGATGTCAACGGCAACCAGGACACGCCCGCAGGCCGAGCCTCCCCGTACGCCGCGCTCGATGCCATTCTCAGCCAGGCCCGGCACCTGATCTTCGAGTTCGACGGCCCGGTATGTGATCTGTCCGCCGCATTGCCGCCCGATACGGCCGACCGGCTCGGCGCCATCATCGCTGCCAAAACCGGCGAACCCTCCCGGGACGTGGCCGCCGGCAGCGATCCGCTCGCCATCCTTGCGCGGGCCGCAGCGATCAGCCCAGACCTCGGCGCATGCGTCGATGCCGAACTCACCTCCATCGAGGTCGACGCAGCGGCCACGGCCACGCTGGCCGGATACATCCACGAAGCCATCGCCGCCTGCCGCGACTCCGGCCGCATCGCCGCAGTCGTCGGCCGCCAGTCCGTCGAAGTTGTCAACACCTACCTCGCCCGATATTCGCTCGCTGACCAGATCGGACACGTCGCCGCCACAGGCAGTTACCCGCCGGGCCACCTCCAGACCAGCGCCCACCTGGTCGAGGACACCATCCGCGCACTGCAGGCCAGCCCGGGCCAATGCGCGCTGATCACTCCATCCGCAACGGGTATCGAGATCGCGCGCACGCTCGGAGCACACGCGATCGGCTACGCCACCACGACCGCCACCAGAGAGCACCTAACGACCGCCCGGGCAACGTGCCTTGTTTTGAGCCTGGCCGACCTCACGCTAAGACTCCGCGCCAGACCACTGCCAAACTGAGCTACAGAGGTCAAGACGGTGCCGCTCCGCGGATCGCAATTAGCCCGCTGCTACGCGGTGATGCGCCACTTTTGACAGCGATAACCCCGGTACATCGCCGCGATTTGGTGTCGGCATGCTTCCCCTATCGACCAGGTCGCGGCTCCTTCTTGCGTAACGGCGTCGCTGACACGATTCGCGTAAGCTCGGGATAACCAGTGACTCTATAAGGCCGGCTACAGCGACACTGCCCCAAGACGGCATGACGCTCGCCTACCCATTCGCAAACGTAACTGGCCGCACTCGGCCGAACCGCCTACCGGCTGGAACATCGATCTCGACAGCCGCAAGGAAACCGCCACCCGTGTACTTGCAGACGGAATGAACCTGAACCAACTCACGAGCAGGTGAAGCGTCGTTCTCGCGCCGCAGAGCCACTTCCACTGTCATGGCGTGAGCAACATGGCAGTATGGACACTCCTCGATAACGAACCTCCGACGAACGGTTCCCACGACATCAAACCATAGCCCGAGTATGTACGACAGGAGTGGACTGTTCCTGAAGTATCCCTTGCGAACCCGGAGGCCCCCACACCTCTTGTGCCTCCTCGGCCAGTGTCGCGAGTCGAGCCGAAGCCGCTAGATGCATTGCATATGCATCTCGCAGCTCCTCCGCCTTCGTTGTCTGCTGGTCCAAACTTGGCAATGGTGGTATCGGAAAGTCCAACAACTGCGTAGGACTCTCCAGCCGAGTCCGATTGCTCGTTCCGGTAGTGAAGCCGAGCAGCATATCTTTCGCGGCTTCTGTACGCAGCAGAATCTGAAGGTACTCCGGAATGGCCTCAGCATCTTTCCGCATCCGATACGCATACATCTCTTTACTCATTACTAGGCCATCGACGTCTTCGCCTGCGACCGCGACCGCACCTTTAACCAAGTCGATGCTAGAAAGCACCAACTCATTCGCTCTCACTAGCCAAAGATCACGCGGCGAATAGGCGACCGTGGCCCGCCCTTTGTAGGTCACTGTGCCTGTACGCGTGGCGACAGCGAAATCGTACTCTCCCGTGCGCGACGCCTCCGGAGAGACCCGAGTTGCAACTTCCAGAACGTCACCAAGCTTACCTAGTTCACCGTATTTTTCGATCAGCTCCTCACGGCGCTGTTCGAATCGTGCGTGATAGAAATCAAGGCGCCCGGAATCATTCTCCGCGTTAGCCCGTGCATAGAATGCGGTTGCATGTCCCGTCAGGCCCTGAGCGACGCCTATAGCAGTCTGAGAATCGAGGTGTCGCCCGTCGTATGCATTAAGAACTGCGTCTTTAAATACCTGATAGTACAAGAGTACTTGTGGGAGATCATCTCCTACCCACTCGCCAGTCGCACTGTATCCGACACGCTCAGCGTGCGAATAAAAAATCGGCTCTCGCTGAACCAGAGTCTTGTTAGGCTTCTTGACCAGATAGAGAATAGACGTTTTCGCATCAGTATGAGCCAGGTATTTAAAAGCGTCACGCGAAAGGCTGATAACCGCCTTCACAAAGAAGTTCTGTCGGATAAAACTCCGAACCGAAGAGTAATCCTGCGTGTTTAGAATAGCTTCGTCGACTACAATCGCTGCGCGACCACCCTGCCATTCTACTAGATCGTTCGCCATCCGCATTCCAGTAAGATACTTACTCAGCGCCCCTATAAACAGAGCGCCTCCCTTGAGACTCTTACCTCGGGGGACACGCGTCACATCGTTGTGGCTAATGCGCGAATTGAGGTCGAGCAACCTATCAATGATAGCAGCACGCCTTTTGTAAGCTCGATTCAGCGCACCCTTGGGCCGTGTACCAGGTTCGAGTGACTCAAGAGCCTTTATCTGCTCTTCGATGTCAGAACGTGCATCAGTAAGCGCCGCGACCTGAGTCTCTTCAAGAACTTCTAGCGGCACCACTCCGAGCCATTCGTAGTAACTGTCAGAGTTCGCAGCATCACCACCCAGGTCTTCCCAGGTCTTCTCCGCCGCGGTGTAGTCAGTATCTCCAAGTGGCGGATTCGTTAGAATGATGTCAATTTCCGCATCCAGGCCTGAACTGGCATTCTTGAAAACGTTGCTGCTTCCCAGTGCTAGGCCATTAATGCTGAGAATGCCGGACTTGCCGTCCCCGTGGATAAACATGTTCATCTTGGCAATTGTCGCGACCCAGGTGTCTATATCGGTACCGAGAAGTTGTCGTTGCCGAATGGATGCTTCAGCAGCGACCCCGGAACCTGGCACTTCGTCAGCGTTATCGAGCATGCGGTCCATTGCCGCTATGAGGAAGCGCCCAGTGCCTACGGCAGGATCAAGAACCACATCCGTCGGCTGAAGCTGGACAAGATCCGAACAAAAATCAACAACTTGCTGTGGTGTAAAGAACTGACCGATGCGTGTGTCCTTTTCGCTGCGCCGCGCAAGGGTCTCGAAGACTGCACCCAAAACATCAACGCGACCCGCATGAAAATCATATTGATCGAACATGGGAAGTATGAGAGAGTTGACGAGAGAGTCGGTGAGCTTTTCGTGGAAAGCCGGCGCTCCAGACCCGCTACCTTGCAACAAGCCCGCTTCCGCCAGGTCAGAATCTTCGGCTATTTCGCGGAGAAGCGCCTCTACCATTCGATTCTTGTAACTCCTGCGGAACGATGCAGGCACAGCCTCGCACCATTGGTGGAAACCGTCCAGGGTGAAACGATTTCGCTCGCCGGTTCGCCGCTGACGGCGCTCTTCAAAAAGTCTGATAAATGCTAGATAGATCAACGTCGAGTTCGCATTGTTTCCCGTAATCCCGTGCGAACGAAAGTCGTTTTCAACTTTTAGAAGTGCCTTTTTCAGCTCGCGCTCGCGCTGGGCATCAAACTCTTGAGCCTCTTGTTCCAGGTCCTGGGCTAGTGCGAAGTCCTCAGGAAAAAGCGTAGCCTGAACGAGTTGACGCGCTCTTGCATCGTCTATGGCCTCAGCCCATCGGGCGAACAAGCTCTCAAAACGCTCGGTAGGATACAGTGACGGATCAGATGACATGAACTTGTCCACCATCAACTGAACAGCCTCGAAGTCGAGTGCTACGATCCGCCCGAGTTCCTCATCGCGCATTCGAGTTCGGTTATAGAGGTCCCTAAAGTTTACGCTCATTCGCGCGGATGTGCGCGGTGACACGTAGAGCATTCCGAAATCGGCATAACCGCCTTTAGCGACCGCGCGATTTAGATGTTCTGTCACCGCATTAAATTCGCCATCAGCAGCAGAGCCCTTGCGTCTGGTTACTTCGACAAGAATCAAACGTCTATTAGGAACGTCCATAATCTCGATGTCGGGCTTGCCTCCAGGCGCATGCCTTCCCCCGGAGTTGCTGCCGTTGTGGACTACGCGACAGCCACGTGGCTCTAGAGCCAGCTTGAGATCTGCAGCCAGTTGCTGCTCAAGCTCAAGTGACGCATCGAGCTCGTCGTACCGGCTCGCCACAGCTGCACCACCTTCGGGAGATACTGAGTCGCCTAACACTAGCGGGCCAGTACGACGGTTACGGATGCCTCCTCTAGTCGAGCGGGGGTGACCCAGGCTCAAGACTAGAGCGACGGCGGGCGGGGATGCCTCCCGAAACGCCGTCAGGCATCCGCAGCTTGAAGTGCAGCTGCCAGGGCGACGACCGCTCGAACGATCAGACCGCAGTTGTTCCTATATCTAACGCGATCTATAATGAACGCATGAGTGCGACACCTTTTTGGGACCAAGCGCGAGAGATTGCACGGACCAAAGACTTCGTCACAATGGACGCCGAAAGTGGTCGAGCGAGGTCACATGGTTGGTGGAGGCGTCTCGTTGCATACGGGCCATGGGGTGAGACTACGGGCGCGGGCCGTGTTGGCCCGCCTGACCGCGAGGCGCTCGACGGAATCGCTGCACTCTTTGATACGACACCAGAGCGAGTCGCAGAGATGATCGCTGCCGACTGGTACGGAGTACGGAGCACAGTCGAGGTATCAACCAGAGTCCTTAACCTGGGCCACTTGCTCGATGCCCTAGATGAGAAAGACGCGAAGCTAGTTGAATCGATCATACGCCGACTTGCGGCAGACTGAGAAATTCACCTCGATTCAGACAAAGTCCAGTGACACTCGAGCACGCTCGCTCCGTCAGGCCGAAGCCGGAATCCGCGGCTATGCGGAAGTCGCGCATTGCGTGCTGATTGTTGGCTGCATACAGCATACGCCTGGTCCACCTCTCCAAGGAGCGGGAACGGGAGCTTTTCGGCGGCGTCCTCGTTACTCAAATCAGGATACTTTCTTTCTCCTGAAGCAGAGTTTCCGCATACCGGCGCGATCGTCACTGCGATTGTCTTGTCGGAACACGTCTAATCTAGCCGCAGGTTGTCAGTACTCCAGACCCGTCACATCTCCCGCAGATGCTCGCCTACGCACGCAAATAGTTAGAGTCAGAGTTAGTGCTCTCCGAAGACCAGATCAGCTGTTCACCAGAGGAATAACCCACCTTGCGGCTGCGGCAATGGCGGTCTTTGCGGCACCGCCTCGTCGTTCGCTAGTCAGATCGAACACAACGCCGTGCCATGGTTCCTTCTCCGTTGGAGCCAGCATGATGCCTTGCGGACACCGAGTGGACCCGTCCGCCCTGGTCAAGTTACGGAGGGCACCAGCATTGACGCACGCCAAACCGCACTCTGGATAGTCTTCTAGCATCTTCTCTGGTGGGTATCCTAGTTCTTCCAGAACGGTGCTCACACCTACGGACATACACGGCCGCGGGAATCCCGCTTTGGCGGCCGCCTCCTGTGGCCAGTCTGTGAAGCAATTAGCGTTCAGGCGCCCTGTCGCGCCCGGCGGGCACTTCCCACGACCACCGATCTTGTCCCAAGCGACTCGCCTGAAGAGGATGGCCTCATCCGGGACGGCGTCTGCGTCGTCCTCAAGGGTGATGGCCCTGCCTGGCATGCCATAACGTTACACCGTGGACGATGCTCGCCAGAGCCACTTGTCCAATCGGTCACACCGGGAGGCGGGCATCTCCCACTCGTGGTTGGTGACCCTGTCACAGTAGTACACCATAACTTCTTCCCTCGGATTCGCGAGCAACTCTAGGGACGATTGCGCGCTCTCCCATTCAGCTACCAAGCCGCCTTCGCCACTCAAAGAAATATAAGGTTCAGATTGAATAACAGAATTAAGCCTAACGAGTAGCATGAAGAGGAGGTCAGCGGTCTCTTCTTTCAGAGAACCTGCACCATAAGAGTCCCAACCGTCAGGTAGATGGCTAAGTTCGTCTATTCGCCTGGCAGTATTCAAGAGCCAACTAGACATCAAGCCTTCTTTGCCCCAGACCGGAGTCGCGGGCAGGACCTCCCGGCTTGACATCGCGGTTACATTCGATCGAATCTCGGCGCTACGGGGCACCGTGCGAAGGCCTGATGCAATACTCATGCTCGTCACGGTTGAAACCCCCACTCTTCGTGCATCGCTTCAGTAGTCAGGGCTACGAAAGTAAGATCAATTGCCCGACGGCCTTGATCGAGAAATCCTAGCGCACCCTCAACACCATCGCCCTGTGGCGTTCCCCTGGCCGTCAGTTCGAAAACATATAGTGGAGTCCTTCCGTCGGCCCCAAAAGCAGGCAAAACTTTTGTGTAGAGCCTTCCGAATGGCTCACCATCGCGTTCGAGTCGAAATTGAGTCTGGTAGGAAACCTGCTCTAGTGGGTAAGACACATCCAGGGGTGGAGAGATCTTGAATACCTTGGCGATGTCAGAGTGATCCGACCACACCCCCGAGACCGTAATGTGGTTGATATATGTGACCTCGCACTGCCTGACCTTTGGCTGACCGGCGCCTTCCTGGGATAGGTAATCGGAAAGCGCGATAAAGTTACGCCGAAAAGCTTCCCGGCGGCTCGACCAACGATCGTATTCTCCGCCGGATTGCACTTTTCGCCAGTTACATGCAAACCATCCTGGTTGCAACTGGAGGACTTCCTGACCATCACTGCTTTGCGCCCAGAGCCTGGCCGCAGGTAGGCCTGGAAACAGATTTAGGCTAATTGAGCGTCCCTCGAAAGGAAATTGCTCATCAGTAGCGGAGTACGGCGGTTGCTGCTGGATTGAAGGAAATTGCTGCCGCAGCTGCTCTTTCCAGAAGGCCGCCAACAGCGCTCCTGCTTCGCTGGTCAGCCCGTCGAAGGCCACACCCGCAACGACCTCTACCACCGGCGGCGAGGCAAACGACACGATGGAGTCACTCACGGGCTGGACCACCACACGCCTCCGCACACTTCACCAGGTTCAAGAGTACCCCCTAACTCCGAACGTCATGTCATCCTAGTCAGGCGAGCTTGCAGTGATCCAAGGGGCAGCCGCAGAGCGGTCAGGGACGCTGGTCTATCTCGAATCGATCCCCCAGGGTGACCGTACAACCACAGCACAGGACACTGAGGCCTCTGTTAGAACTCTGTGAGAACTCTCTCTACGAGGGTGTTGCGCCTTCGCAGCATCCTGGGCCGGGAGCAGCATCCTGGGCTGGGAGCATCGCTGGCTATTGGGCCGACCGTGGGCAGTCAAACCAACTGGCACATGCCACGCCAAGCTCTCTCGCGTCGGCGACGACTGGGATTGGCGGCACCAGACTTGCGTCGCCAACCAGCCGCAGGATGTGGGTCAGGCCTCAGGCCTCAGTTATCACTGGCCGATGGCAGCGGCGCCGGTTCCGGGGGCTTCGCACCTAGCAATTCGTCCAGCATCTGCTCCTCCTGCTGCTGCCAAGCACCCACCGTGTCCCGGATCACCGCCAGCTCGTCGGTATCGACCTGGTGCACACCATCGGAATCCACGTACCACATCTGGATCGGGCCGCCAACGCCGAACATGGAAGTCTCGATGGCCGCGTCGATTACCCTGTATGCGATCAGGCGTCCATGCTTAAGTGACTTCTCGGCAGGGCGAAAATGCGCGAGCAGCACATTGCCCAGGGCTGCGAAGCCCGCAGCGCTTCCGATGGCATGAAAGCCGCGATCCCCGTAATGACTTGAGACGCAGTTTGGGTCGACTTCGACGATCCAGCTTCCGGCCCCGGAAGTATATCCGCATGCCAGCGTGATTGTCGCGGGCTGCGGCGCGGACCATCCGGGGGCCTGGATTACGTTGGAATATCGCTGAACCAGAACTGGCCTCACACAGTTGACCAGGTCCTGCGCCATGTCTTGCGACTGCTCGACCTGGTCTCGCGTGGCCTGAAATGCCTTATAGATACGGCTGATCGTCTCGGCGTCACCGGATCCGCCCCAGACCGCCCTGCCAGTCAACTCGAATACCTTTGTGACAGGAAAACGCACGTTACTCCCGGTCTCCGAAGCCTGGCTGTCAGACGCCATAACCACGCCGTCTCTACAGCTCAGCGCGATAACGATAGTCATGCCTCAGCCCTCGAACTTACTGTTGACTGCATAGCCAGGGTACTCGGCATAGATCTCGCGGAGCAGCTGCGAGAACGAGCGGGTGATGAGATATTCGCGGGCCGATCTCAACCATCTGACGGCAGCGGGCCCGACTACAGCGGCCACAGTCCGTGCCACATCCTGACCACGCGAGGTAACCTCGTATGTGGACCAAGTCTTGCCCGGGACCGCGCGCTGGTTCAAGTAGCCGCGAGCAGTAAGGCTGTCGAGATCCGTGTATACCTCGGCGCTAAACGGGCCCCAGTCGTACGGTCGGAACTTGTAGAGATCGCGGGCCGGCCCGCGCACCGACAGAAGGAACATGCCCTTCTGGATGCGCAGCGGATCAAGCTCTGGGGGTCCAGAGGCGCCGGTCGCCTCGCCTGATAGCAGCAACAGCAGCCAGTCACTCCTGCCAGCGGAGGGATTACCCGACTCGTTCATGTTGGCACCGTGCCTTGAGGTGGCTCGATCACATTGTGTAGGCTACGCCACCAACGTGCACACACCGGCGAACCGGGAGGTCGCCCAGGCTGTAGGCCGTGATCTGCGCGAGGCCCCCGCCGCACCGCTAATCAGATCGCAGCGTGGTTCGACGGGTTCAGCCTCGCCCGGCCCGGGCTGGTGGATGCGTCTCATCTGACAGGGTCGCCGCCCCCGCGTGTACGGGTGCCGTTACGGGCCACCGACTGTCAGTGGCTGGCCATAGCCTGATGGCCGTGAGTTACTACCGGGCGTTGCTGACGCCGATGCCGGGCGTTGGCCGGGATCATCTGCTCAAGACCCTCCGTGAGGTCCACACGGCCGCGTCCAACATATGGGGCGGCGGGACTGGTCCCGCCGACAGGCGGCTGACCGAGTATGTGGAGTGGGCGACAAACTCGGTGCAGATGCTCGGAGGTCAGATCAGCTCCGCTGACCTTGACCGGCTGATACTGACTCGCGGATACGAGCGCCTGCTGTCCGGAGTAGGTACCTTGACCGGCACGGACCTCGGAACTCAGCGGGCGGTCAACGGGCTCGTGTCGCTGGAGTTGCGGCAGCGGGTAGACGCTCTTGATCAGGCGGTCAAGGCTCTCACCGCGCAGATCAACCGGTGGAATGGCGTGGACGTGTTTGCTGTGGCTGACACGAGCGTATACATCGAGCACGAGGACAAGCTGGAGGACCTGGACTTCGCGCCGTTGCTGGACATGGCCTGGTGGGACAAGCCAATCCGGATTCTCGTGCCGGT
>Ga0070706_100003386_pt1 | contig 15722 bp, 16 predicted proteins | sample KBSK5501metaG_FD_65476 | JGI IMG/M metagenome (GOLD analysis project Ga0070706, IMG submission 65476) | Corn, switchgrass and miscanthus rhizosphere microbial communities from Kellogg Biological Station, Michigan, USA - KBS K5-50-1 metaG | ecosystem: Host-associated > Plants > Roots >...
GCGTGTAGCCCAGGGCAAGTCCGCGCAGCCCTGGGTAAGCGTGCGGTCCGGGAACGCAAGCCCACGCAGTGGGCGGCAGCGTGTAGCCCAGGGCAAGTCCGCGCAGCCCTGGATAAGCGTGCGGTCCGGGAACGCAAGCCCACGCAGTGGGCGGCAGTGTGTAGCCCAGGGCAAGTCCGCGCAAGCCCTGGGTAAGCGTGCGGTCCGGGAACGCAAGCCCACGCAGTGGGCGGCAGCGTGTAGCCCAGGGCAAGTCCGCGCAGCCCTGGATAAGCGTGCGGCCCGGGAACGCAAGCCCACGCAGTTGGCGGCAGCGTGTAGCCCAGGGCAAGTCCGCGCAGCCCTGGGTAAGCGGTGCGGCCCGGGAACGCAAGCCCACGCAGTGGGCGACAGAAGAGTGGATCAGATACTGTGATGCGCGGCTTCTGCCGCCCGCTACGCGGGCTTGCGATCGGGCCGCACGCTGACCCAGGGCTGCGCAGACTTGCCCTGGGCTACATGCTCTCACCCGCTGCGCGGGCTATCCGACTTGAAGGTTAACGCCTCTGCCTTTCATTGCGACGCCTCAACTCAGCCGTTACAATCCTGACTTGATTCGAGCCCACTAAGGAGCCCTTTTAGTGCCGACAGCAAATCGCAGACAATCAGTGGCAGTAAACATCGACGGAGTCAAAGTCGGCGGCGACAATCCAATCGTTGTTCAGTCGATGACTAACACCGACACCGTTGACGTCGAAGGAACTGCTTTACAGTGCGAGCAACTCGCGCGCGCGGGCTCCGAACTTGTGCGGATCACGGTCAACACTCGGCAGGCGGCGGCAGCCGTTCCGCATATCGTCGAACGGCTTGGCCAGCGCGGAGTCGCCGTTCCCATCATCGGAGACTTTCACTACAACGGTCACATCCTGCTCAAAGAGTATCGCGAGTGCGCCCGGTCGCTGGCCAAGTACCGAATCAATCCCGGCAACGTCGGCCCCGGCCAGCATCACGATAAGAATTTTCAGTCGATGATCGAAGTCGCCGTCGCCAACAACAAGCCAGTGCGCATAGGCGTCAACTGGGGTTCGCTCGATCAGGGATTGCTCACAAGGTTGATGGATGCGAACGCTCAGCTTGCCGAACCCAAAGACGCGCGCGAGGTCATGCACGAAGCCGTAGTCGTCAGCGCGCTCGAATCAGCAGCGCTCGCCGAGAGATGCGGATTGCGTCACGATCAGATAATCCTCAGCGCGAAAGTTTCCGAGGTCCAGGACCTGATTGAAATTTATCGGAATCTCGCCGCGCGATGTGATTACCCATTGCACCTTGGGTTGACCGAAGCGGGCATGGGCAGCAAAGGCATAGTCGCTTCGACGGCGGCGCTCGCGGTGCTGTTACAGACGGGCATCGGCGACACGATTCGAGTTTCGCTCACGCCTCGGCCGGGCGGAGATCGAACTGAAGAAGTCATCGTCGCGCAGCAGATTCTTCAGACGATGGGCTTGCGGAGTTTCATGCCGCTTGTGACTGCGTGTCCCGGCTGCGGCAGAACTACGAGCACGTTGTTTCAGGAGATGGCCGAAGACATTCAGACCTACATTCGCGAGCAGATGCCTTCGTGGAAAGAGCGATACATCGGCGTTGAAGAATTGAAGGTCGCGGTGATGGGCTGCGTAGTGAACGGTCCCGGCGAATCGAAACATGCGAACATCGGAATCTCGCTGCCGGGCACGGGAGAAGATCCGCGCGCGCCGGTGTACGTCGATGGCAGTAACTTCGTGACGCTTCAAGGACCAGGGATTGTGCCTGACTTCATTCGGATACTTGATGAGTACATCGACGCTCACTATGCGAGCAGAGAAGAAGAGTCAGTCGCGCAGTTTCAGGTGTAGGGTCGCTGGCGTTATACCGCATGCAGTGAGACAAATCCTGGGAGTACAATCTGCCTTATGAGTCGAAGTCTAGAAGAAATTTTTCGCGAAGCGGCGCAACTGCCGGAGCGTGATCGCGGCGCGCTAGCGGGCCTGCTCATCGAGACTCTCGATCCGGCGCCCGAGCCGGATGTGGAAGCGGCCTGGTCCCGAGAGATCGCGCTGCGAGTCGCCGAACTCGATGCGGGCACGGTCCAAACGATCCCGTGGGAAGAAGTGCGCGAGGAGTTGTTCGGACGCCGTGATGAAAGTTAGATTCCATCCCGCGGCTCGATTGGAGCTTCGTGAAGCGAAGGCTTGGTATGAGGAGCGGAGCCCGTTAAGCGCGGCGGCTTTCGCGCACGAAGTCGCGAGCGCAATCTCTCGAATCAAAGGAGCACCGACTCGCTACCCAGCGGCTGAACACGGAACCAGGCGCTTCGTTCTCCAGCGGTTTCCGTTCAACATCTTCTATCGTGTTGGTGCTAGCGAAATCGTGATTGTTGCGGTAGCCCATCAAAAACGGCACCCAGACTACTGGCGCCAACGATGAGCGGGACAATGGGTGTTGAGGAAGATACCCGAGTTGACGTTCGGACTGACACTAAGCATCTGGTCTAACACCGGTCGGCCGGATCGGAGGCCGTAAATGAAAGAGTACCGTCCCGCAAGGAAACGTATCTCTGTGTCAGTTGGTGAATCGGTGCGCATCATTCGTGAACTTCAAGAACTGAGCCAGAGCCAGTTGGCGGAACTTACAGGAATACCGCAAGCGACGATCTCCGCAATTGAGAATGACCGAGTCCGTCTGGGTGTGGAACGCGCCAAGATTCTGTCGCGTGCCCTGAAGTGTCATCCCGGAATTTTAGTGTTCGCGGGTTGAGAGCTTCCAAACGATGCCGCGGCATAGCTGCGGCAGATCGGATCAAAAAGACTCTGTTTCAGGGGAATGGTCAAAGACATTCAGGCCTAGCCCCAGCCGAGGCAAGCACCAGTAAAGCAGAACGATTCAAAGGATGGAGTTCAGGCTATGCCCAACATTCTCGTACATCTTCATCCAGACTTCTCGGAAGAACTAGAGAAGGTATTGAAAAAATGGAACGACGTTCAAAGTACGTTGCGGTTCCACGGCCTTCATCCTCTAAAAGAGACGGAAGCGGTGTTGTTGGCGCCGGGCGCGGTCGCATCAAAGGAGACTTTTAAGATCGCGGCAGAACTTCGAGCTGCCGAAGGATTCAAGAAGAGCGATGGAATAATTGTTTTTACCGAACAGAGAATGTCCGCCCCTGGGTATTACCAATTGTACTTTGCTAGCTCGCCTTCAGCCAATGCGACAACGATTTCTCTAGACTTCACAAGACAACTGTTTGCTGATTCGTCGAAAACTGAGAACTACATTTTTAGGGCGATACTGAGCAACATTATCAATTTTCTTGCGCAGAATTCAGGCTTTGAAAGTCATGACGACCCTGAGGGTTGTGTTCTTGATTTCTGCAACAACATGCCCGATCTAATTAAGGGGATTGAAGGCGGACTAAGGTTCTGTGAGACACATCGGAGAGAAATCATCCTGCTGAAAAAGACATATCTTCTCAAATTGCTCGATGTCATCTCTAATTCTGCCGAGATTGTAAGACAAGATGTTGAAGTCTCGCGAAGAGTAAGTTCATTCGATAGTGCCATTGAAATCGGAATTGTTGTTGCCCTTGAAGAGGAGTTCCGAGAAGTATTTCCACAAATTCAGTCCAGAGCTAAACCGGTTTTTGATGACGAAGTCAATGAATACTATTATCTGTTCGAGAGGGGTATCAGAACCAAGCCATATCGCTGCGTGATTACATGCACAGGAGGGATGGGTGCAACTAGAGCGGCGTTGACGGGAGAACGGCTGATTCAACGATTCAGACCCGCTACAATTATTAATATTGGTATCGCCGCGTCAATGGACAAAGACGTTAGTGTTGGAGATATTGTCGTAGCGGCACAGGTAGATGAGTATTTGCATTCTGCAAAAGCTATAGCAGACACAAACTCTGGGTCGTTCCAGTTCGAGTTAGGCGGCGATCCTTACAAGAGTAGTCCGGACTATGTGAGTCATGCCAGAAATCTACATTATGCTCACCGTGAATCTACGGAACGCTGGCATTCTGAATGCGCGGATAGACTGGCCGAGTTAGTGGCGGAGGCAAAGTGCGATGAGCTTCTACACAAACATTTGATAAGAGAAGAACCCCGGATACACGTAGGTAATATAGCCTCCGGTCCAATAGTCGGCGCGACAGAAGTGTTCATAAGATGGCTAAAGGAGAACCGTGATCGCAAATATCTTGCACTGGAAATGGAATCGGCGGGAGTTATGAGCGCCGCACATACACGGTCTACGCCTAATTTGGTAATTCGCGGGATTTCTGATTACGGGGATGTCAGGAAGGAGGAGCTTGATCAAATAGATGATGGCGTGCTCAGGCGTTATGCCATGAATAACGTAATAACCCTACTATGGACGCTCATAGACTTACAACTGATGCGACACTTGAGCGATTAATCTACGAGAGAGTCTCGCGACAATCAATTCTCCTTCTCACCTTCCTTCTTCGCATTCTTTATCTGATTGATCGCGCCGGTGATGATCTGCTTGCCGAATCCCGGAAGATCCGCTGACTTCAACATCTCTTCAAGAGCCGGAATCGCGCGCTTGTCTCCGAGCTTCGCAAGCGCCTGGATCGCGGCGAACTTAATCTGAAACGATTTCTCCTTCAGCGCCGAAGTCACAATCTCGAGCGCCCGATCGTTCCCCTTGCCCGCTTCGGCAAGCACCAGAAACGCCGCCGTTCGCAAGCTTGTCGGATTGGGCGGCGACGCATACTTCAGTCCCGCCTCGAGGCCTCGCGGGTCCTTCAACACTCCGAGTCCGCCAAGCACACCTGCGCGAATCGTGTCTTGCCACGACTCGGTTTTCATCGCGCTGATCAGCACATCATAAGCCTCGGGCGAACCGCTCTGACCGAGCGCGCGAGCAGCTTCGGCGACGGCAAAGTAGCTCGGATCAGTGTTGATGAGTTTGATGAAAAGCTCGGCGAGTTTCGCGTCCTTGAAAGCCGAGAGCCCTTTGATCGCTTCTCGTCTGATCTTCGAATCTTTGTCCTCGACCGCTTCAAGCAGCGCCGCGCGTGCAGCGTCGCTCTTCAACGCCGCCAGCGCCTGCACTGCTTCCATTCGCACGCCCCAGAAGCCGTCGCGCACTGCTGCGTCTGCCAGCGCCTTCGTCGTCGTGTCACTCGTGTGAGACTTGATCTCGATCGCCGCTCGCACTCGACCCATCACATCTGCATCATGAGTCAACTGATAAGCAAGCTCGTCGTCGCTTCGATTGAATTTCACTTGCTTGATCAGGTAATTCCCTCGATCGAAATTCACGATCAGCGGTTTGGAATCAACTTCAAACGTAAACTCTTTTTGTGGTTTATCGATCAACACGCGGTGAATCTTCTCGCCCGACGCTGTTGTGATCGCGATATCGACCGGCATCGTGAAGAACTCCGGTGACGGAAACCACGGCCGCTTATCATCCGGCTTCTGTGTTTGCTTGATATCGAGGGTCAGCGATTTCGCGCCGTCATACCTCGAAGTGATCTCGAATTCCGGATGACCCATTCGATAGACCCATTCATCGAAGAACCACGCGAGGTTTTGACCCGTCGCCTCTTCGATTGCAATGTTGAGATCGGACGTCTGCACGTTCTGCCACTCGTGCTTCTTGACGTAATGTCGAATGGCCTTCCAGAAGATTTCTTCGCCAAGCGCGAATCGAAGCATGTTCAGCACCGCGCCGCCGCGCGGATAAGCGTATGCGTCAAAGAGCGCGTCAGGGTCGTCATAACGCAGAGTTACGATGGGCCGGCGGTTACCCTGGTTCCACGCCTGAAAGTAGCCTTGCTGATTGGAGTACATCTCGTAGAGGTAATCATCGCGGCCTTTGTCGTGCTCCTTCCACAAGCCTTCGAAGAACACGGCGAATGATTCGTTGAGCCAGATCTCACCCCAGTGCCGGCACGTCAACAGGTCACCGAACCATTGATGCGCGAGTTCATGCGAGACAATTTCATCAGACGAAATATCCAGCGCCGCGCGTTTGTCGTGCACAGCGTTGTCGGTCATCGTCGTGGCGCTGATGTTTTCCATCGCGCCGCCGAAATCGCGCACCATCGTCTGCGCGTACTTGGCGTACGGGTAGTCGTAGCCGGTCTTCTGCGAATAAAACGCGACCATCTGAGCGAGTTTGCTGAATGAAACGCGGCCGTTTTCGGTTTGGCCGGGATAGACGTATGAGGTGACCGGCTTGCCCTTGAATTGATCTTTGACCTCTTCGTACTGGCCGACGATTATGGAAATCAGATAGCTCGAGAATTGGCGGTCCATCTTCCAATGCCACGTTTTGGTTTTGTGTGCTGCGTCGCGTTGAACTTCGACCAACGCTCCGTTCGAGACGACTTGAAACTTATCGTCCACGGTCGCGAGGAGTTCGCTTGTGGCCTTATCGTTGGGCGAGTCGTAGCAAGGGAACCAGTAGTGATTCGTGCGCGCTTCACCCTGAGACCAAATCTGAAATGGTCGACTCGGGTCGGCTTCTGATGGAGTAATGAACGTGAGTCCTTGCTTCGGCGTAGCCACGTAGCTGATCACGACGGAAACATCTCGGCCAGCCGAATAGAGTTGATCGAGGGCGATGTAGAGTTTCTCTTTGCCTTCGTAACGGAACTTGAGCGGCGCGCCGCTCGCGAGCTTGACCTTCTGAATTGTCATGTCGCCGGCGTCGACTTCGATCTCCTTTACATCGCTCTCAAAAGGCTGAAAGGTGATTGTGGTTTCGCCGGTTATCGATTGCTTTGTCCAATCGAAGCTCAACGCGATGCGATAGTTCTGGACGTCGTAGTTATGGCTTCGCGGCCACTGGTAGGGAGGAGCTTGTGGCGCCGAAGGTGGAGGAGCAACATCTTGCGCGATAGACGAGACAGTTGAAAGAGCCAGAATGAGGACGAGAGCCATGAGCCTCGCCGGCCTCATCGTAAGAAGACGAATGTGAATCATCGAATCTCCGAGAGTGATGCGTGAGGCGTGATGAGTGAGACGTGATGCGTGAAATGTGAAACGTGAAATGTGAAACGTGAAACGTGCCGGACCAGATCGGATCACTTCTTTCTTATCACGTTTCACGCATCACGTTTCATTCTTCACGTCTCACTTACTTCCCTTCATCTCGTCGTAAACGGTCCCGACATTCGCCGGGAAGCGCTGCTCGTATCCGTTGTACTTCGAATACTGTTCGAGCTTTACTTCCTTCATGGCCTGTTCGCGAGTCATCCCGCCATCGATTGCCTTCTTCACCGCCGCGCGTAGATCGAGCAGATACTGCTTGAATGCTTTGAGGTCTTCGACGTTTGTCACTTCTCCGTGACCTGGGATGAACTGGCACGCCGGGTCAACTCGCGCGACCACGGCGTCGATTGTTTCGGTCCATTCGGCTGTCGAAGCTCCGTGAGCTCGATCGATCACCGGGATGACTTTGTTGAAGAACAGGTCGCCCATGTGAACGACTTTGGTTTGCGGGAAGTAGATGATCGAATCGCCGTCGGTGTGTCCGCGCTTGAGGTGGAAGACCTGAATCTCGCGGCCGCCGAGATACATTCGAATCTCGCGGTCGAATGTCAGATTCGGCGCGGGAACATCTGAAAGTTTCATTGAGCGTGCGCTTTCGAGACTCTTCTTCGCATTCTCGACTTGAGTGCGCAGCCCCGCGAGGTCCTTTGATTGTGGATCGTCCTTCTCAAGTTTCGCGATGCGTGCTTCGAGATTCTGAATCTGTCCCGGGGCGCTGGCCATCATCTCCTGCGGCGCTTCGAGCATGTGCTTGCGCACATTGTCGTGAGCGACGATGGTGGTCATCTTGATGAAGAAGCCGTTACCGCCGGTGTGATCGCCGTGATGATGAGTGTTGATCAGGAAGCGCACGGGTTTCGATGTGACCGATTTGATCTGATCGGCGATGCCCGGCGCGAGGTCGGCGAATTGATCGTCGATCACCACCACGCCTTCATCGGTCACCGCAAACCCGATGTTGCCGCCTCGGCCGTATAGAACGTAGGTGTCATCGGCAAGCTTCTTGAGCGTGAACGGTCCCTTGTCCTGAGTCGCGGTTGGCTCGTGAGCAAAAGCAACGCCGAAGATGGCGACGATGAACATCAACCCAATCGGGATAATTCTCTTCTTCATTCCGGGCACCTCATTCGCTATTCCGGCAAACAACGAGCGAGCCAGAATTTGGCTCGCCCATTGAAGCCGGTTTGGTTAGAAGTCAACAACAAGTGCGATTCAGAGAAAGTTGAGGGCGTTATGGTTTCTTTTCCGCCGGCTTTGCTGCGTCGTGTTCGTGTGGCGCAAGGTACGGCACCTTCGCTTCGGCGGACACGCGAGCCTTGCCGTATCGCGCTTCGATGGAAAAGGTGTCGGTGTCGTTCTCGGGCCTGAAGTCGAAGGTCAAGTAGTTGGCCGAGGGACCATCCATCGCGAATTGAAGCGGGATCAAAGTATCCTTTCCGCCGCTCGCGAGCACCAGCTTGAAGTTATCGTTTGCGTCGAAGTTGATGCCCATAATGTATGAGCCCTTCGGGATCGACACGCCGCCGATCACAACATCGAAATCAGTGTCCAGTTTTCCGATGGCTTTCCATAGCCGGTTGAACTGAACAAGCGCGCGTTCTTGTTTTCGGGCATTGAAATTGGTCTCGTTGTAGTGAAGCGATTTATAGCTGAGGGTCAATTTTCCGGCCCCCTCGATTGTGAGTGAGTGCGAGAAATTCTTCGCGACGGTGCGCGGGTCGTGCGCGAGCGCGGCTGCCGCAAACAGAACGACCAGCAGAGACGAAATCAAAACTCTCTTCATTTCAATTCTCCTTCCTGAGCGGTTGACTGTGATTCGAGGCTTCGAAGGTGAGGATTATACCTTCTGCGTTTGTCGTTACGCCAACGCCCGGTGGTGCGGTGATGGCGTGCTGGTATGTCATCGAGCCTCTCTTGCCACGAAGACACTAAGACACGAAGCCCCACTAAGACAGGCTTTTTGTGGACCTTCGAGTCTTAGTGTCTTGTGGCAAGAGCGTTCTCAACACGCTGTTGCAAAGCGGCCAACTCCCGCGGCGGACACGGCAAGTATCGAACGGTTGACGCGAGTCGAGGGGCTAACCTAGTATTGACGCTGTCTGGCGAAGGAAAACATCAAGCACAGATCAAAAACTGCTCGTCTCCTGGATAGTTTCGCCTGAAGTGTGAGGAATTGGATATGGGAAACCTGGGAATGCCCGAGATTCTGATGATATTGGTGATCGCCCTGATCATCTTCGGACCGCGAAAGCTGCCTGAGTTGGGCAAAACGCTTGGCAACAGCCTCGCGCAGTTTCGGCGCGCCAGCGAGGACTTCAAGCGCCAGTGGGAAGACGAGGTGGAAATCGAACGGCGGCGCATCGATGTTCCAGAAGCGCCGGTCGTCGAGCACGCGAGCCAACCCGCTTCAATCGCTGAGGGCGAGACAAAACTGGAGCCCGCCGCAGAGATTGCCGAGGAGCCTGTCGCAGGCGTCGCCGAAGAGCCGCCGGCTGTTGCGGCCACCGGCGAAACGGTTTCGGCTAGCGAAGCGGTTGCCGCGGCTCAGTCAGACCATACCCCTCAGGAAACCAAACGAGATTGGATGTAAGCGGAAGCAGCTTCAGCGCGTGTCCCGGTTGTAGCGCGAGACTGAGGCTCTACCACTTCCAAATATGCCGACCTACATCGAAGCCCCCGAAGATCAGCTTAGCGAAGAAGGAACGATGTCGTTCCTCGATCACCTGGATGAGCTTCGCAAGCGGCTCGTCCGAATCGCAATCTTCATAGCGCTAGCCTTTGTCGTTTCCTGGGCTTTTTCCGACAAGATCTACAACTTTCTCGAAGTGCCGGTCCGGGCCGCGATGCTGGAGGCCAAGCGCGAGTCCGCGACGGAAATCACCGCGACTAAACTTGTACTCGCGGACATGGCCGATGGAACCGAATTGATTTTCGCCTTTCCAACAGAAGCAAAAGTCAATGACAATCTTATCCAGGCTGGCGCGACCATTACAGTCAGGGTCGGTCATTTGCCTGACGGCAGGGTACAACTGCTGACCACAAAACCGTGGCTCCTGGCGAACGGCGTCGTCATCGACAAGGACACAGAGATTCCCGCGGCGCTGTATCAATCCGGAGAAGCTCTTGTGAACCGCGACGATAAGCTGGTTGTTCCAACCGTGCAGGGCGCGTTCAACCTCTACATCAAGGTGGCATTTTATTCGGCGGTATTTTTTGCAGTTCCTTTTTTGTTAGTTCAGATCTGGGGCTTCGTAGCGCCCGGCCTGTATCCGCACGAAAAGAAATATGCCGTGCCGTTCATTGCCATGGCTTCGGGCTTTTTCCTGATGGGATGCGCGTTCGCATACTATATTGCGTTTCCTCGCGCGGCTAATTTTTTGTTGGGTGTCGCGACTGGGGGAAACTTGAGACCGCTCGTGAACGCCGATGACTATTTCGATTTGATAATAATGATAATGCTCGGCCTCGGGATCGTGTTCGAAATACCGACCGTCACCTTCTTTACGTCGCGGCTGGGACTGGTTTCGCCGAGAATGCTGCTGAAAGTGTGGCGGTTTGCGATCATCGTGATATTCATCCTTGCGGCGGTGTTGTCCCCGACCACCGACGTTCCGAATCTACTTGTGTTTGCCGCTCCGATGCTGATGCTTTATTTCCTGAGCGTCGGCATAGCCTGGGTGTTTCATCGACGACGCCAGACGGAGAAGGAATATCAGGCATCGGAGCGCAAGGGGAGCTGAGATTGGCATTCTTAGTCTTGGACGCGGATGTGCGAAGCAAGTGTCCTTGATAATGAAGAACTTGACCTTGTGTAGGGTGCTACGTAGACTTGAGCTTTAACGAACATTACCGCTCACAAGATGTGCCTCGTCGTGAACTGTTTCAACTTGGAAAGGAGTCAAAGTTATGAAGAGTGATGTCTGTCTCTTCAAGAGAAATGTAGGCGTCGTTTTGATGCTCATATTGACTGCGGGAACAATCCCCGGCGTCCTGGCCCAGGAGAAGCCTCAGGGCAAGGACCGCAACGAGCGGAAAAAGAAAGAAGAGCTGAAGAGCGTCTACAAAAACTGGCTCGACGAAGATGTCTCTTACATCATAACCGACGAGGAGCGAAAGGCATTCAAGGCGCTCAAGACCGACGAGGAACGCGATCAATTCATCGAGCAGTTCTGGCTTCGCCGCGATCCGGATCCCGACACTCCTGAAAACGAATACAAGGAGGAATACTTTCAGCGAATCCAGTACGCCAACGAGAAGTTTGCTTCCGGAATCCCGGGTTGGCGCACGGACCGAGGGCGAATCTACATAATGTTCGGCAAGCCCGATGAGCTGGAATCTCACCCGTCGGGGGGCTCGTACGAGCGGCCTTCGTACGAGGGCGGCGGCTCGACATCCACTTATCCGTTTGAGACCTGGTGGTACCGCTACATCGAAGGCATTGGCTCAGACGTCGAGATAGAGTTTGTTGATCCATCGGGCAGCGGAGAATATCGAATCGCGCGAAGCCCCAATGAAAAGGACGCTTTGCTATACGTTCCCGGAGCGGGACTAACGCTCGCGGAAAGTCTTGGGATGGCGAATAAGACCGACCGCGTGGCTGGTTTGGGACAGTACGGCAGCAGCGGAGGCAACGGGCTGTTCGGCACGCGCGCCAAGGACCAGCCTTTCGAAAGACTCCAATTGCTTGCTGATCTGCAACGCGCGCCGGCAATCAAGTTTCCCGACCTGCGAGTCAAGGCCGATCTCCCCGAGATCGCTTCCGATATTCTGCCGTTCAGCGTGCGAAGCGATTTCTTCCGGCTGAGCGGTGAATCGGTCGCAACTTCATTCACTGTTCAGTTCGATCACGCTGATCTCTCGTTCAAGAATCAGGGTGGAATCTATTCTGCACAGGCGAATATCTACGCGAAGCTGACCAGTTTGTCCGGAAGGCGCGCGGGATCATTTGAAGATGTTGTCCAGACCGGGCGCTACGGCGAAGATCAGTTGTCGATCGCCCAATCTCAAAAATCGATCTATCAGAAGAACGTGGTGCTTCCGCCAGGCCGGTACAAGATTGACGTCGTGGCTCGCGACATAGTGAGCGGCAAGACCGGCGTCCTTCACCATTCGTTCGAGGTGCCTCGTTATCAGGAGAAACAGTTTGCGACCAGTACCTTGATCCTTGCATCTTCGATCGAGTCGCTGGACAACAAAGCTGTTCCCGCGGGGCAGTTCATCATCGGCAGATTCAAAGTCAGGCCGATGGTCAGCGGCATCTATCGGCCTCAGGAGAATCTAGCGTTGTTTCTTCAGGTGTATGACGCCGACATGGATCAGGCGACTCTGCAGCCGGCTCTGAAGGTCGAGTACATCATCACCAGAGGCGGACAGGAGGTCGCGCACATTATCGAAGACGGCAAGACCAAAGCTGGTCTTATCGACATGAAGGGCCAGCAACTTGTGGTGGCTCGAGCGATTCCGCTTCAGGGCAAACTGGCTGAGCCGGGCTCTTACACCGTTGTTGCGAAGATCACTGATCTGGTCTCGCAAAAGATAGTAATGCCACAGGCTCAATACACGGTCGTTGCCAAGTAGATCGCGCTTTGCAGTAATGAAGGTTCAAAGCCGGGTCTTCAATCGAGGGCTCGGCTTTTCACATGCTCAAAGCCAACTTGTGGGCACCCGCGTCTTTCCGTTTCCCGAGTCGATTGCTATGATCCTTTCTCGAATAATAACCAGGGAACCTGTATGAATTTTCCAATGTCTCCATTCACCGACGACCTGGCGGTCGATCTTGGAACAGTGCACACGTTCATCTATGGCCGAGGCCGCGGAATGATTGTAAACGAGCCGTCACTCGTCGCGATTGACAAGGTTTCGAACGAGGTCATTGCGGTCGGCACCGAGGCTCTCGAGATGCTTGGCCGCTCACCCGAAGACGTTCGAGTTGCTTATCCGATGCAGGACGGAGTGGTCGCGGATTCGGAGCTTGCGCAAACGATGCTGAAGAAATTCGTGCGCAAGGCAAGAGGCGGGCGCGCGGTGTTCTCGAGGCGGATCATTCAAGCGGTGCCGGCTGACATCACATCGGTTGAGCGCTTCGCAATTCGCGACGTGGTGAAGGGAATCGGCGCGACTCGCGTCTACCTTGTTGAAGAAGGATTAGCTGCGGCAATCGGCGTAAAACTTCCAGCCGCGGAAATGACCGCGTCGATGGTCGTGGACATCGGCGGAGCCACGACCTCGACCGCGGTTGTGGCGAATGCCGGCATCGTCGAATCGGAGACCTTGCGGCTGGGCGGCCTGGACATGGATCGCGCGATCACTGATTACATAAAGCATGAGCGGCACGTGCTTATCGGCGAGCGCACCGCGGAGCGCTTAAAGATCGTGCTGGGTTCGGCAACCGATCCGATTGAAGATCACAAGAGCGCAGTAAAGGGCCAGAACGTAACCGAAGGCGGACCGGAGATGATCGAGGTGTCGGCGTTCGAGGTACACACGGCGATCGAGCCCATCGTAAAACAAATGGTCGAAGCGGTACGAACAGTTCTCGAACGAATACCGCCTGAAGTCGCGGGTGACATTCACGACACGGGGCTTGTGCTCACGGGTGGGATGGCGTTGCTTGCGGGAATGGACGCGCGAATGAGTCAGGCTACGAAGCTTCACGTCGCGGTTGCCGAGAGCCCTCGTCAATCAGTCGGCCGGGGGTTGATTGCGTTATACGATCAGCCGTTATTGCTTCGGCGTGTCGCTAGGAATGTTGAACTGGCGTGATCAAATTGGCAGACCAGTCGGCGGGTTTCGCGCCTCCGCGAACCTTAGAAGCTACGTCCAATCTCGTCTTCCTGACCATGACATTTGCGAATCAAATCCGCAGTATTGAGCGAGATGGACAGCGTCTTCATTTCCTAACCGCGGAGCGCTCCCATATCCTGCCGTCAGAATACTCTATCCGTGTAATCATCGCTGCCGTCGTAAAAGAAGGAGGATTCTTGCCCGGCCAAGCGCGAGTTAGATAATAGCCGGAAGCAATAACCGAAGATAATTCCCTGGTCTTACCTGGCGAGATATCCTTCTTTTTGTAAACGGTGAATTCCATGGGTTTATCAGAACTATGCGTCTTGGTGACAACAAACACCCATTCGACCGCACTGATTGTTGTGTTGCCAGTATTCCTTATCGAAATACTGTATTCGTACCCGTCTTGAACTTCGGCTTGTTCTTGTGGGGCCGATTTACCCGAACCTGCCTGCCGGCTCTTCTCGATGTCTGCTTGTTGTTGACGATCTTGTATAGCTCTTTCCTCACGGCTTAGATTCGGGTTCTCACGTCCACCTCCACGGCCTGCATCACCGCTCTTAACATAACCGCCGCCGGAAGGCAGGCGGTTGCCGCCAGCCCAGTTGGGTACGGTTTTGGATTTCCATCTGACGCCGAATTTGAGAATGGCGACATTTGGCGGGGTTTCTGAGTCCTGGGGGATCGAAACACCGGCGAGCGCCAGACTAAGCAAGACCACCCCGAAAGTGTTCATCATCTCATCCCTCCTGCGAGAGTGTCTTCGCTAGATACCTCCAGCGTAATTCTCAATAGCCAGATGCTTAGTGGTGGTCCGCAATTTCAACTTCGCGTGCATAGCCTCTAGCCGGGCAATACAGGCTTGAAGACCTGGCGGAGATCATTCTTGATTTCGCGGATGTCCGCTTCCACTCGAGCAAAACGCGCTTCATAGCGTTTGTCATTCTGGCGGATATAATTGCCGAGCGTCTCAAGCTCAGCCTTCATCTCGTTGCGGAAGGCCGTGAACTGCTCGTTCAGTGCCGACAGCGTCGAACGGGCGGTTCCAAAGATCGTTAGGATGAAGCCGAAGAAACTCAGGACGAATGTGCCGATGATGGTGATGAATTGCCAGGTGGTCATTTGCGCCCTCGTTTATTGTTCCTACTCTATCACAGCGAGGCGCCGTGGTAGTAGCAGTGATGGCGCATGGTCATAGGCTCTGCAGCTTCGTCTCGCTGGCGGAGATTCTCACCAAATCGGTGACAAGTGAAACCATTTCCGGTTCGCTGCACAACAAGTCCTTCAACGTAGTCCTCGTCAGCACCTGATCAACAGCGGTCTGCAACGCGTGCCATAGCGAACGAATGGAACAATCAGTCGAATGTGTGCACAAGCTTTCGAAGCCTGAGTGTTTTTCACAGAAGTCTGATTCGAACAGACGGCCGCCAAGCACATCGAGAGCTTCGCCGGCCGTGATTTGATCGGCAGGCCGCGACAGAGTGTAGCCTCCGGAAGCGCCGCGCGCGCTTGTTACCAACTCGCCCCGCCGCAAGATGCGCATCAACTTCGCGACGTATTCAGGGGAGATTCCCTCGGCTCGGCTGATCTCCGGAATGGTCAGGCTCCCGCCGTCACCTTCGGCGCCGAGACGCAGCAGGCATCGAAGGCCGTATTCCTCTTGCGAAGAGAGTTTCATGTTTCAGTCTCCTCGGAACGGTTCAGGGTTCAGGGTTCAGCTAACCCGCGTAGCGGGCGAAAGCATGTAGCCCAGGGCAAGTCTGCGTAGCCCTGGGAGAATCATAACCGGCTGCCAAGCCCGCGTAGCGGGCGGCAGACGCTTTGCACACCGCTGCATTCCCCCTCCGCACATCTGTCGCCCACTGCGTGGGCTCAGGGTCAACTAATCGG
>Ga0070706_100003388_pt1 | contig 15717 bp, 10 predicted proteins | sample KBSK5501metaG_FD_65476 | JGI IMG/M metagenome (GOLD analysis project Ga0070706, IMG submission 65476) | Corn, switchgrass and miscanthus rhizosphere microbial communities from Kellogg Biological Station, Michigan, USA - KBS K5-50-1 metaG | ecosystem: Host-associated > Plants > Roots >...
CCCACGCCGACCCTTTCCGTGGCCGGGCCGGCCAACGGCACCGTCAACGTGCCAGTCTCGTTTACCGCTTCGGCCCTCAACTTCCCGAACACGCCGACCTTCACCTGGTCCTGGGGTGACTCCGGAGGCGGCGGAGGAGGCGGCGGAGGCGGCGGTGGTGGCGGCGGAGGTGGCGGTGGTGGCGGCGGCGGAGGATGCCCGCCGGGCCTCGGTTGCATGCCCACGGCCAGCGGGAGCGAAACGCAATCGCATACCTATGCGGCCGCGGGGACCTTCACCGTCACGGTGACCGCAACGTCGGGGAGCACGACCAAGACGGCCACGGCTCGCATCACGATCGCGACCGGACTGCCGCCGGGTCCGCCTGCACCGTCGAGCCACTTCGACATCAGCGGCAGCGGCGTCGATCAGAACCCCTTCGATGGCTCCTGGACGGTCTCCGGGGGCACGCCGGTGACTTTCACCGCCGCCGAGACAGATCCCGCGGCGACCTTCGCGTGGAGCTGGGGCGACGGCTCCAGCGACGGCTCCGGCCGCACGGTGACCCACGCCTTCACGCGCCAGGGCACGTTCGACGTCTCCCTCAGCGCGACCAGCCCGGCGGACGACACGGTGACCACTGGCACATCGACGACGACGATCCACTTCCACGTGACCGCGCCGAGCTTCCAGGCCCTGATGATCCCCGGCGCCGGCTCGATCGTTTCGAGCTCGGGCAACTGGGCGACGGACATTTCGGTGACCAATCCCGGCACGCAGACGACGACCGTCACTCTCTACTTCGCGGCGTTCGGGACGACGATCCCCGACGACCTCTCGACCCTGCCCTTCGATTCCCGGTTTAGTTTTCCTCTGGCCGCGAATCAGTCGGCGTCGTTCGTCGACGTCGTGGGCAGCCCCGCTCCGCCGTGCAGCTCGAGCGCATGCGGTCTCGGTCTTTTGGGCGCGGGCAAGGGCATCCTCTTCCTGAGGTTCGACGGCGGCAACCAGGTCCCCGTCGCGACCGCCCGCGTCTACTTCACGAATCAGGGAGCGTCCTACGGCACCGCGCTGCCGTCTCTCGTCGTAGGGCCGTTCGGCACGACGCAGGCGCAGAGCGCGCAGACGGCGGACGGGCAATACCTGATCGGCCTGCGCAACGACGACCTCTATCGCTTCAACGTCTCCCTCTTCAATGCCTCGGGCCAAGGCGGTCTGTTCCACGTCGACGCCTTCTCGGAGGACGGCGCCGTGGCCGGCAGCAAGGACTTCGCGGTGCCGGCGTACAGCCAGGCCGGTGTCAATCCGGGAGACGTGATCGACGCCGTGGACCCCGCCAAGCGCTACGTGCTGAAGACCACCTCGACGGCGGGAGGGCTGCAGGCCTATGCCTCGCAGCTCGACCGGCGAAACAACGATCTGGCCCAGGTCGCCGATGACACGCCCCGAGTGGCGGCCGCGCCGGGCACGACGGTGGACTACTACATGGCCGGCGTCGGCCGGATCGAAAACGCTTCGACCAATACGCATTGGCGCACCGACCTGCGCTTCTTCAACACGAGCTCGCTTCAGCGCGATTTGACTCTCGAGTTTCGATACACGCCGAGCGGAACGACGACCGAGACAAGGGTTTTGGCCTCTCTGACGCTACGCGCCGGCGAAGGAAAGTCGATCGACGACATCATCGGGAATCCCGATAGTGGCTTAGCCGCGGGACATCCAGAGCTTCTGAACGGTACGGCGATCGGGCTACTCCACGTCTCCTATACGGCGCCGACGGACATCGAGACTGCGCCCTTGAAGACGGGAGGCCGGATCTATGCCGATCTCGCCTCGGGGACGGCCGGCATGCAGCTGTCGACCTACACGGTCGCGCAGAGCGTGGTGCCCGGCGCCGGCGCGCTCGTGATGCCGGGTGCCCAGACGAACCTGCGCTTCCGCACAAACGTCGGCATCTTCACGCTCGGCGATCTGCCGACGCAGGTTCTCATCACGGCGATCAACCAGGACGGCTCGGTCGGCGGTACGTTCCAGTTCGAGCTCAACAACCCCGGGCAATCGGGGGCTTTCGCGCAGATTCCGATGATCTCGGGAGCCAGCGGCACCTTCCCGAACATCACCGGGGATCCGCTGATGATCAAGGTCCAGGCGCTCTCCGGCAGCCCGGTCGGCGCCTACATTGCGACGCTGGACAACATCAGCGCCGACACCGTCTTCATCCAGGGCAAGCCCATCAACTAGAGCCGCGCGACTCCGAAAGGGCCCCGGATACCCGGGGCCCTTTCTTTTCGGTTTCAAGTTTCCTGTTTCAAGTTCAGCCGCCCTCCTGAAACCTGAAACCTGAAACCTGAACCTCGGGTCGAGGGTCGCGGTCTATGATGGGCACGGAATGACGGCCGCCCGGAGCTGACGCCGCAGATCCCGACCATGTCCGACATCGCCGTCCGCGCCGACTCGATCTCGAAGACGTACCGGGTCTACGACTCGGCCGCAGACCGCCTCCGGGAGCTCCTGCTGAGGCGCCCGCGCCACCGCGACTTCCATGCGCTGCGAGAAGTCTCCTTCGAGCTGCCCCGCGGGCGGGCCCTGGGGTTGATCGGGGAAAACGGCGCGGGCAAATCGACCCTGCTGAAGATCGTCGCCGGCACGACCCGCGCGACACACGGATCGATCCAGCGGGAGGGCGTCGTGGCCTCGATCCTGGAGCTCGGGATGGGTTTTCACCCCGAGTTCACCGGCCGCGAGAACGCGCGCATGAACGCGGCCATCCTGGGGCTGTCGGGTGCCCAGATCCGTGCCCGCCTTCCCGAAGTCCGCGATTTCGCCGAGCTCGGAGACTTCTTCGACCGGCCGGTGCGCACCTACTCGTCCGGGATGCTTCTGAGGCTCGCGTTTTCCGTGGCGACCCACGCGGACGCCGACGTCCTCATCGTGGACGAGGCGCTCGCGGTCGGCGACGGGTACTTTCAGAAGAAGTCCATCGACCGGATCACGGAGTTCCACCGCCGAGGTGGCACGCTCCTCTTTTGCTCGCATGCCCTCTATTACGTGGCCCTCCTGTGCGACCGCGCGATCTGGTTGAGGCGGGGAGAAGTGGCGGCGGAGGGCGCCGCGCTCTCGGTCGTGCGCAGCTACGAGGCGTTCCTGCAGGAGAAGGAGCGCGCGCGGACGCATGAGGACTCCGCGCCGGCGGCGACTCTGGGCAGGCAGCCGGCCCGGCTGACCGAGGTGCTGCTTCACGACGGCTCGGGTTATCCGCGCACGGAGTTCGCGGCGGGCGAGACGGTCGCGGTGGATCTCGCGTTCGAGACGGAGGATCCTTCGCTCGCCTTCCACGTTCGGGTCGGCGTGGACCGCGAGGACGGCGTCCAGGTCTTCGCCGTCGACACCCGCAAGGAATCGTGGGCGCCCCTGACGGGCCGCCGCCGCTATCGGCTCCGGCTAATTCTTCCGGAGCTTCCGGTCGCGCAGGGCGAGTTCCGCGTGTTCGTCTATCTCGGCGACGAGAAGGCCCTGCACGTTCACGACGCGCGGATCCTGCGGCCGGGCTTCTCGGTGGTCTGCTCCGAGTACGTGGTCGGGCTCCTGCAGCCGCTGCATCTCTGGGTCCTGCCGGAGGGCGGCGCCGCGGCCGCGGATGCCGCGGACCGGGTCGCCGCCTCTTCTTGACGCGCGCGATCGCCTTCCTCGATGGATCGCGGCGCCGGGACTATGGAGCCCGTCTGGCTCGCCTGCGCTGGCGGCGCGCCTCGGGCGCCGACTCGATCCAGGACTTCGAGCCGTCGCGTCCCATCAAGGCGGCTCTGGGAGCGGCCGGCGAGTGGATCCTCGTCGCAGACTCGAGCGCGCTTCCCGCCGTCTCGCCGATTCCCCCGATTCCCGCGGGCGGTCTGCTCGTCGGCCGCCCTTCGGAGCCGAATCCGGCTCTGCACACGATTCGGGAGCTCGAGGCGTGTCCGGCGGCGCTTCCGGCCCGGGAGGGCGCAAAACCGCTCGCGTGGGCCTTCCGCAGCGCAGAGGTCGAGGTCGGCGAAGGAGAGACGGCGGACGAGCTGATCCGCCGACTCGAGAGACGCGCCCACTCGGACGGGAGCGCCTGGTTCCCCATCGTGGTCTTCGAGGAGCCGTCATCGCGCGAGCGTCCCGAGCTGACGCGGCGATTGACCCGCGAGGAGCTTCGGATCTTGGACGCGGGTTGCGGAGCCGGCGCAGGAATCGCGGCGGCCAGGCTTCGCCATCCCGGCTGGGTCGTCACGGGAATCGAACGGGACCCGCGACTGGCCGAGAGAGCGCGATCTTTCTGCGACCGCGTTCTCGAAGGCGACCTGAGGGAGATCCTGCCGCGGCTGGCCGAGGAGGGCGAGCGATTCGATGCCCTCGTCTTCGGAGACGTCCTGGAGCATCTCCCCGAGCCCGTGGAGGCGTTGCGAGCCGCTCGGCGCCTCGCGGCCTCGGACGCGATGCTTCTCGCGAGCGTTCCCAACGTGGGGCATCTTTCGGTCCTTCGCGATCTCTTGCACGGACGCTTCGATCCCATCCCAGCCGGACTCTGCGACGTCGGCCATCTCAGATGGTTCACCCGCACCTCACTGCGAGAGGCTCTGGAGGAGGCGGGTTGGAGCTCGATCCGCGTCGATCGGGAGGCCGGCGCGCCGCCGCCCGAGCCCGACGGGCTGCTCGCGCTCGCGAGGCGCTGGCCCGAGGGGGATCCCGAGAGCCTGATGACGGACCAGTGGATCGCCACGGCGGAAGCGCACCGCAACACATAAGAAAACGATTATGTATTTCACGTCGCCTTCCGCCTCCCGCCTTCCGCCTTCCGGCTGATGAGGATCGCCTATCTCCTCGAATCGACCGATCTCTTCGGTGGGGTCAAGGTCGCGCTGCTCCAGGCCGAGGCGCTCGCGCGTCGGGGACACCGCGTGTCGGTCGTGTCGCCGGCGCCTCCGCCCGACTGGTTCTCTCTGATGCGCGCGCGATTCGAACGCTCCGCGTTCTCCGACTCGGCCGAGCTCGCCGAGGCGGAGGTCCGGGTGGCCACCTTCTGGAGAACCGTTCCTCCCGCGCTCGCCGGCGCGAAGGGCCCGGTGTTCCACCTCTGCCAGGGCTACGAGGGCGAGATCACGTTCTACCGCGATCGCTGGCCCGAGATCGAGGCCATCTACCGGCTGCCGACGCGAAAGCTCGCGATCTCCGCGGCGCTGGCGGACCGGTTGAGCGCGAGGGGGCTGGGACCCGTCACCGACGTCGGTCAGGCGTTCGATCCCGACGGGTTCTTGCCGGCACCGCCTCGTCCCCAGGCGGCTCCTCCGGTGGTCCTCGTGGTCGGGGCGCTCGAGATCGACTTCAAGGGGGTCGACGTCGCGCTCGACGGACTGGAGCGATGGCGGGGCGCGGGCGGCGCGTTTCGGCTGCGGAGGATCTCCTACTTCCCGTGCGGGAAGGAGGAGGCGCGCCGCGGGCTCGCGGAGGAATACCATCACCGCCTGCCGCCGGATCGAATGCCGTTCGCGTACCGTGCGTCGGATCTCTTCATCGGCGCGTCGCGCACCGCGGAAGGCTTCGGCCTCCCGTCGCTCGAAGCACTCGCGTGCGGTTTACCGGCGCTGCTCTCCGACACGCCCGGGCAGCGCGAGATTGGAGGGGACGCGGCCTGGTACTTTCGCGACGGCGACCCCGACAGCCTGGCCGAGGCGCTGCCGAACGTCTTGTCCGAGAGCGCCCGAGCCCGGGCGCGAGAGCGTGGCCCCGCGCAGGCGAAGCGGTTCGACGCAAACCGCGTCGCCGAGCGGCTGGAGCTCGCGTTTCGCTCCGCCCTGCGCGACGAGACGTGAGCCTCGACGTCACCGCCATCGTGGTGAGCCACCGGACTGCCCCGGAGGCTGCGGCCTGCGTTGTGTCGCTGCGAGACGCGTTCGAGCGCGAAGGCGTGGCCGGTGAGATCGTCCTCGTGGACTGCGACTCAGGCCCGGAGGAGCGGAGCGCCCTCGAAGCGGTTCCCGCCGACGTCCACGTGCTCCTTCCCGAGAACCGCGGCTACTCCGGAGGCGTCAACGCCGGTCTCGCGCGTGCCCGTTCGGCGCGCCTGCTGATCGCCAACGCGGACGTCGTCTTCTCGGCGGGCGCCGTGACGCCGCTGCTCTCGGAGATCGGCGACGCCCGCGTCGGCGCCGCTGCCCCCCTGTGCGTCTGGGACGCGGCGGGCGGGATCCGCCTCCCGGCGGAGTCGTCGACCACGTTTTGGAACGAGATCGCCGAGCGCCACTCCGGCCGCTTCCCCGACTGGGACCGCCGCCGCTTCGCCCGCTTCGCCCGCAGGACGCTCGAGCTCTGGCAGGAGGGGGGCGATGCTCGCCATCTGATCGGCGCCGTGCTCGCCGTCCGCCGCGACGTCTTCGATCGGGTGGGCCGGTTCGACGAGCGCTTCCCGTTCGAGTACGAGGAGACGGAATGGGAGGAGCGCGTCCGGCGGGCCGGCCTGCGGCTTCGATTCGTTCCCCACGCGCGCGTGCGCCACCTCTTCGCCGTCAGCGCCGCGCGCAATCCGGAAACCGAGAGCCGTCGCGCCGCTTCGCGCCGGCTCTATCGCAGGGGGCGCTACGGCCGGCTCGGAGCGTTCTTGCTGGAGCGCGGGAGACCCTGCCCGCGCCCCACGTCGGCGGTGCCCGCGCGCGATCCGGTCATGGGCGCGCGCCCGGGCGCGACGCTCGCTCTCTCGACGAATCCGTCGCTGATCCCGTTCGCCGGCGCGCCGCTGTCGGACGAGTTCCGGCTTCCTGCCGAGATCGAGGCGTCGCTGCGGCCCGGGCCGCTCTACCTCCGCGCCTTCCGCAGCTCGGACGGCGAGCCGCTCGAGACCCGGGTCTGGACCAAGCGATGACCGACGTCGAGGTTCGGCCGGCGACTCCGGCCGACGCCCCAGGAATTCGCAGACTGTTCCAGCGGGTCTTCCGCGCCGAGCTCTCGCCGGAGGAATGGCGGTGGAAATTCGAGCAGGACCCGGACGGCTGGTTCGGCATCGTCGCCGTTCTCGACGGCGAGGTCGTGGGCAACTACTCCGGCTGGGGGATGCGCTTCGTTCTCGATGGGGAGACGCGGCTGCTCTACTCGGTCGGCGACGTCGCCACCGATCCGTCCGTGCGGGCGCTCGGCGGGCGCCGCGGCGTCTATCGGCGGATGACCGAGGCCTTCTACGAGGAGGTCGGGCGGGAGGTCCCCTTTTGCTTCGGCTTCCCGAACTCGCGCGCGCTTCGCGTCAGCGAGCGCATCGTCGGCTCGCGCACGCTGTTTCCGATCGAGGAGATTCGCGTGCCGGTCGGCGCGTTCCCGGCGGCCCCGCCCGACTTCGGCTCCGGCGAGTTCGTCGGCGAGGACTTCGATCCGCTCTGGGACCGCGCCAGAACGGCGTTCACCTGCGCTGCGGTCCGCGACCGGGCCCGCGTGAACTGGCGCTTTCACGCGCGCCCGACGCGCTACTACAGGATGCTCTGGCGGCGGCGGGCGGGAGAGATGATCGGGTGGGCGGCGCTTTCGGTCGTGGGCGAGAACGCGACGGTCGCGGATTTCCTGGCTCGCGAGCCGGACGGCGCCGATCTGCCGCCCCTCTTCGCCGGCGCCGCGCAGGAGGCCCGAGGCCTCGGCGCGCGCACGCTCGTCTTCTGGTCGACGCCCGGCGGGCCGGGACGCGGCGTCCTCGCGTCGTTACCGGGCGAGCGTCGGGACGCGGGGTACCCGATCATCGCGCGGGTTTTCGACGAGGCGTCCGTCACCGCCTTCGCGCGGGGAGTCCACCTGGTCCCCTCGCTGTACGATCTGGTCTAGTTCTCTGGGCGGCGCTCGACGAGTGTTTTGAGCGGGGCTCGACGCCCCGACGGGACCGGAGAAGAGTTCACGGCCGGAGTGAAAGCGCAATGAACGCCATCGTTAGCAAAAACTCTCGGCGGCCGTTCCCGCCTGCGGCCGAAAGGTAAACTGCGCACCGATCCATGCCGCGTGAAGAATCCCTGATTCCCTACGCTCCGACGGACTTGACCGGCGCGCGGATCCTGGTCCTGGCGGCGCATCCCGACGACGAGTCGCTCGGCGCCGGCGGGACGCTCGCGTTGAACGCGCTTCGAGCGGAGGCGATCCGGATATGGATCGCGACGGACGGTACGGCGCAGGAAGGGGTCGCGCCCGAGGCGGCCGGGGACTACGCCGCCCAACGAAGGGAAGAGGCGATGCGCGCGGCGGCGGCGCTGGGCCTGGAGGCGCCGCGCTTCGGCGGCCTCGCCGACCGGCGGCTCGCCGAGGAGAAGAGCGCACTGGACGAGGCGATTCGTCTCCAGCTCCAGGAGTTCCAGCCGGACCTCGTCCTGTGCCCGTCGCCGGCCGAGATCCACCCGGACCACCGCGCCCTCGCGCGGTCTCTCTACGAGCAGGTCGCATCGTCCCGCGCCGAGGATCCGGACCACGACCGCTTTCGATTCCTGCGACTGGCCTTCTACGAGCTGTCGCATCCGATCCTCCCGAACGCGCTGGTCGACATTGCCCCCGTCGCGGGGAAGAAGGAGGAGGCGCTGCGCGCCTACGCTTCCCAGCAAGCGGTGAGGGACTATGCCGGCGCCATGAAGGGCTTGAACGCCTACCGCCGACTCACTCTGCCGGGCGCCGGTCCGGTCGAGGCGTTCCGGGTCCTGACCTATGCCGAGGCCTCGACGACTTCCCTGGAGGATCTCTCTCGCGCGATCGGGCCGGCCATGGTCACCGACGGGGGGCGCGGCCCGGCTCCGGTCGCGGTGGTCCTGCGCACCCGCAACCGTCCGGCCTTGCTGCGCGAGGCGCTCGAGAGCCTCCGCGCTCAGACCGCGCGGCCGCGCCAGCTCGTCGTCGTCAACGATGGAGGCGCCTCGCCCCGCGAGGTCACCGACGCGTTCCGCGACGGATTCGAGATCGTGCTCGAGGAGCCGAAACAGCGGCAGGGCCGCTCGGCCGCGGCCAACCGCGGGGTCGCGCTGGCCCGGGAAGAGCTGGTGGGTTTTCTCGACGACGACGACCGCTGCTTCCCGGACCACGTCGAGCGGCTGGTCGCCGCGCAGCGGAGGGGACCGGAGGCGGTCGTCTATTCGGACGCAGTCACGGTCGTCTATGCTCCGGCCGAGTCCGGTTGGGAGCCGCGGGTGCGTACGCTGCAGTACTCCCTTGACTTCGATCCCGACTACCTGTTGCTCGCCAACTACATCCCTATCCACACGCTCCTCCTGCCGCGCGAGCTCTTCCGGAAAGTCGGGGGATTCGATGAACGCCTGGAATACTCCGAGGATTGGGACTTTCTCATCCGGCTCTCCGCGGAGACGGCGTTTCGCCACGTGCGTGCGGTGACGTGCGAGTACCGCGTCTTCGAATCGTCCGCCGCAGATCCCAGCCACGTGGCGGCGGGGGAGAGCGCGTTCCAGGATGCGCGCCGGAAGATCTTCGAGCGGTACGCGGCGCGGCGGACCGCCGCGGGACTGGGCCGGGCGCTCGACCGGCTGCGCGGCCAGGCCGCGTACTGGTACGACCGGGACGGCGTCTCGCAGGGGGAGCTGCGGTATCAGCGGGAGAGCCACCGGCGGCTCTCCCGCTCGGTCGAGGCGGCGGAGGCGCGCGCCTCGGCGATCGAGGCCGATCGAGCGCGGATCCTCGCCGAGCGCGACGCCGCTCAGACCGAGGCCGCGGCGCACATGGCCGAGTACGAGCGGCTCCTCGCGGCCTCTCAGGTCGAGATCGAGCGCTTGAACGGGATTCTCGAACAGGTCTATCGGTCGAAGACCTGGCGCCTGCACCTGTTTCTCGATCGAATCAGGGGGAGACGCTAGGTGATCGCGAGCGGCCGTCATCCCGAGGAGCGGAGCGACGAGGGATCCCAGACTTGATCGGCATCATCGCGTGTCGAGTTCGGGATCCCTCGCCGCGCTCGGGATGACAGGCCCGGGCGGGCGTGTCGCCGTCCTCGCCCCGGAGCCGATTCGTCCCCGCATGGCGGGAATGGGTATCCGAGCGCTCGAGCTCGCCCGCGTGCTCTCGGAGGAGTTCGACGTTCGCCTGTTGACGCCGGGATCGGCAGCCGGCGCCCGCGAGGTCGCGGGGGAGATCGCGGTCGTCTCCGTCTCGCCGTCGTCGCTCGCGGGGCAAGCGCGCGCCGTCGACGCGGCCGTCGTCTCGGGGCACGCCGCCAGCTTCTGGTTCCATCAGCTTCCCGAGGTCCCGGTCGCGGCCGACCTCTACGATCCGTTCCCGGTCGAGAACCTCCATTACGCGCGCGTCCTGGGCGAGACCACGTCCGCCCACGACCGCGCGGCTTTCGAGCTCGCGCTCGCGCGCGCGGACGCATTTCTGTGCGCCTCGCCCGAGCAGCGCCTCTTCTATGCCGGTGCGCTCTTCTCACGCGGACGAATCGGCGCGCACAACTTTCCCGACGACCCGACGCTCTCTGGCCTGCTGAAGATCGTCCCGTTCGGCGTTCCGAGGGAGCCGGCCTGCGGAGACCGCAAGGCCGGACGACGCGCCGTCGGCGCGCCGCTCTCGGGCCCCCTCGTTCTCTTCGGCGGGATCTACGACTGGTACCAGCCCGACCTGCTGCTGACCGCCTGGCCGGAGATCCTCCGCCGCCACCCGGACGCCCGGCTGCTCTTCTTCGAGAATCCGAATCCCGAGACGACGCCCCAGGTCTCTTTTGGGCGGGCACGGCAGAGGGCACGCGAAATCGACCCGCAGGGCTCTTCGATCCTGTTCTCTCCGTGGCTTCCTTACGCGTCGCGGGCGGACCTGTACGCTGCAACCGACCTTCTCGTGACGATCTGCTCGGAGGGGTTGGAGACGGAGCTTTCCTACCGAACTCGCCTACTCGATGCGGCGTGGGGGGGCGTCCCGTCGGTCTCGGTCTCGGGAGGTTCGCTGGCGCACGAGCTGGCTCGCATCGAGGCCGGATTCGAGAGCGCGCCCGAAGCCTCCGCGCTCGCCGGACGCGTCGTGTCGTTGCTTTCGGATCCTGAGCGACGCGCACGCGCGGCCGCGGCGGCGGTCCGGTTTGCGGCGGCGCGGAGCTGGAAGGTCGTCGCCGAGCCGCTCGCCGCCTGGATCCGCCAGGCACGGGTCGACGCCGGCCGTCTTGCGCTGCCTCCCCCGGCGGGCAACCGCTCGATGCTCCGGCGGCTCGGGCGGCGGCTGGGGCTGAGCTAAGCTGCGCGCGCCGTGAGCCTTCCCGAAGCGTCGGCGGTTGTGGTGCACCACCGCGGCCTGGACCACCTGCTGGAGTCGCTCGAGGCGCTCGAGGCGGCAGGAGGAGCGGGACTGTCGATGGAGATCCTCCTCGTCGACAACGCCTCCGGCACGCCTCAGGATCGGGTTTTGCGGCGGCACCCCCTCGTCCGGCGGATCCCCTCGGCCTCCAACGTCGGCTTCGCCCGCGGCTGCCGCATGGGCGCGGAGGCCGCCCGCTCTCCGATCCTGCTGTTCGTGAACGACGATGCCGCGGTCGCCGCGGACGCGCCGCGGCGGCTCGTCTCGGCTCTCTCCGGCGCCGAGTCCGACATCGTCGCCGTGGCGGGCCGGCTGACGGACCAAACCGGTACGAAGAACGATTTCTACGACGGGTTTCTGACCTTCGACGGACACGCGTTTTCCAACGCCGTCGGCCGGCGGATCGACGCGCTCGCCCACGAGGAGCCCGGCGAGGAGCGTCTCTTCGCCTGCGGAGGGTTCATGGCCGTTCGGCGCCAGGAGTTCCTGGCCTCGGGCGGCTTCGACGACGACTTCTTCGCGTACCTGGAGGACGTGGATTTCGGATGGCGCCAGTGGATCCAAGGACGGCGAATCGTGGCCGAGCCTCGGGCGATGGCGAGGCACCGGGGAGGGGCCACGGGAGAGGCGCTCGGGGTCTTCTCTCGCGGCTTTCTCTTCGAGAAGAACGCGTTCTCGACGATCTACAAGAATCTCGATCGGGAGCGCTTCCGCGACTTGATGCCCGCGGTCCTCATGACGTTTCTCAACCGCGTGGCCGAGATGCTGGACTCTCGGAATCCGGGAGCCGCCGAGCTCGGACGGGATCCCTATCGATCGACGGGCGCTCCGGACGCGATCCGACGGCTCTTCGGAATCGCCGAGGAGGTTTCGTCCTCCGTCCGGATCGAGGATCCGCTGACGATTGCCCACCTTCGCGCGCTGCTCTGGATCCATCGTTCCCAGGCCGCCCTGGCTCGCAAGCGCCGGATCGTCCAAGACTCGCGAGCGCGTCCCGACTCCGAAATCTTCGCGAAGTTCCCCATGCGTCTCGTTCCGACGTACCCGGGCGACGAGCGCCTGGACAGCGATTTTTTCGGCTCCTTCTTCGAGAGCGCGCCCGAGCTCGTCCGGGCCACCCTCCGGGACATCTTCGAAGGCGCGGCGTGAATTTCTCGGTCATCATCCCGACCTACCGCCGGGCCGAGACGCTGTTCTGCGTCCTGGACGCTCTGGGGCGACAGGGCGAACCTCCCGAGTTCGAGGTCCTCGTCATCGACGACGGCTCGGGCGACGAAACGCCGAGCCGGCTGGCGGCGTACCGGCCCGGTTATCCGTTCCGCTTCTTCTCCCAGGAGAACGCCGGGCCGGCGTCCGCACGAAATCTCGGCGTCCGCCAGGCGGTCGGCCGATTCGTCCTCTTCCTCGGCGACGACACCGTTCCGGAGCCTCGGCTGCTCTCGATCCACGCCGCGACGCAGATGCAGCCGCGGTCCTTTCCGGTCGCCGTTCTCGGGTACACCACGTGGCGGCCGGATCGCAAGGTCTCCCCGTTTCTTCACCACATCAACGAATACGGCCTGCAGTTCGGCTACGGGTTGATCGAGGACCCCGACTCCGTTCCGTTCAATTTCTTCTACACCTCGAACGTCTCGGTTCCCCGCGACCGGCTGCTCGAGGCGGGACTCTTCGACACGAGCTTTCCGCACGCCGCCTGGGAGGACATCGAGCTGGCCTATCGGCTGATGCGGCGCGGAATGAAGATGCTGTACCGGCCGGCGGCGGTGACCCGCCACTACCACGACGTCACCTTCGCCTCCTTTCGCCGCCGGCAGGAAAGGGCGGGGGAGGCGGCTGCCATCTTCTACCGCAAACACCCGGAGCTGGGCGGCTTCCTCGGTGTGCCTCAGGCCCGCGCCGCACGGGCGGGCGGCTCGCTCGCCCGAGCACTCCTGCCCCGCTGGGCGTCCCTGGCGCAGCGGTGGGAGCTACCCGGAGGACGAGAAGCCCTCGAGCGTGTTCTGCGCGATGATTACCTGCGTGGGCTGCGGAGGGGTCTGTCCGGATCGGGAATCTCCTGCGGGTGACGCGGTGACCATTCGCGAGGTCAGGACGATCTGGCGGCGGTCGCGGGGGCGTCGATGCAAACTCCGCCTGCTCCGGAACTTGCGTCGAACCGGAATCGCGGCGCCGTGGCCCTGATCTTGCTGTACGAACATTCTGGAGGCGACTCTCATGAGGAGAATTTCGAGACTCGTTCTGACGATTGGAGCGCTTCTCTTTTCCGCGGCGCTCCTGGCGGCTCCCCCTCGAGGAGGCTTCCACTCCGGTCCATCTAACTTTCGCTCGGTCCCATTTCATGGGGGCCGGCCTCAGGGCGGTTTTCGTCATGGTTTCCGGGGCGGCTTTCATCATGGCTTCCGCGGCCGCGTCTTCATCTCGCCGGGGTGGGGCTGGGGTTGGGGATGGGGCTGGGGATGGTGGGGCTATCCCGGTTGGTGGGGCTATCCGGGCTATTACGACGGCGCACCCTACGGAACCGTCCGCTACGCGCCGGGAAGCTGGGGCGTCGTCGACACCGACGTTTCACCGGACGAGGCCCGCGTCTATCTCGAGGGGACGTACATCGGAACCGCCGACGACTTCGACGGGTATCCCGACTATCTCTACCTGAAACCCGGCCACTACAGGCTGGAGTTTCGGCTGGAGGGCTACGAGACTCGGTCCGAGGAAATCGATGCGCGTGCGGGCGCCAAGATCGACATCAAAGACAAGCTGAAGAAGATTCCGGGCGCCAAGCAGTACGGCTCCTACGACACGCCGGCGCCCGAGGGCGGTCTGCACCGCTACTGGGGCAAGGAGAAGGGGACCCTGCGGACGTATGACGGCGGACCGGAGGACTACGAATACGACGCCCGGCCCGAACCGGGGCGCGACTCTTCGCGGGACGGCTCGGGCAACTGGCGCGGGCGCGATCGCCGCGACAGAGCCCCGGCCGAGCCAGCCGAGCCCGAGAGCGACTCCGAGCCCTCGGTATCGGACGAACCAGCGCCGACGGCTCCGGATGCGACCGTATCGGCCGATTCTCCCGCTTCGGCGGCGCCGGTTTCGGGAAAGGGGCGGCTCGTCTTCCGGGTGGATCCCACCGACGCGGTGGTCTACGTCGACGACCGGTTCGTGGGAACGGCGAGCGAGCTGTCCAGCCTCTCGCGAGGCCTGTCGCTGCCGTCGGGTCCGCACAAGGTCGTGATTTCCCGCCCGGGGTATTCGACGCAGACGACGCGGGTCGAACTGTCGCCCGGAAAGTCGGAAACCGTCGAGATTTCCCTAGAACGGTCATAGCCCGGCAAATACCGGGTGTGCTTTACGGGAGATTTAGTCATATACTGAGCGGCACTCGAAGGAATCGATGTGGGGGGGTTACGAAGGACCGTCGGCGTCTGCTGTCATTCACTTTGTCACACCTTCCGTCAGTCTTGTAGCTCCCAGGTCCGCACTCTTCCGATCCTTCCGTGCCCGGCGGCCCGGAGGCTCCCCCCGGTTCCTTCGAGGTTTCCTTTTGCATGAGGGGTCGGGGGTGAGGGTCTAGCCACTCACGCCTCGCGCCTCGCGGCGCTCCACAGCTCCACCAGCAACTTCTCGTAGTGCAGGCGCCGATTGCCGCGGCGCCGGTCGGCGGGCGGATCCGCGGCGGCCAAGGCCGCGCTTCGCAGGTCTTCGGATGGGACGCGCCGCGCGAGGCTCGCAAGCGTTCCGGCCACCGAGCCGTGTCGGACCGCCTCCGCGCTCGCCGTCGAGAGCGCGGAGTCCGCCAACAGTTCCGCAAGAACGCGGCCGGCGCCGGGATCGCGGTCGAGACGCTCGGCCAGCAGCAGCATCGAGGTCAGGCGGCCGTGCACGAGACCTTCTTGCAGCGCGGCGACCACCGTCTGTCGCCATTCCCGCTCCTGGGCGAGTCGGGGCCGAGGATCATGCTCCTCCGGCGCGTCGAACAGGACGAGATCGCGCGCGTCCTCGGGAGAAAAGCCCCGTGCCTCCCAGCCTCGCTGCCGCTGCGCGAAAGTCTGGGCGGGCAGGGCGACACGCGCGACCCGGGATCGGATCGTCGAGAGCAGCAACTCCGGCTTCGCCGATGCCAGGATCCATCGGAAACGAAGGCCCGGCTCTTCCAGAGACTTCAACAGGGCGTTGCTGGCCTCGAGCCCCAACAGATCGGCCTGGACGATCCGCGCGACGCGAAGCTTCGACTCGTACGGCCTTCCCGCGCCGAAGACCAGAGCATCCCGCACCCGATCGATGCGGATCTGCAGTCCCTCGGGCTCGACCGACAGGAAATCGGGATGCAGTCCCGAGAAGACGCGGCGGCAGCTCGCGCAGACTAGGTCCGGGTCTTCGCCGGGGCACAGCAGTCTCGCCGCGAGGCGACGCGAGGCTCGCTCCAGCTCCGCCTCCGACGTTCCGGTCAGCAGCACCGCGGCCGGCACGCGCTCCGGATCGCCC
>Ga0070706_100003389_pt1 | contig 15715 bp, 13 predicted proteins | sample KBSK5501metaG_FD_65476 | JGI IMG/M metagenome (GOLD analysis project Ga0070706, IMG submission 65476) | Corn, switchgrass and miscanthus rhizosphere microbial communities from Kellogg Biological Station, Michigan, USA - KBS K5-50-1 metaG | ecosystem: Host-associated > Plants > Roots >...
CTGACGCTCTGCCGTTTTTCCCGAACCTCGGCAAGCGCCGAGAAAGTCACTTCATTTATAACCTGGGGGATCGCAACGATCGAATGGGGCAGCGACGTTGCCCGCCCGCGGCCAACCCCGACCCCGAACGCTTTCGGAGCTAACCCGTGATTCGCGTTAGTCTTTCCACCTTAGTCACGATTTATTTGCTGCTTTTTCTTGCGGCGGTTTTTCTCCTCTGGATATTGGGGGAGTGGAATCGCCGGCGACGAGAGCGCCGCGCTTTACAGCACCGGTTGCGCTGCGTGATTTGCGCGTTTGAATTTGAAGATCGAACGGACGCATTGCTTCCTCGGTGCCCGCGCTGTGGAAGTTTAAACGAGCGATTTAAGATGGAGCAAATTTGATATGGGAATGTGGATCGGCCGCAATCGCAAAGCACGCGTGACCTATGGGTTCGACGAAATCGCGCTCGTGCCGGGCCGAGTGACCGTTAATCCAAACGAAGTGGATATTGCTTTCCGCCTGCCGCGGAAAGACACGGAGCCACTCGCATTGAAGATTCCCATTCTGGCCAGCGCGATGGACGGAGTCGTTGATGTCCGTTTCGCCATCACCATGAGCAAATTGGGCGGGCTAGCCGTTCTAAATCTCGAAGGAGTGCAAACGCGCTACAAGAATCCGCAAGAAGTCCTGCAAAAAATCGTAGAGGCAGACAAATCCGAAGTTACCGCGCTGCTGCAAAGGATTTACCAGGAACCAGTCCAGCAAGACTTGATCGCGGCCCGCGTGCGCCAGATTAAGGATGGCGGCGCGCTTGCGGCGGTGAGTTCCATCCCGCAGCGTGCCGTTGAATTCGGCAAGATTGCGCAAGAGGCAGGGGCGGACGTTTTCGTTGTGCAGAGCACGGTTTCCACTGCGAGGCATATTTCATCGGAGTATAAATCTCTGGATCTGGCAAAATTCTGCCGCGAGATGGGCATTCCTGTGATCGTCGGAAACACAGTCGGCTACGATGTGACCTTTGAGATCATGGAGTGCGGTCCGGCTGCGGTTTTGGTTGGCGTTGGACCAGGAGCGGCTTGCACTTCACGCGGTGTGCTCGGTCTCGGTGTTCCACAGGTGACAGCGACAGTTGATTGCGCCGCTGCGCGAGACGCTTATTTCAAAAAGACATCACGTTTTGTGCCTATCATCACTGATGGCGGGATGAGCAAAGGCGGTGACGTTTGTAAAGCGCTGGCCTGCGGCGCGGACGCCGTGATGGTGGGCAGCGCATTTGCCAAGGCGCAGGAAGCGCCCGGTTGCGGCTACCATTGGGGCATGGCTACTCCACACGCAAACCTCCCGCGCGGGACGCGTATCAGGGTTGGCACCACCGGGTCACTGAAACAAATCCTCTTCGGTCCGGCGGAAGTTGACGATGGCAGCCAAAATTTGGTCGGCGCGATCACGACCTGCATGGGTAATGTCGGGGCTCGCAACATTGCCGAATTTCAGCAAACTGAGATCATCATCGCGCCCTCGATCAGGACCGAAGGGAAACTTTTCCAGACCGTGCAGAGCGTCGGAATGGGAATGAGCTAAGATTATCTAGGGATTCCGTGATTTCGAGATTTAACGATTGTGCTTTGATGTCACGTTAAATCGTCGAACCGCTAAACTGTTGAATTGCTAAATTACTAAATCGGCAAATCACTAAATGAACAACGATCGCAGAGTCGTCATCACTGGATTGGGCGTCGTTACGCCGGTTGGCAACGATCTGGAGACGTTTTGGTCGAATCTTAAGAACGGGGTCAGCGGTATTCGCAAGATCGAAGCGTTCGACAGCAGCGACTATGATTGCCAGATCGCTGGCGACGTGCGCGATTTCGATCCGAAACCATTCTTTAAGAATCCGAAGGACGTCCGCCGCACGGATCGCTTCGCGCAGCTCGCGTTGGCAGCGGCGAAGATGGCACTCGATGATGCGGGGATCAACGTGGAGACTCTAAGGCGCCGGGATCGCTTCGGTGTCATTGTTAGCAGTGGAATTGGCGGGCTGAAGACACTCCAGGATCAGCAGACGATCCTGTTGACCAGAGGACCGTCCCGAAATTCGCCATTCACGATTCCGATGTTGATCAGCAATATGGCGAGCGGAATCATCTCCATGGAGTATGGCCTGCGCGGCCCGAACATTTGTATCGTCACAGCTTGCGCGACATCGAATAACGCCATCGGTGAATCCTGGCGAATCATCAAATTTGGCGATGCCGATATTTTCCTCGCCGGCGGTTCGGAGGCCTCAATTGTCCCAATCGGCCTTGCGGGATTTTCAGCAATGAAAGCGCTCAGCACACGCAACGACGCCCCGGAACGCGCGTCGCGGCCGTTCGATCGCGACCGGGATGGTTTTGTCATGAGTGAAGGTGCGGGTGTTGTCGTGGTGGAGGAGTTGGAACACGCCAGAGCGCGGGGCGCGCGAATTTATTGCGAGCTTACAGGCTACGGAGCGTGTGCGGACGCCTACCACATGACCGCGCCGTCGCCCGACGGGGAAGGCGCCGTGCGCGCCATGCAACTGGCGCTCGCACACGCGCGGATTTCTCCCGATCGGGTCGATTACATCAACGCGCACGCAACCTCGACCGACATCGGGGACCTTTGCGAGACGCGCGCAATCAAGCAGGTATTTGGCGAGCAGGCCCACAAAGTGTCCGTTAGTTCCACTAAATCGATGACCGGCCATTTGTTGGGCGGCGCCGGTGGAATAGAAATGGCCGCGTGCGCGCTGGCCATTCGCGATTCGGTGATTCCGCCGACGATCAATTTGGAAAATCCCGGCGAAGAATGCGACCTCGATTACACGCCAAATGTCGCCCGCGAAAAAAGGGTGCGCGTCGCACTAAACAATTCGTTCGGCTTTGGCGGCCACAACGCCACGTTGATCGCGACTGCATTCGAGAAATAGGCAGGGCGCGACCTGAGCCTGCTCGCCGTGGTGAGGGCGCGCTGCAACGCGTGCCACTTAGCTTTGACTATTCTCCATTCACCGATCACTATTTACTCGCGAACGCTTTCGGAGTTCATTTTTACATCTCGCGGGCATAGCTTAATGGTAAAGTTCCAGCCTTCCAAGCTGGCCATGCGGGTTCGATTCCCGTTGCCCGCTATTGATCCGGGGCGATCAGCTCGCGATTCCGCCAGGTGAAACCCAAGCCGGAGTAAATCGTGAGCGCCACCGTGATCCACACCAGCGCGGGACCAGCTTCGCCCCAGGCCCGCAACCACCACGTCGATGTTTCATTCGCGTATCGCAATTCCGCCATCGAAAGGAGGACGAGGAAGAAAATGACAGTGATGATCTGCCAGGAAGTTTTCTGTTTTCCCAGCCGCTCTGCTGGCAGAATGCGTCCCTTGGCACTGGCCATTAGACGCAAACCAGTAATCAAAAAATCGCGCGCTACTACAGCGGTGGCTGCCCATGCCGGAACAGCCTTGAGGGGCACCAGCGAAATGAACGCCGCCGCCATCATAATCTTGTCCACGAGCGGGTCCATCAACTTGCCAAAATTTGTGATGACTCCGTAGCGCCGGGCGATTTCCCCATCGATAAAATCTGTCAGCCCGGCAATGAGAAAAATCACAAGTGCGGACGTGCGCGCGTAATGCCACGAAGAATTTAGCGCCACCACAAAAAGCACCGTCAGCAGCAGCCGGCTTAAAGTTATTCGGTTCGCCCAGTTCATTTCGCTGTAGCCGCCTCGCTCTGCGGGGCGCGGCGCAGACTCTCAACCTTGAATCGAGGTCGCTTCCAGATTGGCACTTTTTTCTTAAGCTCGTCCACAATCCACTTCCCCGCCTCGAAAGCAGCGGCGCGATGCCGCGCACTAACTTGAAGGACTAATGATGGCTCGCCAGTGCGAACGAAACCGATCCGATGATGAGCCACGATCTTCTTCAATTGAAACTTTTCCGTCGCCGCCTCTGCGACTAATCGCAGTTGATGTTCGGCCATGACTGTGTGCGCTTCGTAATCGATGCCCTCTATCTTGCGTCCATTTTCAACCTCGCGAACAACGCCCCAAAAAACGACCACGGCGCCGGCGCCGGGATCGACCTCATTCTCTGGCGCGGTGAGCTGCGCTTCCGTCAATAAAACTTCGCAAACCGGATTTGCCATGCCCTCTAAATGCTCGCTACAGTGAATCTCCTCTGTATTGAGGCTCACACAAGGAGATACGAAAATGAGCACGAATCAATGTGATATTGGCCTGATCGGTCTGGCCGTGATGGGCGAAAATCTCGCCTTGAACATGGAATCGAAAGGATTCTCTGTCGCTGTTTTCAACCGCACCACAGAAGTCACGGAGAAATTCGCAAGCGGGCGGGCCAAAGGGAAAAACATTCGGCCCACGCAGACGATAGAGGAATTCGTGGCTGCGCTCACGCGCCCGCGCAAAGCGATGATCATGGTGAAAGCGGGCCCGCCGGTTGACGCTGTCATCAATCAGCTCGCGCCACTGCTCGAAAAGGGCGATGTCATCATTGACGGTGGCAATTCCCTTTTCACCGACACGCAAAGACGTGGCAAGGAGTTAGAGGACCGCGGAATTCATTTTGTAGGCTGCGGCGTCTCCGGTGGCGAAGAAGGTGCTCTCAAAGGTCCCTCCCTGATGCCGGGCGGCTCGCGCGAATCATGGGAAATCATCGCGCCCATTTTCCGCAAGATCGCTGCGCAAGTGGACGGCGAGCCATGTTGTCGATACATGGGACCGGACGGCGCCGGTCACTACGTCAAGATGGTGCATAACGGCATCGAGTACGGCGATATCCAGTTGATCTGCGAGGCTTACGCAATCCTCAAAGACATCGCGGAAATGGACGCTGCACAACTGGCCGAAACTTTCGCGGAATGGAACAAAGGCGAACTCGATAGCTACCTCATTGAGATTACGTCCCAAATTTTCCGAAAGATTGATCCGGAGACGGGAAAACCACTGGTCGATGTAATTCTCGACAAAGCCGGACAAAAAGGAACCGGTATCTGGACGCTTCAATCCGCGATTAAACAATCAGTCGTCATCTCGACAATTAACGCCGCCGTTGAAGCACGCGTGATCTCGTCGCGGAAAGAAGAGCGCGTGGCCGCATCGAAAATTCTGCCGCAACCGAAGGCGCGAAAGTTTAAAGGCGATCGGACGCGTCTCGTCAATGCGGTGCGTGACGCGCTTTATGCATCCAAAATCGTTTCTTATGCTCAAGGGATGGAGCTTCTTGGAGGCGCGAGCACCGAATACAAGTGGAACCTCAACCTTAGCGATATCGCCACCATCTGGCGAGGCGGCTGCATCATTCGCGCGAAATTTCTGAACCGGATTGTGGAGGCGTATCGGCGCGACCCCGCACTGCATAATCTTCTGCTCGATCGGTATTTCACGAAGATCATCCGGAAGACGCAGCGCAATTGGCGCGTCGCGGTTTCAACAGCTATCAAGCACGGCGTCGCCGTTCCTGCATTTTCTGCGTCGCTTGCTTACTTTGACAGTTACCGCCAGGCGCGTTTGCCTGCCAATCTCTTGCAGGCGCAGCGCGACTTCTTTGGCGCACACACTTACGAACGCGTGGATAAGCCGGGTTTTTTTCACACCGAATGGATCGAATCCGATCAAAAGCCGGCAGAAAAACGCACCGAACCGAAAGTGCCCGCGCCGCATCACGCCGGAGAATAGGTTTAATGTGGAAGGGACCTTAGCGTCCCGATTTTTAGAAACCGCAGAATCGTGGCACTGAGGTCGCTTCCACATTTCTATCACCTGAAATCGTGCGACTCACTCCCGATGAGTTTTTCATGTGCGAGCGCTCTAATTACCCGTGCTTTAATCAAAACCACGCCATCCGAATTCTGCGCTTCACCTTCGATGAGCAGAAACATTTCCTCAGTGATCACGAGCCGAAACCGTTCGAACAAGTCAGGATCGACAATTGCATTTGAGACGCCGGTTTCGTCTTCCAGGCTGATAAAAACAAATCCCTTTGCTGTGCCAGGTCGCTGACGGCAAATGACATTGCCGGCGATCTGCACTGTGGCGCCATGGCGCGCCTGCGCCAGATCGATCGCCCGCCAAATATTCGGCAGACTTTCACGTAAAAGTTTCATCGGATGCGGTCCGGTCGTCAGGTTCATTGTTTCGTAATCCGCTTTCACCCGCTCCGGCATCGTCATTCGCGCGAGCGGTACGTTGTAGCCGGGATCGGTGATCCCGGCCGGGGACAACGTCCTCATTGAAGAGCCAGGATCGCCGGTCTCGGCTACAGTAAACAGCGCCTCTGGCGTTTGTTCCTCCGCCCGCCACATGGCCGCGCGCCGATGTTCGGCGAAACAATTCAGCGCGCCGAGTTCGGCCAACATGCGCAATTCGTCTTTTGAAAGCGGCATGCGCCGCTTGAAATCATCCAACGACTCGAATTGCCGATCTTGTCTCTGCCTAACGAGCTCTTCCGCGTGTTCCTGCCGAAAACCGTTCACCATGCAAAACCCCAAACGCACCGTGCTGTCGTCAACGACTGTACAACGCCAGTCGGATTGCGAGACACAAACTGGCTTGATCTTCAATCCGTGCCGCTGCGCGTCTTTCACAATCGTCGCAGGCGTATAAAAGCCCATCGGCTGATTGTTCAAGAGACTCGCGTAAAATTCCGGTGCGCGATGAACTTTTAAATATGCGCTGCCATAAGCCAGAATCGCAAAACTAATCGCGTGCGATTCCGGAAATCCGTAAAGCGCAAATGAGGAGATCGATTGAATGATTTTGTCGATCTTGTCCGGTCCGATGTCTTTCCGCTTCATCGCCGCCCGGAGTTTCGCGCAAACTTTTTGCATCCGTTCCTCGGAACGATGAAAACTGAGCGCGCGCCGCAATTCCTCGGCTTCATTGCCGGAAAAATCGGCCATAATCATCGCGATCTTGAGCATTTGCTCCTGGAACAATGGGACACCCAACGTGCGCCCGAGCACCGGTTCCAGACGCGGATCAAAATATGTGACCGGTTGGCGTCCGGCGCGCCGCGCCAGATACGGATGCACCATATCGCCCTGGATCGGGCCCGGGCGGATGATTGCCACTTCAATCACTACGTCGTAAAAACATTTCGGCTGCATCCGCGGCAGGGTCGCCATTTGCGCACGGCTCTCGATTTGAAAAACGCCAATCGTGTCGGCCTTCTGCATGATCTCAAACGTGGCAGCGTCATTCTTTGGAATATGAGCAAGATCGAGTGGGCGCCCACGCTCACGACACAGCTCGAATGCATCTTGCATCACCGACATCATGCCCAGCCCGAGCAGATCGACCTTCACGATACCAAGGTCTTCGCAATCGTCCTTGTCCCATTGCGCAACGACCCGTCCCGGCATGGACGCATTTTCCAGCGGCACAAAGGAGCTGAGTTTGTTCTGACAGATGATCATCCCGCCGGAATGTTGACCAAGATGACGCGGCAATCCGTAGATCGCTCGATACAAATTAACGAATGCCGGCATGCGTGGATGCGCTTTTGGCAAACCAGCCTGCTTGATTTGCGATTCCAGCTCGAGCGTGTGTGGAAAATCTCCGCTCGCAAACAAATGTGAGAAACGATCGATGATGCTCGGCGAAAAATTGAGCGCTTTGCCGATTTCACGCGCCGCGCTGCGTCCGCGATACGTGATTACATTCGCGGTCATCGCCGCGCCATGTTTACCGTAGCGGCGATAAATCTCCTGGATCACACTTTCGCGCCGATCACCGCTGGGAAGATCGAGATCGATATCGGGCCAGCCTTTGCGGCTCTCATTTAAAAACCGCTCAAAAACTAAATTATTGCTCACCGGATCGACCGGAGTGATGCCGAGGCAATAACAAACCGCGCTATTCGCGGCGCTGCCCCGGCCCTGCACCATGATGTCGTGCTCGCGACAGAAATTGACGATGTCCCAGACAATCAAAAAATAGCCGGGGAAGCCGAGCCTGGTGATCAACGCGAGCTCTTCTTCAAGCTGACATTTCACTTTCGCGCTGATCGCCGCATATCGCTGTTGCGCACCGAACCAAACGATCGTGCGCAAAAACGAATCCATGTTGTGGCCTGCCGGAACGGGAAATGATGGAAATTCGTAGCCAATGTTCTCGAGGGAAAACGTCAGTCGCTCGGCCAGCTGCGATGTATTCTCGATTGCTTCGGCCAAATCGCGAAAAATCTCACGCATTTGCGTATCGCTCTTGAGATAACGCTCACTGTTTTGCGTAAGCAATTTTCCCGCAGCGTCGAGGTGCGTGTGTTCGCGAATACAGGCGAACACATCCAGGACTTCGCGGCCATAGGGCTTCGCGTACTGGACACCGTTCGTTGCCAGGATTGGCAATCGATAATGACTCGCAAGATCGACAAGTTGCCGGTTAACGCGTTCTTCCCCGCGCAAAAAATGCCGTTGGATTTCAACGAATACATTTTCGCGCCCAAAAACATCGATTAAAAACCGCGCACGTGCGTTCTGGGGAGCGTCTGCGCCAAAGAGTGCGACCAAACCTTCCGCCAATTGCGGCAGCTCATCCAACCCGATCGCGCATTGCCCTTTTTCGCTGCGCAGATGTGCCTGAGTCAGCAGTTCACAAAGATTTTTGTAGCCTGTCCGATTTTCGACCAACACCGGCAGAATGCTGCCGTCTTCCATCGATAATTCACAACCGACGATCGGACGCACGTTATGTTCGCGAGCGGCGACGGAAAATCGTTGCGCGCCGTAAACGCCGTTGCGATCGAGCAACGCCAGCGCGGGCATTTCCAGTTCCGCTGCCGTCTCGGCCAGTTGCTCCGGAAACGAACCACCCCGCAAAAAGCTAAACGCGCTGCATGCATGTAACTCGACGTAGCTCATGACATGTCATCCTGAGCGCAGGCGAAGGATCTCACCTATAAAGCTTTGATCACGCTGGAAACTGAGAGTGCTCAATCGTCCTTTCGTGAGATCTCTCGCTCCGCTCGAGATGACATTCTCAGTCATAAACTCCATCAATCTCCCAATTTTCCTCGCTCTGATGACAGCGGCACAAAATTCCATTCTCCAGTTGCAGGTCCCATTCGGCGCGCTCCCACCATTTTTCGTCCCACCAATTTCCGGATGCGCGATAAGGACCACGCTCTCCGGAAACTGCGCCGCTCACGTGTAGGCTGCGCAGATGAATTGGTCGCTCGCGTGCCAGCAAAACCGATGCGGCAATATTCGGTCGAAAACGCCGCAGCGCCGCGCGTAACGGGGCCGTTGACGCGAGGCGATTGAGGTCAATCGCCCCTACCTCCCACGAAAATGGTTCGATATGAAACGCGTCGGGCCGATGCGTTTCTTCCAAGACCGGCGTTCCGACACGATCGCTGCCGACTAAGGCGACCAACCGGGCCAGCGTTTCATAAAGCTGATCTGGATCGCGCAAAGATGTTTGAAATAAACCAAATTGTTGCTGCGACGGTTTGACTGGCTCGGCTTCCAATGAAACAGCGATAATCGGGTATTCCGATTTAAAATTATCGAGATGCGTGTGCAGCATCCGGAACAGAAGATCGACATCGTTGGTCGGCTGCGGAATTTTGAAAACACGTTCGTAAATCTGTTTGTCCGCCCCGGCGGATCTGTCCCGCCGTACGGCGGGCGGATTCGCAAAAGTGATTCGCAGGGTCAGTTCCTTTGCGACCAGATAGATCGCGCCCAGTCGCAACGCGAGTTGCTCCAAAAAGCGGTGCAGCATGAACAGCAGCGGCTCAGCCGTTTCGATTTCATGTTCGAATTCGAAGCTCTCCTCGAACGACTCCGGTGGTTGAACAAATTTCAGGAGGCGAGTCGATGTGCCATTTGCTCGTTCCCAAAGCCGAAATGCTTCCGGGCCAAGCCGTGCGCGCAGCTCCTCTTTATCTAGTGCCGCGAGTTGACCGAGCGTGTGAATTCCCCACTTGTGCAGGATGCCAAGGATTTGCTGAAACTCAGGAGCTTTAGCCGACTCGATCTTTCGCGAATCAGAGCGCTCCATGCGCTCAATTTAATGTCAAAGGTTGAATACGTTCAAGCGAACATTTCAGATCAGATTATTTTTACCGAGCACTTCGGCAATGCCTGTAGAAACGCGCGCCCGTACGGCTTGTTCACGATCCGGTTATCGAGAATGACGATGATGCCCTTATCATTCTTCGTTCGGATCAGCCGTCCAACACCTTGACGAAGTTTTAGGATCGCTTCCGGCAAAGAATATTCGGTGAACGGATCGCCGCCGCGTTCCTCCACGAGTTCAAGTTTCGCCTCGATCAGCGGATGATCCGGAACTGCGAAAGGCAGTCGCGTGATGATTACGTTCGAGAGCGCTTCGCCGGGAACATCGACACCCATCCAGAAACTATCCGTTCCAAAGAGGACGCTGCGCGGCGTGGTCTTGAATTGTTCGAGCAGCTTTCCGCGGGGCGCGCCTCCGCCTTGGACAAGAAGATTGAATTTCTTTCGCGCAAAAAATTCCCGCATCTGATCGGCCAGGTGCTGCATGCCGCGATAACTGGTGAAAAGCACGAATGCGTACCCGTCCGTTTCCTCGACAAAGTGCGCGACCCAATGCTCGAGCGCTTCCTCGTAACCTGAATCGCGTGGATCTGGCATTTTCTGCACGACGAAGATTTTCATCTGGGTGCGAAAATCGAATGGACTCCCGAGGAGCAGGGCCGTGGCTTCGCCGGCTCCGATGCGCTGCCGAAAATAAGCGAGATCAGGACGCCCGACGGACAGTGTCGCGCTCGTCATAACGCAGCAGCAGTCTTCGCGAAAAATCATGCGACGCAGCACTGGCGCGATGTCGATGGGCGCCGCATTGAGCGTTAGGAATCGTGCGGTCTTTCCGGTTTGCTCAACCCAGTAAACATGCTCGCGCGCGCTTTGTTCCAGAAAGATGGCGATGCCGTCTCGAGCGTCACGAATCCGCCGGCCAAGCTCCTGCAATTCCGCCTTGAGAAATTCGTCATCCGCACGCCTCGTGACCTCACTGATCCGCGCCTGCAACGCGGTCAAGCGTCCCGTGATGGTGTCCGCGACAAACTCTGGCACGCGCACGCGAAACTCGCGTCCTTTACGGAAATCGGAGCGCGCTTCAATCGCAGCGAAAAACTGGTCCACTTGATCGACGAGATCCGCCGCCAATCTCACGCCGGCTGCGTCTCGCATAACCGTGAACAGGCCCTTTCGCGTTCGCGCGTTGTAGAGCCGTTGGATTGTCGATCGTAGCCCGTATTGCGAGATACCGATGCCGATCTGACGTGAGGCGGTTTGTTCGACCGTGTGCGCTTCATCGAGAATGATGAAGTCGTTTGGAAAAAGGTAACCGCTTTCTCGCTCGGCCTGTTGGTCGGGGCTCCCCAAAAGTATGAAGAGCAGCGTGTGATTGAGGACGATCACGTCGGACGAGAGAAGTCGCCGGCGCGCCTGCTGGTAAAAGCAGTTCGATTGCCCGCAGCTTTTCGTCGTACAGATGTGCGGCTCGCTGCAAACCTGTGCCCAAACTTTTGGATCGGGCTCAACTGACAAATCGCTAAGCGAACCGTCGCGCGTCGTGCGCGCCCACTCTGCAAGTCTGGTCAGCTCGTTTTGCTCCGGTCCGGTGAAAAGCTCATTTTGCTGGTGGAGCGCGCGCTCCAGCCGTCGCGGGCAAAGATAATTTTGCCGCCCCTTCATGAGAGCCGCTTCGAATTCGACCGGCAAAATCTTCTTTAAAATGGGGATATCTTTGTAAAGGAGCTGTTCCTGCAGGTTGATCGTGTGGGTGGAGACGATCGCTTTTTTATGTTGCTCGATGGCAAACAAAATCGCCGGAGCGAGGTAGGCGAGCGATTTGCCCACGCCGGTCCCAGCTTCAACGACCAGGTGTCGCTCTTCTTCCAAGGCGCGCGCCACCGCCGTCGCCATCGCCTGTTGTTGGGGACGAAATTCGAAATTCTTCGCTTTTGAAAGCGGGCCATTCTCGGAAAAAAACGCGCGAATACCTTCGACAAATTCGGTGCCCAGAGAATCTTTCAGCGCGATCATCGTTTGCGGAATGCTATTGTAATTCGCAAATCGAAAATCAAAATTCGAAATTCCCGTGAGACTCCTCGATCGCTACGTCATTCGCAATTTCCTGCAGGTGTATCTTTACTGCATTGTCGGTTTTATTTCCATCTGGCTCATCTTCGATATCAGCGACAATATTTCGACTTTCATCGACGAGCATATCGGCCTGCTTCTTGCCGCGCGGTATTACGCAACACAGGTCCCGCAAGTTTTCATTATTCTCCTGCCAGTTTCCCTTTTGCTCGCGCTCCTCTTTACTCTGGGGCGCATGTCGCGTGCGAACGAAGTTGTGTCGATGCTGACCGCGGGCGTGAGTCTTCCGCGCGTTCTTCTGCCGCTGATTGGGATGGGGCTGCTCACAGTCGCAGCCAGCATGGCGCTAAACTATTCGCTCGCGCCGCACGCGGACCTGGCGCGCAAAGCACTCCTCTCGGAAGCGCGCGCCCGGCCGGAGGCCTACATTGAAGCTCAAATTTTTCGTAACCGAACCGACGCGCGCACCTGGTTCATCCAGAATTTTCGACCTCGCGGCAACACATTCAACAACGTGCAGGTGCTCCAACAGGATGCGAACGATAACATCGTTACGAATTACGTGGCGACGAACGCTTTCTATCGCCCGGAAACGAAAATTTGGGATCTCGAGAACGTGAAAGTCGTTCACTACGATCATGCTGGAAACATTACTCACGAACAGATTTATCCTTCGCTAAAAATCGAACATTGGAGCGAAACGCCGTTTCGACTAGGCAGCGCAAACGTGCGCGCAGAATTCCTGAGCTTGCCGGAGCTACGGGAGTATCTGCATTTCAACTCGGATTTTCCCGCTACTTTGCTCGCGCCGTTCCGGACGCATCTCCAGTATCGTCTCGCCTTGCCATGGACGTGCTTGGTAGTTGTCTGGATCGCCGCGCCGCTTGGAATCGGCTATTCGCGACGCGGGGTGCTATCGAGCGTCGCCGCTGCGGTCGTCCTCGTTTTTACGATGAACTTTCTTACTCACCTCTTCCTCGCGCTTGGCGAAGGCGATCGGGTGTCTCCCTGGGTGGCGGCGTGGACGCCAAACCTTCTTTTCGCTGCGATCGGTCTCTATCTGCTCTACCTGCGCGCTTCAAATCGCGAAGCGCCCGGCTTTCATCTTTTCACTGCGCGACGTATAGTTGCGCGATGAACCCGCTCCCAAACGAATGGGCGATCAAGCATCGCGCCGACGTCTGTGCCGTGACCCTTCGACCGTTCGCGCCCGGCGAGTATTTTTACACCCTGCTCTTTCACGACGCCGATGGTTATCGACGCGAGGATTTGAGCGAAGAGGCGTGGCGCGATCGCAACGAGAATATTCGGCCATTTTCGTTTTGGAAATCCCGTTACGAGCCTTTGCCGCCACGACCGCCCGAACCTCTGGCCAGGGAAAATGCGGAGCAGCTCTTTCGCCGTTTAATCGCATCGGAAAACCCGCCCGCAAACGCGTGTTACGTTCTCGCCGCCATGCTCGAGCGCAAACGCGTCTTAAAACAAGTAAAGACCGAACAGGGGACAAACGGCCGGGTTTTGATTTACGAGCACGGCGCGACCGGCGACATCTTCATCGTGCCCGACCCGGAATTGCGCCTCGACGAATTGGAAAGTGTGCAGAACGAGGTTGCGCAACTGCTCCACACTGCAGCACAGAGTTGAAACATCGACATGTAGTTGTGATTCTTTTTCAATGACCACAGAAACACCGGCAATGAATTACAAAATCGGTAACGAACGCCTGATCAGCGTGACCGATAATGCCGCGCGCAAACTCGCATCGCTGCTGGAGGAAAAAGGCAAACCAAATGGCGCGTTACGCCTTGCCGTGATCGGTGGCGGTTGCTCCGGTTTACAATACACAATGGACCTCGTGGACGGCCCCAAAGAGCGCGACATTCTCGTGCCGACATCCAACGTGCGACTGGTTGTCGATCCCAAGAGCGCACTTTTCGTCAGCGGTTCGGTGCTCGATTACAGCGAGGACCTGCAAAAAGGCGGCTTCAAAGTCACCAACCCGAACGCTGTCGCGCACTGTTCCTGCGGCGAAAGTTTCGCCGTCTGATAGAATAGCGCGACCTCCGGACGGAAGCTATTAATTCTGGCGCGGCCTATCAGCCGCCGGTCTTCTTCTTTTCCGCCTGGATTTCGGCTACGACCTCCTGCTGCATCCGCCCGATCCGTTGCATCATCGGCTGCATCATTTGCTGGAGTTCGTTCAGTGTGTTTTGCATTACCACTGGCATCTTGCTTAGAAGCGCTTGGCCGGTGGAGGTCTTATAAAACGCAATTAATCCATCAACCTCCCCCTGCGTAAACGATTTCTGATAAATGCGCACGTACATCGGCTCTAATTTATTCCAATCGAGCACTTCCTTCATGGTGGTCATCATTTCAGCCTGACGTCTTTCGATATCTTTTTGGATCTCCGGGGTGATGCGCTGGCCTTGCGTCGCTTGTTGCATGGCCTGTTTCATATAGGCATCCATTTGCCCAACCATGGCATCGAGCAATTTGTGAGCTTGGCCCGCCTCTAGGAGTTGTTTAATGGAAGCTTCGCTTGGAGGATTGTCAGCCGCGAAACCAACTGACAAGGCAATCGAACAAGAGAGAGCGACAATAATCGGAATTCGGTTGGTCATACTGTTCAATGTAACGAGTCAGTTTGTGGCCTAAAGCCTAAACTTTCACCGGCACGCCGTTACGACTGGAGCAATTTTGCCTCTAGGTCGATCTGGGTGCCGGCGAGGGCGACGGAGACCGGGCAGGTCTTTTTTGTTAGTTCGGCTTGTTCGCGGAATTTTGCCTCGTCGATTCCTGGAACGTCGGCTTCGGTTTTTAAATTGATGGAAGTGATTTTGAATCCGCTGTCAGCGGACTCCAGTTTTACGGTCGCGGTCGTGCTGACGCGTTTGGCGGGATGCCCCGCTTTTTCGAGGTTGAACGAAAGCGCCATGGAGAAGCAGCCGGCCTCGGCCGCGCCGATGAGCTCTTCGGGATTCGTGCCCTTTCCTTCTTCGAAGCGCGATGAAAATGAGTACGGACCTTCGAAGGCGCCGCTCCCGAGTTTCATGGTTCCCTTACCCTGCTTCAGTGTACCTTCCCAAACAGCCGATCCAGTTCGTGTTGCCATTGTTTTGTCTCCTTTAGTTGTTATTCATTTACGATTCGCGTCGAACGTTCGCGAGCGCAACCTGCTTTCGGCCCAGCCAGATGCCGAGCGCGCACCAACCGGCGACCATGGGCAGAGCGATATAGCTGATCGCACTCAGTCCGAGCCCGAGCTCCTGCAATCCCTTATACGACCAAGCGCCGAGCTGATCGCCGCAGCGATAGCCGAACGTGTCGATGAAACTTTTCGCCTTATATTTATCTTCACGCCGCAAGACGGTGAAAAGCACTTCACGGGCAGGCCGCATGAACGCAAACGTGCTCGCCCGGCGCGCCACTTGAAATATTGCGAGCACGGAAATGATCGGCGCGACTCCCATTGCGGCAAAACCGAAAAGACTGAGCACGGGCATGAACAAGAGTGTGACCGTCACGCCGAAAAATCTCATCAACCGTCCAGTGAGAAAGATTTGCAGCAACAACGTGAGCGAGTTGACCGAGAGATCGAGC
>Ga0070706_100003393_pt1 | contig 15707 bp, 15 predicted proteins | sample KBSK5501metaG_FD_65476 | JGI IMG/M metagenome (GOLD analysis project Ga0070706, IMG submission 65476) | Corn, switchgrass and miscanthus rhizosphere microbial communities from Kellogg Biological Station, Michigan, USA - KBS K5-50-1 metaG | ecosystem: Host-associated > Plants > Roots >...
GACGTTAATGACGTCACGGAAATGATTGCGCTGTTTTTGAAACACGCCGGTTATGAAGTTGTGACTGCGGACGGCGCGGCGGCTGCGCTAAGACTTGCCCATGAACGAAAGTTCGATTTGATAATTTCAGACATTGGCATGCCCGAAATGAATGGTTACGAATTGGCTCAGGCGCTGCGCCATTTGCTGGCTTATCAAAACATCCCGATGATCGCGGTCACCGGTTATACCGAGTACGATGACCGTGGACGTTCCTTACAGGCTGGCTTTAGTGCTCATCTCACTAAACCAATCGACCCAGCACAGTTGTTGAATTTGATGACTGAGTTGCTGGGGTGAGTTTTCTGGTCTCAAATTTCCTGCCTCACGCTGATTTCTGATCCTAAGTCAATATTCTGAATCTCAGATTTGAAATCTGTAAATTGAAAAACTATTGATTTGTTTGATTGCTTCCGGCATTCTTCTTATGGCCATGGAGGACATTCAATCATCGTCTGTCGCTGCTGAAACCGAAACGACGCGCAGCGTTAAAAACTGGATTAAATCAGAGTCGGCGGTGCGCACGGCGGACCTTCTGGCCGGCGCCATCGCTATCGTTTTGGTCTTCTGGTGGCTACAGTTTTCCACCGACGCAATCTGCTGTGGAGATTTTGACGGCTATTACCACATTAAGTGGGCCCGGATGCTTTGGGATAACATTCGCGCTAAGCATTTTCTGCCCGTCTTTACGTGGCTGCCGCTGACCACATTGAGTCCGCATGATTATGTCGATCATCACTTGCTGTTTCACGTTCTGCTAATCCCGTTTACCTGGTTCCGCGACCTGCAGACGGGCGCGAAGGTGGCTGCGGTTGTGTTCGCGGCGCTGGCGGTTTTTTCCTGCTACTGGCTCATCGTTCGTTCTGAAATCAGGTATCGGCTTATTTGGTTGTTGGCGCTGCTCGCGTGCTCAGCGCCGTTTCTCTACCGGCTGAGCATGACCAAAGCGCCGCCGTTCGCGATCATCTTTTTAGTTGTCGGGACTTATCTGCTGTTTGAGAGAAAGTACTGGCCACTCGTGCCGCTGGCTTTCGTGTTCGCACTGACTTACGACATGTTCGTCTTGTTGGGTTTGGCGGTCGTAATCTGGACCATCGTCATTGGCTGGACTGAGGGTCGTCTTGAATGGCGACCGCTGGCCTGGGTGGTCGCCGGCTCAGCGCTGGGCCTGGCCATCAATCCATACTTTCCGCACAACCTTTACCTCTTTTACGAACATGCACGAGTGAAGATCACCGTCACCGACTTTGCCACGAAGGTCGGTCAGGAATGGTACCCTTACGATACTCGAGAGTTTGTTGTCAACTGTTACGTAGCGCTTGCCGCAATGCTGGTTGGTTACCTGGCTTTTGAAGGTAGTGATCGGAAACGCGCCCAGCGACCCTTGTACTTTCTAATCTTGTCCACGGCGTTATTACTGATGACTGCGCGCTGGAAACGCTTTGCGGAATACTTTCCGCCATTCGCAATCCTGTTTGCCGCTTTCACACTAGAGCAATTTTGGCGCGGCCGCGCGGTCTTCACTCATCTTCCGGAAGACGTGATGGAAGACTTGCAGCCGTTTCTTGATCGCCAGGAACCGACCGCGATTGCCAAAGAGGTCAAGCATGAAGAGATGTGGAGAATGGCCAAGGCTGGGGCGGTAGCGGTTGCACTTGGAATAGCGCTGTTCGCGAACGTTTACCGCACGGCGAGGGACATTCGCGAAAGCGAGCCGCGGAACTATTACCAGAAAGGCGCGGCCTGGATGCGCGCTAACATTCCGGCCGGCGAAATGGTTTTCAACACCGACTGGGACGATTTTCCACGCTTGTTTTATTACGACCCGACGCATGTTTACGTCTCGGGGCTTGATCCGACTTATCTGCTGGACAAGAACCCTGAGCTGTCAAAGCTTTATGAGCGAATCACGACCGGCGATGAAGAGGATTCGGCGCCGCTGATTCGCGATCGCTTCGGCTCTCGGTGGGTCTTCAGCGACAACACGAAAGATCACGACGCGTTCTACGATAACGCGCTGCGCAGCGGCTGGTTCGATCGCGTTTATGAAGACGGCGATTGCAGCGTGTTGCACATACGCGATCAGAAAGGCGAGCCGCCGCCCGAGGCAAATAGCAATGACAATGACAACAGCGGCGGAGATGAGGACAACTCGCCGTAACATTGTCTATTGCCGATTGCCAATTGCCGATTTACGATTCGTTACCGAGACTGCCCGCAGGCGGGCCTTAGCCCGACCCCGGGGTCCCCAACCGAGCATCTCGGTTGGGGTGGGACGGTGAGGGAGGGCTCGTACAGTTCGTTGGTGAAAGAAGATGCGAAAATCAATTCAACTTAGCGTCGCGACTATACTGACCGTCACCATCGGACTCAGCTTCAGCGCCTGCCGACGCAGCAGCTCTTCCGCCGACGAAACGCCCGACACTTCGACCTACCGGCCAGAGGCAACTCCGGCGACGCAATTTGAGCGTGACATGAAATACGTTCGCGACGCGCACTTTGTCCATGTGTGGATATTTTCGCGCAAAGACGGGAAAGAGTTGACGAAGGAAGATTCTCAAGTCTTGCGCACCAACGCTCCGAAAGTTGTTGACTGGGTGACGACGGATCAGAATCGAAAGGTGGTCGCCGGATCGAACTTCGATATCGATCCTCAGCAGATGAGTGTGCTGCAAAAGCGATTCAAGGTTGAGGATTATTCGGGGAAGTGAGCCGCTTGAAGGATCGGGGCAGTAGCCCGACCGTGAGGGAGGGCTCAAACAAAAACGAGCCCTTGCTAACGCGCGGGCTAATGCCCCGAACCGGTAAGCTAGGGAACCAGGACCAGTTTCCCAAACTGCGCGCGGTCTTCCATCATCTGATGAGCTTTCCGGGCTTCGGCGAGTGGCAGCGTACGATCGACTACCGCGCAAATATGACCGCTCTCGATGAACTTTATGGCCGTGACCAATTCCGCTTTCGATCCCATCATCGATCCAAGAATTGTGAGGTGGCGATAGAAAACGTGGCGTAGATCAGTGCGCGCGTCATAGCCACTGGTCGCGCCGCAGGTAACCAGGCGTCCACCCTTCTTCAGCGAAACAATCGAGCCGGGCCACGTTGCTGCGCCGGTATGTTCGAAGACAACATCAACGCCTCGTCCACCGGTCAGTCGCTTTACTTCTTTGGACCAGTCGGCGCGCGTGTAGTTGATTGTCTCATCAGCGCCGAGCTCGCGCGCCTTTGCGAGTTTTTCTTCTGAACTCGCCGTAGCAATCACCCGCGCGCCGCGCAACTTGGCGACCTGAATTGCCAGCGAACCCACTCCGCTGCCGGCGGCATGAACAAGTACATCTTCGCCGGGCTGCACCTGAGCGCGCGTGACTAGCATATGCCAGGCAGTCAATGTCACCACCGGCAGCGCTGCAGCTTCAGTCCAACTCAACTTCTTTGGCTTAGGAATCACATTCACGCCTGGCACCGCGAGCAGTTCAGCGTAACCACCGTCGCGACGATAACCGATGATGTCGTACTCATCGCACATGTTGTCACGACCCGCGAGGCATTCAACGCAATGACCGCACGAGACACCGGGCTGGATCATCACTTCATCGCCGGGCTTCACCCAGGTGACCTGGTCGCCCGCTTCGCGCACTATGCCGGCAACGTCGTTGCCGAGAACGTGCGGCAAAGGAATCTTGATTCCGGGCAAGCCGCTGCGCGCCCAGACGTCGAGATGATTCAGCGCGCACGCGCGCACTTCGATCAAGACTTCATTCGGTTTGATCTTGGGATCGGCGACCTCTGTGAACTTCAAAACCTGAGGGCCGCCGTGTTGCTCGAAGATGACTGCTTTCATTAATTGCTACTGAGCCAGAGACAAACCTTATGCTACCTCTGGCTCATGCGTTACAAATTCGTAGCGAACTTCGCTGTGCTAACACGCGGCCCTGATTCCTTACTTGACCTCGCTCTAGCATCTTTGACCAAATCGATTGCTTTCGTGCGATGGTTTGCTCTAATCGATTACGCATCGCGATCGTAAGCGACTTTCAGCCACCGCTTCACTTCGTCATCGATGTCTTTCAGCGAAGTAATCTGGAAACGGTGCGTGATGCGATCTTTCTTTGCGTAACCGCCGGTGTCGATTAGTCGCCTCGGCGTTCTCATGTTGCCAAGCGCGAGGCCGAAGTCGATGCGCGTCCGGGTCGTCGGTTTGATTTGCGCAAAGACGTGGTTGCGATAGAGCGGTACAATCGTCTGGCAGGGACAAGCTTTTACGTCCTTTGCAATCTTCAATCCCAGCTTCAACAGCGCATCATAGATTGGACGCAAGTGCTCTTTCTTCCCTGCAAACATCTCTTCAACGTACTTCTCCGCCGTTCGCAGGTATGCTTCAGGATCGCCGGCGTCTTCACCTTTACCGACAGAGCGCTCCGCAAACCACCATGCGGTGTTCGTTCCGAATCCGTATTTGGTTTTCAGCCACTCACGCCGTTCCTTCTCAGTCGGTGGCCCTTCTTTCTTGATTAGCTTCAGCCACTCTTCCAGCGTGCGGCCGGTCTTCTGCTTCAGCTCCGCCATCCACTTCTGCGTCATCAGAACGCCGGGATGCACACCGTAGATTGATTTCTTTGCAGTTTCGGTTGCAGTTCTTGCCATAAATCTCCTTCAATCTTAGCTGCGCGCCGGCGCTGGCTTGCCTGGGACAAAAGCAGCTATGACCAGCGAAGCGAGCACCCATCCAATCACGATCACGCCGAGTTGCATAACCATGTATGCGTTGCTAAAGCTCCACCAGTTCCATTCGTCTACATGGCCACCCACAAAAATGATTACGCCAATTACGGCGACGAAAACGACGCGGCCGGCGTACGAGAGCGCGCTGGTTTGCATCAACAGGAAACTTGCGAGCAACGCGAGTATGAACTGGGTGAGAAACTGTATCACCAGGTATTTTCCCATCGAGCCCATCGGCTCAAGACGCACCGATGCAAAAATCAGCGGTCCTCGCGACATCTTTTCCATCGCTGCTTGCTCGGCGGCTTTGTACTGTTCATCAGTCATCCCCGGCGTACGTTTGATCTCGTTCGGCAGAAGATAATTGCCCGAACGTGGGGCGTTCGCGGTGATTGCCTGAAGTACCGCGTCGTCGTTAGTGAAGCTGCGCAGCGGATCACCCGGCCAGGGAATAAACATCCACCCAACGGCGCTCCAGACAAACAAGACGATTGAACCAAGAATGGAACCCAGTGCCAGTTGTTTAGTCATGGGAAGATCCTCCTTTGGTGACAGTGGTGGTTGCCGATCAAGACATCGGTTCTGCCTTTTCCTGCCCCAAACTGAACCAATTGCCTGAGTTATCTCTGAACACCATAGCGATGCCCCACGATTGTTCGGTCGGAGGCCCCTTGAATTCAACTCCACGGGCCTTTAAGTCTTCATAAGTTGTCCTGGATTAGCGGCCGTGATCTGGTTCGAGGCCGTACATCAAGAGAAAACGACCCGGAACCTTACGACGGGAAGCGATTTCCCGCTCGCGGTAATCGATCGGCGCGTGGCCGACACATCTTCGGAAGAGCGAACTGAACGATCCCAAACTCTGAAAGCCAACTTCAAGGCACACGTCCGTGACGCTCAGACCTCGCGAGCGAAGTAGCTCTTTCGCTTTCTCAATTCGCCGGATTAAGTACTGGTGCGGGGTGGTTTCAAACTCATCGCGAAAGAGTCGAAGAAAATGGTAACGCGACAGGCATGCTTGCCTTGAGATCTCGCGCAAGTCCAGGGGCAAACCGTAGCACTCATCGATAAACCTTCGCGCGCGGCAAAGTCGCTCGTGAAGATCCGAATCGTTCGAGTTTGTAGGTGCTATGTTCCTTGTGGCCATTGTTTGCTCAGGCGGCCGTTCCGCATTCTCGCGACGGGATTTAGACCAAACTCGATTTAGGTTGAGGGAGATTTTACTGCGAGTTTGCGGAAAGCGGAAGCGAAGTGCGTGGCAGTATAGCGTAAGCTTGAACCCGCCCTCTGGAAATTTCCCCACACTTGAGGCAGTATGTGAAACGTTCGGAATTGAATTTCTCCCATGAAACATTCCTCACAGAGCTTCGGCGGCAATTGGACAGATGCAAAGCTGGAGCGTGTCCGTAAGTATCTTGTCGCGTATGCGACGATAATGAACAGACAACACTTTCGGTTCGCCTATATTGATGCATTTGCGGGCACTGGATATCGAACGCTCAAGCAGCACAAGAAACCACTATCCGCTATTTTCCCCGAGATCTTCGAGAACGACTCACAACAATTCCTGGCAGGTTCAGCGCGCATAGCTCTTCAGGTTAGACCTCGGTTCACCAAGTACATCTTTATCGAACGGGATATAAATCGCCTCGCCGAACTAGAGAAGTTGAAATCAGAGTTCGAAGAACTGCGCGACGATATCACGCTGGTGCATGCAGAGGCCAATTCTTACCTTCAGGATATGTGCTTGCATCGCCGGTGGAATAAAAACCGTGCAGTTCTGTTCTTAGATCCGTTCGGAATGCAGGTTACGTGGGACACGATTGTTGCGATTGCAACCACGAAAGCGATCGACCTATGGATTCTTTTTCCGATCGGTGCTGTCAACAGATTGCTCAAGCGAAACGGGCAAATCAGCCAGGACTGGAGAAAGACGTTAGACAAAATGTTTGGCTCATCTGACTGGTACGAAGCCTTCTACGAAACCCATAAATTCATAAATATCCTCGGCAGCGAACAGACAAGAACGATCAAGCTCGCCGATTTCGATTTGATAGGCGAGTATTTTGTTAGGCGACTTAAGACCATATTTGCAGGCGTCGCGGAGAATCCTCTGCCGCTGATGAACTCTCGCAACTCCCCCCTTTACTTGTTATGCTTCGCGTCGGGCAATCCAAGAGGAGCAACGACGGCAATTAAGATCGCCCAGGATATTCTTAGGCGTGAAACACCATGGCAGTGAAATCCGCAATTGAATGGACCGAGTCAACTTGGAACCCGCTCACCGGTTGCTCAAAAATCAGCCCCGGCTGCAAGCACTGCTATGCCGAACGAATGGCGCTGCGGCTTCAGACAATGGGTCAAGCTAACTATGTCAATGGCTTCACGCTCACACTTCATGAAGGAGCTCTCGAACTCCCGCTGCGATGGAAGAAGCCACAAACTATTTTCGTGAATTCAATGAGCGACATGTTTCACGCTGAGGTTCCTCGTAGCTTTATCGTGAGAGCGTTTGACGTGATGCAGCGAGCGTACTGGCATCGTTTCCAAATCTTAACCAAACGCGCTGAGCGATTGGCAAATCTGAGCGCTGAATTACCTTGGGCGGATAACATTTGGATGGGAGTTAGTGTAGAAAACGAATCCTACAACTATCGCATTGACCACTTGCGAGAAACCGGCGCAGCAATTAAGTTCCTTTCGCTTGAACCGCTCCTTGGCCCTCTCGATAATCTGCGGCTGGACGGAATAGACTGGGTGATCGTTGGAGGCGAGTCGGGGCCCGGCGCTCGTCCGATGAATTCGGAATGGGTCATATCTATTCGCAATCAGTGCGTCGCGGTCAACGTGCCTTTCTTCTTCAAGCAATGGGGCGGAGTCTGGAAAAAGAGATTTGGAAGAACCTTGGAAGGTAGAACTTGGGATCAGATGCCCATCGGGAAGCGGCTGGAGTCTGCAGTCGCTTAAGCTCTCACCGGCCCGAATTGTACCAGTAACGGTCGGCCAGTTTCTCGTCATTCCAGTTCCAGGTAACTAAGCTTTTGAAAACGTGGCCCATCATCCAGAAGTAGTGCCAGTCGCCGAATTGATCGAACTTGCGCGTGCAGCCGAGAGCTTTCACGTGCGGCAGACGCCTTAGCCGCTCTCCACGCTTGCGACCCAGGCGGCGCAGCGCCAGCGGAAAGATGACGTCTTCCGCATACAGCCGGCTTTCATCGTAGCCACCGACCGCTTCGAAGTCCTCACGCCGACAGAAAACCACGCCGGTATCTATTCCGCTGAACAAGCAGAGCGGCATGATCATGCAATATGCCACCAGCAATCCGGGCGACCGTCTTTCGAGCTTCACGCCGGTTGCGCCGCCCACGAATCGGCCACTGCACATCGCCTCGTCGATGGCATTGAAGGTTTGCGGATGCACCGCCGAGTCGGCGTCGATGAAACACACGATATCGCCACGCGCCGCGTGGGCGCCGCCATTTCGGGCGGCAGCGATGCGACGCTTTTCGACCTTGACGACTCGAGCGCCGCGCCCCGTCGAAACTTCAGCGGTCCTATCCGTAGAATCGTTATCGGCTACGATTACTTCGACGTCATCTGGACGGCCGCGATAGTTCGACTTCGCGACGTCTATGGAATCCAGCAGCCGCGGCAGATATTGTGCTTCATTGTAAGCCGGAATAATTACTGAAAATCTCATCAAGTTTTGCCACTGACCCACTTGCCGTTAACAGCTTAGATCAATCAGCCATGAGTCTTCCAGCGCTTTGTCGATCAGATACCGATTCAAATTCATCCATCTCTGTACTCGATCCAAAACGGGTGCGTCCGCAGAAATCACCAGTCGTCGCGACGCTATAATCTGGGCATCGGGATTAAAAGCTGTCTCGATAGTCCAATTCCAGTCGTGTCCGGTTGCCACGTCGCGAATACGTTTTGCCAATCGCCCGCTGTTCGAAATCGGTCTATCAAGCACCCACCCAATCGACATTGGCCGCAGCCTTTCGAGCGCCTCGCCAATCAGTAGAATCGCGCGCTCGGTTTCGTTTACCGATCGATACGAACCGTGCACACTTGAAAGATCGCGAATGCAACCATCACGACATAGCATCAATACTCCGCCGCTCAATGCTGCTTCGATCGTGATGAGTAGATTGAAGCCATCGATGATTAGCTCTTGACCTTTTGCAGATTCGATGGGAAGACAACTTGCCGTGCGCTGGGCTTTGCTTTGATCCGAACATGCCGCGCGTGAAACCGCCAGCCGCTGCCGATCAGTAAGCGCATGTCGGTCGCCAACCAGCTTGACCCCGGCCTTCATTGTGTAGTCCCGAGTCAACAGCCATGACAGATCATTGACCGCGGTGCGCAAGGCCGGCAGTTGCTCCGCGCCGAAGAGCTTTCGATCCTCAGGATGCGCGCCCCGATGTTTGCGAATGTCCGGACTCATGCCTTCACGAACGTAATCTTACGCCAGCTTTAAGATTCTGGTAGACTCGCGACAAACCCATGCACAAGTTGGGATCAGCGACTTTCTTCGTCATCTTCTTATTCGCTACTGAGTGTCTCGGCCTGGCGCAGCAAACTAAGGAAGATCAACTTTCATTAACCCAACAGCAAGCTTCGCATTTTGGGCGACTGGCTTTGAAGTGCGTCAGCAAGGAATATCCCAACAAACCCGACCACACGATTAACGATGCCGACGACGTGCGTAGCCCGCGCGCGACGCACGCAGCATTCTACGGCTGCTTTGATTGGCATTCGTCAGTCCACGGGCACTGGATGCTGGTGCATCTGTTACGGCTTTTTCCGGCGATGCCGGAGGCGCGGGACATTCGGACCGCGCTCAATGCAAACCTTGGCGCTAAAAATATTGCCAATGAAGTCGCATACCTGGGCCAGCCAAATCGCGCTTCGTTCGAGCGCACATACGGTTGGGCGTGGCTGCTGAAACTCGCTGAGGAATTGCACGATTGGAACGATGACGATGGAAAGCGATGGTCGCGCGACCTTCGGCCCCTGGCTGATGCGCTCGCCGAAAAATACCTGAGCTTTCTGCCGAAGCAAACGTATCCGATTCGCACGGGGGTTCATCCGAACACAGCGTTTGGTCTCGCTTTCGCGCTCGATTATGCACGGAGTGTAGGTAACAAGAAGTTGGAATCAATGATCGTCGAACGCAGCCGAACGTACTTCAGTCGCGACATGAATTACCCGGCGTCGTGGGAGCCGGGCGGAGAGGATTTCTTTTCGCCGGCGTTAATGGAAGCTGACTTGATGCGCCGTGTGATGAATCCCCCGGACTTTGCCCAGTGGTTTCATCGCTTTCTACCGGGCGTTGAGCGAGGCGAACCGAAAGTGCTTTTGCACCCGGCGATTGTGACTGATCGCAGCGATCCCAAACTTGTGCATCTCGACGGTTTGAATCTCAGTCGTGCCTGGTGCATGCGAAGCATCGCCGTCGCTTTGCCGAAAAACCATCCCGCGCGCCGAGTTCTGGCGCGAGCGGCGTCCGCGCATGCAAATGCCGCGCTGGCCCACGTCGCCAGCGGCAACTATGAAGGCGAACACTGGCTGGCTTCGTTCGCCGTGTATCTGCTTACGACACCGTCGCCATAGGAACGGTGTTGTGGCGATCCGCGTGCATAACGGAGTCAGTACCGCCTGCGTAAGCGGGCGGGTCCATTTGGCCCCTTTAACCCACCCGCTCACGCGGGTGGTACTGACTTCACACAGACAAGGCACCATACCCTGCTCGGAGATCGGTGCGCAACAATTAATCAATGACAGTATGGAAAATGAAAAATGAATCAGTTAGGAGTGGATGCCAATGCCGTCTGCACGAAATCATCAGGCGTAATCGGCGGAGCGCGGGCCGCTCCTCGTATCCCGACACATCTTTCTGGTAAGTCATCCTTTTTCCTCCAATCCTTGACAAGCGTGGGCGACTGCAAGCTTTTAGAGGCTAGGGGTTATAATGAGTTCAATAACTACGTAATAGTCTTCTTGCGGGAGTAATACATGTCCGGGGACAGGATTGCGAAACGAGTGGAGCATTTGCGGTTCATCGGCCGGATATTATTTCTGACCGAAGACACGTCGCTCGTTCGGCGGCAACTGGAAGCAACCGGCGGCGAAGCAACGGCGCTGGAAGATGAGTTGGCGCAGCGTCTGATGCGCGACGATCTGCCGCTAATGAATAATATCTCGACTGACGAGATCACACCGGGATGGGTTTGTTTCTATTACGATGAAACACTGGGGCAATACGTTTACGTCGGAATGCGCGAGGGCGCGGTCAAGAAAGATGAATTGAAGAACGGCGGATTTGCGGTCGTGGTTTCCGGTTTGTCGAAAGGTTGCGGATCGTCGAGAGAAACTGCGCCGTACGCAGAAAAGTGGGCCGGCATTCAACTTGTCATCGCGAAAAGCATCGAAAAAATCTACGGTCAGAACTCGCAAAACATCGGTCTGTTGACTTCGACGGATCTGGATTTGATCGAACGCATTCGGGGCGGTGAAGAGATCCCGCTCGCGGCGTTCACTAAAGGCCTCGATTCAATTTCCAGAAACATTGTCGAGTACGGCGGTCTGTTCAACTACAACAAAGCGCGCCTCGCCGGTGAAGTTTCGCCACCGCCACTGGAAACTGAAAAGCGGCCGATGAACATTGTCGAAAAGATCATCGCTCGTCATTCGTTTGTGACCGCGGGAAAGATCGGCGTCGAAGCGGTGAAACCGGGCGACTCCCTGTTCGCGGTCGCCGATGTGCGCTTTTCTCATGAGTATGTCACGCCGATGGCGGAGTCGCTTTTGAAGCAGGCGCTTGGTTCGGACGCGCGCGTGACTGAACCAGAATCGGTCTTTGCGTTTCGCGATCACCTGACCTTCTTAAGCAAAGTGATGTCGTCAAAGCACCGCGAGATGGGCCTGCTTGAAAAGGCTGAAGGGCTTGCGACTACGCAGGAAGGGTTCACTGCGAAGCAGGGAATAAAACTCTACGGCGAGAATCCAGACGGCGGCTCGGAAGCGATCTGTCACAACGCGGTTGTCGAAGACCTCGCGTTGCCAGGTCAGATCGTGATAGGGACTGACTCGCACACATGCATGGCCGGCGTGCTGGGTTGCTTCGCCTTCGGCGTCGGCTCGACGGACATGGCTAACGCCTGGTACACGAAAGACATCCGCATTCGCGTGCCGGAAACTGTGCGCTACGTTTTGAAAGGTCGCAGGCGTGCGGATGTGGCGGCGAAAGACGTGATGCTTTACATCCTCGCCACCGATTACATGAAGACGAGCAAAGGCATCGGTAAAGTGCTGGAATTTGCCGGTGACGATTTGCAGAACTGGCCCATGGACGAGCGCGCCACGCTCACGAACATGTCAGTTGAGGCTGGCGGATTCACCGGCATCATCGAACCTGATGAGCAAACGCTTGAGTACATCGTGCGCATGCGCGGACTTGACCCGGATGACGTGCGCAAAGGATTCGCTTATAGCGACAAGGATGCGGAATACGCTGCGACGTTTGAAATCGATCTTGACGAGATCCGTCCGATGGTCGCGCTGCCCGGCGATCCGCGCAACGGAATTCCGATCGACGAACTCGACGAAGAGGTGCGCATCGACGCGGCCTATGGCGGCTCGTGCACTGGCGGCAAGATGGCCGACATGGACATGTACGCGGCCGTTTTGCAGAACGCGCTCGCTCAGGGCAAGCACGTCGCGCCCGGCGTGCACCTCTATCTGCAATTCGGCTCGCAGAAGATCAAGCAATACGCTCGCGAGAAAGGTTACATCGAAATTTTCTCCGCAGCCGGCGCCGAACTGATTGATCCAAGCTGCGGCGCGTGCATCAACGCCGGCCCCGGCGCTTCAAAGACCGCGGAGACCGTCACAGTCAGCGCGCAGAATCGCAATTTCCCAGGTCGAAGTGGCCCCGGCAAACTCTACCTGGCATCGCCTTACGTCGTCGCTGCTTCGGCAATCGCCGGTAAGATCATCGAGCCGGACGAGTTTCTACGCGAGGCTAAAGCCGATCTGGTCGAGGCTTAAGCGCGGTTGTCAGTGTGAGGAACTTTCTTTGTATCGCCTGGAGCGATGACGCACGCACATTCATTAAGTACCTTCTAACTTGCCGTTGACCGCTATCGCGTTACATAATGCGCCAAATTCAACGACGAGGAGTGCGGCGATGATTTCTCTTAAACGATTCTTCTTTTTCACTTTCGCAATCCTGTTTGCTGTCACCTGCGCAGCGCCATTAGCTTCAGCCCAGCAAGCGCCGCAGATCCGTCTGCCGCGGCCGAGCCAGAAAGCCAGCGTGATGCAGACCGTTGGCGTCACGGACATCACGATCACTTACAGCCGTCCCGGAGTTAAAGGTCGGAAAATCTGGGGCGAGCCGCTCCCGGAGCAGGCCAGCGTGAAAGGCGAGGCTACGCTTGACGACCAAAACGTTCGCCCGAAGGGCGCGCCGATTGTTCCCTGGGGCCACGTGTGGCGCGCGGGCGCGAATGAGGCTACGCAGTTTGTTGTGACCGATGAAGTTCTGATCAATGGCCAGAAACTTCCCGCCGGCAGCTACAGCCTGCACACCATTCCGACCAGAGACGAATGGACGATCGTCTTCAACGGTGTCGCCAATCAGTGGGGCAGCTTCAGCTACGATCCGAAGAAGGACACGCTGCGCGTCAAGGCGAAACCGCAATCGGTCAGCGAGAATCAGGAGTGGTTGCAATACAGCATTCCCGTCGTCACCCCCAACTCAGCAACGGTAGTGATTCGCTGGGAGAAGGTGGCTGTGCCGTTCACCGTGGAAGTGCCCAACGTGGAAGCACTCTGGCGCTCGAAGGTTGAGGCGGCCATTGCGGCGAATCCAACCAACGAAACTATCCCGCTACAAGTCGCCAACGCTTACGCCAACGACGACAAGTGGGACGAAGCGTTGAAGTGGATCGACCAGTCAATCAAAGTCAAAGAGACATTTCGGAATCTGTCTGCCAAGGCAAATATTTTGTACGCCGCCGGTCGCAAAGACGAAGCCTTTACCGTTGCCGATCAGGCAATCGCGAAGGGCAAGGCAGACAAAGTCGATACAACTAACTTCGAAAAGCGCGTGGCCAATATGAAGGCCGGCAAGATCTAGTAGGTGGTTGGTAGCAAGCGAAGGGCTCTCATCGGCCTTGTGGTTAAAGCTAAGCCATCCTCCCGATAATCTGGTATTTCATTGTTGATTCTCCCTTCTCCCATTGAGAGAAGGGTGGGGAATCGTGGCGTAGCTGGCGTGCTCGACACTGAAGCCCTCTCCCCAACCCTCTCCCAGAGGGAGAGGGAATTCACAAATTCCGAATTCAAGCCACAACCAAAATGAAAACTAAACACCTTCGATACGCAGGTTTCATTTTCTGCGTCATATCTTTGCTTGCTCCGCAGCTCCTGTTCGCGCAAAAACAGTCAAAGCCTTCGACCAAACCCTTCGAGCTTACCGTTGACAGCATAATGCGCGGGCCGCGTCTGGTGGGCTATCCGCCGACGGGCGTTTACTGGTCGCAGGACAGCCAGCGCGTTTACTTTCGTTGGAAGCAAGCGGACGAACCGCGTTTGAAAGAAATGAGCCTCTATGTCGTTAACCGCGACGGCACAGGCTTACGCCGTTTGTCGGATGACGAAGCGCGACAAGCGCCACCCGTCGCTGGCGAGCTGTCGAAAGACAAAACGATGACTGTCTTCACGGACGAGGGCGACGTTTTCATCTATGACCACTCGAAAGGCGTGCGCCGCCAAGTAACGCGCACTGTTGATGCCGAGACGAACGCTCACTTCACCTTCGATCAAAAACACATCTACTTTACCCGCCAGAACAATCTATATGTCATGGCTCTCGATGGCGGCTTATTCGAGCAGATGACGGACATTCGCATCGGCGCTGGTGGAGCGGGCGCGGCACCGGTTGCAGGTGGCGGCGCCCAGCGACAAGGCGCAACTGCGGAGACCCAGCAGCGCGGCACGGACAGTCAGGAGTATCTGAAGAAGGAAGAGCGCACATTGATTGAAGCGGTGCGCGAGCGCGCCGAGCAGCGCGAGGAGCAGGAAAAGAAACGCAAAGAGCGCGAAAAGCGAAAGCCTTTCAATGTCCGTGCGGGGCAGAACGTGATCAATCTCGTCCTCTCTCCGGACGGCAAGTACGTCATCGCTACCATCAGCGAAACCAGCACTGGCGCGAAGAACACCATCGTGCCGAATTACGTGACCGAGTCCGCCTATACTGAAGACATTCCCGGCCGCACCAAAGTCGGCGACACTCAAGCGCGCACGCGCCTGGTAATTGTTGAAGTCGAAACGGGTGAAGTGAAGAACGTAGACCACGGGCAGCGTGAAGTTGCTCCGCCGGTGCGTACGCGCACCGAAATGGACTCAACCGAGCAGGCGCAACGCGAACGCGGCGAGCCACAAGCGAAGACCGAACCACAGCAACAAAGCGGGCAACAGCAGGGCCCACGCACAACGACCGAGGGCGCGCAGCTTCGCGATCGCGAGGTGCAATTGTCTCAACTCCAATGGTCTGAAGATGGTAAGAACGCAGCGCTGATGGCGCGCTCAGCGGACAATAAAGATCGCTGGGTGATGTCGCTCGACACGGCTACCGGCAAAACGAAGGTGCTCGCGAATGTGCATGATGATGCGTGGGTAGATGGCCCCGGGGCATTCACGCTCGGCTGGCTGCCGGACAATAGTCACGTCTATTTCGAGTCAGAGCGCGACGGCTTCGCGCATCTCTACACAGTGTCGATTAGCGGCGGCGAGCCAGCTCAGTTGACTTCCGGTCAGTTCGAAGTCTCGGATGTGCGTTTGTCGACCGACAAAACTAAGTTTTATTTCACGTCCAACGAAGGCAGCCCGTTCGAACGGCATCTCTATTCGATGCCGATTAATGGGGGAGCACGCGC
>Ga0070706_100003394_pt1 | contig 15703 bp, 14 predicted proteins | sample KBSK5501metaG_FD_65476 | JGI IMG/M metagenome (GOLD analysis project Ga0070706, IMG submission 65476) | Corn, switchgrass and miscanthus rhizosphere microbial communities from Kellogg Biological Station, Michigan, USA - KBS K5-50-1 metaG | ecosystem: Host-associated > Plants > Roots >...
TTCCAGCGCGAGCTGCCCTTCGACGTGGCGGTGGACGTCACCTACGTCGGGCGCATGGGCCTGCACCTGCAGCGCGAGCGCAACATCAACCAGCTCCAGCCCGGCACTCTGCCGTCCACGGTGAACGTCAACGCGCTGCGTCCCTACCGGGGCTTCGGCGTCATCCGCCTCTCCGAGAACGCCGGCCGCTCGATCTATCACGGCTTGCAGATCGGGCTCGAGCGCCGGTTCCGTGGCGGCCTCGGCTTCGGCGCCGCCTACACGTTCTCCAAGCTGCGCGACAACGCCTCGGGCAAGCGCAACATCTTGTTCAACGCCTACGACGACAGCGGCTACTGGGGCATCTCGGACAACGACCGCACGCACGTGATCAACTTCCACTACTTGTACGAGCTGCCCTTCTGGCGGAACCAGGATTCGGTGCTCAAGAAGATCCTGGGCGGCTGGCAGATCTCGGGCGTCACGTTCTTCCAGTCCGGCAAGCCGCTCACGATCTGGCGGGGCGACGACATTGCGGGGGTGGGCGAGACGACCCCCCAGCCCTGGAACCTCGTCGGGGACCCGCACGTCGCGAACCCGCAGTTCTCGCTGGGCGTGAACAAGGACCAGAACTTCTGGTTCAACCCCGCGGCGTTCGCCGCTCCCGCGCCGGGGACGTTCGGCAACGCGGGCCGCAACATCCTGCGCGCCCCCTGGTTCACGAACTGGGACATCGCGGTGTTCAAGAACGTGGGCATCGGCGGCAAGCGCCGGCTGCAGCTCCGGGCCGAGTTCTTCAACTTCCTGAACCACCCGAACCTCGGAGACCCCAACGGCGGCAACCCCACTGATTCGACCAACGGCGGCGTCAGCATCGACCCGCGAAGCGCGTCGTTCGGCCGCGTGCTGACCAAGACGAGCGAGCGCAACGTACAACTGGGGGTGAAAGTCTCGTTCTGAGAGGAGCCTCAGCGTGGGTGACCATAAGCTGGGCCGCCGGGATTTCGTGAAGTCGGCGGTGGGGGCGGGCGTGGCTCTCGGAGTCGTGGGCCGCGCCACCCCCGCCCAGGCGCGCGTGCTGGGCTCGAACGACCGCATCAACGTGGCCGTCATCGGCGTGGGCGGCCGGGGGACCTACCTGCTGAGGTGGGTGATGGAGACCGGAGGGCAGATCACCCCCCCGCCTCCGCTCTACGGACCGCCCCGCGAGCGCAAGGAACCGGACCCCGCGCTCGCGGCCCAGGTCGTGGCCGTGTGCGACGTCTACGCGAAGCGGAAGAACGCGGCGGCGGAGTTCGCCAAGTGCGATTCGACCCTCGACTACCGCCAGGTCCTCGACCGCCCCGACGTGGACGCGGTGATCATCGCCACCCCCGACCACTGGCACGCGCGCATGGCCCTCGAGGCCATGGCCAAGGGCAAGGACGTGTACCTGGAGAAGCCGGTCACCCATACCGTCGAGGAAGCGAAGAGCGTCGCGGCGGGCGTGAAGAAGACCGGCCGCGTGCTGCAGGTGGGCTCCCAGACCACCAGCTCCGACCAGTGGTGGAAGGCGCGCAAGGCGATGCAGGACGGAATGATCGGCCGGCTCCTGATGAGCCAGGGCTCGTACCACCGCAACTCCGACAAGGGCGAGTGGAACTGGACGATCGATCCCGCGGCGGGACCGGACGGCAAGGCGGACGACTTCGTGGACTGGAAGATGTGGCTCGGCGACGCTCCCCCGCGGCCGTGGGACGCCGACCGCTTCTTCCGCTTCCGCAAGTACTGGGACTATTCGGGAGGGATCGCCACCGACCTCTTCTACCACGTGGTCGCCCCCCTCAACATCTGCTGGGGCGAGGCGCAGTTCCCCCGCCGCGTGAACGGGAGCGGCGGAAACTACGTGTTCACCGACGACGGCCGCGAAGTGCCCGACACGTTCATGCTGACCGCGGACTACCCGAAGGGCCACTCGCTGGTGCTGAGCTCCAGCATGGCCAACGACACCCACATCCCCGGCCTCATCCGCGGCCACGAGGGGACGATCGTGATGGTCCCCGACGGCAAGTTCGAGGGGCGGGTGGAGTTCATCACGGTGACGCCGCAGCCGATCGCCAAGGAGGCCTTCAAGGACAAGCACGGCACGATCGAGATGAAGATCGAGACGGAGCCGCGCGAGTCGCACATGGAGAACTTCCTCCGCTGCGTGCGGACGCGGCAGACCCCCGTCCTCGACGCCGACACCGCTTATCGGGCCATGGTGCCCATCGGCATGGCCGTGCAATCGTACCGCGAGGGCCGGGTGCTCTACTTCGACGAGGCTTCGGAGAAGGTCGTGGCCACGCCGCCCAGGGCGTAGCCGCTCAAGCGGTCACCCCCAGCATCGCGTCCAGCAGGTCGAAGTTGACCGGCTTGACGAGGTGCGCGTCGAAGCCGGCCTCGCGCCCAGCGTCATCGCCCGGTACGCGTCGTTGTAGAAGAAGCTCAGCTCCGGACCCCACCCCACCCACATGGCGAAGCGGGGCGAGACGAGGATGCCGACGACGGTGCGCAGGCTTTGCGGCCACTCCTCGGGCGGCCCCAGGGAAGTGTGCGACCAGTCGTGGCCGCGCATGAGCGCCGCCATCTGGCTGTCGCCCGGGAACACGGAATGCCGCTCGCTCGACGCCACCGCTCTTCGATTCTAGGTGGGGGACCGAGCCGGGAAGTTCGTCCGGGCGCACGGGAGTCTGGGGGGTGCGACGCCCGGCACCCCCCAGTCGAGACAACGACCTAGCTAGTAGCTCTTCTTCTTCGACGTCGCGGTCTTCGTGGTCGCGGGGCGGATGGACGAGATGTACTCGTGCTCGCCGGTGGTCGCATTGGCCATCACGGTCAGCCGAACGTGGTCGCCGGGCTTCAGCCGGCTGAGCGCCGCGGCGGCCGCCTTGCCCTTGACGGGGTGCGTCATCTCCTCACCGTTGACCTTGACGGTGGCGGTCTTGGCCGCGGCGTCGACCGACACGACTTCGCCCTCGGCGGTGATCGCTTTCAGCTTCGCGGACTTGGCGTGATGGTGGGTGGTCGCGGCCGAAGCGGCCGGCGCCGAGGCGACGCCGCCGGCGAGCGCCAGGGCCAGAATCAAACACAGTCTCTGCATGAGGCATCTTCTCCTTGGAGGACACGGTCCCTGCCGCGCGGTGAATCCGCGCAGAGTTCCTTCCCGGGAAGTAGCAAGGGGGATGCCAGGGCGTCCGCGGGCGGGAGGGATCAGTTCGTAAAATACAGCGTCAGCATGTTCGACTGCACGCCGTCGAGCTCTGCCCAGCAAACCAGCCGGCCCGGCAACAGCACCTTGAGCCGCCGCTGCTGCGGGCCGTTTCCGCCGGAGACCTTGATCAGGCTCGGCTCGTTGAAGAAGAACTGGATGCTGCCGAGGCCGTTCGTCTCCTTGCCGTCCTCGTCCTTGGCGGTGGCGTCGATGCGCGCGGTCGCGCCGACCCGGATTCCGTCGTCGGGGTTCGGGTTGGAGATGAAATTCCCCAGGCCGTCTTCGATCGTGTAGAGGCGCAAGGTCAGGCGGGCGGCGGGAGCGTCGTTGACGACCTTGGGCTCGCAAAGACCCTGCGTGCAGGGTGTCGGCGTCGGGTCGGGCGTCGGCGTGGGCGCCGGGGCCGGGGTCGGGGTCGCGGTGGGAACGGGCACGGGGCTGGGAACGATCGTGCTCGTCGGTGTGCCGCCGCCGCAGGCCGCGGCGACCAGAGTCGCGACCACGGCGAGAGCCCTCGGCGTCGGCTTCATCTCTTCCCCACCCGGTCCCCCCTTGTCCACCCTTAAGGCCGTCGGCGAAACGCGGATCTTAGCCTGGGCGGCGGCTGCGGGCAAGCGGGCGTGGCCGCGGTAGAGTCTGGGCGTGATCCAGCGCACCGACGGGCCGCGGTGGGCCCTGGCGGCCTGCCTGACCCTCCTGGCGGCCGGCCTCGGACGGCTCGTCGTGCACGGCCTCGCGTACCTGCGCTCGCCGTACAGTCGGGACTACGGCGAGGGCGTCGTCCTGGCCCTGAGCCAGCTCCTGGCCGAGCACGGGAGCTACTTCGGGCCCATCGGCGAGTACCCGATGGTCCACGGCAACTACCCGCCGGTGTTCCTCGCCCTGAGCGCCGCGGCCCTGCGGCTCTTCGGCCCGTCGCTCGCGGCGACGCGCGCGCTCTCCCTCCTCGCCACGGCGGCGCTGATGGCCGTCGTGTACCTCGTCGTGCGTCAGCGGGGGCACGACCGCTGGCTCGGCCTCTGCGCCGCCCTGCTGCTCGTCGCCCCGTGGTTCGTGGTCACCTGGGCCCCCCTCGGGCGGGTAGACATGCTCGCGTGCCTGTTCTCCGCGGCCGGGCTGTGGCTCGTGGCCGGCGAGCGGGAGCCGCGAGGACGCGTGTGGGTGGCCGGCGCCTGCTTCGTCCTGGGCGTGTTCACGAAGCAGACCGCGCTGCTGGCGCCGGCGGCGGCGCTTCTCTCGCTGCTGGCGGACCCCGCGTCCCGGCGGCGCATTCCGCGCTTCCTGCTCGCCTTCGCCCTGCCCGCGGGCGCGGTGCTGCTCGTCCTCGTGCTTGCGACTCGCGGGCAGGCCTGGACTCACCTCGTCACCTACACCGCGGCCGCCGACTACAGCCTGGCCGCGCTGCGCAAGGGCTACGAGTCGTTCCTGGTCGCCTCCGGCCCGCTGCTCGCGATCATCCTGCTGGGGCTGGGCGCGTGCTCCCGGGAGCTGCTCGGCCGGCACCTTCCTTTCGCGCTCTATTGGCTCCTGAACCTCGGCGCCCTCGTCACGACCGCCAAGGCCGGCGCGGCGCAGAACTACCTCGTCGAGCCGTGGCTGGCCACCGTCGTTCTCGCCGCGCTTTCGCTCGGCGCGCTTCGCGAGCGCAGCCCCGAGGTCTTCCGCTGGTGGCCGGCCATGATGCTCGCGGCGGCGACGGTGGCGCTCGTCGCGGACAACGACGCGGCGCGCCTTCCGCGGCCGATCCGGAACCCGGGCCAGGCCACCGAGTATCGCGCGCTCGACGAAGCGGTCGCCGCCGCCTCGGGCCCCATCCTCTCCGAGAACCTCAGCGTGCTCGTGCGGAACGGCAAGCCCGTGCTCGTGGAGCCCTTCGGGCTGCTGCTCCTCTCGCGCAAGGGGCTGTGGCAGCCCGACCGCCTGGTGGCCGACTGCGAAGCGGGCCGCTTCGCGCTCGTCGTGTACGAGGACCGGCTCCGGGACATCCCCGGCATCGACGCCTGCCTGGACCGCCGCTACGAGCCGGTCGCGCAGTTGGGGCCCTACGACCTCTACCGCCCGCGCGCGGCCGCCGCTCGCTGAAGTCAGGCCCGGCGAGCCTCCTCGGCGGACCGGACGGCCGGGCGGCGGCCACCGGAGCGCACCATCTCTTCGAGGCGGTCGAGGCCCCTCTCCATCACGTCTTGCGCGGGACCGAACGAGAAGCGCACGTGGGACTCGAAGCGGGAGTGGCGCGCGGTCCGCCGCTTGCCGGGGTTCACGTCGAAGAAGATCCCCGGCACGGTGATGACCTTCTCCTCGAGGGCGGCCCGGAAGAACTTCATGCCCGTCGAGAGCGGCTCGGGCAGGCCCGCCACCGAGCCGAAGCAGTAGAACGTCCCTTCCGGGGGCACGTCCAGGCGGACGCCGATCTGCTTCAGGCGGGTCATCATCAGCTCGCGCTTGGCCCGGAACACGCGCTGGAACGACTCGGTCTCTGCCCACGTGCGCTCGGGGCTCAGCAGCGGCAGGGCCGCCCGCTGCAGGGGACGAGAACCGCCGCCGTCGAGGAACGAGCCGGCGGAGGAGACGGCCTCGATCACGTCGCGCGGCCCCAGGATCCAGCTCACGCGCCAGCCGGGATAGCGCCAGTTCTTCGTGAGGCCGTCGAGGATCAGCACCGGGTCGCGATCCACGTCCTCGATGCAGGCGGCGGCGCTCATCATCGGCGCCCCCGGGCCCTCCCAGACGTAGTGCGAGTAGAACTCGTCGAGGATGAGGCAGCAGTCCAGATCGCGCGCGGCGTCCACCCAGCCCTGCAGCTCCGCCCCCGCCACCACGCGCCCCGTGGGGTTGGCGGGGTTGGAGGCGAGCACGGCGCCGAGCCCGCGGCCGAGGATCTCCCGGCGCAGCTCGGCGGCCGAGAACGCGTATCCCTGCTCGGGATCGAGGAGGATGGGGATGGAGCTGAACGCGCGGAAGATCTCGAGCAGCTCCTCGTAGGCGGTGTAGTCGGGAAGGAAGTGGCCGAGGTTGATGCCGCCGAGCGCCGCCGCCACGCGGGTGAGGGCGGCCCGGCCTCCACCGGCGATGGCCACGTTCTCCGCCCGATAGCGGCTGGCGTGCCCGCGGCGGTGCAGCGCGTTGTACAGCTCCGCCACCGCCTCCCGGAGCTCCCAGATCCCTGCGATGGGCGCGTACTCGAGGTCGCCCGGATCGACGGCGACGTGGTCCACCCGGGGCGGGCCGCCGGGAACGGCGCCGGTCTCCGGCATCCCCTGGCCGAGGTTGCTCCACTCGGCCGACCGCGGGTCGTATCCGCCGCGCGCCGCTTCTCCCATAACGTAGATCACACCGGTGCGCGGGACGGGACGGAAGGCCTGCGGCCGCCGGTCCGATCGAGCCATTTGGATATAGTCTCACGGGATGATCAGACCTTTGGCGTCGGTGCTCCTGGCCGTCACCGCGGCCGCCGCTCCCGCGTGCTCTCATCGCGTCCCCGCCCCCGTCTCCGCGCGCCCGAAGCTGGTCCTGGCCCTCGCCATCGACCAGTTCCGCTACGACTACCTCACGCGCTTCCGCTCCGAGTACACCGCCGGCCTGCGCCGCCTGCTCGACCAGGGCGCGGTCTTCACCCGCGCCCGCTTCCAGCACTTCCCCACCGTGACCGCCCTCGGCCATAGCACGTACATGTCGGGGGCGCTGCCGGCCGTCAGCGGCATCATCGGCAACGACTGGTACGACCGGACGACCGGTCGCACGGTGACGAGCGTGTCCGATCCCGCGGAGAAGATCGTGGGCGGGACCGGCGAGGGCGCCTCGCCGCGGCGGATGCTGGTGAGCACGGTCGGGGACGAGCTGAAGATCGCGACGGCGTCGAGGTCGAAGGTGATCGGCCTCTCGCTCAAGGACCGCAGCGCGGTGCTCCCCGCCGGCCACATGGCCGACCTCGCGCTCTGGTACGACGCGCAGACGGGGCTGTTCGTCAGCAGCACCTTCTATGGACCGACCCTGCCGGAATGGGTGACGCGGTTCGACCACGAGCGGAAGGCCGACGCCTATCGCGGCGTGAGCTGGAAAGGAGGCGAGCTGCCGAAGGAGACCGGACCCGCCCTCTACGGCGCCGTCTACAGCAGCCCGTTCGGCAACGACCTCCTCGAGGCGCTGGCGGAGCGGGCCGTGGACGCGGAGCGGCTCGGGCAGCGCGGCGAGACCGACCTGCTCACGCTGAGCTTCTCCTCCAACGATGCCGTCGGCCACGAGAAGGGCCCCGATTCTCCCGAGGTCCACGACATCTCGGTGCGGACGGACCAGGCGCTGGGCCGGCTCTTCTCCTACCTGGATGCCCGCATCGGGATGCGCGACGTGCTGGTCGTTCTCACCGCCGACCACGGGGTGGCTCCCCTGCCCGAGACGGATGCGCAGCGCCGGATGCCGGGGGGACGCCTGGGCCCCGGTGCGGTGCGGGACGCGGTCCAGGCCGCCCTCGTGCAGCGCTTCGGGGAAGGCCAGTGGATCGTGAGCACGTCCGACCATTCCCTGTACTTCGACCGCAAGCTCGTGGCGGCCAAGAAGCTCGACCTGGATGCGGTGCAGGACGCGGCCAGGGCCGCCGCCGAGGGCCTGCCCCACGTGTTGCGCGCGTACACGCTGCACGAGCTGCTCTCCGGCGCCGTGGCGGACGATCCGCTGGGGGCCCCGGTCGCGCGCAGCGTTCAGGCGCAGCGCACGGCGGACGTGCAGGTGCTGCTCGAGCCGTACTGGATGTTCGGCACGAAGGGGACCACGCACGGCAGCGTCTACGGCTACGACACGCACGTGCCCGTGATCTTCCTGGGCCCCGGCATCCGCCCCGGCCGGTACCGCCACGAGATCACGGTCAACGACGTCGCGCCGACGCTGGCCGAGATCCTCGACGTCGAGACGCCGAGCGGGGCCGCCGGCCGCGTCCTCGACGAGGTCCTTGCCCTCCGCTGAAGCGCGCCTCCGCCTCGTGCCGCCCGGTCCCGCCGAGCGCAAGCGCCTGCTGGCCGGCCTCGGCGGCCCGCCGGTGGAGGCGGCGCGGTTCCTGCTCGGCAAGATCCTGGTCCGCCGCGCCGGCCGAGCGACGCTCGCCGCGCGCATCGTGGAGACCGAGGCGTACCTCGGCGTCGACGACCCCGCCGCCCACGCGTACGGCGGGCGCCGCACCCGGCGCACGGAGCCGCTGTGGGGCCCGCCGGGGACGATCTACGTCTACTTCGTCTATGGCATGCACCACTGCCTGAACGTGTCGGTGGAGCGCGAGGGCGTGCCGGGCTGCGTCCTCATCCGCGCCGCGGAGGCGATGGGCGGGCTCGCGCTCGGGTCGCTCCGCGGCCCGGGCCGGCTCTGCCGAACGCTGCGCCTGGACACGTCCGACAGCGGGCGGTACCTCTTCGATCCGGCCTCACGCCTCACGCTTCGGGAAGGCCCGCCGCCGGCGGCGATCGGCGTCTCGCCGCGAGTGGGGATCCGGCACGCCGCCGACCGCCCGCTGCGCTTCTTCGACGCGGACAGCAGGGAAGTGACCTCCCCCGGACGGGCGAGGTAGACTCGGGTCATGAAGCGGGACATCTTCGGCGCGCGCGGCACGCTGCGGACGCCCCGGGGCGAGGTGGCCATCCACCGGCTCGAGGCGCTCGAGGCGGGCGGGCTCGCCCCCGGGCTCGATCGCATGCCGTTCTCGATACGCATCCTCCTCGAGACCGTCCTGCGCAACGTGGACGGCGAGCTGGTGACGGCAGCGGACGTGAAGAACCTGGCGGCATGGAACGCGGCCGCCCCCAAGGACGTGGAGCTGCCGTTCATGCCGGCCCGGGTGATCCTCCAGGACTTCACGGGCGTTCCCGCGGTCGTCGACCTCGCCTCGATGCGCGGGGCGGTGAAACGGCTGGGCGGCGAGGCGCGGCGGATCAACCCGCTGGTGCCGGTCGACCTCGTCGTCGACCACTCGGTGCAGGTGGACTACTACGCGAGCGCCGACGCCCTGCGGCGCAACGCGGAGATCGAGTTCGAGCGCAACCGCGAGCGCTACGAGTTCCTGCGCTGGGGACAGAAGGCCTTCGCGCGCTTCCGCGTGGTTCCCCCCGCGACCGGCATCGTGCACCAGGTGAACCTGGAGTACCTGGCCACGGTCGTCGCCACCCGGCCGGAGAACGGCTCGACCGTCGCGTTCCCCGACACGCTCGTGGGCACGGACTCCCACACGACGATGATCAACGGCCTCGCCGTGCTCGGCTGGGGCGTCGGCGGGATCGAGGCGGAAGCGGTGATGCTGGGCCAGCCGCTGTACATGGTCACCCCCCAGGTCGTGGGGTTCCGGCTCACCGGCAGGCTCCGGGACGGCGTCACCGCCACCGACCTCGTGCTGACCGTCACCCAGATGCTGCGCCAGAAGGGCGTGGTCGAGAAGTTCGTGGAGTTCTACGGCCCGGGGCTGGGCCAGATGACGCTCGCCGACCGCGCCACGGTGGCGAACATGGCCCCGGAGTACGGCGCCACCTGCGGCTTCTTCCCCGCCGACGACGAGACGCTGCGCTACCTGCGCCGCACCGGACGGGCCGCCGAGGCCGACCTCGTCGACCGATACTGCAAGGAGCAGGGCCTCTTCCGCACCGACGGCATCACCGATCCCGTCTTCACGGACACGCTGAGCCTCGACCTCGGCGACGTCGAGCCGAGCCTGGCCGGGCCGAAGCGGCCCCAGGACCGGGTGCCGCTGGCGGGGATGAAGACCTCGTTCCGGCACGCCCTGACCGCACCGGTCAAGGAGCGGGGCTTCGGCCTCACGGCCGCGGAGGTCTCCCGGACGGCGCCGGTGGAGATGCATGGCCAGCGCTCGGAGCTGCGCCACGGCTCGGTCGTCATCGCCGCGATCACGAGCTGCACGAACACCTCGAATCCTTCGGTGATGCTGGGCGCGGGACTCCTCGCGCGCAAAGCCGCCGAGCGCGGGCTGCGCGTGCCCGTCCACGTCAAGACCAGCCTGGCCCCGGGCTCCAAGGTGGTGACCGAATACCTCCGGCAGGCGGACCTGATGAAGGACCTCGAGGCGCTCGGCTTCTTCCTCGTGGGCTACGGCTGCACGACCTGCATCGGCAACAGCGGTCCGCTCCCGGACGCCGTGCACCAGGCGATCGCCCAGGGGAAGCTGGTGGCGGCGGCGGTGCTGTCGGGCAACCGCAACTTCGAGGGCCGCATCAACCCCGACGTCAAGGCCAACTACCTCGCCTCGCCGCCGCTGGTCGTGGCCTACGCGCTGGCGGGCACGACCGACATCGACCTCGCCACCGAGCCGCTGGGCAAGGACCGCGACGGGCGGCCCGTCTACCTGCGGGACGTGTGGCCCGGGCAGCGGGAAGTGGCGGAGCTGGAGGCGACCATCCGCGACGAGATGTTCGCCCGGACCTACGCCAACGCCTTCGACGGCAACCCGACCTGGAACGCCATCCGCGTGCCCGAGGGCGACCTCTACGCGTTCGCGGAGGACTCGACCTACATCCACGATCCCCCGTTCTTCCAGAACCTCACCCTCGAGCCCCCGCCCCTGCGCGACATCGAAGGCGCGCGCATCCTCGCGCTCCTCGGCGACTCGGTGACGACCGACCACATCTCGCCGGCGGGCGACATCCCCGAGGACAGCCCCGCGGGCCGGTACCTGAAGTCGAAGGGCGTCGCGAAGAAGGACTTCAACTCCTACGGCTCCCGGCGGGGCGACGACCGCGTGATGGTGCGCGGTACGTTCGCCAACATCCGCCTCAAGAACCTCATGGTCCCGGGCACCGAGGGCGGCGTGACGGTCCACGTCCCGTCGGGTGAGAGGATGACGATCTTCGACGCCGCCGAGCGCTACCGGCACGAGCGCGCTCCCCTGGTGGTCGTGACGGGCAAGGAGTACGGCAGCGGCTCGTCGCGGGACTGGGCGGCGAAGGGGACGCTTCTCCTCGGCGTGCGGGCGGTGATCGCGGAGAGCTTCGAGCGCATCCACCGCAGCAACCTCGTCGGGATGGGGGTGCTGCCGGCGCAGTTCAAGCCGGGCCAGAACGCCGATTCCGTCGGCCTCACCGGCTTCGAGAAGCTCACGATCGCCGGCCTCGCCGGCGAGCTGCGGCCGCGCCAGGACCTCACGGTGCAGGTGGAGCGGCCCGACGGGCGTCGCGACTCGTTCCCGGTCATCGCTCGCCTCGACAGCCCGGTCGAGATCAACTACTACCGCCAGGGGGGCATCCTGCACACGGTCCTCCGCAAGATGCTCCGCGGGGTGTAACGAAAACCACCCCTACGCCGTCTAAGCGGCGGTAGCAACCCACGGAGGTGTGTCCTTGAACGAGTCGATTCAGGTATTTACGGCTGAGAACTGGGAGGCCGAGGTGCTCGCGGCCGAGGGCACCGTGCTCGTGGATTTCTGGGCCGCCTGGTGCCCCCCGTGCCGGATGCTGTCCCCGATCGTCGACGCGCTGGCTCTCGAGTACGGGGGCCGGGTAAAGGTGGGCAAGCTGGACGTCGACGCCTCCCCTGACGTGGCCTCGCGCTACGGCATCACGTCGATCCCGAGCCTGCTCGTCTTCCAGGACGGGAAGGTGGTGGCGCAGCGCGTCGGAGCGCTCCCGCGCGAGGAGCTGCGCCGCTGGCTCGACACGTGCGCCGGCGCGGCCACGATCGCTGCGCGGTGATGGACGGAGGGGCGGACCCGGATTAGAGTCGTTCCATGGCCGGGCCCTCCGAGGAGCCGCGCGCGCTCCTCTACCGCGCGCTCGACGAGCATGGTGACCGTTTGTACGCTTTCGCCCTGCGGATGACCCGCGATCCCGACCTCGCCGCGGACGCCGTGCAGGAGGCGTTCACGACCGCGCTCGGCAAGTTCGACACGTTCCGGGGCGAGTCCAACATTGCAACCTGGCTCCACCGGATCGTGTACACCAAGGCCATCGACCTCATCCGGCAGCGCGGCAAGGAGTCGCCGCTGCCGGAGGACGAAGAGGCGGGTCTCGGCCCCGACGACGACCGGCTGGCGCGCACGCCGGCCTGGGCCCGGCCGCCGGACGAGATCCTCTGGGGCAGCCAGACGAAAGAAGCCCTCGAGTCGGCGCTGAAGCAGCTCACGCCGCTCCAGCGCGCGGTCTTCACGCTGCGCGAGATGGATGGGATGTCGACGGAAGAGGTGGCCTCGGTCCTGGGGATGGAGCCGGGGACGGTCCGGGTACACCTGCACCGCGGCCGTCTGCGCCTGCGCGCCCTGCTGGCCGACCACTTCAAGGGAGCGGTGTCGTCATGAAGGGCGACTGCGACGACCTGGGGCGGCGGCTGACGGAGCTGCGCGACGGGTCGCTCGGCGAGAGCGATTGCGCCGCGATCGAGAGGCACCTGGCGGAATGCCCGAGCTGCGGCGATCTCCACCGCGACTTCGAGGACCTCGCGCGGCTATGCCGCGAGTCGGCGCGGCCGCGGATGCCCCTCGCCGTCCGCCGCCGCATCGAGAACGCGCTTAAGTAGCGCTGACTCTCCGCGACCTCCGCGTTGAGAAGCAACGCCCGCCTAGCGCAGTAATGGGAAGGCGGCTTTCAGCGCGTCGTAGGCCTCGGCCGTGAACGCCGTCCACGGCGCGCGGCCACCCGCCACCACGCCGCGCGCGCTGGACGCCGCCGAGGCCGCCGGTGTCGGGGTCACGCCCAGATACGGGCCGAGGTTCACCTCCTCGAGCTGCCCGCCGCGCGCGTTGATGAGGCGGATCGACTCGTTGGCGATGAGGGCGTAACCCAGATCGGTGGGATGGATACCGTCGTAGCCGAAGAGGCCGCCGCTCAGGTAGGCGCTCGTCAGGGATACGCCTCCGACCATGCGGCCGTTCACGGCCACGTCGGTGAGGAACCCGTTGACGTCGAGCACGGGGATGCCCGCGGCCTGGCAGATCGTGGCGATGACCTGGTTGTATTGCCCGACGCGCTCCCGTATCACGGCGATCTCGTTGAGATCGAGGATCACCTCGTCGGGAAGCCCCCGGCCGGTACCCCCGAGGGCGGTGGGGATGCCGTCGCCCTTCAGCAGGAGCGGCGAGGCCGCGAGCGTCACCAGCGAGTTGGCCGGCAGCGGCCCGTTCGGGCCGAGCAGGGGCACCGTCTGGCCGTTGACCAGCACCGGCGCTCCCGTCGTCGGGCTGACGACGATGGGCCGGATCGTGGTCACGAAGGGGATCGTCGTGACGTCGGGGATGTTGGCGGCGACGATGGTGGTGGCGCCGCTGCCCTTGAGCGCGTCCACCACCGACTGGTACGAGGCCTGGAACGTCGCGAGGGGGGTGAGCGTGACCCCGTCGATCGCCCGCCCGGCTACCGCCGCCGCCAGCACGTCGTTGTTCCCGATCCACAGCGTGATCGTCGTGGGCTTGAGCGAGATGCCCTGAGCGAGCGCGGTCCCCTTGCCGCGCAGGATCAGGTCGTGGAAGCCGGGGCCGCTGCCGCCGCCCGTGCCGCTGGTGGTGGTGGCGTCGCTCACGCGCGTCAGCAGGTCCACGACCCTCGCCCCCGGCACGCCGAGGTTGTTGTAGGGACGCGGCAGGTCCAGGCGCAGCGCCGCGCCCTGGTTGGTTGCCTTGGCGGAGACGACCGGCGGGATGAGGGTGACGAGCGTCAGCTCGGCGGGGATGCCGGGCTGGGAAACGAGCGGCTGCTCGAAGGCGGTCACCCCCGCCTGCCGGGCCAGGAGCGCGGGATAGGACACGCGCTGGTGCGTCTCCACCAGCGAGCCGTTGCTGAACCCCGCGGTGAGGCTGTCGCCGAAGGCGACGTAGGTCGAGAAGTTGGCCTGCGCGCCCGCCGGCACGGCGGTGAAGAAGGCCCCGACGAAAAGCAGGACGGCCGTGCGGCCAAGACGCTGTTGCATTCGAAAGATCCCTCCGGAAACCTCAGGTGCTGAACGACCCTCTCCGGCGCTAGTGTTCGGCGCGCGCAGCGGAGCATCTCCTTTGTCGTCTCGCCGAGGATTCACTCCGAGGCGAGACGCTTGATGATGCAGATGCGGAGCGGAGCACGCCGCATTCGGATTACGCGCCGCATTTGCTAAAACACATACCCCAGGAACACGCCCAGCGTGAAGGCATGGCTCTTGTACGTGCCTTCGAAGCGGTCGCGATTCACGCCCGCGGTGGAGCGGTCGCGCGCCAGCACGAACCAGCTCGCGGCATCGACCCTCCACGACCCCGACTTCCAGCTCCCCCCGAGGCAGAAGCCGTTGCGGTCGGAGTCGGGCAGGAGCGGGGACACGCTGGCCGGCGGGGCCGGCGTCTCGTCCCAGAAATAGCCGCCCCGCACCGTCCACACGTCGTTCAGTGTCTTCTCGGCCCCGAAGCGGTACTGGAAGGAGTTGCCGTAGTCCTCGGTGATGGCGCCCGAGAGGTCCGGGCGATCCGGGAAGGTCACCGGGATCGCCCGGAAGGCGGACCACCGGTACCAGTTCACGTCGGCCTCGAACACCCAGTCTCCGCGGCGGTAGGCCACCCCGCCGGACGCGAACGCGGGGAAGGTGATCGAGGAGTTGAGGACCAGGTTCTGCGTCGGCAGCACCGTGAGCACGCGCGCGTCGAGCTGGGCGTTGCCGGTGGGCAGGGGCGTGAACGACGCCGTGCCCGTGTAGTCCACCTTGACCTTGTGGCGGTAGCTCGCGCCCACCGACAGCTCGTCGCTGAGCTTGGCGAGCAGGCCGACGTCGAAGCCGATGCCGAGGTTGGTGCCCGCGTCGAGCCGCTCGGCCGCGGCGTCCACCGGCTTCTGCGTGAACGGGTTGATGACGGGGATCCGCCGCTCGAGCGTCACCGTCGAGAAGCGCAGGTCGAGGCCGGCGCCCACGGCCAGGCGGTCGGCGAGCTTGATGGCGAGGGTCGGGTTCACCGCGAAGCCGCCCAGGGACGCCTTCTGCGAGATGTAGCGGCCGCTGAACTGGTCGGGGTTGGCCCACTCCGTCTTCAGCCCGAAGGGCACGTTGAGGCCGACCCCGAAGGCGACCCGCGGGCTGAACGACTGCGTGTAGTACGCGGCGGGAGGGAGGAGCACGGACGTGGTGCCGTGCTCGGTGACGCCGGTTCCCGGGAACGGGTTGGCGCCCTCGAAGGTCCATTTCGGCATCACCCCTGTCCCCCCGAGGTAGATCTGCTTGCCGCGGAGGAAGGCGATCCCGGCCGGGTTGTGGAAGATCGCCGAGGGGTCGGACGCCTGGGCCGTGAAGGCCCCGGCGAAACCCATGCCCTTGGCTCCGTGTTCGAAGAGGGCGAAGCCGGCCGCCCGCAGCGGAGCGGGGGCCATGGAGAGAGCCACGGTGAAGAGCGCAGCCGGAGCGGGGCTCCAGCGGGAGCGACTGGTCATGTTGATCAAGACCTCCGAGTCAAGATGCGGGTAGGAACACTCGAGTCTCGAGGCCACCCCCGGGCAGAGGCGCGAAGCGCACGAAGCCACCGAGGTCCCTCACCAACCTTACCGCATCGCCGAAGGGTCCGGGGTCGCT
>Ga0070706_100003395_pt1 | contig 15702 bp, 12 predicted proteins | sample KBSK5501metaG_FD_65476 | JGI IMG/M metagenome (GOLD analysis project Ga0070706, IMG submission 65476) | Corn, switchgrass and miscanthus rhizosphere microbial communities from Kellogg Biological Station, Michigan, USA - KBS K5-50-1 metaG | ecosystem: Host-associated > Plants > Roots >...
TTCGCCAGCGCCACGACCGCCGACCTCGACGAGGCAAGCGGCACGTGGAGTGCGTCGCTGGGCGCACTCGCGAACGGCAGCCACACGCTGTACGCGAGGGCACGCACGGGCGCGACCACGTCCGCGGTCGCCTCCGTCACCTTCAACGTCGCTCCCGACACTCGCGTGGAGTGGCAGATCGTGAAGAAGAACTCGGCGCCCTCGCCGAGCGGCTGGCAGACGGCCACCGGCACGGCCAGCTGGAGCTTCCAGTTCGCGACGAGCAGCTACGGCACGGGCAGCTGGACCATCGTCGTCCGCCGTGTCGAGGACGGCCTCGTGGTCGCCCAGACGACCGTGGCGGTCAAGCTGAAGTAGCGCCCTGTTCCCAAGGCAACGGCGGGCGTCCCCGATGCCACCCGCCGTTGCCGCTTCCCTTCCTCACGCGCGTCGGAGAGGCGTTCGCCCGAAGGAGCGGATCCAGATGACCAGGTCGAGCACGACATTGCGCACGGTTCTCACAGCCCTCGCCGCCGCCGGCTTCCTCGCCGGCATCGCGGCTCCCGTCGGCGCGATGAGCGTCCGCGCGCCCGGCGCACAGGCGGCGCTCGACGCCGCGCCGACCGGCGCGATCGTCAAGACCGCAGCCGCCTTCGGCGTCTCCCTGCCCGTCGCCGAGCTGCCGACCGTCCCGAGCGGCATCCCGCTCGAGGCCGAGATCGGCGAGAACGGGGGCTCGCTCGTCCACCCCATGGGTGACGGCACGTTCCTCAGCGACCCGGCCGTGCAGACCGGCAGCGCCGGCAGCGGTATCCCGCCGACAAGCCAGAACTTCGAGGGCAACGACATCGGCGAGAGCAGCAGCGACGGCGTCTTCATCGGCGCGCCGCCGGACACGAACGGCGACGTCGGGCCGAACCATTACGTCCAGACCGTCAACACCGTGTTCTCCGTGTACTCGAAGAGCGGCAATCGACTGACCGGCCCCACGCCGCTCAACGAGCTCTGGAAGAGCTCGCCGTCCACCCAGACGAACTGCACCACGCAGAGCCGTGGTGACCCCATCGTCCAGTACGACCCGCTGGCCAACCGCTGGCTCATCAGCCAGTTCAACTTCCCGGGGACCGCGGTGATCGCGCCGCCGTTCGACCAGTGCATCGCGATCTCGCAGACGCCGGATCCGACCGGCGCCTACTTCCTGTACGACTTCACCTACAGCACGACGATCTTCAACGACTACCCGCACTTCGGCGTCTGGCCGGACGCGTACTACATGTCCGTCAACCAGTTCGACACGACGACCGCGAACACCGACTTCCATAGCGCGGGCGCATGCGCCTTCGAGCGCACGAAGATGGTTGCCGGCGACGCCAGCGCGAAGATGGTCTGCTTCGACGAGTCGACCTTCGACCCGAAGGATGCGAACGGCAACTACGTCTACGGCGGCCAGCTTCCGGCCGACCTCGATGGCACCGGCTACGGCGCGAACTTCAGCGGTGCGCCGCCTGCGGGCGAGCCAGGCTTCTTCATGCAGTTCCTCGATAGCACCACCCACAACGGCGACAAGCTGCTCGAGTTCAAGTTCCACGTCGATTGGGCGAACCCGGCGGCATCGACCTTCGGGGATGGCAGGCCGAACGGCCAGGGCAAGCCGATCTCCATCTCCGTCGCCGACTTTGATTCGCAGCTGTGCAACGGCGACGCGACCGTCGAGGACCGCAACTGCTTGCCCCAGAAGGACAGCCCGGACGGCCTCGATTCGATCCCCGACCGGCTTATGTACCGCCTCGCCTACCGGCGTTTCGCCGATCACGAGTCGATCGTCGCCAACCACACCGTGAACGCAGCCGTGTCGCCGGGCAAGCACGCGGGCGTCCGCTGGTACGAGCTGCGCGACCCGAACGGCGCGCCGTCCGTCTTCCAGCAGTCGACCTACGCCCCCGATGCCGAGCATCGCTGGATGGGCTCGATCGCCATGGACAGTGCGGGCAACATCGCTCTCGGCTACTCGCTCACGAGCTCGTCCCGGAACCCGGCGATCGCGTACACGGCGCGCCTTGCGGGCGACCCGCTCGGCCAGATGACGCTGGGTGAGGCGCTCCTCTTCCAGGGCCTCGGCGCCCAGACCGGCACCGACTCGAGATGGGGCGATTACAGCTCCATGTCCGTCGACCCGAACGGGTGCACGTTCTGGTACACGCAGGAGCATCAGCTCGGGACCGGCGAGTTCAACTGGGGTACCCGGATCGGCTCGTTCACGCTGCCGAAGTGCGGTGACCCACAGCTCGGCCTCAGCCAGTCTTCTGCGCAGGTGCACGTTCGCGGCGATTACAGCTACACGATTGCCGTGACCAGCGGCCAGGCCGCCGTGCTCGGCGCGTCCGTCTCGGACGTCCTGCCGAGTGGCGTCAGCCTGCTCTCGGCAACTTCGAGCCGCGGCTCGTGCAGCGGCACGGCCACGGTCATCTGCAACCTCGGTGACCTCCCAGCGGGGGCGCTCGAGACCATCGTCCTGAACGTGCACGCACGCACGACCGGAGTCCTGACGAACAGCGCGACCCTGTCGACCTCGAGCCAGGACCCGAACCCCGCCAACAACGTCGCCTCGATCACGACGTCCGTCTACGACCCGTGCACGCCGCCGGGTGCAGTGATGGCGACCGATGCTTCCGGCGATCAGACCGGCGCATCGCAGTCGGACATCACGTCCGTCGGGGTTGCCGAGCCGTACCTCGGCGCCGGCGTGAGCCGCCTCGTCTTCACGCTCAAGGTCCAGAACCTGAGCCCAGCGCCGCCGCCGAACGCCCGCTGGTACGTCCACTTCTCGTACGGCGGCGTGAGCTACTTCGTGGACATGGAGACATCGACCGACCCAACCACACCCACGTACAACTGGGGCCGCTACGACGTCGACGCGACGACCGGCCTCAATACGGAGAACCCGCTCGGGACCCCCGAGTCGGGAACGACCAGCCCCGACGGCACGATCACGATCGGGCTCGATACGTCGCACCTGATCCAGAACCCGAACCCGACGCAGCCCCCGAACGGCACGGCTCCATCGGCCGGATCGCTGATCGCGGGCGTCCACGGTGAGACGCGGACCGAGGTTGGCATCCTCCTGGCGCTCAACGACACGACCGCCGGCTCCAGCTACGTCCTGGCGGGCAATGCCTCGTGCGCGCCGAACATCCCGCCGGTCGCCGGACTGACCGCGACACCGAGCTCCGGCAGCGCCCCGCTGACGGTGACCCTCGATGGGACCACCTCGACGGACGCAGACGCGGGCGATCACGTCGCCTCGTACACCTTCTACTTCGGCGACGGCTCGACGCCGGTCACGCAGGGCACCCCGACGATCTCGCACACCTATGCGAACCCGGGGACCTATCGAGCGACGCTGACCGTCACCGACAGCCGCGGCCAGGAGAGCGGCAACGTCGCGTCGGCCACGATCACGGTCAACCAGCCGCCGGCGGCGGACCTGAAGGTGGCGATGACGGGTCCGGGGACCGGCCACGTCGGCCAGGCCCTGACCTACACCATCACCGTGACCAACCTCGGCCCGTCCGCGGCGAGCGGGGTCACGCTGACCGACAACCTGCCCAAGAATGCCGGCTTCGGCTCGGTGACCTCGACAGTGGGCACCTGTGCACCGAAGCCGCAGCAGCAGACCGTCGTCTGCTCGATCGGGAACCTCGCGAGCGGCCAGAGCGTGACCATCACGCTCGTCATCAAGCCCACGAGGAAGGGCGCGTTCGTGAACGTGGCCATCGCCACCCTGACGTCGCCCAACGATCCCGTCTCCGGCAACAACTCGGCCTCGGTGACGACCCAGGTCTCGCCGTAGGACGCTCCTCGCATTCTCGGACGACGCCGGGCCCTGCCCAGGGGCCCGGCGTCCCTTTGTGTACGCCCGGCGTACGCTGTTCCCATGGCGAGCAAGGCCGTTCCCGGCTTCCTGCCATCCGTGCAGGGCTTCCGGTTCCAGAACTACTGGCCGTCGAACCCAGCTCGCATCGTCTCGCTCGGGCCAGTCCACATCCCCATCGGCGACACGGGTCGTGGGCTCTGCGGCGGAATGGCGTTCGCGGCTCGGGACCGCTGGGAGCGCCACGAGCCCGGCTCGCCCCTCGAGACTCCCCCGCCGCCGGCTGACCCGCTCTTCAAGGAGATCGTCGACCGCCAGTTTGCCTCGTTCGGGCCGTGGTTCTCGGTACCGCTGCGGTTCTGGATGTCCTCCGGCGGGAGCCAAGCCGGCCGCGACCGCGAGACCGCAACCAAGGCCTGGCCGGCCATCAAGGCCGAGATCGACGCCGGCAGCCCGTCGATGCTGGGGCTCGTCCGCCGGTCAGGCTGGAACCCGCTCGCCCTGGGACTTGGCCACCAGGTCGTGGCCTACCGCTACGACGAGACGCCGATCAGAGTCTCGATCTGGATCTACGACCCCAACTACCCGGGAAACGACAATGCGGTCGTCTGGTTCGAGCGTGGCGCGGACGGGACGCTCACGTTCGACCAGTCGCCGAAGGAGCCGCTGATCGGGTTGCTGGCCCTGCCGTTCGAGCGAGCCGCCTAGCCATCCGGGCCGGGCTCACCACTAGCGCGGACGGATGCTCGTGAGGCCCGCCGGCCCGATCTCGATCGCATCACCGCCGGCGCCGCGAGCCACGCGACTCCGGCGCGCGTGGATCGTCTTGCCCCGGATCGTTGCGATCGCCCCGATGCCCGTGGCCACGCTCAGCGCGCCGCCGACGGTGATCGCCGTCGCCGCCCCAAGACCCGAGGCGATCGCGCCGGTGATGAGGCCGCCGAACGGCGTCGACCCGGCGAAGACGGTGGTGTAGACGCTCATCACCCGGCCCCGAAGCTGATCCGGCACGGCCAGCTGCACGAGCGTGTTCGCCGTCGCGGCCATGGCGATGCCGCCGACGCCGGCCGCGAACATCGCGACGAAGGCGATCGAGAAGGTGTTCGTCCCACCCAGGACGAGCAGGCCGAGCCCGAGGATCGTGCCGCCGAGGCCGATGACCAGCGGCATCGTCCGCCCCGAGAAGGCGATCGTCAGGGCGCTGGTGATCGAGCCCACGCCGGTTGCCGCCATCAGGAACCCGTACGTCGTCGCGTCGCCGTGCAGGACCTCCTGGACGAACGGCGGGATCACGACGGTGAAGTTCATGCCGAAGGTGGACACCAGGCCGACGGTCAGGATCGACAGGAGCACCGCCTTCGTTCGGCGCACGTAGCTCAGGCCCTCGAGGAGGTGGCCGAGCGCGGCGCCGACCGTCGTTGGTCGGCCGATGCCCGGGCGCGTGTGGAGGTCCGGCTCGCGCATCGCGAGGAGCGCCGCGATCACCGCGAGGTACGAGATGGCGTCGATGAAGAACGCGGCGGCCACGCCGACGGCGCCGATCGTGATGCCGGCCACGGCCGGCCCGATCACCCGCGCCCCGTTGAACATTGCCGAGTTCAGCGCAACCGCATTGCCGACGTCGTCGCGGCCGACCATCTCGACCGCGAACGCCTGCCGGGCCGGCAGGTCGAAGGCGTTGCGGACCCCGAGCAGGAATGCGACCACGATGACGTGCCACACGGCGATCGCCCCGGTGAAGACCAGGATCGCCATCGTCAGGCTGAGGAGCGCCGCGAAGCCCTGCGTGGCCAGCATCGTCCGGCGCTTCGGGAGGGCGTCGGCGATCAGGCCGCCGAACAGGCCCAGCACGAGGACCGGGGTCCACTGGACCGCGGCGACGACGCCGAGCAGCAGCGGGTCGCCGGTGAGCTGCAGGATCAGCCAGCTCTGCGCGACGGTCATCATCCACGTCCCGATCAGGGACAGGCCCTGGCCGGCGAAGAACAGCCGGTAGTTGCGATGGCGCATCGCGCTCCAGCCCTCGAAGCGCGCGAGACGGCGGAGCGTGGGGCGCGGCGAGGTCATGCGCCTCGACCGCCTGTCGGCGGTTCGGCGGCCGTCTCGGCGAGGTCACCCAGGTGGCCCTCGAGGTGCCGCCGGCGCTCGTCTGCGGCCTGGATCATCGCCTCGAGGCGGGCGATCTTGCCGCGGAGCGTCGCGACCTGCCGGTCGATCCGGGCGATGCCGTCGTGGAGCACCGCCCGACGCTCGCGAACGCTGGTGCTCGCGCGGAACCTCGTGCGGTTCGCGGCGCGTGCGGTCTCGTCCTCCAGCAGCTGGCCGATCTCGGCGAGGCTGAAGCCCGCGTCATCGCGCAGCCCCTTGATGAACTGCAGCCGCGCGACATCGTCGGGGTCGTACAGGCGGTAGGCGCCCTCCGACCTCGCCGCCGGCTCGAGCAGCCCGATCTCCTCGTAGTAGCGGATCGAGCGAGCGGTCAGCCCGACGAGGTCAGCAACTTCCTGGATGCGCAGGAGCGGGGCGTCGAGATCGGCGTCGCCCCCCGGCGGGGCGATCAAGGGTCCGGGAACCAGCGCGGGCGTGGATCTGGGCACGCCCGAATCATAGCGCAACCTTGCCGTTTACGAGAAGGTTAAGGTAGGCCGGGTCAGCGCACCGCCCACCTGGCCAGTGGCCGCTACGCTTTCGAGCACATGGATTTTGGCATCGCCCTCCCCTCCCTCGGTGACGACGCGAATCGCGACGGCATCGCCGCCGCGGTCGAGCTCGCCGAGGCGCACGGCTTCGGCGACGTCTGGGCGACGGACCATCTGCTCGTCGACCACAGCGCCGCCGAGGACTACGGCCGCATCTACGAGGCCGTCACGACCCTCGCCTGGATCGCCGGACGTTTCCGGAAGGTCCGCGTCGGGGCTAGCGTCATCGTCGTTCCCATGCGCAACGCGGTGGTGCTGGCCAAGGAGCTCGCGACGATCGACGAGCTCTCGGAGGGCCGGCTCATCGCCGGCTTCGGGGTCGGTTGGAGCCGCCCCGAGTTCGAGAACGTCGGCGTGACGGACCTGTTCACGCAGCGCGGCGCCTACCTCGAGGAGACCATCGAGCTGTGCCGCCACCTCTGGTCCGGCTCGGCCGACGCGTTCCGCGGGCGGTTCCATCACTTCGAGGACTTCGTGTTCGGACCGCTCCCGGCCCAGGGTGCCAATGTCCCGATCTGGATCGGCGGGCGGGACGAGCGGGCGCTCCGGCGCGTTGGCCGACTCGCCGACGCCTACCACTCGTCCGCCACGAGCCCGGCGCAGTACGCCCCCAGGATCCCGATCATCCGTGAGGCGGCGGAGTCCGCCGGGCGCCCGATGCCCCTGCTCTCGGCCCGCGTCCGTGTCGAGCTCGGTGGCGAGGCGCAGTCGTTCTACGCGCTGCACGGCTCGGCGGAAGACATCGCCGCCGAGGTCCGTGCCTTTGCGGCGCTCGGCGTCGACCATCTCGTTTTGGCATTCCCGCCACGCGACGCCGCGGGGCTTACTCGGGCGGTCGAGCGCTTCCTCGCGGAGGTGCCCCCGCTCCTCTGACGCCGACAGGCGGCGGCTCTCCGGGAGCCCAAGCGCCGGACCCGAACCATGTCGGCGTGAGGTGATCGGTTGCCGCGCCGCCCGCGAGTGCCCGCGACGCGGCTGCTGCCTCGAGCGCCGGCCAGTCCGGCGGCGCCACGTCTCGGGCAACAGCGCCCGGCTCGAGGATCCCTCCGAGGACGGCTCGCGTCACGGCGTCGACCGCGGTGTCGAGGCTCCCCGGGCGGCGCACAGCGAGCTCTTCGTATACGGTCGCGGTGCTCAACGCGAATGCCTCCGCGGTCGCAGCGCCGATCGTGGCACCGGCCCGGAGCCGTCCCTCGTCGCCGATGCGCTGGACGATGGCTTCGAAGTGCGCGAACCGAAGCCGATCGAGATTCTCCATTGCCGCGGTGACGACGGGGTCCGACCGGCGCGCCCGGATCGTGAACTCGACGAAGGGCCAGGCGCCATGCCACAACCCGATCGTGGCAACGAGCATCCGACGCATCGCGGTCTCGCCGTCCGGGCTGTGGAAGACCTCCTGGAACGCCGCGTACAGGCCCGACGATTCCTGGACGTCGTTCACCGTCGCCATCAGCAGGCCACCCTTGGATCCGAAATGGTCATAGATCGTCTGAACCGCGACTCCCGCCGCACGCGCGATCGCGCTCACCGGCAGCGAGGATCCGCTCTTCGGGACGAGATCCCTCGTGGCACGGATGATCCGACGCCGAGTCTGGGCGGACGACGCGGCCCGCCGACGCTGCGCGCTTGATTCCCTGGAGGCAGGCATCGAAGAGATATTGACAGGTAGAATGGCGTTCTGCTACAAGAACGTCGTTCTACCATGCTGACGTTGCGGAGGACTTCCAGTGAATCGCTTCGGATTGCGAATCGGCGCTGTGTTCGGCTGGATCGCGTTCCTTGGGGTGGCGATCGGGCTGGTCGTACTCCCCATGGCCATTGCCGGGCAGCCCCCGACCCTGCATTCGGCAGCCGTTGACGTCCGTACCTACTTCGGGCACCAGGAGCTCGCAGTCGTCAATGCGCTGAGCCCGCTGATTGCCATCGCCTTGATTCCATTCGCGCTCGCCCTCCGGAACGCCCTCCGCGACGGCGACGACACTGCCCGGTTCGCCGCCGACGTCGGCATCCTCGCGGTGATCGTGGCGGCTCCGCTGTATGTGATCTCCAGCTCGCTCGGCGTGGCGCTCGCCGGCCTTGCGACGGGGGACGCGAACGCATTCGATGCGTCGTTCAGGCTGTATTCCGTGCTGTACGACGGCGGTGCCGACTTCCTCGAGGGAGCCTGGGTGGGCGCTTTCGCGCTCGCGATGCTCGGCGCGCCCGAAGGGCGTTGGCTCGGCGGGCTTGGCGTGGCGGTGGCGCTATCACGTTGGGTCAAGGCAACGGCTCCCGTGGTCGCGTTGCCTGACGCACTCGCGCTGGTCGGCGGAATCGCATTCCTGGTCTGGTTCGCCTGGACAGTCGTTTGGCTTACCCGCCGGTCGATGGATGCCAGCGTCGCACACGTCGCGGTGTCGTCGCCGGCTGCCGTATAGGGTTTGGGCCGGCGTGCCCATCGGACAACTCGTCGTCCGGGTCAGAGCGGTGGCAGCTCCTGGGCGTCGGTCTGCGCCGGCGCGAAGAGGTCGCCGACCTCCCTTACGCGGTCCACAACGGTGCGGATCGTCCAGCGGTCGCTGCGCAGCTCCGGATCGTCGAGCTCGTCCCAGCTGATCGGCGTGGATACGGGCGCGCCGTCCCCCGGCCGGACCGAGTACGGCGCGACGAGGGTCTTGATGTAGGTGTTCTGGGTGTAATCAAGCCGCGCCTTGCCGCCCCGGCGATCCTTGGCCCACTCCCACGAGACCAGGTTCGGCACCGTGCTCCCGACGGCGCGCGAGAGCTGCTCGATCCATTCGGATGTCTCGCGAAACGTGTACTTCGGCTCGACCGGGATCCAGACCTGGATCCCCCGCTTCCCCGTCGTCTTCGGGTAGCCGCGCACGCCAAGGTGGCCCAGCGCCGTTCGATACAGGCGACCAAGCGTCAGGGTCTCGTCCCAGGTGGTCTTGGTCCCGGGATCGATGTCGATCAACGCGAACGTCGGCGTCATCGGATCGTCGAGTCGCGAGGTCCAGGCGTGGACCTCGAAGGCGGCCTGGTTGCCGAGCCAGCACACCGCGGCGACGCGATCGGCGATGAGGTGCTCGTTCGCCTCGCGCGCCTCGACGCCGACTTCCTGCCATCGCCGAAGCCAGGCTGGCGCGGTCTCCGGGATGTCCTTCTGCCAGAAGCCGGGGCCGTCGGCGCCGTTCGGGAAGCGATGCAGGTTGAGCGGCCGCTCCTGGAGATGGGCGAGCATCGTCGGCGCGATGCGGGCGAAGTAGCGGATCAGCTCGCGCTTCGTGACCGGACCCGGGAGGGTGGCCTTCTTCGGGTGCGAGCCGTCGGGCTCGGGGTCGCCGGCTTTGGGCTTGAACAGTACCTTGTCGAGGTTGGTGAGCTTCAGCTCGAAGCCGCCGACGCTCCAGGCGCCGTCCTTGGACATGCCGTCCAGGGCGGCGAGCTCGTCCGGCGTGGGGGACCAGCTGTGCTCGTGCTTCTCGGCGGCGGGCTTGGGTTTCCCGGCGGCCTTTCGCGCGGTGGGGGCCTTCTTCGGCACGGGTCCAGTGTTGCCCGTCTTCCCTGGGGCCGTGCGTCTTGCATTGCTCACCGAGGACCGAGGCGAAGCTCCTGCGAGACCCGCGTCCGAGGTCTCAGGCATCGCCGCCTCGACCGCGTCGACGGTGTCCTTCGTGACGACGGGCTGCTCGCGGACCACCTCGGTCGGGGGCTTGCCGCCCTCGTCGAAGCCCTTGAACGCCGCCTGGCGGACGATGCCGTCGCGCGTCCAGCCACCGAGCTCGGCGCGGATCACGATCTCCGGCTTGACCCAGACCACGTAGCGCAGCTCACCGCCCCAGCGACCCCGGTAGTCACGGGGCGGCGGCGGATCGAACGGCGAGTCATCGGTTGACAACGGCGCCAGGCGCTCGCGCAGCCGCTTGCGAGTCGCCGCATTGAACCCGGAGCCGACCTTGCCCGCGAACCGGAGCTTGCGGGCCTCCCCCTCCGCCTCGTAGTAGCCGACCACGAGGGCGCCCAGCTCCTTCGCTGCGCCCTCGCCCGGCGTCCAGCCACCGACGACGAGCTCCTGTTCCGGCCGGACCTTGATCTTGAGCCAGGTTCGTGACCGGCGACCCGGCTCGTAGATGGAGCGACGGTGCTTCGCGATGACGCCCTCGAGGCCCTGCTTCCTGGCCGCCTCGAGGAAGACGAGACCCTCGCCGACGACGTGGTCGGCGAAGCGCACCCGCGAGTCGCCCGGCCGCAGGACCGAGCGGAGGAGCTGCTTCCGGCTCTCCAGCGGGACGTTCAGCAACGAGCGGCCGTCGAGGTGGAGCAGGTCGAACGCCTGGTAGACGAAGTGCGTCGACTGCCCGCCCGTTGCCTCCTGGAGCAGGCTGAAGTCGGGCAGGCCGTCGTCGCCGACGGCGATCATCTCGCCGTCGACGATGGCCTCCCCCGCCTCGATCCAGGTCGCCTTGGTCAGGATCTTCGGGAAGTACGTCTCGCCGTCGTTGCCGTTGCGGGTATAGATCCGCGCCGTCCCGTCGCGGACGACCGCCTCGATCCGATAGCCGTCCCACTTGATCTCGAACAGCCAGTCCTCGTCCTTGAACCCTTTGTCCGTGAGCGTGGCCGCCATCGGCGGGATGAACGACGGCAGCTTGGCGGGCTTGGCCGCGCCGAGGTCGATCTCGGCGATCGCCGCCGGGGCGTGGCTGATCCAGATGGCATCGCGGTCCGCCTTGACTTCGTCGTTAGTGCGGCCGGTCTTCACGCTCTGCGGGAAGCTCTCCGCGTCCCAGCCCGCCACCGATGCATCGTCGCGCTTGTGGATGAGCAGCCATTGCTCGCCCGCGTCGTCCTCGAACGGCATCCGGCCTCGCTCACGGGCGGTGCCGGCACGCGAGCGCGCGCCGCCACTCCCCCGCCCGCTGGTCCGGACGATCGTGAACCGGCCGCGCAGCTTCTCGCCGGTGAGCGTGAACTTCAGCTCGCCGTCGGTGACGCCCCGCCTGCCATCGGGCGTCTCCGGTTCGGGGAGCCACGTGCCCCAGTCCCAGACGATGACGTCACCGCCGCCGTACTCGCCCCTGGGGATGACGCCCTCGAAGTCGAGGTATTCAATCGGGTGGTCCTCGACGTGGATCGCCATCCGCCGCGCTGATGCATCGAGCGTCGGTCCGCGGGGCACCGCCCAGGACACCAGCACGCCGTCGATCTCCAGCCGGAAGTCGTAGTGCAGCCGGGTCGCGCGGTGGCGCTGGACGACGTACCGCCCGCCGCGCGCAACGGTGGACGCGACGGTCCCGCCGGCCGGCTCCGAGGTCTTCCGGAAGTCGCGTTTGCGCTTGTATTCCTCGAGCGGCATCGGGCCTAAGTTTGGCGGCGTTTAGGCCCGAATGTCAGCGACATCGCAAGGTTCGGGGACCGTGGCGCAATGGGGCGAACGGCGCCCGACGGGTTCCTTGCAAGCGGCATTGCCGCGGTGCGACGGTGCACAGCCCCTTCGTCATGCCCGCCGGGGTACCTCCGGGTACCCGTACGCATGAGAAGGCCGGGCTAATTTCCACTCAGATGTTCACCTTCCCGCCCCGTCGCAACCCCCGAGACCGCGACACCAGGCCCGCCACAGCGCGTCCCCAGCGACGTCGCAGCCGGGGCCAGTCCGTGGCCGAGTTCGCACTGCTCCTGCCGGTCATGCTCGCGTTCCTCGGGCTGACCATCGATTTCGCCCGCGTGTTCCAGGCGTGGATCACGCTCGAGTCCGCGACGCGCGACGGAGCCGAGTACGCCGCGACCAATGGGACGAGCAGCGCCGATGCGCTGACCAAGGCCCAGAAGGTGATCTGTATCCAGGCGCAGAACATCCCGGGTTTCCAGCGCAGCGGGCTCGCCTCCCCGAATGACGTCAACCAGTGCACCCGCCCGACCGTCACGGTCGTGTCGTGGGCCACGAGCACCAGCGGCGCCGACGGCGCCTCGAACAGCTATCCGATCGCGACGGTGACGATTCGGTCGACCATCCCGTTTTCCCCGCTGTTCGCCTACCCGTTCCTGACCCAGAACGGCACCTGGACGATCACGAGCCAGAACACCTTCAGCATTGTCCAGGGGCGCCAGTGATGCCACGCCTTCGCCGTCGAGACCGCAGCCATGGCCAGGGCCTCGTGGAGTTCGCGCTGGTCCTGCCGATCTTCATGGTCATGCTCATCGGCATGGTCGATCTCGGTCGCGCGATCTGGGCCAACAACTCGGTCGCGAACGCGGCACGTGAAGCGGGTCGATTTGCCTCCGTTCACGGCGGCAGCTGCAAGGACCTCACCGGCGCGGTGTGCTCGAGCACGAACTACTGCCCGGTCGGTCCCACAGCCTCAGGCTCGGCGGTCCCGTCCACGAGCACATCGTGCCCCTACCCCTCGCCGTCGAAGCAGAGCATCTATGACACCGCGACCGGCTTTCTCGTCGGCGGCGGCTCGAGCACGACGGTGACCGCCTGCTACTGGGTCCCGTCGACGACGACGAACAGCAACGGCACGACCCATCTGGCGGCTACCGCGGCCTGCAGCGGGAACACGGATACCGCCTCGACGAATGCCCGCGGCGCCGCGGTGACCGTCAGCGTCTCGACGCAGGTCCCGATGGTCCTCGGCTCATTCCTCGGCTTCTCGAGCATGACGGTCAGTGCGACCAGCACGATGCTGATCAATCACTGATGGAAACCGGCATGCGCCACGGGAACGACGCACGCGAGCGGCAGAGGGGCCAGATACTCCCGCTGTTCGCGCTGGCCATGATCGTGATCCTCTCGATCGGCGCACTCGTCCTCGACGGCGCGAGCATGCTGATTACCCGGCGGCACCTGCAGAACGCTGGCGACGCGGCCGCCCTCGCGGGAGCGAACCTGATCCAGAAGAGCGGCTCCGGCAGCGTGTGCAGCAACACCGCGGGTCCGCCGCCCGGCGCGGCGCGGTCGGACATCATCGCGGCCGTCAACGCCAGCCTCGCCGGCAACTATTCGAGCCTGACTTCCAGCAACATCACGATCACCTGTCCGAGCGGCTGGGACAACCAGGCGGTCGAAGTCGATCTGCAGGTCACGGCAGCCAGCTTCCTGCAGCGTGCGATTGGCTACACCGCACCGGATGTCAGGACGACGTCCATCGCGGTGAACGGGCAGATCGCCGGCTCGAACTACTCGGTGGTGCTCCTCGACCCGTACAACTCCGGCTGGCCGAATGGCCGCAAGGGCTGCCCCGCCATGCTGATCTCGGGCGGTCCGACGGTGACCTTCGACGGCTCGGTCATCATCGACTCGGCGTGCACCGCGGCCAACGGTGGCGCGCTCGGGACCAACGGCAGCTCGGCAACGGTCACCATGGGCACCGGCAAGACGATCAACATGGTCGGTACCTACAACCTCGGGCCGCTGACGATTACGCCCGCTCCGGTGACCGGCGCCAGTTCCGTCGGCGATCCACTGATCACGCTCGATCCCATCAGCACGAGCGGCATGACCACCCAGTACTCCAGCAAGCACGTGCTGAACAACACGACCGAGGTCCTGCAGCCGGGCATCTACACCGGCGGGATCCAGCTCAAGAACTCGTCGGTCGCGCTGCTCCGCCCTGGCATCTACGTGATGGATGGCGGCGGGCTCGACATCGGGGCCCAGGCGTCGTTCTGCTCGATCACCGCGACATCGGCGGCAACGACCTGCGCCGGCTTCGCCACCGGTGACTGCCCCGACACCACGTGTGGCGTGCTGATCCTGAACAAGGGCACGACCAACGGCAGCAACGCAATGGACCAGATCACCGTCGGGGCCGGCTCCACCCTGAAGCTGAAGGCCTATGACGACCGAGCGGTCAGCGGCGGCGACTTCCAGTACCGGAACATTCTGCTCTGGCAGGACTCGACGCCGAACGCGACCTCGAGCTACGCCCAGCCCATCGTCGCCCTCAACGGCGGTGGCACCGTCGACATCAGTGGGACGGTCTATGCGCCGTGGGCCGCGGTCACCATGGGCGGCGGCTCCGGCGGAAGCGGCGGCACGTCGAACCTGACCGTGCAGTTCATCTGCTACGACTTCACGATCTCGGGCAACTCGACCTTCCACTTCTACTACAGCGACGCCGACTTCGCGAAGCCCAAGGACTACGGCCTGGTCAAGTAGGGCGCTCGCCCTGACCCGTGGGCCGCGCTGCGGGCTCGCACCGGCGCCCCACGCGTAGCATGGTCCCACCCCATGCGCAGCCTGATCGGTTGGCTCCTGCTCGTCGCGATCCTCGGCATGATCGCCATCGTTGCCGCCCCGGTCGTCGCCCAACCCCTCATCGCGCAGGGCGTGCGCGCGGCCCTGCCGTTCGCAGCTGATCCTCTCGAGGTCGATGCGTCGGTCGACACGCTCCACCTGCTCACCGGTTCGATCGACGCGATTCACGTGACGGGGAGCGGGCTCGTGACCACGAGCGCGAGCATCGGCGACCTGGACGTCACGGCGCATGACGTCTCGATCGGCAACCACGGGTTCGCCTCGATGACCGGGACCCTCGAGACCGTCGTCCTGCATCGACCGAGCGGGGTGGACCTCACGATCGATCGGATCACGCTCTCCGGCGCGTCGTCGGCGGTCGAGGCGGACGCGCTGCTCGGCAAGGCGTCCGTCATCGACCTGGTCAAGACGGCACTCGCCGGTTCCGGCCTCCCGGTCGGTGCCGTCGAGCTGACGGCCGGCGGCTTGCGGGTCACCGTCCTTGGCCAGCCGACCGTCGTCGCGGTCGGTGTGGCGGATGGGGCCGTGACCCTCGCTGGCGCGGTTGCCGGCGGATCGCTCGTGCTCTTCCGCCCCGAGGCCGGCGACGGGTGGCAGATCACCGGTGTCTCGACGTCACCCTCGGGCATGGACGTCCACGCGGTGCTCGACCTCGACCGGGTGCTTGCCTCGAGGTAGCGCCGCGTTCAGACGCTGATTCGGCGCGCCTCCTTCACGGCGTCGCGTGCCCCCTGCCGCCAGGCCGCGCCGTGGCCCGGCAGCACGTACGTCGCCGGGATGTCCTCGAGGCGGTGGAGCGAGTCGAGTGCCTGGGCGCGGTCCGCGTTGAAGGGCGAGAGCTGGGGGCCGTGCCAGCCGGTGGCCACGGAGTACGTGTTCAGGGCATCGCCGACGAACAGGGCGTCGTGGCC
>Ga0070706_100003396_pt1 | contig 15702 bp, 10 predicted proteins | sample KBSK5501metaG_FD_65476 | JGI IMG/M metagenome (GOLD analysis project Ga0070706, IMG submission 65476) | Corn, switchgrass and miscanthus rhizosphere microbial communities from Kellogg Biological Station, Michigan, USA - KBS K5-50-1 metaG | ecosystem: Host-associated > Plants > Roots >...
TGGCTTCGCAGATGAGACATTATTGCGCGCATCCAGGGGACGCCTTGCAGTTACTGTTCTGCAAGCTTTTGCGGTAGTACGGGTAAACCAAAAAGCCCTGTATTTTCTCTCCCCACTCAAGCCCCGGAATAAGGAACGGCTTTTCATCCCCCGCTTGGAAAGACGGGGGCTTTCAAGCCGAAATTTCTGTAAATAAATGGAAAATCACATTTCAATCCCTCGCAATACATGCTATACTCAGCAGGGAAATATTCATCAAACGGAGCGAAGCAGAGGTTATCCACGAGGAGGCGCTGGAGATAGGGGTTGTGCTCGCAAAGACCACTGAGTAGCTTCAAGGCACCATAGTTCAGCCTGACGAATCCTGGTAGCTCACCTACACCTGTTGCTCGTCCCCGTAACGATGGAGCCAGAGATCCCCTATGTTCATCAAGAACAACCCCAGCACCCCCCGATTCCTTGCCTGCTGCATGAGCGGCTGGAGCTGTTGATCCAGGAAGCGCGCCATCTCCTCGTCATCCTGGGTCGAGGCCATGAGCTCCAACGCACACAACACCATCGAAGCCCACAGCGCGTCCCCTTGCTCTTGGAAGAGCCGCAAGCTTTCCTCATAGTACGCGCGCGCCGCCGCGGGATCGCCCGAGCGATAGGCGGTGCTGCCAAGGTTGTAGAGTATGAGCGCTTCGCCCCATACATCACCCAGGTTCTTAAACAGGGTGCGGCTCTCTTCAAATAGGGGACGCGCCGCCGCGGTGTTCGTCTGACTCAATCGGACAAGTCCCAACAGCCATTCCGCGTAGGCGGTGAATCGCTTGTCTCCTGCCTCGCGCACAATTGATAAAGCATCCTCTGCACGAAGGCAGGCCGCTTCGAAGTCGTCTTCGGCCCAGGCCAGCAGCCCCGCACCAAGGAGTGCTCTGCCTCTTGCAACGCTCCGCTCGCTGCTCTCGGTCCGCGCCAGCATCTCCGCCAGCCACGCTCCTCCCTCGCGTATCGCGTCGTGTAGGAACCAGTACAAGGAGAGCACCCCGACCAGGCGCAGCCCGATCTCACCAGCGTCCTTATTGGCCTTGCTCCAGGCCAGGGCAGCGCGCAGGTTGGCATCCTCGCGCTCCAGCCGCTCCAGCCAGTTATTCCACTCCGGACGGAACAAGTGGGGCTCAGCCTCCTCGGCCAGGCGCAAGAAGTAGTGCGCATGCCGCTGCTGCACTGTGGTCTCCTCTTCGCTGGCCGCAAGTTGCTCTTGGGCATACTCCCGGATCGTCTCCAACATGGTGAAGCGGGGCTCTCCACTGGTGCCCTGCTGCCCTTGCACCAGGCTCTTGTCCAAGAGTTGTGCCAACTGCTCGAGGGTCGCTGCCTCCTCGTCCACCTGCTCTGAGGAGGCTCCGGGAGCATCGGGGAGGCAGACCGCCTGCACCGCTTCCAGGGTGAAGCCGCCCACAAAGACGGCCAGGCGCCGGAACAGTTGCTGTTCGCTTGCCTCCAGGAGATCGTAGCTCCAAGCAATCGTGTTGCGCAGCGTCTGTTGGCGCTGTGGCAGATCCCGTGCTCCCCGACTGAGCAGCGGCAGGCGGTGCTCCAGCCGTGCCAGCAAAGCCATAGGTGTCAGCATCGACAAACGTGCGGCGGCCAACTCGAGCGCAAGCGGCAGCCCGTCCAGGCGCTGGCAGAGCTCGACGATGACAGCGGCATTGTCGGTGGTGAGCGCGAAAGCGGGAGTGGCCTCGCGTGCACGCTCAACGAACAGGGCCACCGAGGGGATCGCTGCGAGGTGCGCCAGGTCAGGGACCTGCGTTGGCTCTGGCAGCGCCAGCGGATGGACCGGGACGACCTGCTCGTCCCGCACGCGCAGGGGTTCGCGACTGGTCACAAGCAACTTGAGCCGCGGGGCCAACTCCAGCGCCTGGGCCGCCAGGGGAGCGGTCGTCGCCAGCAGTTGCTCGGTGTTGTCGAGCACGAGCAACATCTCTCTGGGTTGCAGGTACTCCAGCAGTCGCTCGTTGCTGGCCTCGGACAGACCCAAGGCCCGTGCCACCGTCGGCACCACAAGTTTGGGGTCGGTGAGGGAGGAAAGCTCGATGAAGGCGGCACCGACGGCGAACTGGGGAGCCAGCTCCGCTGCCACCTGTAGAGCCAGTCGCGTCTTGCCCACCCCTCCCGGCCCGGTCAGGGTGACCAGACCCACGTCCTCCCGCTGCAGCAAGGCCCGCGCCTGGGCCAGTTCCTGTTCGCGATCGATGAGCCGGCTGCGCGGCAGCGGCAGGGGGGCCAGCCGAGCGTCAGTCGGCGTCTCGGGTGCGCGCGTGAAGCGCTCGGTCAACAGCTCTGCCAGGTCGTTGGCGATGCGCTCACGCAACTCTTCAGCTGTGGCGAACTTCTGGTACGAAGCGGTATCCTCCGTGCGGATGCGGTCGAGCAGCGTATGCAAGTCCTGCTCTCGCTCTGGAGCGGGTGTCTTGATATAGATCAGCTTCGGTTTCCCGCTCGAGAGCCGGTACTCGTCCTCCAGGCCGGACACCTGCATACCAGGGGCGACCCAGCCATAGCGCTGCCAGTAGAGGCCGATGAAGATATCGCTCTGCGCCAGGTAGGCCCGGTACAGTTCGCGCGGCGGGTAGGGGCGCGCACCCAACTCGAAAAGCACGGGCGTCAGGCGCAGCTGCGTGATGGCCTCGCGCGCCGCTACTCGCTCGGCGGCCAACTCGTCGAGCGTCGAGCTGACAAAGACGCGCAAGCGCTGATCAGGGGTACGGATCACGGGAGCAGCGCCGGGAGCCTCTGTTGGCTGGCTTTCTGCATTTAGCGGATGATCTGTCTGCATAGTGAATCAAGCCCTTTTCAAGAACGTACTTTCTCTTCAGATGCCGATTTCGCAAAGTTTTACTGAAGAATTACAATTACGAAGTTTGATGGCCCAATCTTTTTGCTCACCGCTGCAGATGCCGGTTAGCAATTCACCAGAAGAGTATACCTCATAGAGCGAGGGTTGTACAGGAGATCGACGATTTGATTCTGCCGAGTCGATCACCTCCTCCTGCTCTTGCTCACCGCTTTCGTCGAAAACGTAAACTTCAACCCCTGCCTCTCCATAAAATCCTGGAATAAGCCGTAAAATTCGGCACGGTCCTGCATGGTAATCACCGCTACAGCGTCTGCGGCTTCAATCGCATAGGGATAGCCCTGTCCGGCAATCACCTCGGCTCGAACCACATCGAGGACAGGTTCAAGTACGCCATCATCCAGCATCCAGCGTGGAAACTCAAGGCGAACCGGTGGGCGAGTTGAAGTTGTTTGCAAGTAACAGAAAGCAACGCTCTCGCGATAGGGGCCGTAGCCCTCCAGAATGTCACCGCGAGCGCAGATCATTGCAGGTGTACGATCCCCCCAGCGTAAATGTCCCTGCCACAGCAGCGCATCGTGAATCTTTTTGGTTTCGCGCAGGACTGGCTGACGTTCCATAGCATCCAGCCGCCGCAGCATCGTAATCATATCGCGCGCGTAACTGGTATCTATGTAGCCGATGAGCGGCACTCGTTGTTGCTCCGATGTTTGTAAAAGCGAGATGGCTGAAGCAATGTAACGTTCCCGGTATGGGCTGGGCATGGTCAAAGCGAATGAAACAACGAGCGAACCATCGAAAAAGACAAGAGGGCTGTGGAAGGGATCACCGTCACGACGTGTCTGACCATAGTGTTCCATCTGGCTGCAGAGCGTCTCCACTTCTAACATATAGCGGCGCAGTGTCACCTGCATCTCCGAATAGGGATAGCTATCGGGATCTTTACTCTCGATGGTAGATTCTTCTATGATCTCATCGGGGGAGAGTACCTCTAAGCGTACATCTTTGGTGTATGGACGCCCCTGAGCATGGGGATTAGCAAACAGGCCAACCTGAATCAAGGCCACAGGAATCGAGGCATCTCTCCATGGTTGTAGCTGGCTTCCATCGACGGCGAGCGTCGTTATGCCTTCAATGCATTCGGCCCATTGGCGAGCTTGTTCGTGGTTTTCAAACTCACGCCCAAAAGGAATATTTGGGCTATGATAGCCTTTCTGTGTAGCATGTACCAACCAGCGATCATATTCGATACTTGGGCGAGCACCTGCTGGCGGCATGCCACTATTGTCTGGTGGGAGCATATGCTCTAAATGCGTGCTTGAAGGATAACGAGTATAAAGCGTCTCGAGCGCGTGGCGGTAGGCATTCAGTTGATCACTGAACGAACCATCGAAAGCGCTGAATTGCCCTCGCTTAAGGTTCAGAGCTGCCTGAAGTTTACCTTTATGAAGCATGGACTTGTACCTGCTCTTCCACCATCATAACACTTCCGCCTTCGGAGACCCCGATCCTTTCGGGATGGGGAGGAAGCTGGCGTTTTTTCTGTGGTGGTGGAGGGGGCAGCAACCGCACCCTCCAGCGTAATACCTTGATCAACGTGCAGTCAGCCACCCTGGCCGTTTGCGTGAGCCGCCTGTTCGTTTGCGGGTCGTGCAAACTCAACTTGCCACCCATCGTCCCGCCGACGGTGGCTTTGCCCCACTTCGGATGTGTGACCAGGGTGCCGCGTTTGATTCCTTGTGAGAGCGTGCCGCCGTAGGGCTTCCGCTTGCCTCCCTTCTCGGGTTGGAAGCGATGCAACTGCCGATGGTGCCAGGTGAAGGGCGCGATGCACACCAGGCGCGTATTGTCCGGGGACGTGCGCCCTCCTACCGCACTGTAGGCCAGCACCCACGCATCGACGCAGTGCGCCGCCCAGACCTCTGCCAGCTTCTTGCCCGTTTTTTTGAGTCCCACCTGCTCGCGGAGTGCTTGTGTCTCGTAGCCCTGCCTGGTCTGGACAGGAGCCAGCTTGCCCAGCTGCTGGTAAAACCACTGCTTGCCGATTTGGAGCGGGGAAAAACTGGTGTTCCAACGTTTCTTACCTTGCCGAGTCTGGGCTTTGATATCCTCCACCACGAAAACACTCACCGGAAAGACCTGGCAGAGAAAGCTGGCCAGGCGCAGTTTCCGAGGCCCTCGTGCCCTGGTGGAGGGCGGCAGCTTCACTTTGCTTTGCTTGCGGTTCTGGCGCGGCTTGCGGCAGGGGGTCTTGCGATTACGGCGGGTGCGGCGCATGCGGGTGCTGTCTTGCTCCGCTTCCTGCACTCCCGTCCTGGCCTCCACCTGAAGATTGGCGTAGGTGTGGGTGGCGGAGGCCACCACGATCCCTTCGCGTTTGGACCCGGGATCGATGCCCACGGCGACCGATTGCCGCTCGCGCGCTGATGGCTCGACGTTGAGGCGCACGCAATAGAAGCCCCCTTTCCAAAAGCCGGTGGCTTTGCCGCTCCTGATCCAGCGCCGTGCCCGCGCGGGGGTCGTGGGCATGAGCGGTGTGTGCTCCTGATCGACCACAGGGACGAAGATGTGCGACATGTGCGATAAGCCCCTTTCGGGTATGCTATGGTCCCTTCGCTGCTGATCAGCGGAGAGGTGATGCGTTAGGGAGGCGCGCATCACATCCTGTGGGCCGCCACGCCCGGCTGGTTCAGCTTCCTTCAAACGCCCCGTTGCCGGAGCTTGGATAAGCTAGTCTCGCAGTTGCCCTCGTTGGTTCCCCGGTGGCAAGCCGGATCCCCTCAAGCCCATCCCTTGAAAGGAATGGGAGCTCGACTCCATCGTCCTCAGTCAGGATAGAGGTCTGCCCATCCATCTTACGCAAGCGAATGAGGCTATCAAGCCCTTGCTCAAAGGTATCGTCGTGGCTAATCACAAACAATTGATCGAAACCACGCACGCGCCGAATTTGCTCTGCCAGATTTATGCGGCGTAATTCATCCATGTTTTGAGTAGGCTCGTCAAAGAATGCGATATTCAATGTAGAGAGCTTTTTGAGTAATGCTAATCGCACTGACAGCGCCGCGCTCATCTGCTCGCCCCCACTCAATTGGGCAAACGTGCGATTGACACCCTGGCGATGCAGAACGATTTCGTAATCGTTTTGCCAGGAGAGTTGCGCGCTGCGATCACCCATGATTTCGCCAAAGATGCGGTTCGCTTCAATGGAGATATCATTCATCATGGCTTTTAGTACATGGGGCGCAGCTTCTTTGATCAACTTGCGAAACTGCTCTAACATCCTGTGCAATTCTTCAAGCGTCTGTTTTTCCTTTTCAGCCGCTTCCAACTCGATAAGCAGCGCTTCGGCATGCTCTATCTTTTGCTCAAGCTCGTTGATTTCTAGCTGCAATTTACGCATGGCTTCAGCTACCCCCGCCAACTGAGCCGTTAGCTGGTTGATTTCGCCTTCGATCTCAACAAGTTCCTGTTCATTGAACGTATCCTGCGCTTGTTGGAATGCTTGTTCAGCAGCGATCAAGTCTTGCTCAGCCCGCTCCGCTTTCTGGAGTGCCTGCTGGTAAGTTTGCTCACGTTCGGGAAGCAGTTTCGCTGTATCTATATTTTTCAAATAGGTCGAGTATCTTGCAACACACTGCTGTTGGATGGCTTCCTGCTGGCCAAGGTGGGCATCGAGTTCAGCATAGCGGCCTAGTTGCTGTTCCAATTGTCGTACCTGCTCTTCGGCCTCCTGTACCTTGTGCTGCTCAGCTTGCAATTGTTGCTGGAAAGTCGCTTCCTGCTTAATGATTGACTGTTGTGTCTTACTCTGCGAGCGGGGATCATTGAGTGCATCCAGTTGCAAGCTGACCTCTTTCAGTTGTTCTTCGCTTGTGCAGAGTTCGTTAGCTCGTTCCTGGCGCTCATTCTGATCGGTAGTATACTGCTGAACCTGTGCCTGCAAATGCAGCATTTGTTTGCGCAAACCATCCAGTTCACGAACCTGCTGATCTGCTTTTTCACTCTCGTCACGCTCAGACTTTGCCTGAGCAATGAGCTGATCCAGGAGTTTAAGTTCTTCCAGGTCGTTCCCAATTTCCTCAATATCGCGCTCCAGACGCTTCATATCAAGCCCCACTCCTTGTAAGCGGTCTACATGGCCATCGCGCCGCTCGATATACTGGCCCAGTTTACTCAACCCATCTGCAAATTTCTTGACATGAGACATGCGCTCACCGACTGCAGCCAGTTGGTGACTGAGTGCAGCAAGCTGTGCATGCTCTTGAGTGAGTAACCCATCAAAGTAGGATTCCAGGCTGACAATACCGATTTGTTTGATGTTTAAGCATGGCTGATGCAGCAAGGGGCACTGACCACCCGCCGAAAGCTGACGTGATTTCACATAGCCTTCAATATTACCTTCCAGCCGGTGTTGTTGCGCGGAGAGTAGCTCGTGTTGATTTAGTAATACAGGTAGTTCCTCAGCTTCCTGACGATGTTCTTCAATTTTGACAATGGCATCATCGGCTTTGCGCAAGTAACCTGCGATTTCTTCGCGCTCAGCATACTTTTCCTGCAATTGCTTGCGTTTTTCCTCGAATTGCAATCGCTTCGAACTTCGCTCACTCGTTCTGGTTTGTAACTGCGCTAATCTCTCGACACGCTCTGTCAACTGTTCAGCCAATGGTTGAAGTGGTTCTATGGCGATAATTCGCTGCTGCAAATCTTTCTGTTGCTGGAGATATTTTGTACGTTGTTGCTGGATACGTTGAATCTCCTTTATGAACTCTTCATGTTGAGTGACCTGGCGTGCCAGTGCCTCAATTCGCTTTTCTAATTCATACTGCTGTTCGACAAGCGGCAATAACTCAACCAGTCGTAGACGGGCAGTGGCAACATCATCTAATCTACCTTGCAGGTTCCCGATATTCGCCATATGTGTTGCTAAGGCCATATGCAAATGAGATTGCTGTTGTTGTAGTTTGTTGCGCTGCTGTTCATCCAGACGGAGCTGTTTTAAGGTTCCAGTTGCCTGCAAATAGCGCTCGTAATCGGCCTGGCTCTCCTCTATCGCTTGTTGGGCAGAGCGAGCTTCGTTTAATTGTTTCTGGCTGTTGTACAGAAGCTCCTGCGAGGCATTATATAATGTTCTGTTTTGATGGAGTTGTGATTGGCACAAGTTGAGGTGGTCGCGTCGTTGTTTTAACCACTCAGCGCGTTCTTTGCATACTGCCAATCGCCGGGTGCCTTGCACGTTTTGCTCTTTTTTCTGTTGATCTTCCAGGCGGGCTGTTTTGAGGACGGTACGCCATTCATCAAGTTCGCGTGTCTCAATTTCAAGGCGCTGGATTTCGCTTTTTTGTGTTTGAATCTGCTCCTGGTATACTTTCGAGGCGTCTAATAGATATTCGGCAGCAGTCGTGTAATCTTCGATTTGTAGGAGAGGGTTAAAAGTCTGTTTGCGCTTGCTGCCCGGTTCCAGAAAGATAGCTGTAAATGCGCCCTGTGGTACCCCCAGAGCGTCTCGGAAGAGCACATCCAGTTGTCGTTCGCGATCAATACCGAAGAGTTCGTGGAGCTTATCCAGGACATCGGTACGTTGTTCCACGCGCAGGTCTGCCTCACGATCAAATACGACCCATTTTGCGCCTGTTCCGCAACGCCGTTCGACTTCATAAGGACGGTCATCGCTGCCAATGAGATGGACAACCACACGCCCATATTTTTCGCCTTCACGCACAAATTGTGACTGGTTATAAGAAATATAGTCGAAAAGCGCGAATCCGATTGCTTCGACGAGGGTTGTTTTCCCGGCGCCATTTGGGCCATGGATAGCGGTCGTGCCGCGCCGGAAATCAACAGTGATATTACGATAACTCTTAATGTTCTCTAACTCGATACGTGTAATGAGCATGATGATGCGCCTTCCCAACAGTTGTGAAATACTGATCTCGCACTTTCCCGTTCTCTTACTAGCTCAAGAAAGTGGAAATGCACAGGCGCATTATAACATGGTTCGTCTAATACATTGTTACGTGCTTTTTCAGGTACTTTATAATGCTCAACTAAGGATCAAAGAGAGATGCTTTAAGAGCTATAATTGGCTAAAAGTTGTTCTTGAACTAGCAGAGCTTATCTGTTAATGAGGATCACTTAAAAAAGTATGAAATTCTAAACTACTCCGGCTTGATCCTGAGCATCCTGCTGCTCGTATAGCTCTCTCTCTTTAGCCTGTTGTTTTGCTTCTTGTTGTAGCATCCAGCGGATGAAGAGCACACTCATGATAACGATGTAAAAAATGCTAACTGGTACCCACATGATGAGTCCGCCCAATTGTTGATCCGTGGCTACCGAGATGCCCCATATACGTGGCGCGGCAATGTAGGGAGAGTAGAGTGGTGGGCTGAACGTCAAACCTGCTCCAAGTAAAACTGAGGGCATACCACTCAGGAAAAGGTAGAAAATCTGCCCCCCGAAGGTGAGACGCGGTAAGTCTTTTGACGGACTAAAAATAGGCCACCAGTATAGTAGGCTAAAGGCGATAAAAGTAAGGTGCTCTAAAATGTGAATATTCTGATTCTCCAGTGTTGCATTGTAGAGAGGTGGCGCATGCCAGAGCCAGAAGTCTACATTGTAGAGAACAAAAGCCACTACAGGGTATGTCAACACTTTTGCTACTTTAAATATTGCTTTGTTCTCTAATACTGGTTTCACCAGCCACTCTGGCGTTCCGAGCAAAAGCAGTGGTGGTCCAAGGATTGTCAGGCACAGGTGTTGGACCATATGGGCGCTAAATAAGTAAGAATCACCAAGTTCATCTAATGGGGATACGAGGGCTAGAAACATGATCAGCATACCTGATAGAAAAGCAATCGTCTGGCCTGCTATGATTGGTTCACCTGGGAAGTGACGTTTTCGCAGTGGCCCTATCGCGTAAAGGTACAGGCCTATAATTAGTGCCGTACCTATAAGGATTGATGGCTCTAGATTCCACTGAGTAAGCCAGAAATTGGGTCCAATGTCTACCATTAAGCTGACCTTTCACACGAATGTGTCTTCTCGTTACATACTATATCAGTGGTCAAGAGGTGCTACAAGGTACCCGCTATTCAGGTAATTGTAAGGCATGTCTTATTCTTTGCAAGGATGGTATCAGGAGCGTCAATGACAATAGTATGAGTCTAATACTATCTATCTACCACAAAGGATAGAGTCTCCAATGAAAATAGTACGTCGCATTGCATGGGTGACGGCCGGATTTACCTATTTTCTCATTGCGCTCGGAGGCACGGTGCGTGTCTCTGACTCAGGCCTGAGTTGTCCTGACTGGCCGCTGTGCTATGGAAGACCGTATGCTCCACCTGAGATACATGCCCTGCTTGAAGAATCGCATCGATATACCGCTTCGATTGTCAGCATCCTGGTAATAGCACTTGCGATTAGCGCCCTGATCTGGGCACGTAAAGAGCGGCAGGTCTTGATACCTGCTCTGTTGGCCCCTTTCTTCCTGGTGATTCAGATTGTGCTTGGTGGTCTCACCGTATTATGGAAACTACCACCAACAATCATCACAGCGCACCTTGGTACAGCGTTAGCTATTTTTGCAATGGTGATTACCGTCGCGGTAATGTCGGGGAAGGCAGAGCCAAGTAAAGAACATCCTGCTAAGACTCGTAAATTTGTGCGCCTGGCTATCACCAACGCATTACTGGTGTACGGATTGATGCTCAGCGGCTCATACGTGGTCGGAAGTGGTGCGACACTGGCTTGCCCCGGTTGGCCACTCTGTGGGACAGCGCCGCAATGGGCTATACAGTATCGCCTGGCAGACGTCAATACTTTTCATCGCCTGGTTGCCACGTTTGTAGGACTCGTACTTATCTGGACATTGATATCAGCATGGCGCAGACGTAACGTTGCTCCTGGTCAGGCATGGGTCGCGCTTGTAGCTGGTTTACTTTTCGTGGCGCAGGCAACTGTTGGTGGGTTGGTTGTGCTCTTGAAGAGACCTGACTTTGTGGCCGGTTTGCACCTGGCTCTTGCCGCAGCCGTATGGGGCAGCCTGGTACTGCTGGCAGTGCTGGCAGCGCGTCAATTGCGAGCAGCTCCCCAAGGAGCAGAGTTGGAAGAACTGGCAGAAGAGAAGAAAGAAGTAGGCCCGCTCCGGCAGACAATCTCCAGCTATGTTGATCTAATGAAACCGCATGTGACCGTTCTACTGCTCGGTACGACGGTGGCAGCGATGGCTATTGCTTACCAGGGATTGCCACCGTTGGGTCTTGTATTGGCAACATTACTGGGCGGTGCAATGGCTGCTGGCAGCGCAAATTGTATTAACTGTTATATTGACCGCGATATTGATCAGATCATGGGACGCACGCAACGCCGTTCTTTGCCATCTGGTAGGGTACAACCCACCCAGGCACTGATCTTTGGCATCGCGTTGGGGATCGGCTCATTTATTGTACTGACGCTTTTCGTCAACCTGCTCAGCGCGTTGCTGGCGTGTTCAGCTATTCTTTTCTACATATTTGTGTACACCATGTGGCTGAAGCGCTCTTCGGCACAAAATATTGTGATCGGTGGTGCGGCTGGAGCCGTTCCTGTACTGGTTGGTTGGACGGCGGTAACACACACACTCACATTGCCAGCAATCTGGCTCTTTGCCATCATCTTTTACTGGACGCCTCCACATTTCTGGGCACTTTCATTGCTGATTCAGAAAGATTACGAGAAAGCCAGTATACCGATGTTGCCAGTGGTAATGGGCGAGAGAGAGACACGCAAGCAGATCTTGCTCTACTCATTATTACTCCTTGCGGTAACCATGATCCTGTTCGCAATGCATGCCATGGGCTACTTTTACCTGCTGGTTGCGCTCGTACTCGGTGGCATTCTGATATATATGGCGATACGTTTGATACGCGATCAATCGAAGAAGTGGGCGCGCACTCTTTTCTGGTACTCTAACTGTTATCTTGCCCTGATTTTTGCGGCTATGGTAATAGATAGGGTAGTGCACTAAGGACAATCAATGACCATGAGCTGGCGTTTGGCCTCTCGTTTATCAGTTATAACACTTGCGTTGCTAGTTGTGTTAGTTATAGCGCTCTTCAGTTTACGCAATGGTTCAGATGGGGCTGCTAACACCAACCCGGCTACCAGCCAATCGAGTCTGCAAGGCACCAATCTTGGCAGTACTCCTGCTCCTGATTTTCTTCTTAAAGACCAGTTTGGTAATTCAATAGCGCTGGCACAGTTCAAAGGCAAACCAGTTGTCCTGACCTTCCTCTACACTCATTGCCCTGATGTGTGTCCTCTGACTGCTGATAAACTGCATGCAACAATGCAAAGCCTGGGGAATAACGCGCAACAAGTTGTAGTCCTGGCTGTTAGCATGGACCCAAAGGGCGATACCGCTGCGGCAGCACAAAATTTCTCCAAAGTTCATAAACTGGGCGATTACTTTCATTACCTGATTGGTACCCACAACGAGCTGGCGCCTGTGTGGGCATCGTATAGTGTTGATGCACAGGCAGCTACTAGCAGTGGAAGAGTCAACCACTCTACCGCTCTCTATGTGATCGATAAGCAGGGACGCGAGCGAGTTTTGCTTGATAATGGTTTCTCTTCCAGCCAGTTGGCTTCAGATTTGAAGATTCTGTTAGGGGGATAGAATCTACGGGCATAGGGGCCTGGCACCCGCTAGGGGTGCCACTACATTTCTCTCAATCCTCTTCGCCTTCATCTTCATCGACTTCTAGCAGGAAAATAACTGCCTCTTCGGCGGTCTGTGCAATGCTCATCTTGACAATCAATTCTCGTAACATTGCTGAATCTTCAATGCCAGCGGTCTGTTTTTTTGCCAGGCGCACTACATAGGGGAATCGCAAACGCACGATTTTCACGAATGTTTGGCGCAGTTCTTGCAGTATTTCCTTGTGGGCTTGATGAATCCCTTGCATAAATGCCATCTGAAATCGCTGTGGGAGTTCCTCTTCATGTCCTTCCAGGGCAGTACTTTGAAAAGCCCACGTCTCCTTCATTACATCTCGGAGCATTTGATGATGTCTCTTTCTTAGCCAGTCATTGCTGGTTGGATCTAATTACTTACAGTGATATTATAGAACAAAAGTTCCCAAATGTATATTCTTGGAAAGGAGGGTTTTTGCGGAAGTTTGATCCAGAACACTTTGATGCAAAAATTTGTTTAATCGCTTGCAAGAGAGGCTCATTCCTGTTATTCTTATAACAGGAAAATTGTTATATATTTATTCAGAGGGTCCAGGTAGGTCATAATCATCCTCGAAGGAAAGCGAGAATTTATGGATACTTCTCTTCAAAATACGAATCTCACCGAAGACCAGATGACGATGCCTGCGCTGGCAGACCAGGAAACAGAACTTGCTGGAGTTGAAGAAGCCCACATTCACCTGCCCAATGGCAGCCTCTGGCCAATTATTGTAGGCGTAGCAATTCTTGTCACGATGATTGGTTTCGTGTTCGTCAACACTGCTTACTGGATTACTATCATCGGCCTTATTTTTGTATTCATTGGTATCATGGGTTGGGCATTGGAAAATCCGATGGCTACTCATGAGGAAGAGGTCAAGCCCGGAGAGTATGCGGCAACGTTTGCCGAGGCGGCGAACACTGGAAAGCCAACCCCTCTGGCAGCGAAAACTCTACAGGATGCCGAAGATGTGGTTGATGAGATCGTTACTGTTGACACTAGCGCATGGAGCGCTCATCCCGTCAAGGTGTTTGTTGAGCGCGAGGGTGTTGTACTTTCACTGTATGGCAAGGTTGAATTAGAGGAGCAAAAGAAGGAAGTCGAAGCTGCCCTGCGGAAGATGCCAGGTGTACTCGATGTCATGAACTTCCTTGTCGCTGAAGATGAGCTTCTGAATGCTGTCAATGCTCACATCGAAAGCTTGAAAGCTGCGGGTAAATTAGAGGGAGCGAAAAATCTTTCGGTGCTGGTTGAGAACTATATTGTCAGCCTCTATGGTGAGGTCCCGAATCCTGAGATGAAAACCTTGTTGGAAAGGGAGATCACCGGCATTCCGGGCGCTCGTGTAGTAATCAATCATATTGGTTTGGATGAAGACATTCCTGGCAATCTGGGCAGGACTACCAATAGGATAGCCCGCATTTAAAAGGTCTAAGACAACAAAGAGTTCTGCCCGGCGTGCCGCCGGGCAGAACTCTTTGTTGTCTTAGACTCTCCTTTACAGAATGTGAAGCGTGGAAGCCCCGCGGATTGTATCCCGGGGATGAAACGCTTCCTTGAGCCTATCTCGTGTCTGCGTCCCTGCTTGACAATCTCTTCTGGGGGTGCTATGCTTCAGAATAGAAATAATGTTCTATGTGGAGGGAGCATGCGACACAAGCCAACGCCCACGTTTACTCTCACCCTGCCCCTGCAGGTGAACGCGCAGCAGGCGGCCCGGCTGCATGCTCACTTTGACTGCGCCCGCCAGCTCTACAATGCCCTGCTCGCCGAGGCGATGAAGCGTCTCAGACGCATGAAGGCTGACCCTGCCCAGGCCGGGAGGCCCGCAGCATTCCCCGTTCCGACAAGCCCTCTCGCAGACAGGTCTTCACTGGCCTGCGCACGCAGTATGGTTTCTCCGAATACGGCTTGCACGAGGCGGCCAAGTGCTTGCGCACCAGCTGGCTCGGCTCCGCACATCGACAGCCTCATGGCCCAGAAGCTGGCGAGTCGGGCCTACCAGTCGGCCAATCGGGTCTGCGTGGGCGAGGCCCGCCGGGTGCGCTTTCGCAGCAAAGGTCGAGGCCTGGACTCGGTCGAGGGCAAGACCAACACCTCGGGCCTGCGCTTTCACCTGCAAGCGGGTGCGGACGGCAACCAGGGCTGGCTCAGTTGGAACGGCGAGCGGATCCCGGCCCTGATCGACTGGCAGGACGAGGTGATCCACCACGGACTCCAGCAGCGCATCAAGTACGTGCGCCTGCTGCGCCAGCCAGCCTCCTCTCCCCAGGCACGAGGCACCGACTGCCGCGGCTTTATGTATTCGGTGCAGCTCATTCTCGAAGGTCATCCGGTGCAGAAGCCCAAAAACCTGCCCGGCAAGGGCGTGGTAGGGCTCGACCTTGGGCCCTCCACGCTGGCCATCGTCCCCGAGATCGGCCCGGCGCGCTTGCTGCTACTGGCCGAGGAACTGGCACCCGATGCGCGCAAACGCCGGCGGCTGCAACGCCATCTGGAGCGAGAGCGTCGGGCCAACAATCCTGAGCATTACGATGCACAAGGCCGCATCAACAAACGACGCAGAGGCCAGGCGCAGCGTGTGTGGCGGGAAAGTCGCAGCTATCAGCAGACCCGCAGGCGTCTGGCGAATACCGAGCGCGAGCTGGCGGCGCACCGGCGCAGCCTGCATGGCCAACTGGCCAACCAGATCGTCCGCCTGGGTGATGATCTGAGGATCGAGAAAGTCAGCTACAAGGGCTGGCAACGCTGCTTTGGCAGGAGTGTGGGGATGCGTGCCCCCGGGCGCTTTGTAGACGCCGTCAAGTGCGTGGTTGCAAGAACTCGCACCGCCCAACTGCATGAGATTCCCACCTTTCAAACCAAACTCTCGCAGTATTGCCATCGCTGTGAGAACTACACGCGCAAGCCGCTCTCGCAACGGTTCCACTGCTGTCCCCACTGCGGACTCGGCAGTGACGTGCTGATCCAGCGGGATCTCTATTCCGCTTGGCTGGCGAGCGTGCTCGATCCGATCAGACTGAGCTTCCCTTCCAGGGGCCAGTTGGGCATTCACTGGCAAAGCATGGAGGCGTGCTTGTCGGCCGCCCTGGAAGCGACCCGAGAACATGCGAGTGCGCAGGGCTTCCTGCGGCGCTTCGGTATCCCC
>Ga0070706_100003397_pt1 | contig 15701 bp, 13 predicted proteins | sample KBSK5501metaG_FD_65476 | JGI IMG/M metagenome (GOLD analysis project Ga0070706, IMG submission 65476) | Corn, switchgrass and miscanthus rhizosphere microbial communities from Kellogg Biological Station, Michigan, USA - KBS K5-50-1 metaG | ecosystem: Host-associated > Plants > Roots >...
TGATTATCGTTGCCCCGAGAGCCATCGGAGGGGACAAAGACAAGCCGGAACGATTGGTCTTTCACCGCTATGGTAGTCGCTATTTCCTGGCCCAGGTCTGGATGCTCAGAACCGACAGCGCATCGAGGCTGAACTAAACTGGACTTTGAAGTAATTATTCTTCGTGTAAAAGGCAGCACCGCATCCAGGAACGTACACTCAGAAACGTCCATTAAGAAACGCTTCGGCGGCACGACTTTAGCGTATATCTCAAAAGTGCTTAGGAATTTGGCGTCCCGTACGGGAGTCGAACCCGTGTTACCGCCGTGAAAGAGACGCGATTCACTGTGATTCAAGGAAACTTCGCGGCATGGATAGCACTCTACCGCACTTGAGGGACTCACGGGAACGCTTATTGGACTCTTAATGGACGCGTTTTCCGTGGCTGCGGAATCTCCATAGCTAACTACCCAGTTGGAGTTTTGCGCGCTGAAGTTACCGGCGTAATGCTTTATCCTTCGGACCTTGGGGTTATGAAGACCAAACAAGTGCCAGCACCAGCTTTGTCCCAAGCGTTTGTGAGCGACTCTTTCGCTCTCGTCAGACAGCAGTGATGGACTTCATTAGACCACTTGCAATTCCGGTCTCGTACGCGTACCAGACTCCAAAAGAGATGCTCAGGGCGCCGGCGATCATCTGCAGGCTGTAGTGAATGCCACTTAGCTTTCGCGCACCGAGCACGAACGGAAGTCCTACGAGGCCCGACATCAGAAGCATGCCAACGATCGAACCGGCGCCGAAGACTCCGAGGTAAAGGAGTCCCAGCGCAGACGAGTGGATCTGTGTGAGCACGAGAAGGGTTAACGCGCCAGAACCTGCCAAGCCATGCATCGCGCCAACCAGAGTGGGTTTGAGGCCAATGCGCGCCACAGAGTGTGAGTGGGGCTGGGTTATATCAGCAGGGCCGCCAGCCTCGTGAAAATGTATGTGCGCGTGACGCTCTTTGCCATGAGCATGCTGGTGAATGTGAATATCAGTGCGGCTGCGAAGGGCGCGTCTGAAGGCTATAACACCGAGTCCGATGATCATCAAGGCGACGCCGAATTCCAACCAGTTTGCGACCAGCTCTGGAATCGCGATTCTCAACGCGAGGACAATCGCGCCAACGATCACCAGCGATGCAGTGTGTCCCAGTCCCCACAAGCCGCCCACGATTGCCGCGCGCGCCAGCCTTCGCTGCTCGCTCACAATAGCCGAGACGGCAACAACGTGATCAAGTTCGGTGGCGTGCTTTAGCCCGTAAACCAATCCGAGTCCAAGCAATCCCACCGTGGACACCGAGAGAAACGACGGTTCGGCAGGCGTAGCGATGTTGTGCCAGCGAACGGTCAGCTGGCTGATTAGCATGAAAAGATTCAGTCCGGTTTGGTTCAGTGCTTCATAACAGATTGCGATGCCCGCACAGGTGATCACCAGCGCACTGAAGACGGGCAGCACTCGCCCCACCCGACCAAAGCCGCCCGTTGATTTGAGCAAACGTCCTGCATAGACAAATGCTAAGCCGACAGCGGTCAGCACGCCGGCAAGACCAGCACTAAAGGCGACTACCAAAAGCAGACCGTAGCCGACACGATGAAGAGAGATCGCCGCCAGCAAGACTACAAGCGCCGAAGGGCAGGGCAAAATTCCGCCTGATATGCCAAGCGCCAACAGGCTACGCCAGGTCACCGGAGAACCATCAGTCCCAGGCGGCAAGTGAGAGTGGAATCGCCCGCCGTGCGAATGTGGTTTCGTTGGATCGCCGGCATGATCGTGATCGCGCGAATGTGTGTGTTCGTGATGACTGTGGCTCTGGCCCTCATGCACCTGGGCATAGGCACGGCTAGTTGCGGCGCGTAATCGGCGAATCAGCAGACTCGCTCCTATTGCGACGACGGTCGCTCCTGACAAAAGACTCAGCACTGGAAACAATCGCTCGGGCACAACGTATTGCGAGGCCAACAGCGTCGTGACTCCCAAAGCGAAGACTCCCGCGGTATGTGTAATCGTCACCGTCAGACCAAGGAAAGCGGCATGACGCGCGGTGCCCCGCGAGCCCACCAGGTATGCGCCCACCACGGTCTTGCCATGACCCGGCGACAACGCATGCAATCCTCCCAGGAGGACCGCGATTAGAAGACCTAACAGCGCAATCCCGATGGTGAGCTTTGGCACGGCTATTAGCTCTGCCAGTCGATCGCGGGCGGGAGTGGCCGCCGGACGACCATCGCGCGCCAAAAGAGCCCGCCCGCCCGCCGGAATCGCGCCGCGAGTAAATGAAAGATCCGCCGAGCGCTCATTCAGGGGCGCGGCGAGCATGTCGCTCGGATAAGCCCTCAGCTCATCAGTAACACTGGTGCCATAAGCTGAGCTGTTGAAAACGTAGGTCCCGGCGAGCGGCGACACAACCAGCTCGCGCCAGCCGATGCGATCGGGATAGTTGCGATCTTCGAATCGCATCCGGCGCACCGCTTCGTGACTGTCTGAAGGAATCGCGCCCGCAAGGTCGCACTCAACGCGCATTGTCTGAAGCCCGCCTGCGCCTGTCAGCAGACTCGCGTGCGTAGTCAGTACCCGAAGTGGAAGGCGCGCGTCGTCAACGACCAACAGCAATCCGTCCGCATAGCGCGCTGTGACGCGCGCGGCGTAAGCATCGAGTTCAACCTTTGACGGCAAACCCTCACTATTGCCGGTGATTCCCTGCAGCTCCTGAAAGGTCGGAATCTCCGCCATATCGATCACAAAGCGTAGTCTGATCTTTTCCGCGCCAACTTCAATGCGAGTGAAATGGTTGATAGTGAAATTTCCCAACGGATGGGCCAACGCGACAAATGAGCAGGAGACGACACCGGCGAACGCAAGCAAAATACTGAGCGCCGCCCGTAAGTGAACTGGTGGCCGGATCGTGCGCCTTCCCCGTCGTTCTGTTGATTTCATTCTTCCAGTGCCTTTCTTGCGACTAGAGCTTGAAGCGGATCGAATTGCGGGCTGAGTGCCAGCGCCTGTTGTAGATAATTGCCCGCCTGGTTCCGATCGCCTGCGGCACGGGCAATCATGCCCGCATGATAAGAGAGACGCGCGTCCCTTGTGCCCAGGCGCAAGGCCTCTTTGATTGCGGCCTGCGCTTCGGCTGTCTTCCCTGCTTTGAAGGCTGTCCAGGCCAAAGCGTCGGCGCCATAGATATCTCGCCGCACGGCATATTCTCTGGAAGCGTTTGCGTAAGCCTCTTCGGGTTTCAAATCATGATCAGCATAGAACAAAGCCAACTGGCGATTGTAGAGCGAGCCATTGAGTTCGTTGAGGTGACCAATTTTCTCCACCAGCGAGTATTGCGCAGCAGCGTCTTTGTAACGGCCAGCGAGCTTATAAAGATCGCCGAGCGCAGCTACAAAGGCTGGATCCGGAATAATCCGAACAGTATGTTCGTACCGCTCGATCGCACCGGTTACATCCCCCTGAGCCGCGCGCACGCGACCGAGCGAAGCAAGCGCCCGAAAGTAATTGGGAAAGGTCGTCAGCGCGTCGTTATAGTGCCGCTCTGCTGTTGCGTAGTCGCCGGCCGCGAAGGCTGTATCGCCCAACTGCCAGCGGCACCATGCCACTGTCTCCCGCGGCGGGATCGTCAGTTCCAGAGCCATCATCAGCGCGTTTGCCAGATGGCGCTGTGCGCCGCTTAGATCGCCGTGCAAAGCGGCCAGCCTCGCCCGCCGCTGCTCAATCACGACGCCAGTGAGGCCCTGGTCCCCGCCCAGCAGCTCCATCCGCTGAAAGGCTTTCTTTGCCCGGTCGTACTCGCCAAGTTCAAGCAGCGCATCGCCGAGGATCTGATATGGGTAGCTCTTTCCAGACTCTAGTTCGATCAGCCGTTGGGCATGATCGCGCGCGGCGACAAAATCGTGCGTTGCATACTCGACCTGTGCGAGTGCCGCGAGTCCGCCGCTGTTCTGCTCAGGCGGCAGCGTTGCGAGCGAGGCATGCGCGGCCTTTGCAGCAAGATTCAAGTAAGTAACGTCACCGGTTTCACGAACACGCTGCAGGTATCTTTCAACAAGCTTGTTCTGGGCGATGAAATCTTCCGGGTCCTGTTTGATTCTCGCTTCGAGAAAGCGGATGGTCTGTTCGTCGACCTCAGCGTCGGAAGGCAACAGTAGCGCTGGTGGTAGGAGCGGAGGTTGCTTTGTCGTTGATGTGGCTCCGCCCCGCCGGCAGCCGGCGAAGGCGATGGCAAAGGTGAAAAGATAAGCCACGGCGGCGAGTCTGAGTACTTTGCCACACATTGTCTTTTGGACTTTAGTTTTTAACTCGTGTAAATCGGCCGAGCGAACCCATTGGCCGGCGCTGGTCACGCTCTGATCGGCGCCGGACAATCCGCGGGCCACCGAGACTAGTTCCTGGTGTTGTCGTCAATCACTCCGGTTGCACGTGGTTGCTGCGGCGGAGCAAAAAACGGGAATGTGCTACCTAACGGCAGATCGTTGCTGTTAACGTTGTCACCCGTGATGATGGTTTGATTGGTAATTAAATACAGGAGCACGTCAATTGTATCGTCGCCAGGGCGCCGGCCATTTGGGAAGCCAGTGTAGCCAGGTGTGGTCAGGCGCTCGCCGAAACCTACGCTCGTGTTTGGCACCGACAGGTCCAGGCGCAGGTAATCACCGTGCACTACGGCAACATTTGCGAGGACGCCGATGTTGGTTGAGTTTGTGCCGAGCGCCTGAAGGGTGGCAACAATATCACCCGCAAACCGGCCCGCCGCGTCATCGACCGGCGTTGAAGCGTTGTACTCATCCTTGCGAGGAAACGGAATCAGCGCCGTGTTAACGGCCGGGGTGGCCATGCGGTCAATCTGGATCAACGGACCGTTAATTTTTTCGGTTCCACTCGCGATCCGATGCGTCTGTTTCGGACGAAGCGTAGCGCCGTTTACGCCGATGATGTTGCCGGCCGGCCCCCGCAACATTGCGGCAGGGACTTCCAGCGCAATCATATGGATGTTGTAGCCGGCAAAACTGTCACGACCACGCTGGAGGAGCGCCGGATTTGGGTTGTGCGCCAGAACTGAAGCGACGAATCGGTTGAAGCCCACGATGTCAAAATAGAACGGATCATCGGTCAATCCAGCAAAGAACGACGTGCCGCTTACCGAATCGGTCGTGACAACAAATGGATTCGGTGTTGCGCTCAGGGTCTGGACAGTAGTGGGAGCGGTAAACACTCGACCGTTCGGCAACTTGATCGTCGCCGTTTGTGGCTGGCTGCGTGAGGTCTGCCGTGAGAAACTGACGTCAATAGTCTGGTCCGGAACAGCGTCGCCGGTATTCTCGATCTCAAAGCGAAACACTACATCTGGAGCGAAGAAGCTTAGGTTAAGCAGTTCTGACGGGACTACAAATCCTTCGACGTCGAGAGCCAGAACAACCTTCGAGTTATCATTGGGATCAAGAAACGCGAAGACGTCGGCGATGTCTGCGCCCGGATCACCTGCTACGCCAGGGGCCTCTGCGTGGTCGGCAGCGTTAGTCGACGGCATCGGTGTTAAGACGAATGCGAGGGCCACGGCAAACGTCAGCGCGATTATCGCTACCCTATTGCTCTTTAAGCGAAACATACCGTTCTCTCCTCTCGTTGTTGGCGGCAGGCAGATTTCTGCCTGTTAGCGGCAGGTTCTACCACTGGCACTTGTTACTTGGGGCGGGATACGCCTAAGCGAACAATTAGATCGATCTTTCAGAAACTGTACGCGTGAACTATTTAGAAAACCACGTTCTCAGAAATTCAACCTTACCTGCCTGTGTGCGATGCTTTTCTAAAGTTACGCGCTGGTGAGGTAGTTCGGATTTTAGTAGAAGAAATTTTTTAGGACTTCTTAGGAAGAAAGGCTCAGCAGGTAAACTTTGCCGCTTGGGGTCTGCACACCTTCCTTGGGCTCAAGGGTGATTGCAAAAACGCTACGCTCACGCGCTGCGGCCGGCACTTGATGGGATATTATTGCGCGACCTGACGAGTCAACGGAGAAAACTTTCCCCGGGAGCGGTTGACCATTCACAATGAACCACAATTCGTAAGCCTTGTTCTCCGGTGTCGGAGGCAGGCCTTCGGTCACCAACACAGCTCGTCCCGTTTGTCGATCGAAAGCGAGCGTGGCCCTTGCGTTTTTTGCCAGTTCCGTTCCGGAGAGCTGGGATTTTTTCGTGTCTGCACCAGTAAGCAATGCAACCGCATCTTGTTCGCTCGCCAACGCCTCACGTTCCCGCTGTAGCTGTTGCCGCTCCAAGTTCGATTTGCGAGAAAGTTGGGCGACCTCATTACGCAGGATAACGTCTCGGCGCCATAAGACGAAGACTCCAATGATGAGAGCAAGGAACGCAATCGCGGCGGCTAGCCTGAGAAGATTCTGCCTGGAAAATGAGAACGGCCTGAGTTTGAGAGCAGGCCCAGTAAGTGGCGAACGTTCCGCCGCCGATCTCGAGATTTCGTTCGCGCGCTGCGACCCGATTGATTGCAGAATTGCGGAACGAACCCTCGGATTAGGCTTTGCGATGGGTGCTGCCAGGGCCAGTAAAGCCGCCGCGTCACGCCACTCAGCAAGTTCGGCCTGGCATTCAGCACAGCTTCCGAGATGCTGGTCAAGAACCGGTGACTCACCTTCGTCAAACCCATCCAGCGGTTCCAGTAACAGCATTTCTTTATAGGTTTCGTGCCGAACCATATTCATGACCAGAGTATCAGATACTGCGATCGACCTGCTCTCGTAGAATCTGACGCAGTTTGATTATCCCAGAGCGCATTCGCGTTTTCACGGTTCCCAATGGTTGGCTGAGGCGCTTAGCGATTTCCGTCTGCGTCAGTCCTTCGAAATACGCGAGATATAAAGCCAGCCTTTGCTCATCTGGCAACTCTGTCAACGCGGCGCGCAGCATCTCACCTTGTCCAGTCGCGAAAATCACCGCGGCCGTGTCGTCGTGTTCCTTCAAGGTGGCCGCTTCTGAGGTTTCAGCTCTCTCCCGGAACACGCGCGAACGCGCTCGGTCGAGCGCGCGGCTACGAGCTATAGTTACCAGCCAGGTGAACACGCGCCCGCGGCCTTCGTCGTAATCAGACGCACGCTGCCAGATTTGGAGGAATGCTTCCTGCAAAACATCTTCTGCTTCTTCACGGCTACCTAAAATACGAAGAATGAGACTAAAGAGGATTAGATTGTAGCGATCGTAGATTGCCGCGAGCGCATCTTCGTCTCCACGTGCTGCTGCATGAAGCAGGTCGGAATCCGAGATCACACGCTGATCGGGTTGCATAGCTTGTTCTAATTTTACTTTGGAAGCGTATAATAACAGACACGGCACCAGTCACAATCAAAATTCTTCAAGGGTTCTTCTCACGTGCGCAGTGATCGCAGCGCTAACTGATCAGCGAGGCACATCGTTGATTAGAGCACCGGGAAGGACCGGATCGGGAGCTACTTTTATCAACGCCGCAACGGCGGAGATTAGGATGGCAAGGCCTGAGGAGCGCTCCTTGACAGTCAAAGTCTGGTATAGTGCGCATTCTCGCTTCAACTTCTCAATGCTGCCGCGAGTACTTGAGACAAATTGGCGTCCCGTACGGGAATCGAACCCGTGTTACCGCCGTGAAAGGGCGGTGTCCTAGGCCGCTAGACGAACGGGACACTTAGGCAAGCGAAGGGCCGCGTAAATCGTAAATGGTAAATCGTAAATAGACAAGAAACAGCTAACTATTGACGATAAAAACCGTCTCGCTAATTTCGATCCGGCAAATTCTCAATCTCCCGCTGGAGCGCGTGTTTCTCATTATTGTTAGCGAACACTAAGCGTAGTGCGAATCCCATTTCCGGGACAGCATAAACAACGTGGCCCCAAACAAACTTGATTTCATTACGAAAGTGAACTTCCAACCGCACCAATTGTCCCGAATTGATTTCACCGCCCGTCAAGACAAAACAGCCCGTGGGGCTTAGGTCGCAGATCGAGCCACGCCCCTCAGCCATCAATCCTTCCCAGCGGGCCGGGAGATTGACGTGAACACGTTCCGCGGATCGTCGCTCTTGCATCGTCACAACTTCACCCTATAATCTTGCTGGTTCGATCGCATGTTAATTCAAATTCGCCGCATACTTTAGCACATGGAGTTTATCTCAATGATGACGTTTCGTTCCCTCTCGCGCCTCGCTCTTGCAGGCATGATTTCATTAACCTCCGGAATTGCAGTCGCCCAACATGACGTCGGCGTCGGTGGCGGCACCACCAGAGACGTCGCTACGTCCGAATCGACCAGTCGTGGCAGCGCCGGCACGCGACGCACACCAGCGCGAGCTACCCCGACAGCGCGCAGGCCGCGAACGCCCGTCAGAAGAGGCACTACCGCTGAACAATACAATCAGCAAGGCGACGGATTTTTCGAGGCCAAGCAATACGACGATGCGCTCGAGGCTTATGACAAGGCCGTGCAGTTGAAGCCGATTGCCAGCGCTTACTATCACATCGGGTGGATCTACAACGATCGCGACGATTACGATCAGGCAATCACGGCGCTGCAACAAGCCATTCGTTACAACGCAAACGACGGGGACGCGTTTTATGAATTAGGTTATGCCTATCGAAATCTGCAGCGCTATAACGAAGCGCTGAATGCTTATCGCCGATCCATCAGCATCAAACCGGATTATGCGTCGGCATATTATGAGATTGGATGGATCTATAACGATCAGGGACAGTATGCGCAGGCGCTGCAGCCTCTCAGACAGGCAGCGGCCCTCAAAGACAACTATGCCGAGGCGCATGAAGAGCTTGGTTATGCCTTCTACAAACTTGGCCGATCACAGGAGGCGATTGTTGATTATCAGCAAGCTGTGCGCATGAAACCCGACTATGGTCCGGCTTATCTTGGGTTAGGTGACGTTTACTACCATCAGACGAAGCAGTATTCGCTGGCGATGGAAGCTTATCGCCAGGGCGTCCGGTTCAAAGACAATAACTCGACCGCTTTTTACAACCTGTCCTGGTGCTACAACGAAATGGATCGATACGCGGAGGCGGCGAGCGCAGCGAAGAGAGCGATCGCGCTGAAGGCCGGCTACCCCGAGGCTTATCTCGAATTGGGATACGCGAATCGCAAACTCGGCCTGTTCAATGAAGCCAGCGCCGCCTATCGCGAAGCGATCAGATTGAAACCGGGGTATGGTTTGGCTTACACGGGGCTGGGCGATGTTTACTTCGTCGATTTGAAGCAGTACCAGCAATCAGTCCCGGCGTACGAGCAATCGATTAGTATCTCTCCGAATAATGCGCGGGTGCGTTACAACCTTGGTTGGTGTTACAACGACTTGAATCGCTATGCTGACTCCGCGGAGCAACTCAGAGAAGCGGTTCGACTGAAGCCGGAATATGTCGAAGCGCACTCGGAATTGGGTTTTGCGTATCTCAAGTTGCATCGCCTTCCGGCGGCGGTCGAAGAGGTGCGAACCGCCATCAGACTCAAGAATGATTACGCTACAGCCCATTACTATCTGGGACTTGTCTACATTGAGCAGCGCAATCGGGCCGGCGCTCAGGCCGAATTCGTAATTCTGCAACGACTCGATCGCGGGCTGGCGCAAAAGCTCTTCGACGCTGCTCCTGCGAATATGCGAAATTGAAGCTGCCTGCATCTTAGTGTCGTTCGCAACGGGGCTGCGCCCGCGGCCCCGTTCATGCTTCGCCCGACAACTTTCTCGACCTTCTTAGTAAGCTAATCAAATGCCAACAGCGATAGTTCATCATCCGGTATTCGAAAAGCACGACACGGGTCCAGGTCACCCCGAAACGCCCGCGCGCTATTGCGTCGTAATGGATGCGTTGCGAGGCGATACGGAGCTGTGGTCCGATGTCGTCGAGATCGAGGCTGACGAAGCGCGCCGCGGCTATATTCAAGCTTGTCACACGCCGCAGCATTTCAAGCACGTCGAAGAAGCCGTCCGCGAAGGTATCGGGTATCTCGACAGCGATACGATGGTTTCAATGCATTCGCTCGAAGCAGCACTGCGTGGCGCGGGCGCGGCTTGCCAGGCAGTCGATTCTCTCATGGACGGCGCGACGAAGAACGCTTTTGTGCCGGTGCGGCCTCCCGGTCATCATGCGACGCCGGATCGCGCAATGGGGTTCTGTCTTTTCAACAATGTCGCCGTCGCGACACGCTACGCACAGTCCCGCCATAAAGAGATCGATCGAGTCGCAATCATTGACTGGGACGTTCATCACGGGAACGGCACACAGGGAATCTTCTATGATGATCCTTCGGTCTTTTATTTCTCCATGCATCAATACCCGTGGTACCCGGGGACGGGCGCGCGCGGCGAAACAGGCCAGGGTCGCGGTCGTGGTTACACGCTAAATGTTCCGTTGCGGGCGATGACCCCAACCAGTGAACAACGCCGAGCCTTCGATTCGGCAATCGGAGACATCGCCACAAAGTTCCAGCCAGATCTGGTAATGATTTCAGCTGGATTCGACGCACACAAGGGCGATCCGCTCGGCCAACTGCTGCTTAGCGACGAAGATTTTGTGCAAATGACTCGAGTGGTGAAGCAGTGGGCAGCCGAAACCTGCGCAGGACGCGTCGTGTCGTGCATGGAAGGCGGGTACAACCTGGAAACGCTGGGTGAGACAGTGAGAGCGCATGTGCGAGAGCTGCAAGGTGGAAGTTGACGGCGGGCCTTATACAACCGCTCTGTACAGTCACGCAGGCGTGGAGTAAACTTTGCTAACCAGCTTACCGAAGAAACCTGAAGAGAAGCTTCTCGGGAGACAGCGATGCCAGATCTAGAGATTACCTGCGCCGAATGCGGAACTACCTTTCCCTTTAGTGAACGAGAACAGGAATATTATCGCGAACGTGGCCTGAGCCACCCCAAGCGCTGCAAGCCTTGCCGCGATGCGCGTCGCGCGAACTTTGGTGGTTCGCGACAACAGGGAGGAGAACGCGAACGATTCGAAATTGTTTGCGATCAGTGCGGGAAGACCGACAGTGTGCCGTTCAAGCCGCAGCCGGGCCGGCCTGTGCTTTGCGGAGAGTGCTTCAGTGCCAGTCGCGCTCAAGATCGCACAGCCTGAAGGCTGGTGCTAGTTTACAACTCGCGCTACGGATCTCAAGCCGCCGCGGTAATTATCACCGCTTGAATTCCCAACAACTCAGAGAAATCTTTGGTGTAGATCGCGTCGATCTTGCGCGTGCTCTCGACGCATTCAATCAGCTCTTCAGTAGAAACGAAACCGTCGCTCACGCCTTCGATTGCCCATAGCGGCAGATGCGCGGCGGTAGTCAGCAAGTCTTCGATCAAGCGCAGGTACTGTTCCTTGGTCTCGACATATGCGTCGAGTTTTCCGTCGCGCTGCTTCGCCATCTCATTCCAAAAGCTCTTGCCCTGTCGCAACCACTCTTCGCGCCAGGTCAATGCGCGCGCGTTGCGGCTGTCGCTGGCCCGGGCCGGGCGGGGAAGTCGCAGAAAAAGCAGATCGGTATCATAGAGTTCGGCGAGAAAGCTTTTCGCTTGCTGGTTCGAGCTCGTATTCTTTCGCAAGTTGTTGACTGGCGGCGAGAGCGTGTGCCATACGCGACGAAAAACATTCGACAACGACAAAGGCTGGCGCAAATCGCGGGTGTCGAGGTTGAACGAAAAGACATAGTCACCGGCGGCCATGCCCAGAGCCAACGCCAGAGCGCGCTTGTAGGGTGACGAAAGATGCTCCGCGTTCGCGCGCACGTTGTCAAACCACCAGGCGTCGGTTTCGTTGAACCAACTCAACAAAGTCGGGTTCCGGAAATAATTTCGGGGTACATACGCATCGTCGAGAACGGTTTCCAGATCCTGCTCAGTCAGCGTTTCGTAATTGTTTTCAACGAAGGCCAGTGATTTGGTCCAGGCCCATTGCGCCGGATCGTTCGCCATGACGCGCGCGTTCCAACGCTTCAGATAGAGTCCCAGATTCGGCTCGCCGGCCAATGGCAAAGCCACCGAGCCAAACTTCAGGCGGCGCAGTACGCTGAGCTCAAAACCGAGCCAGCCTATATTTCCGATGTTGATCCCGCTTTGAGTTTGCACTGATGAACACTTCAGAAAAAGGAGCTAAATATTGAGTCCGCAAAGCGGACGGCAGAACTTTTCGGTCTGGGGTCAGCAGCGCGTCTTTTCTGTCGCCCGCTTTGGGGGCTCCGGTTCATATCTTACTTGCTGACCCAGCACTGAAGTGCTGGGCTACTTCCGATCGTTCGCTGCGCGGACTCTCGTCGGCTACAGCTACGCTCTCGGGCATCGCTTCCACTTGAGTGTAACCTGTCAGTTCCTTAATCGGCTCCAAAGACAACAAGGCACGGACAACTTGCGGGTCGAATTCCAGGCCCGTCCACTCGAGCAAGTGTTCGCGGGCCTGACCTTCCGAGTAAGCCTTGCGCCAGGGTCGCGCGTCGGTTAACGCTGCATACGAATCAGCGACCCGAAGAATGCGCGCTCCCAGCGGAATCTGTTCGAAGCGCAGGCCGTCGGGATAGCCGCTGCCGTTCCACCATTCGTGGTGCCATCTGATTAGGAGTTGCGCGCCGCGGGCTGCGCCCGCAGTCGCGGCTTCGCGCTCGCCAAGCAAAGGATGGCGCGCGAGATCTATGCGCTCTTCCTCGGTCAAGGGTCCAGCTCGCTGAATATAATCGCGCGCCATTACTTCCTCGCCCAGATCGTGTCCGAGGGCGGCGACGCGAAGCGAGAATCGATCGCGTGTGCCAAGGTTGAAAAACTTGCCAATCTGATCGGCAATTACCGCGATGCGCGAGGCATGCGGATTCGCGTAGCACTCGAACTCGTCAGCTCTCGCGCTCAGATTTCTGAAAACTTCGATGCTGACGAGCTGTTCACTTTCAAAAGTCTCGATTGGCGGCATTTGTGCTGGAGGATCGGATGTAACCCTTACGCTTTACCTTTCAACATTGATAGAAGCGAGCGTGCCGCTTCGTTCTTTGGATCGACGGCCAAAGCCCGTTCGAGTTCTCCTGCGGCGCGTCTTCGCAGGCCCAGGTGTTTGTATAATTCCGCTAAGATGACTCGGTACGACGAATTCCTCGGGTCGAGCGCGATCGCCGCCTTTAACTCCGCCTCAGCAAGGCGCCGGCTGTTTGTTTCTCCAATCAGAGCCTGTCCGTACTGTGCGCGATAGCGAGCTTCCCGTGGCTCCCACATGACGGCCTCAGCCAGGAATCGCAGTGCCTCTTCGCGTCGATTCTGTTGCAGGGCAGCTTTGCCCCGCTGAAAACTCGATTCGGCGCGGTTCGCATCCGAAACGCTTTTATTATCGCTTGCTTTTGTCGATTGCGAACTCCGGCTATCGTACGCCGTGCGCAGAGATTGATCGCTCAACGTCTCGTATGCCTGAGCGATGCGGGCAAAAGCCGACTCGACGCGGCTGCGCAGTTCGGATTCGTTCTGATGAAAACGATCGGGATGATAACTTCGCGCGAGACTGTGATAGGCATCCTTGATTTCCTCAGTGCTGGCCAGACGGCCAACATCGAGTACTTCGTAGTGATCTGTCGCGCGTTCCAGTCGAGCGAACAACGCGTCCAAGTCGGCCGCTTCATTGGCCTGTGCAGTGTCCGTGTCGGCGCGGCTGGATTTCGACGGTCGCTTTGGCGCAGGCGCGGTCGCATCCCTGGCCCTGGTACGATCCGAACTGTCGGCGACCAATGCGCGCCGCGAGTCGCTGTGAAGCAAATAACCCGCTAACGATAAGGCGTAAATCGAGCGTAGCGTTTGTTCTTCATTTAGTCCGCTGAGCGCTTCCAGCTCCGCCAAAGTAACGGGCGCTGTCGCGCGCGACAGAACAAATCCTTCTTCAGGCAGAAGATCGCCTTTGCCATTGCTCGCCGCCAACGAAAATGTGCCTGCTACGCCAGTGAATCGCGCGGTGATGAAACTCGCGGGAAGATGACGCGCGCACTCGAGCAAAAGATGGTTCACGTCAAGCTCGACACGCACGTTATCCGCCAGTCGGACGCGGGAATCGAAGCGCCACGTTCCTTCGGTCCACAACAAAGCCAGTCGCAGAACCTCGGAGACTTGATTACCGCGAATCCTATCCAACGAATTTGAGCTGAGGATTCCGTGTTTGGCCAGGGTCGCCGCCACTTCATCATCTGGGGCAGTCTGGGGCAGTGCGGCGAATTGGCTCTCGCTCAAGATGTTATTGCGTCGTAAGAACTCTGCGAGCCGATGCGCCCGTAGATTGGATGACGCGAAAATCAGCGCGCCGTCTTGAAAGTAAACAGCAGCTTTGACCCGCCCGCGACTCAGGCGCAACGCGCCCGATAACTGGGCGTCGGCGATCTCGCGAATAAGCTCAGCTAGCGGATGTTTGATCAGTTGGCCTTCCATACGTCACGGAATCCGGCAGCCCGGATTCCCAGTTAGAATCATAACGCAGAGAACTAAGTCGTTGAAAGTAAGAAAAGAGATAGCGTGTGGAACGAACTAAGGGCGGCAATATCTAATTCACGCCTTGGGATGTGTTTTGTCATACACCGCGATCAGTTTTTCCATGGAAACGTGCGTGTAGATTTGCGTGGTTGAGAGACGCGCATGCCCGAGGAGTTCCTGGATATCACGGAGGTCGGCGCCGCTGTCGAGCAGATGCGTCGCAAATGAATGGCGGAGCGCGTGCGGGCTGATGTCGTGAATGCCCGCGCACAGTCGAATGTATTTTTCAATCAGCCGGCCCACTGAGCGCGTGGTCATGCGGGTGCCTTGATAGTTCAGAATCAAAGGCTGTGCGTCCCGCCTGGTCGCCGGCGCGTTCATCAGGAAGCGTTCGCGCACATCGAGGTAATCCTTCAAAGCCTTCGCCGCCGGATCACCGAACGGCACGATGCGTTCTTTGCGACGCTTGCCGAACACCCGCAGCAGTTTGTTCATGAAATCGATATCGCGAAGATTGAGCTGAACCAACTCAGAGACGCGAACACCCGTTGCATAGAGCAGTTCGAGAATCGCTCGGTCACGCTTTCCGAAGTCGGTCTCCAAGTCCGGCGTTTCGATAAAGCGGACTGCATCTTCAATGGAAAGATGAACTGGCAGCTTCTTTTCCTTGCGCGGCGTGGCCACCAGCTTCGCAGGATTCAGTTCGACGACACCTTCACGCACCAGGAACTGAAAGAATGTGCGCAGTGCGGCAAGCTTTCGGGCGATCGAAGTCTTCTTTTTCTGGTCTGAGTGCAGCGTCGAAAGCCACTCACGGATCGTGATGTGATCGATTTGTTTAATATCAGGCTGGCTTCGCTTTGTCGCCGCGCGCGAGGCGCCTTTGGAAGGGGGCTTGCTCGCTATTTCCGTTTCCGCTGGCGCTAAGTAATCGAGAAATTGTCTAAGGTCGCTTTCGTAATTACGCAGCGTGTGCGCGCTGACGTTGCGCTCGTAGCGCAGATGATCGAGGAATTGTGTGAGAAGTTGATCGATCATTGGGTGAGCGAACTTCGCTCGAGATTTTGGTGAAGATCTATGAAATTTTGTTGAGCTCTAAGTAGTGAAAACCGCAAGAGCGAGCGCCGAAGGCGAGGCAGGTAATAGCCCCAGGCGTAAGCCTGGGGGTCGCGATTTAGAAAAAATAAATGAGCCCGCGGAGCGGGCGACAGGGGACGAGCGCGATCTTTGA
>Ga0070706_100003399_pt1 | contig 15700 bp, 14 predicted proteins | sample KBSK5501metaG_FD_65476 | JGI IMG/M metagenome (GOLD analysis project Ga0070706, IMG submission 65476) | Corn, switchgrass and miscanthus rhizosphere microbial communities from Kellogg Biological Station, Michigan, USA - KBS K5-50-1 metaG | ecosystem: Host-associated > Plants > Roots >...
GCGCTGGTACCTGGCCGATGCCTCCCGCAGGCCGTCCAGCAGGCCGCGGACGGTAATGGGCACGTCCCCGAGCTCGATGAGCCGGTCGCGGACCGGCCTTGGGTCGAGGGCGTGCAGGTCTGCCATCGCCGATGCCAGGACGCCGGGAAGCTTGCCGGCCTGGCGCAGGCCCGCAGCTATAGCAGCCACGCCGCCCAGGCCGGGCAGGAGCGGCTCTCCCGCCGCCCGGTCCATGATCATGAAGGCGCGTCCGAGCCCGCTGTCCGGGCCGCCGGAAGCACGCACGGCCGGCGTCGGGAAGCCAGCAGCCGAGACGGCGGCCTGCACGATTGTCTCCTTGCGGGCCACGCCGGCGTCCGGCATGATCCGGACGACCAGCTCGCGGGGCCAGCCCGGCGGCGGCCGGGCGAGCGAGAAGGCCAGCAGCTCCGCCCAGAACCCGCCGGTCAGGGAGACCGGCTCGCGGGCATAGGTGAGCGCCGGCAAGCCGGCCGCGGTGCGGATGGCCTCGAGCAGCCGCACATTCAGATCCACATCTACTGTCACGGTGTTTACCGTAACGGTTATTGATGGTATTGTCCAGGCCATGGCTGAGTCGAGCGGATCCGGCCCGGGGATGACCATCGACGAGCTCGCGTGGCACGCGCAGCTGCCGGTCCGCACGATCCGCGAGTACCACACGATGCGGCTCCTGCCGCCGCCGGAGCGCCGCGGCCGGGTGGGCTTTTACCATCCCGGGCATGTCCAGCGGCTGGAGCTGATCGCCCGCCTGCAGCGCCGCGGCTACTCGCTGGCCGGCATCCGCGACCTGCTCCAGGCCTGGGCAGCCGGAGCCAATCTGACCTCCCTGCTCGGCGTTGATGCCGGGCAGGCCGGCCTGGATGAGATACCGCTGCGGCTCACGCGGGCCGAGTTGAGCGAGCGTCTTCCTGCGCTGGCCGGCCCGTCGCTGCGCCGCGCCTGCGCGGTCGGGCTGATCCAGCCCGAGGGCGAGGATTTCCTGGTGCGCAGTCCGGCCTTGCTCGCCCTCGTTGCCGATGGGACGGCAGCCGGGGTGCCGGTCAGCGAGATGCTTGACCTGGCCGATGCGCTGCGCAGCCAGCTCAGTTCCGTGGCAGACGCGATCGCGGACCTCATCGCGGGCCGCCTGCTACCAACGCTGCAGCACGCGCACAATGCCGACGATCTCGTTCCCCTGCTGCAGCGGGGGCGCCTGCTCCTGCTCCAAGGCGCCGCCAGCACGCTCGCCGACCGGCTCGCCGCGGCGCTCATGCGGCGATCCGACGACACTGACCGCGGTACGGCCCTGCGGGCGGCCATCGAGCAGATCCGCGTCGGCGCGGTCAGCGACTCGGCCGGCAACATCCGGCACCCCGCTGCACGATGACAGGCGCCAACAGCGACCAGGCCGAGCACTGGAACAGCAGCGAAGAAACCGGCCACTGGGTCACCCACCAGGACCGGTACGACCGCATGCTCGGCCCGTTCACCGCGATGATCCTCGGCGCGGCAGCCCTGTCGCCCGGCGACCGCCTACTCGACGTCGGATGCGGCTGCGGCGCCACCACCCTGGACGCCGCCCGTGCCGTGGCCCCCGGCACCTCACTCGGCATTGACCTGTCCGCACCCATGCTCGCGCGAGCAAGGGAGAACGCCCGCAGGTCCGGCCTGGGCAACGCGTCGTTCGAGCGCGGCGACGCCCAGATCTACCCCTTCCGACAGGCCTTCGACGCGGTGATTTCCCGCTTCGGGGTCATGTTCTTCGCCGATCCCACGGCCGCGTTCGGGAACCTGCGGAAAGCGACCCGGCGCGGCGGACGGCTGGCGTTCGTCTGCTGGCAGCCGCTGCTCGCCAACGAATGGCTCATCGTTCCCGGTGCCGCCCTCGCTGAGCACCTGCCACTGCCGGAGCTGCAGGAGCCCGGTGCCCCAGGGATGTTCGCGCTCGCCGAGCCGGGCCGGATCCGGGAAATCCTGGCCGGCTCAGGATGGAACGGGATCACCGTGACGTCGGGGAATGCCTCGATCCAGGTAGGCGCCACGGTCGACGAGGCCGTCGCGTTCCTGCAAACCGGACCCATGGGCCGGCGCGTCCTCGTCGGCGCCGACAGCCGGACGCAGGCTCGCGCCATCCACTCAGTGCGACATGCGCTTGCCGGACATGCGAACCAGCACGGGGTGCTCCTTGATGCCGCGGTCTGGCTCGTCCGGGCAGCGGCGTAAGTCCTGTATCTGGCGGCTGGCGGAGCACTGAACGGGCTGACGGAAGCGACGATGCGGGTTTGCTTACCTCGGCGCGCCGGGCGCGCGGGCGACGCCGTGATCTGGTCCCCGCGCAGCGATCCCGCAGAGCGCTGAATCAGGCACCAGGGCGCAAGCAGCCCGTCGGTGGCTTCCCGGTCATGCCTCGCCGGCTGCGCTGCCCATGCCAGCAGCGACGGGCAGCCCAGCGAGCCGCCACTCGGGCATCCCGCCGGCCAGCCTCCAGGCGCGGCGGCCGCTGGCACGCAGCAGCCGGACAGCATCGTGGGCGAACACGCAGTACGGCCCGCGGCAGTACGCGACAACCTCCGTTTCCGGCGGAAGTTCGGCGAGCCGCCGGCTGAGCTGGTCTACCGGGATCGAGGCGGCGCCGGGAATATGCCCGGCCGCGTACTCGGCCTCCGGGCGCACGTCAAGAACGGTGACCTCACCCAAGCCGGCCCGGCGCAGCAACTCCTCACTGGAGATCTCCTCGACCGCATCCCCGAGGTAGGCGCCCCGGGCGGGCCCGACCTCGGCTAGCAGCGCGGCGGCTACTTCGCGTACCGAAACCTGGAGGCGGGCCACATCATCGCTGGCCAGCGAGTAGAACACGCGGGTGCCCTGCTTGCGGGTAACGACCAGGCGCGCATTGTGCAGCACCTGCAGGTGCGCGGAGCAGGTAGTCAGCCCGAGCTGGGCCTGCCCCGCAAGATCCTCCACGCTGCGCTCGCCTTGGGCGAGCAGGTCAAGCAGCTCCAGCCGGCGCGGGCTGCCCAGGGCCTTGCCGACGCGGGCGAACTGCTCGTAGAGATCTGACTTGCGCTGCGTGTTTCCCATCAGCCTTACTCCTTCTCCGCAACCATACCGAGCGCCAAGGGCGGCCTGGCAACGGCTCTCCGACAAATTCCATATATCCATGGATCAATGTAGGCTACGACGAGTGCAGGAAGCGCGGCGGGGTGCATCGGGTGAGGGAGCTGACCGTGGCAGGAACGACGATCGTGCCTGTCGTCGACGAGGGCCTGGGGAACTCGGCGTACCTGGCCGACCTCGGGGACGGGCGGGCGCTGGCGGTGGACGTGCCGCGCGACCTGCGCGCCGTCCGGGCGGCGGCGCGCAGGCACGGACTGTCGGTGGCGTTCGCGGCCGATACGCACCTGCACGCGGACTTCCTGTCCGGGGCTCGCCAGCTCGCCTCCGATGACGGCGTTCAGGTCCTCGCATCCGCGGCCGGCGGACGGCTGTTCGGTCACCGGGCCTTGTCTGACGGCGACGAGGTGGACCTAGGCGGGCTGACGCTGCGGGCGTGGGCGACGCCGGGCCACACCGCCGAGCATGTTGCCTTCCTGCTGGCCGACGGCCACGACGTGCTCGGGGTGTTCACCGGCGGATCGCTGCTGGTCGGCGCGGCGGCGCGGACCGATCTTGCGGGCCCCTGGCGGGCCGAGCCGCTGGCCCGGGCGCAGTATGGCTCGCTGCGCCGTCTCATGACCCTGCCCGATGACACGATGGTCTATCCGACCCACGGGGCCGGGTCGTTCTGCTCCGCTCCGCCCGGCGCGGAGCGGACCACCACGATCGGCCGGGAACGGGACGGCAACCCCTTGCTCGCCGTCCCCGACGAAGACACATTCGTCAATACTCTGCTCGGGAGCCTTGGCAGCTTCCCGCCCTATTTCCTGCGCTTGGCCGAGCAGAACCGCCGTGGCCCCGCCGTGCTGGCCTCGGCGCCCGCGCTCGCCGCGCTCACCGCCGGGCAGGTCCGCCGGCTGACCGGCGGCGGCGCGCAGGTCGTCGACGTCCGCCCGGTGCCCGGCTACGCGGCCGGGCACATCCCGGGCGCGCTGGCCATCCCGTTGCGTCCGGCGTTCGCCACCTGGCTTGGCTGGCTTGTCCCCGATCCCGGCACCCCGCTGATCATCGTGGCTGAGCCTGGCCTGGACCTCGCCGATATTGCCTGGCAGGCAGCCAACATCGGGTACGAGAACCTCGCCGGGACGCTGGCCGGCGGCATCGCCGCGTGGCGAGCATCCGGCCAGCCCGTCGCCGTCACCCCGCTGATCACCCCGGGGCACGTCGAGCCGACCTCAGTCATTGACGTCCGCCAGGCCGCCGAGTATGCGGGCGGGCACCTGCCCGGCGCGCGCAGCATAGAACTCGGCGGCCTCGCCGGCGCGGCCGCCGGCCTCACCGGCAGACCGGTCGTCACGATGTGCGGTCACGGCGAGCGTGCTGCAACCGCGGCCAGCGTGCTCGAGCGCGCCGGGATCGCCGAGGTGGCCGTCCTCCGCGGCGGGCCAGGCGACTGGGCCAGGGCCACCGGACAGCCGCTCGAGGCCGGCACATGAGCGCACCCGGCCCGGCGCCGCGCGCCCCCGGGCCGCCGCGGCAGGAGACGGCGGCAAGCCAGCTTGCAGGACCCGCGCTCCGCCTCGGCCTGCGCGCGAACCTCGCCCAGTTCTGCCTCCTCGTCGCCGTCAACGCGCTCGTCGGCGGCACCCTGGGCCAGGAACGCACGGTTGTCCCGTTGCTGGCCGAGAAGACCTTCCACCTCGCCGCCTTCACCAGCGCCCTGACGTTCATCCTGGCCTTCGGGGCGGTCAAGGCGGCCACGAACTTCTTCGCCGGCACCCTGTCCGACCGGTACGGCCGCAAGCCCGTGCTCGTCGCCGGGTGGCTGGTCGCCCTGCCCATCCCCGTCCTGCTGATCTGGGCGCCGTCCTGGGCCTGGGTGATCGCCGCGAACGTCCTGCTCGGCGTCAACCAGGGCCTCACCTGGTCCACCACGGTGATCATGAAGATCGACCTGGTCGGGCCCGCGCGGCGCGGACTGGCCATGGGCCTGAACGAGGCGGCCGGGTACGGCGCCGTCGCGCTGACCGCGCTCGCCACCGGGTACCTGGCCGCCGCCTACGGCCTGCGCCCCGCCCCGTTCCTGCTCGGCGCCGCCTACATCGCCCTCGGCCTCGGCCTGTCCGCCGCCGCCGTCCGGGAGACCCGGGGATACGCCCGCCACGAGGGCGCCGGGCACATCGCCGCCGGCGATCACCTGGGCGGGCACCTGACCACCGGCCAGGTCGTCCTGCTGACCAGCTTCCGCGAGAAAGCCCTGTCCGCGGCCTGCCAGGCCGGCCTGGTCAACAACCTCAACGACGGCCTGGCGTGGGGCCTGTTCCCGATCCTGTTCGCCCGCCACGGCCTGACCGTCAGCCAGATCGGCGTCCTGGCCGCCCTCTACCCCGGCGTATGGGGAGTGAGCCAGCTCGGCACCGGCACGCTCTCCGACACGATCGGCCGCAAATGGCTGATCGCCGCCGGAATGCTCGTCCAGGCCGCAGCCCTCGCGCTCACCGCCCTCGGCGCTACGTTCGCGACATGGGCAGTCGCGGCCGTGCTCCTCGGCGCCGGCACCGCCATGGTCTACCCCACGCTGCTGGCAGCCATCAGCGACGTGGCCCACCCATTGTGGCGTGCTCGGTCCGTCGGCGTTTACCGGCTCTGGCGCGACGGCGGGTTCGCCGTCGGCGCCCTCCTGGCCGGCGCCACCGCCGACGCGTTCGGCATCCTGGCAGCGATCTGGATCGTGGCCGCCCTCACAGCGGCCTCCGGCCTCATCGTCGCCGTCCGCATGTACGAGACCCGCAGTCAGCCCCGCGATGAACGCGCCTGACCGGCCAGCTCAGCAGGCAACCTCCGGCATGGTGGCACGAACCACGATCGACGAGCTCCTCGCCTGCGCGCGCAGCCGTCTCCAGCGGCTCGGACCAGCCGAGGCCCTGCGCGCGATGCAGTCCGGAGCAATGCTCATCGACATCCGCGCCGAGTCGCAAATCGCCCGGGACGGCACCATCGCCGGAGCGCTGGTGATTCCCCGCAACGTCCTCGAATGGCGCCTGGATCCAGCCAGCGAGCACCGTCACCCCGCCGCGCCGCAACTCGGCCACCACCTGATCGTGCTCTGCGACGACGGATACCAGTCCAGCCTGGCCGCCGCGACGCTGCAGCAGCTCGGCTTCACCCGCGCCACCGACGTCGACGGCGGATACCAGGCCTGGCGGGCAGCCGGGCTTCCGACAGCCAGCCCCGCCGACGCTCCTTTCCAGCTCCGGCAGCGGCCTGCCTAGGGATGTGCCGCAGGAAGACAGGCGCCGCGGCCCAGGCGACTTATGACCGGACAAGCCTGGCGATCGCGTCTGAGGCTTCGCTGATCTTGACGGAGGCGCTGTCTCCGCCCGCCGTGATCGCCTCAGCCACGCAGTGGCTTAGGTGATCTTCGAGTAGCCCGATCGCGACGGCTTGCAGCGCTTTCGTTGCCGCGGAGACCTGGGTCAGGATGTCGATGCAGTACTTGTCCTGGTCGACCATTCGTTGCAGGCCCCGGACTTGGCCCTCGATCCGGCGCAGCCGCATGAGGTAGTCGTCCTTATTCTCGGCGTATCCGTACACGGCTCCCCCTCGCGTCTGCCTCCCAGCAAGGATACCCCCACCAGGTACAAACCCCGCCCAGTTAATGCCGCCAGCCTGCTGGCCCGCGAGATCACTACCCTAGGGGGGTATAGTATGGCCAGTCTGATCGCGGAGCCCTGAGGAGGTTGCTGTGAGCGTCGAAGGCATCGTCGTGGTGCTGGCGGCAAGTGCGGCCCTGTCCGGGCTTGGCTGGTTTTTCTTCGGGCCCCGCAAAGGCAAGGCAGCCCAGCTCGCGGATGGCGTGCAGCGGGCCACGGTGATGCTGCGAGGAGGTTACAGCCCGGAAGTGGTGCGGGTTCGCCAGGGCGTGCCGCTAGAGCTGACCTTCGATCGGCAGGAGTCGGGCGATTGCACCTCGCGGGTGGTGTTCCCGGACTTTCAGGTCAGTGACGCGCTGCCGGCCTACCAGCGGACCACAGTGCGGCTGGATCTGGCTGAGGCCGGGCAGTTCGGGTTCGCATGCGGGATGAACATGATCCACGGCACTCTGGTCGTCGAGCCCGCCGAGCCGATCCCCGCGGCAAGCGGCGCGCGGCCCGATGGCCAGGACGAGGCCGCTGCGGCAGCCGCCGGCACGGGACCCGCGCTGGTCCCGGGGATGGCGGACGGCGCCGAGGCGGTGCCGGATGCGCAGGATGCCGAGGCGGCGGAGCGGCGGGCGGAGATCAGGGATCTGGCTGGCCGGGTGATCACTGGCGCCGTCCTGACGCTGCCGGTGCTCTACGCGGTGATGGCTCACGAGGTGTTCGGGCTGCAGGTGCCGGGGGTGCTGCTGAATCACTGGGTGCAGCTTGCCTTGATCACGCCGGTGATGTTCTACACCGGGTGGCCGATTCACCGCACCGGCTGGCTCGCGCTGTCGCACCGGTCAGCGGACATGAACAGCCTCATCACGCTCGGCACGATCGCCGCCTACGGGTACAGCCTGATCGTCACGCTGGCGCCGGCACTGGTGCCGCCCGGCGTGCGCGGGGTGTACTTCGAGACCACCGGCGTGATCCTGACGCTGATCCTGCTGGGCCGGCTGATCGAGACCCGGGCCAAGGCCGGCACCGGGCAGGCCATCCGCGAGCTGCTCGGCCTGCAGGCCCGCACCGCCCGGGTCATCCGCGGAGGCGCCGAGGCCGAGATCCCGGCCGGGAAGGTCGTCGTGGGGGATGAGGTGGTAATCCGGCCCGGGGAGAAGATCCCGGTCGACGCCGTGGTGCTGTCCGGCTCGTCGGCGGTCGACGAGTCGATGGTGACCGGCGAGCCGATGCCGGTGACCAAGCGGGCCGGGGATCCGGTGATCGGGGCGACGATCAACACCACCGGGTCGCTGCGGGTGCGCGCGGACAAGGTGGGATCCGACACCATGCTGGCTCAGATCGTCAAGATGGTGCAGCAGGCCCAGGCGTCCAGGGCGCCGATCCAGCGGCTCGCGGACGCCGTCTCCGGGTACTTCGTGCCCGCCGTCATCGCGGTCGCGATCGTGACCTTCGCGGCGTGGTTCACCTTCGGCCCGGCGCCCGCGCTCACCCTGGCTCTGGTCTCGGCGATCGCGGTGCTGATCGTCGCCTGCCCGTGCGCGCTCGGCCTGGCCACCCCGCTGTCGATCCAGGTCGGTACGGGGAAGGGCGCCCGCGCCGGGATACTCATCCGGTCAGCCGAGGCCCTGGAGACCGCGCAGCGGCTGGACACGATCGTGCTGGACAAGACCGGCACCATCACCGCGGGCAAGCCCGCCCTCACCGACATCAGGCCGTCCGGCCGCTGGACCGAGAATGAGCTGCTCGCGCTGGCAACCGCCGCGGAGTCGGACAGTGAGCACCCGCTCGCCGCGGCGATCCTCGCCGGCGCCCGCAAGCGAGGCGTGTCCATCCCGGCCACGGTGGCGTTCGGGTCGGTCACCGGGAAAGGCGTTCAGGCCAGCGTTAACGGGCGCTCGGTGCTGGTCGGCAACGCCCGGCTGCTCACCGGCGCAGGCATCGACATCACCGCGCTGGAGCCAGCCGCCGCGGAGCTGTCCGGCGAGGGCAAGACCGCTGTCCTGGCCGCCGTCGACGGCGGACCGGCCGGGGTGCTGGCCATCGCCGACACCGTGAAGGACGACTCAGCCGCCGCGATCGCAGCGCTACGCCGGCTGGGCGTCGAGGTCGTGATGCTAACCGGAGATAATGCCTGGACCGCAGCCGCGATAGCCCGCCAGACCGGCGTCAGCCGGGTGCTGGCCGAGGTGCTGCCCGAGCACAAGGCCGGCGAGATCCGCCGCCTGCAAGCCGAGGGCCGCAAGGTCGCCATGGTCGGCGACGGGATCAACGACGCCCCGGCGCTGGCCGCGGCCGACGTCGGGCTGGCCATCGGCACCGGCACGGACGTGGCGATCGAGGCCGCCGACATCACCCTCATCTCCGGATCGCTGGCCGGGGTGGTGACCGCGATCGGCCTGTCCAAGGCGACAATGCGCAACATCCGCCAGAACCTGTTCTTCGCCCTCGCCTACAATGGCACCGGCATCCCGGTCGCTGCCGGGATCTTGTACCCGTTCTTCGGCATCCGGCTATCCCCGATCATCGCCGCCGCGGCGATGGCGCTATCCTCCCTCTCGGTCGTCGGCAACTCCAACCGGCTGCGCCGCTACCACCCTGAACCCCTGCCACCCGCGAGTGACGTCCAGGCCGGGCCCCAGGTCGAGACCCCGGCCAGCCGGAATGAGTCGAACCAGGCCGACGCCCAGGGCGCCAAACGGGCCATTGATCCGGTCTGCGGGATGGACGTCGAACCGGCCACCGCTCCCGAGCACCGCGATACTGGCTTCAGCGCCGCCTACTTCTGCTCACCGGACTGCGCAGCCGCTTTCGATGCCGACCCCGGCCGCTACACGGTCGCGGCGGCCACCACGGCGCCGGGCGCGAAGTCCCAGTACCCAGAACAGCACGGCGCCTGAGCCGCTGACTGAGCCGGCTCGTAGGCAATTCACGGAGGCGCTTGCCGCCGGCCTGCCGACATTCGGGGTCGGTGAGCGGTTTGCGCTGCGTGAGGACCGAGGGATCCTGGACAAGCAACTCCGTTTCACCGTCGGGAACGCGTACGCGCTCGACGACCGGCAAGGGTCAGTTCGCGGACGGTCGCAGGGCGCTGCGTTCACCCGGACACGGTGACCATGCTCCCTGGAAGGCCGGGGAGATGTGCCGGGGCCAGTTCAGTTGACGTCCCATCGGAACGCCGGCAGTGTTCGGATCGGCGAGGCGGCCGACCGGGCAGGGGTACCGGCCAAGACGATCCGGTTCTGGGAGAGCCAGCGCCTGCTCCCTCCCCCTGCCCGGGACTCGGCGGGCTACCGCGACTACGACCCGGCGGTCCTGTAGCGCCTCGCGTTCATCCGGCATGCCCAGGCCGCCGGGCTCACCCTCGAGCACCGGCAGCTCCTGGACATCCGCGACGGCGGCGAGCCTCCGTGCGTTCACGTCACCGGCCTGATCACCCGGCGGCTGGCCGAGGTGGAGGCCCGCCTGGCCGAGCTCGCCCGCGCCCGTGACCAGCTGGCCGCGCTTGCGAGCGTCGCCGCGTTCGAGGTTCGGCTCGCTGTCGCGCTGGTCGGCCCCCCCGGCGTGGTGGTCCGCCGCGGCGAGGTGGCCGACGAGCGGGAGGCCGCGGAAGCGGGGATGCACGGGTCGCCGACGCTGCTGATCGACGGCGCGGACCCGTTCGCTGGTGGTCTTAGCGCACAAGCAGGATGCGCGCGAGGAGGACGGCCTGATCTCCACCGGCTGGGAGGCGCTGCTGGAAGAGGTCCTGGCCGCCGGGCAAAGCGTCGTCGGTACCCGGCCGGTGGAAGCATCGTCGGCGACGAACATGATCGCGCAGGGCGCGAACGCGCTCGCCTCCTACGTGATCCTGGTCTGCCGGCCCCGGCCCACCGCGGCGGCAGCGACCGACCGTAGGGGCTTCATCGCCGCGTTGCGCGAGACGCTGCCCTCACCGCTCCGCAGGCTCCAGCAGGCCGGGATCGCACCTGTTGACGTGGCGCAAGCGGCGATCGGCCCGGGAATGGCGGTGTTCTCCCGGCACGTCAAGGTCAGTGAGCCGGACGGCGCCGCGATGAGCGTCCGCTCCGCCTTGAAGCTGACCTGCTTCACCCGCCGCCTCAACCCCGAAAGAGAAACCCGCCGCCTCGTCGGCAAGCTGGAAGCCCTCGGCTACCAGGTCAGCATCCAGCCAGCGGCTTGGCCATCCGCCCCAAGAACCCGGCTCCGCTCACGCTCCGCCGGTGCCGCCAGGCAGCGCGCGAGCATGAGCCTGAACCGGTGACGCGCCGCCCATGACCCCGTAACGATGCCAGCGGGGATTCAATGTGGCGCGCCTGCATCGGCACACCTCCGCAGGTTCGAACGAGCTGTGTGCCCGTTGGCCATATTGAACCTCGCAGCTCGCGCATAGCGAAAGGGAACAAAGTCCCCAGGCCGGTGTCGGTTCCGCCTGAAGACTGATCCAGCAGCATGTTGGCCGGCTTCACGGCCCGGTGCACCAGGGCGTTCTCGTGCGCCGCGTCCAGCGCGGTGGCCACCTGGCTGATGATGTCGGCGACGCGGGCGCCGGGCAGCGGGCCTTCCAGGCGGGTTAAGGTGCCAACGTCGCGGCCGTCGACGTGCGCATGGCGACGAACAGGACACCGCTCGCCTCCCCGGCCTCGAACACCGGGATGAGTTTGGGTTGGTCGACGGCCGCCGGCGCCCGCGACTCGCGGATGAACCGCCGCCGGAACGCGTCGTCACCGGCCAGCGTCGGCGCCAGGATCTTCAGCGCGACCCAGCAGTTAAGCCGCGTATCCAGGGCGCGGAACACCGCAGCCGTTCCGCCCCGGCCGATCTCCGCCGGGATCTCGTAGCCGGCTATCCGCGAGTCGGCGGCAAACTCGCCGGGCGCTTGCGATGTTTTGTCGCTCATCGCGCCTCTAGCGGGCGCCCGGTCAGCCCGGCGCTGCCGGTCCAGTGCTCGGTGATCATGTCGAAGAGCTGATGATCGGGCTCCTCGGACTGCGTCCAGATCTGAGCGACGTACGTCTTCATTGGTGCGAGAAGTAGTCGCAGTAGGCCGCGACGTCGCCTTCGATCGGCTGGTGCGGACCGTCGACGGCCAAGACGTCGGCGGGCGTTGGAGGCGCCCCTGTGGGAACGACCACCAGTCGCCCCGCGGCGAGCAGGATCACGCCCTGGCCGGGCACGTGGAAGGAGGCGATCAGCCCAAGCTCGGCGAGCCTGTTCGCCTCAAGGTCGAGGATCAAGACGGTCGGTTCGTTGCTGACGAGCGTCTTGCCGTTGGCCGACGCGGTGATAGTGAACCGGCTCATGTCGGTATCAATTGACTTGACTGGATTCCCCTGCTCGTCGAAGAAGACCGTGACCTTGCCAGTGCCGTTTTCGACGTGCGTGATCGGGAAGCCGCAGAGGTCGTCGGTCCAGGTGAAGTTGTCCACCGTGAAGACGAACGTCGTGGGCTCGGCGGCCATTGCCGGGGTCGCCAGCGCCAGCCCGAGGGCGACAGCGCCGACAAGCAGTGAACAGATCCTACGCACAGTGCGGCTCCCTAGCAGGAACGCGGACATCGCGATCAGGCCGGTGAGCTTGTATAGCGTCTTCATGGGGGTGGGTCCTTTCAGTCTCGGGGGGCTAGTCATACTGCGATCCGGGCCGTAGGTGGCCTTGGGCTTGGTCAGATGCGGTTCGCGGTTTCCTGTTCACCGGCTCCTCTTCGGGCGTGCCAGCGTCCGGGACGACATTGGAAAGTCACCAGCTCGGACAGCCGCCCCAGCAGATCAAGCTCGATTTCCTGTCGTGTCCGAAACCGCCAGAGCGGGCTCTGGCCGATCGGCCGCCGACCGGGGTGCCCGGGAGGAGCGCCACAGCCGCACGCCGAACGTGACGATCACCACGTAGGACAGCGACAGGCCGAGCACCAAGAGCACGAAGGCGATGTCCAGCTGGAACCCGACGCCCAGGGCGAGGGCGGTGAGGGTGGAGACGGCGCTTCCCACCGACATCCAGGGCAGCCAGCGGGGAAACGTCCCCTCAGCCAGCATCGCCGCCGCGTAAAGGAGCCCGAAGATGGCAAGGGCCGCCCACGCCACTGCGAAGATCCCCCCGCTCACCTTGCTCAGTGCGCCGAACGTGGCCACGTACCCGGGCTTGAGCCCGGCCGGCGCGTCCGCCCAGGCTTTGGCCACATCGGGCAGGGCCCCGACGATCATGGTGGCGATGGCTCCAGCTCCCGCCGAGACGGCGAACAGGGCGAGCCCGGTCCGGGCCCAGCCCCTGGCTCGCTCCTGCGAGAGCGTGCCGGTCACAACGGCCACCGCCATCAGGAGCAGCAGGAATGCCGCCATGTCCAGGAGTCGCGACGAGGCCAGCAGGCGGCTGCCAGCCGCCGTGCGGATCGCTTCCCGCGGGTCGTCCGGGATGCCCGGATCGATCGCCGTCTGGACGAGGGCGGCGACCACGCCGCCGATCGCTGCCACCGAGCCCGCCCGGTGGAAGGCCCGGTTGCGGACAGTTCCTGTCCTGTCCATGATCATCACCTCCCGGTGCTTCGAGCTGAACCGCCAGCGCGGATGCCCAGCATGCAGACTGCCGGCGAGGGTTTGGGTGGCCTTAAAGCGGGCCGAGGGCTGCGTGAATATTCGCCCTTTCCTCGGTCGGGGGGTGGAGGCAAGATGATCCGCATGAGCGCTTGCGCGCCGAAGGGCACCAGCTGGGTGTCCTGGTCGCTCTTTGGGCTCGCGGTGGCGCTCTTCGCGGGTTTTGCCGTCCTGTCGGCGGCTGGGTCCTCGGCTCACGGACCGCAGGCGGGTGCTGTCGATGTTCTCGTGTTCGTCCTGTTCCTGGCCTACGCCGCGGTCGGCGCTCTAGTTTCGTCCCGGCGCCCGGCGAACCCGGTCGGATGGCTGCTCCTGTGCCAGGGCCTTCTGTTCGAACTCACCGCGTTCAGCCTCGGTTATGTGAAGCACGGTCTGTTCGCGAGGCCGGGCTCGCTGCCGGCCGCAAGCGGGATGGCCTGGGTGGGCCAGTGGATCTGGATCCCGGAGTTCTTCGCTCTCCCAGCCCTGTTCTTTCTGCTCTTTCCCGATGGGCGGCTAAAATCCGGCCGCTGGCGCGTGGTGGTGTGGCTGATCGGCGCGGTGAGTGTGGCCGGGTTCATCTCGTCTGCTCTGGCCGCCGGCAGCCTGGGCGGATCCCTTTCTTCGGTCCAGAACCCGTTGGGGATCGAAGGAGCTCGGCCGGCCCTTCGCCTGCTGGGCACCGTGGCCACCGCCATCGGAGGACCGGCCTTCCTCGCGGCGCTGGCCTCGTTCATCCTGCGCTTCCGAGGGTCTCGCGGCGCGGAGCGCGCGCAGCTCAAGTGGCTGGCGTACGCCGCCGTGCTCTTGGTGCTGAGCTTCGGAGTGGGCGACCTGCTTGAGGCCCTGGGCCTTCCGGGCTCGGTGACGAGCAATTTCTGGGTCGTGCCGGTCGCGCTCATCCCGGTCGCTGCGGGTATCGCCGTCCTCGGATATCGCCTGTACGACATCGACATCCTGATCGGCAAGACGATGGTGTTCGGGGCGCTGGCAGCCTTCGCCACCGCCGTGTACGCCGCCACCGTCGCAGGGATCGGCGCCGCCGTGGGCCGCACCACCGGGTCGAACGTGGGACTTGCCATCGCAGCCACCGCCGTGGCTGCAGTGGCCTTTCAGCCGGTCCGGGAGCGGATGCACCGCCGGCTGAGGCGCATGGTGTTCGGGCCCCCGACAGCGGCGGAAGTCGATGCCGGGGTGTCGATCAGGTGCCTCGGCGCTTTCCGGGTGTTCCGCGACGGGGAGCCCGTCTCGGCCAGCACCTGGCAATCAAAGAAGGCGCGAACCCTGCTGAAGATCCTGGTGGCCCGGCGGGGCCGGTCCACCACCAGGGACTTCCTCAAGGACGCGCTGTGGCCGGATGAGGATCAGGAGAGGCTCGCCAACCGGTTGTCGGTCGCCCTGGCCACCGTCCGCTCCGTCCTCGATCCTGTCAAACGGCACCCGCCCGGCCACTTCCTGGCCGGTGACAACGATGCCGTGAGGCTGAACCTGGCCAACCTGCCGGTTGATGTAGAGGAGTTCATGGCCCTCGCGGGACGGGGCCTCGCCCTGGACCGGGAGGGGCGGGGAGAGGAAGCGGAGAGCCATCTTCGAGAGGCTGAGGCAGCCTACGCCGGGGATTTCCTGGAGGAGGATCTGTACGAGGACTGGGCGGCCACCCTCAGGGAGGAGGCACGGTCTACCTATGTCTCGGTTGCCAGAGCCTTGGCCCGGCGGGCGGCGGCGGTCGCAGACCATGACTCAGCGGCCCGTTACAACCTGCGGATTCTTGAGAAGGACGGCTGGGACGAAGGCGCGCATCTGGGATTGGTGGAAGCGCTCGAGCGGGCGGGACGCCACGGTGAGGCGAGAAGGCGGTACCGGGCATATGCCTCGCGGATGGAGGAAATCGAGGTCCCCGTGACAGCCTTTCCGCTCCGCAGCAAACCTCTCAGCAGGTGAGCGCCCGGCGGCCGGATCGGCAGAACGCCGAGTGGACCATACGGTCCGCCGGGTGCCTGCCACACTGTTCACCGCGAAGTGTGGCACGTGTGGGCTGCCAGAAGTCTGGTGGCTCCTGTGACCTGCGCCGATAGGCGGCTCATGGCATCAGGAATGATGATCAACCGTGTCTCTCCGTCTGCTCTGCCTGATCTTCGTCCGGCTCTGCGGCTGGCTGGTCTTGCCCGGCCGGTCAACGGCGTCCAAGGACATCGAGCTGCTGGTGCTGCGGCACGAGGTCGCCGTGCTGCGCCGCACCCATCCCCGGCCCCGGCTGGACCGGGCCGGCCGCGCTGTCCTCGCCGCGCTGACCCGGCTGCTGCCCGCCAGGTTGCGGATGCACCGGCTGGTCACACCCGGCACCGTCCTGCGATGGCACCGGCGCCTGGTCACCCGGAAGTGGACCCACCCCACATG